>Ga0268241_10000073_pt1 | contig 12785 bp, 12 predicted proteins | sample BulsoiAmnAmmetaG_FD_200248 | JGI IMG/M metagenome (GOLD analysis project Ga0268241, IMG submission 200248) | Bulk soil microbial communities from Mexico - Amatitan (Am) metaG (v2) (version 2) | ecosystem: Environmental > Terrestrial > Soil > Agricultural land | place: Mexico: Amatitan, Jalisco...
CGGGCCGCCGGCGGCCTCGCGCCGCGCCGCGGTGTCCACCGTTGCGCTCCTCCCGTCTCGGCCCGCCTGAAGCAACCCGCTCCAACGGTAGCGCCGCCGGACCGGGGCTGGCTCCGGTCCGGCGGCGGTCTGGCGCGTGCTCACCGCGCCGCGACCCGGCGGCGCCAGGCCCAGATCGCCAGCGCGCCGAAGCCGGCCGCGTAGGCGGCCAGGGTCAGCAGGTCCGCCGGGGCCGGTGCCGAGCCGGCGATGGCGCGCCAGCCGAGATCGGCGAAGTGGTAGGACGGCAGCGCGTGGGCGGCGGTGCGCAGTGCCCGGGGCATCGCGTCGACCGGGGCCCACATCCCGCCGAGCACGGCCAGCAGCATGTAGCTGGCGATCATCGCCGGCTGCGACGAGGTCGCGTCCAGCAGGCAGCCGAGCAGGATGCCGAGGCCGGCGAACGGCAGGGCGCCGAGCCACAGCAGCCCGAGCAGCTCGACCCAGTGCAGCGGCGGCAGGTGCACCCCACCCGTCAGCACCCCGGCGAGCGCGACCACCAGCAGCGCCGGCAGCGCGAGCAGCATCCCCGCCGCCAGCTTGACGGTCAGGTAGCCGTGGGCCGGCAGCGGCGTGGCGCGCAGCTGGCGGATCCAGCCGCTGGAGCGCTCGGCCGCCATGCGGGCGCTGCCGGCCGACAGGGTCGCGCCCATGGCGCCGTAGGCGGCCATCGCCACCAGCAGGTAGCTGGCCAGGGTGATCCCCCCGTCGCGCTGGCCGCCGTCGTCGAGGTGGCTGAACAGCAGGTAGATGCCCAGCGGGAAGGCGACCGTGAACAGCACGAAGCGGCGGTCGCGCAGCATGCGGAGCAGCTCGAAGCGCAGGTAGGGGAGCATCGGGTTTCCTTCCTCCAGGGTGTGGACGGTGGCCGCCGCGGACCGCTCAGGCCTCGGCGGCGCTGGAGCCGGTGAGCGCGAGGAACGCCTCCTCGAGGCCGCCGCCGGTGACCTCCAGGTCGTGCACTGGCAGGCCGGCGGCGAACAGCGCCCGGACGGTCGCGTCGGCGTCGCCGGTGGTCAGGCGCACGGAGTCGCCGTGCAGCGAGACCTCGGTGACGCCGGGGAGCCGGCCGAGCGTCCGCTCCTCGGCCCCCGGCAGGGTGCAGCGCACCACCCGCCGGCTGGTCCTGGCCTTGATGGCGGTGACCGGCCCGTCGGCCACCACGCGCCCGCGCTGGAGCACCAGCGCGCGGTCGGCGACCGCGTCGGCCTCCTCCAGGTAGTGGGTGGCGAACAGCACGGTGCGGCCCTGGGCGGCGAACGCGCGCATGCGGTCCCAGAAGGCGTGGCGGGCCTCGACGTCCATGCCGGTGGTGGGCTCGTCGAGGAAGGCCAGCTCCGGGTTGCCGGCGATCGCCAGCGCGAAGCGCACCCGCTGCGCCTGACCGCCGGAGAGGCGCTCGCTGCGGCGCCCGGCGAGGTCGGCGAGCCCGGCCAGCTCGAGCACCTCGCCGAGCGGCAGCGGCCGGGGGTAGAGCTGGCGCACGAAGTCGACCAGCTCGGCGACGGTGGCGCCCGGCGGCAGGCCACCCTCCTGGAGCATGGCGGCCACGCGCCCGGCCGCGACCGCCTGCTCCGGGCCGCCGCCGAGCACGGCGATCCGGCCGCTGTCGGGCCGCTCCAGGCCCAGCAGCAGGCCGATGGTGGTGGACTTGCCGGCGCCGTTGGGCCCGAGCAGGGCGACCGTCTCGCCGCGGCGGATCTCGAAGTCGACCCCGTCGAGCGCGGTGACGGGCCCGTAGCGCTTGCCGACCGCCGCGAACGTGGCGGCCGGGACGGTGGAGACGTCGGTCTGCATGGTGGCTCCTCGAGTGGGGTAACCGGTTGACATCGCCGAGGCTAGGGCCGGCCGGGCCGCCGTGGGCATGCCGTGCGTCGTGACGTCGCCGTGCCGCATCTCCCGATTCCGCCGTGACGGATGTCATCCTCTCCGCCCCCGCCGACCTGGCACTACAATTCGGGCGACCGACTGCTGGAGCGCCTGAAGGCAAAGCGGCCGGCGCTTGGCCCGGCCAATGGGGGTCGCGAGATGCGGGTGTACGACTCGATCCTGGACGCCGTCGGGGACACCCCGATGGTGCGGTTGTCACGCCTGGGCCGGGACCTGGCGCCCACCCTGCTGGCCAAGGTGGAGTACCTCAATCCGGGCGGCTCGGTGAAGGACCGCATCGGCCTGGCGATGGTCGAGCGCGCCGAGGCCTCCGGCGAGCTCCGCCCCGGCGGCACCATCGTCGAGCCGACCAGCGGCAACACCGGCGTCGGCCTGGCCATCGTCGCCGCGCTCAAGGGCTACCGCTGCGTCTTCGTGATGCCGGACAAGGTCAGCGCGGAGAAGATCGCGCTGCTGCGCGGCTACGGCGCCGAGGTGGTGGTCACCCCGACCGCGGTGCCGCCCGACAGCCCCGAGTCGTACTACTCGGTGGCCAACCGGCTGACCGACGAGATCTCCGGCGCGGTCCAGCCCAACCAGTACGCCAACCAGGCCAATCCCGACGCCCACTACGCCACCACCGGCCCGGAGATCTGGGAGCAGACCGGCGGCGCCGTCGACGTGCTGGTGGTGGGGGTCGGCACCGGCGGGACCGTCAGCGGCGCCGGTCGCTACCTCAAGGAGCGCAAGCCTGGTCTCCAGGTGATCGGCGCCGACCCCGAGGGGTCGATCTACTCGTCCCCCCAGGACGTCCACCCCTACCTGGTCGAGGGCGTCGGCGAGGACTTCTACCCGGCCACGCTGGACGCCTCGGTGGTGGACCGCTACGTGACCGTCTCCGACCGCGAGGCGTTCGTGATGACCCGCCGCCTGGCCCGCGAGGAGGGTCTGCTGGTCGGCGGCTCGGGCGGCATGGCCGCGGCGGCCGCGGTGGCGGTCGCCACCGGCCTGGGGCCCGAGGCGACCGTCGTGGTGCTGCTGCCCGACTCGGGGCGCGGCTACCTCTCCAAGGTGTTCAACGACGACTGGATGCGCGAGCACGGCTTCCTGCCGCGCAGCCGCCCGGGCATGGTCGGCGACGTGCTGCTCGGCAAGGCGCACCACGACACGCCCCCGCTGGTCACGGTCGCCGCGCACCAGCGCGTCCGGGAGGCGATCGACCTGCTGCACACCTGGTCGGTCAGCCAGGTCGCGGTGGTCCACGGGGACGACCCCAGCGACGTCTCCCGGGTGGTCGGGTCGGTCCAGGAGGGCTCGCTGCTGGAGCGCCTGTTCCGCAAGCCCGAGGTGCTCGACGCACAGGTGGTCGACGTGATGGACCCGCCGTTCCCCACCGTCGAGCGGGCCGAGTTGCTGGAGGAGGCCTTCGAGCTGCTGTCGAAGGGCCGCTCCACCGCCGTGCTGGTGACCGACCACGGGCGCCCGGTCGGCGTGATGACCCGCTCCGACATCCTCGACTACCTCGCCACCAACCGCCGCGGCGGCTAGCGAGGCGCCACATGGATCCCACGCGAGCTTGGAGCAGCGCGATGTCGTTCGAGCAGAGCCAGTTCGAGACCAGGGCGGTGCACGTCGGCTCGGCGCCCGACCCCGAGACGGGCGCGGTCATCCCGCCGATCTACCAGACCTCGACCTTCGCCCAGGCCGGCCCGGGCCGCCACCGCGGCTACGAATACGCCCGCACCGGCAACCCCACCCGGACCGGCCTGGAGGAGTGCCTGGCGGCGCTCGAGGGCCTGCGGCCGGGCGACGGCGGCGGGGCGCTCGCCTTCAGCTCCGGCATGGCCGCCACCAGCACGGTGCTCCAGACGCTCGCGCCCGGCGACCACGTGGTGCTGTCGGCCGACGTCTACGGCGGCACCTACCGGGTGATCGCCAGGGTGTTCGCCCAGTGGGGGCTCGACTACACCGCGGTGGACATGACCAGCCCCGACGCGGTCAAGCAGGCCACCGGCGCCCGCACCCGGATGGTCTGGGTCGAGACGCCGACCAACCCGCTGCTGGGCGTGGTCGACATCGCCGCCGCCGCCGAGGTTGGGCACGCCGCCGGGGCGCTCTGCGTGGTCGACAACACCTTCGCCACGCCCTACCTCCAGCGGCCGCTGGAGCTCGGCGCCGACGCGGTGGTGCACTCCACCACCAAGTACCTCGGCGGCCACTCGGACGTGGTCGGCGGGGCGCTGGTCACCCGGCTGCCCGAGCTGTACGAGCGGGCCAAGTTCCTGCAGAACGCGGTCGGCGCGGTGCCCGGGCCGATGGACTGCTGGCTCACCCTGCGCGGGATCAAGACGCTGGCGCTGCGCATGCGGGCGCACTGCCACAACGCCCTGCGGGTGGCCACCTTCCTGGACGGCCGCGACGACGTCGCCGAGGTCCGCTACCCCGGCCTGCCGGGCGACCCGGGCCACGAGCTGGCCGCCAGGCAGATGCTCGCCTACGGCGGCATGGTCTCGTTCCGGCCGGCCGGCGGGGTCGAGGCGGCCCAGCGGGTGGTCGAAGCCACGCGGGTGTTCACCCTGGCCGAGAGCCTCGGCGGGGTGGAGAGCCTGATCGAGCTGCCCGGGGTGATGACCCACGCCAGCGTGGCCGGCACCGAGGCGGAGGTCCCCGCCGACCTGATCCGCCTGTCGGTCGGCATCGAGCACGCCGACGACCTGGTCGACGACCTGGAGCAGGCGCTGGACGCCCGCTGATCACTCGCCGCCGTCCCGCGGCCGCTGGCGCAGCCGCTTGGTGGCCGAGCGCCGCCGCTTGGACTCCACCTGCCTGGCCCTGGCGGCCGCGCTGGGGCGGGTCGGCCGCCGCGTGCGCGGCGCGGCCATCGCCGGGGCCAGCAGCTCGGCCAGGCGCTCGGCGGCCTCCCGCCGGTTGAGCAGCTGGCTCCGCTGCGTCTGGGCGACCACCCGCAGCCGGCCGCTCGAGTCCAGCCGCGAGGCGAGCCGGTGCAGCGCGCGCTGCTTGGCCTTCGGCGGGATCGAGGGCGAGCCGGCCAGGTCGAAGCGCAGCTCCACCCGCGAGTCGGTGGTGTTCACCCCCTGGCCGCCCGGCCCGGAGGCACGGCTGACCCTGAACTCGAGCTCGTCGTAGGGGATCGACACCTCGGGGGTGATCCGCAGCTCCTCGGGCACCGGTCCCCCTCCCCTCAGACCAGCGCGCGGCGGCCCGGCCCGCTCCTGCCCGACAGGTGGCGGGCGGTGTTGACCAGCGCCACGTGCGAGAACGCCTGCGGGAAGTTGCCGAGCTGCCTGCCGGCCCTGGGGTCGTACTCCTCGGCCAGCAGGCCGAGGTCGTTGCGCAGCGTCAGCAGCCGCTCGAACTGCTCGCGGGCATCGTCGTGCCGGCCCATCAGCGCCAGGTTGTCGGCCAGCCAGAAGCTGCACGCCAGGAAGGCGCCCTCGCCCGGCGGCAGGCCGTCGACGTTGGACGGATGGTCGGTGTCGTAGCGCAGCACCAGGCCCTCGCTGCACAGTCCGTGGCTGATCGCCTCGACCGTGCCGCGCACCCGCGGGTCGGTGGCCGGCAGGAAGCCGACCAGCGGGATCATCAGCAGCGAGGCGTCGAGCCGCTTGCTGCCGTAGGACTGCACGAAGGTGTTGCGGTCGGCGTCGTAGCCGCGCTCGCAGACCTCCTCGTGGAGCTTGCGCCGCAGCGCCCGCCAGCGCTCCACCGGCCCGTCGAGCTTGTACATCTCGATCGCCTTGATCGCCCGGTCGACCGCCACCCAGGCCATCACCTTGGAGTGGGTGAAATGCCGCCGCGGGCCGCGGATCTCCCACAGGCCCTCGTCCGGCTCCTGCCAGTTCGACTCGAGGAAGTCCATCAGCGCGAGCTGGAAGTCCCAGGCGGCCCCGTCGGTCTGCAGCCCGGCCCGCCTGGCCAGGTGCAGCGCGTCCATCACCTCGCCGTAGACGTCGAGCTGGAACTGGTTGACCGCGGCGTTGCCGGTGCGCACCGGCGCGGAGCTCTCATAGCCGGGCAGCCAGGGCAGCTCCTCCTCGGTGATGCGCCGCTCACCGCCCAGGCCATAGAGGATCTGCATCTGCTTCGGCTGGCCGGCCACGGCGCGCAGCAGCCACTCGCGCCAGGCGCGGGCCTCGTCCTGGCAACCGGCCAGCAGCAGCGCGTCCAGCGTGAAGGTCGCGTCGCGCAGCCAGCAGTAGCGGTAGTCCCAGTTGCGTACCCCGCCGATCGCCTCGGGCAGCGAGGTGGTCGGCGCCGCCACGATCCCGCCGGTGGGCTGGAAGGTCAGCGCCTTGAGGGTCAGCAGCGAGCGGATCACCGCGTCCCGCCAGGCGCCCTCGTAGGTGATGTGGCTGGCCCAGTCGCTCCACCAGGCCTCGGTCTCGTCGATCGCGCGGATCGCGTCCAGCGGGCGCGGCGCCTGCTTGTGCGAGGCGTGCCAGGTGAGCAGGAACGGCACCCGGTCGCCCTCGTTGACGGTGAACTCCGCCACCGTGCGGAAGTTCTCGCCGCGGATCTCGACCGGCGTGCGCAGCCACACCGAGTCCGGTCCGGCGATGGCGTGCAGCGCCCCGTCGATCCGGCGGACCCACGGCACGATCGAGCCGTAGTCGAAGCGGATCACCAGCTCCATGCGCATCGGCACGCGGCCGCGCACGCCCTCGACGACCCGGGCGACGTCGGGGTCGTGCTGCCGCGGCGGCATGCAGTCGACCAGCCGCACCACGCCCTCGGGCGTGTGGAACTCGGTCTCCAGGATCAGCGTGTCGCCCTGGTAGCTGCGCCGCACCTGGCTGACCGGACCGGCCGGGCCGATCTGCCAGTGGCCTTGGTCGCCGTCGCCGAGCAGCGCGGCGAAGCACGCCGGCGAGTCGAAATGCGGCAGGCACAGCCAGTCGATCGAGCCGTTCCTGCCGACCAGCGCTGCGGCGTGGGTGTCCCCGATCAGCCCGTAGTCCTCGATCAACGGCATGCTGCGCTCCTCCGGTCGATCCCACGCCGCACGGCGGCCGGCGGGGCCGATCCCATGGCGTCAGCTTGCCTGATGGTCGAGCGGTTTGCCGGCGACCAGCCGCCGCGCCACGTCGACCACCCGCTCGCGGTTGGAGCGGGCCTGCGAGCGGATGCGCTCGAACGCGGCCCCCGGTGTGAGCCCCTCGCGCTCCATCAGGATGCCCTTGGCCTGCTCGATCACCACCCGACGGTCGAGCGCGTACTGGAGCTGCTCGGTGACCTGGCCCTGGACGTGGGCCTCGACCGCGGTGCGCAGCACCGAGGCGACGATCCGCGAGAAGGCCTGGATGGCTTCGATCTCGCCGTCGTCCCAGACGTGCGGTGTGGTGGAGTAGACGTTGAGCGTGCCGACCGTGGCCTCCAGCACCACCGGCACGCCGAGCAGGGCGTGGACGCCCTGGCGCCCGGCCATCGGCCCGAAGGCGGGCCAGCGCGGGTCACGGACGACGTCGGCCGCGACCACCGGCTCGCCCTGCTCGAAGGCGTCGACGCAGGGACCCTCGTCGACCTGCTCCTGGAGGGTCTCGATGATCCGGCCGCGCTCGCTGGAGGCGGCCACGTAGCGCAGCACGTCGCCCTCGCTGAGCAGCAGCAGGCCGGCGCCGTCGACCGCGAAGATCCGGTTGGTCTCGCTGACGACGTGCTCGAGCGCCCGCTCGAGGCCGCCGCGATCGGCGGCGGTGAGCTCGGCCAGGCCGCCGATGCTCGCAGCGAGGGCGTCCGGGTTGATCGGCACAGCTTCCTCCAACCAGTCCTTCGTCAACCCAGGGAGGATTCCACATCCGCGCCGATGTCACCACAGCCTGCAGGCGACGAGCCTCCTGCCGGCAGGAGGCTCGTCGCGCCCCGAGTCACTCCTCGAGGGGAGAGGGCAGGGTCTGGGCCCTCTCCGAAAGGGCTTAGCACGGGCGAACGCGGGTCAAACTCCCCGGGTCAAATTTCGACGAGCTCCGTCCGCATCCGGTCGAGCGCCCGGCGCAGCAGCCTCGAGACGTGCATCTGCGAGATCCCGAGCTTCTCGGCGATCTGGTCCTGGGTGAGCTCGTCGACGTAGCGCAGCACCACGATGTGGCGCTCGCGCTCGGGCAGGCCCTCGACCAGGTGGGGAAGGACCAGCAGGTTCTCCGTCTCCTCGCGCGGCCTGGTGTCCATCACGAAGTCGCCGAGCACGGCGTCGCCGTCCTGGCCGGCCGGCTGGTCCAGCGACGGCGCCGAGCGGGTCTGGGCCACCTCGATGGCCTCCATGACCTCGTCCTCGCTGGCGCCCAGGTGCGCCGCGAGCTCCGCCAGGGTGGGCGAGTGGCCGAGCTGCTGGGGCAGCTCGTCGATCGCGCGGCACAGCCGCAGCGCCAGGTCCTTGGTGCCGCGCGGCACGCGCAGGCGCCAGCTGGTGTCGCGCAGGTAGCGCTTGATCTCGCCCACCACGGTGGCCACCGCGTAGGGGATGAACGGGTTGGCGCGCTCGGGCTTGTAGCGGTCGACGGCCTTCACCAGCCCGAGCCGGGCGACCTGGCGCAGGTCGTCGAGCGACGCCCCGCGGTTGCCGCGGTAGCGCTCGGCGAGCCGGTCGGACAGCCCGAGATAGGACAGGATGATGCGCTCGCGCAGGGCGGCGTCCTTGGTCTCCGCGTACTCGCGGAACCAGGCCTCGACGCGCTGCACGGCCGCCTCGTCGTCCGGACGGACCTCCTCGACCATGCCCGCCGGCACGGTTCCCGTCGCTTGCGAGCGGTCCACGCCCGCAGTCACTGCGGTCGACATCGCAGCCTCCAGAGAGAACTGAATCGACCCGCAGGGTCCGGGCAGGTCTCGGCCCAACGGCGGTCATCGTTCCCAGCTCCGGCCGAGGTGAAACGTGCCGTCCGAAGGCCGGATGGATCAGCTGGCCGACCACCAGGTCCAGCGTACCGGGACGATCGCGATCACCGGCCCGGGCGGCCGCCGGCGCCGGTAGGCGGGGTAGCGGGCGGCCAGCGCGTCCAGCGCCGCCTCGGCGGCGTCGCCCTCCAGGGTGGCGGCGGTGCCGCGCAGCTCCACCCACCACAGCGCCGACCAGTCGTCCTCGTAGTGGTCGACCAGCAGCGCCGCGCGGGGGTCGACCGCCAGGTCGCGCAGGCGCCGCAGCCCGCGGCCGCGCTTGGGCTTGACCTCGTCGACCGCCCAGACCACCGTGCCGGCGTGCCAGGCGAAGGTCACCGGCACGACCCGGGGCCCATCCGGGGAGGTGGTCGCCAGCCGCGCCACCGGCGCCGCGGCAAAGCGCTCCAGCACCTCTCCCGGCGGGCCCTCCGGCCCGGCGCTGCCACCCGGCATCCCAGCTCCCCGCGTCGCGACCGCGTTCCCGGCCGGAACCGTACGACCCACCGCCGCCAGCCGCCACCCCGGCCGGCATTGGCTGCATCGGCAGTACCCGCTGCCACGCAGGAGGTATGAACGCCGCGGGGAGACCATCAGGAGAGAATCCGCCCATCGAGCACCTGCCACGCATCCCATGTCCAGGAGGCCGCATTCATGCCACACCAGACGCCCAGCTGGGGACCGCCGCCGAACCACCCGCCGAAGCCCGGCTGGGGACCGCCGCCGCCGCAGCCCCAGAGGCGCCGTCCCGGAGTGGTCGGCTGGGTCGCCATCGGCCTCGGCGTGCTGGTGGTGCTCGCCGTGATCGGCAGCCTGAGCAACGACACACCGACCGCGGCGCCCGGCGCGGTCGGGGCCTCCACCGCGATTCCGGTCACGCAGCCGCCGCTCACCGCACCGCCGACCACCGAGGTGACCACGACCGAGGCACCTGCCACCGAACCGCCGACCACCGAGCCGCCCACCACCCACCGGAACCCCCCGACCACCCACGCCGCCCCGACGACACACCGGCCGCCGACCACCCGGCCGGCGCCGAAGACCACCATGGCGCCCTCTGGCAACTGCGACCCCAGTTACCCCGGCTCGTGCCTGCACGACGGCATTGGCGACTACGACTGCGCCGGCGGCAGCGGCAACGGCCCCAACTACGTCAGCGGCCCGATCCGCGTCCGCCCGCCCGACCCCTTCGGACTCGACGCAGACGGCGACGGCGTGGGCTGCGAGGACTGACCCGGCGACGTCCCCCAGCGACGGCTGGTAGAGGCCCTGGTGGCTGTCGGCCGGCTGCCAGCACCGTCGCTCAGGCGCGGCCGTGCGCGAATCCCAGAAGGAGATCAGCTCCCTCGCCCGGGCGGTGCGCTGGCCCGCGTGCGCGTCCGCTAGGGTCACGGCGCTCCGCGATCACCAACGCTCGCAAGCCCGGGCCCGAGGCAGCACCCGGACGGTAAACCCCCTGGCCTTTCGAGGGTCGCGACAACGGCGGCGCCAGGACCAACACCGAGCGCGCGCGACCTGGATCGCGGGTCTCGCGGGGCCTGCGGCGATCACCCTGGCTTTATGGGATCGCCGGGCTGTGACCTATACTTCTGCGCCCTGGCATCGATAGAGGAGGGTGAACTGCTCAACATATACCGACTTGCAATCGGCGTCATCGCTGGACTCGGCATGCTCATATTCGGCGGACTCGCCTTGGCGGACAGCTCGGTAAAGTGCGCCGAGAAGGTGATGCGGCCCGGGGACATCTGCACCACCACCCGCAAGGGCGTCACGAGCGAGCGCACCTACGACGAGCAGCGGTCCTATAACCGCCGGGTCGGCGTCATCATGACGGCGGCAGGCCCGGTCGTGCTGGTCGTGAGCGGGGCGCTTCTGGCGAGCTCCATCCGGAGGCGCCGCTCCAGCGCGGTTCCAGCCAAACCGGCCACACCTCGGGCGTAGCCTCATACCGCCCGGCTCGGGCATTGCGCCCGGCCGGGCGGTCTCGATGCGCCCGCCGAATAGCTGACCGCCGCCCGGAGCGCCCCGCTCACGACGGCGGGAAGGCCCGATACCACCCCCAGCCAGGACACACCAGGCCCTTGGAGCCTGCGTGCGGTCGTGGAGTGGCTTGGATTACTGAAGTGCCGCTGAGCTGGGCAAACGAGCGTGTCCGCCGGCTCGGGGCCGAACAGGGAGATGGTGCCGGAGGAGGGGCTCGAACCCTCATGCCCTTGCGGGCCCAACGCTTTTAAGGCGCGGCTGTCTGCCGATTCCAGCACTCCGGCGTGCTCCCCCGGTCCGGGTTCACCGTTCATCGGCGGCAACCCGGACCGCAACGAGGCTACGGCATCGATGGCCGGTTGGGCGACCTTGCGGAGCGCGTCCCGGCTTCCCGGCTCCTAGTGCCTCCGCAACAAACGTTTGCCCGGCCGACGCCTCGCGGGGTGGCGCGTCGGCCCAGGGTGGTGCCCACTGGGGGCCCCGGCGCCGACCGGGCAAACGTTGCCGGCTACGGCACTAGGGGCGGCGCGCGGCGGCGCGGCCCTTGGGGTCGGTGTCGGTGTCCGAGCCGTGCGAGCTGCGCTCGTGCCGGCCCCGGGTGCGGCCGGTGTCCGACCAGCGGCGGTAGAACCACCAGCCGATCGCCAGCAGGCAGACCGCCGCGACCAGGTAGCTGACCGGGCGCAGGTAGCGCTCGACGACGTCCCACTGGCTGCCGAGCGCGTAGCCGATGGCGGTGAGCGCGAAGGTCCACGGCAGGCAGCCGAGCACCGTGTAGACGGAGAAGCGCACGAAGCGCATCTGGGCGACGCCGGCCGGCAGGCTGATGAAGGTCCGCACCACCGGCAGCAGCCGCGACACCAGCACGGCGAGCTGGCCGTGCCGCTCGAACCAGACCTCGGCCCGGTCCAGCTCGTGCTCGCGCAGCAGGATGTAGCGTCCCCAGCGCTCGATCAGCGGGCGGCCGCCGCGGTAGCCGACGCCCCAGGCGATCCACGAGCCGACCAGGTTCCCGGCGGTGCCGACCAGCGCGACCACCACGAAGTTCAGGTGCTCGCCGCTCTGGCCCAGGCTGTCGAGGAAGGCGGCGTTGGCCAGCGCGCCGCCGAACAGCATGGTGACCTCGCTCGGCACCGGGATGCAGGCCGATTCGAGCACCATCAGCACGAACACGGCCAGGTACCCGTAGTGCAGGACGTAGTCGGTGATCAGGTGCTCCATCGGCTCTCCACGAAAGGACGGACCGTCGAGTCCCGGAACGGGTCCAGAGCGAGGATGCTACCTGGTTCGCGCCGCGAAGGCGGCGGCTGGCCCGCCGGCGCGCGGCGGCTCAGCGGCTCCAGTGGCTCTCGCCGAGCAGGTACGCGGTGGCCAGGCTCTCCTGGTCGGCCTCGATCGGCTCGCCCTCGCCCTGGCGCTCGACCACCACCGAGATCGTCCTGGCGGCGTAGAGCGGCAGGGTGGCCTCGAGGCCGGCGTCGCTGGTCAGCCAGATCTTCTCCTCCGGCACGGCGGCGCCGCCCGGGTCGGCGGTGACCACGTAGTGCTCGCGCGGCTCGATGCCCGCCGCGCGGAACATCCGCAGCAGGTCGTGGTCCTCGTTCTCGAACCGCAGGATGCGCACCCGGCTGCCGTTGGCGACGCTGGTGAGCGGGACGCCGGGCTCGCGCGGGAAGTCGCCGATCGGGTGGCCGTGCGGGCAGGTCCGCACCTCGCCGATCATCTCCAGCATGCGCGCCTCGAGCCGGGGCGTGACGCTCATCTCGAAGGTCTCGGCCTCTTCGTGGACCTCGTCCCAGGGCACGCCCATCACCCTGACCAGGAACGCCTCGACCATCCGGTGGCGCCGCACGACGTGCTTGGCGACCTCCTCACCGTGCTCGGTGAGGGCGATCCGCTTGCCGGGCCCGCGGCGGACCAGGCCCTCCTTGGTGAGCCGGTTGACCATCTCGGTGACGCTCGGCGGCGAGACCTTCATCGCGCGCGAGAGGTTGATCGGGGTC
>Ga0268241_10000074_pt1 | contig 12756 bp, 13 predicted proteins | sample BulsoiAmnAmmetaG_FD_200248 | JGI IMG/M metagenome (GOLD analysis project Ga0268241, IMG submission 200248) | Bulk soil microbial communities from Mexico - Amatitan (Am) metaG (v2) (version 2) | ecosystem: Environmental > Terrestrial > Soil > Agricultural land | place: Mexico: Amatitan, Jalisco...
CCGCGGCGGCCCTGCTCTCCTCCTCGAGGGTCTCGCGCAGGCACTGCGCGAACTGGCCGAACAGCTTGGCGGAGACGTCCTGGATGGCGCCGCGGCCGAAGGAGGCCACCTTGCCGGTGAGCTGCACGTCGGCGGTGACCGCCATGGCGGTGGAGGTCTCCGAGCGCTGCTCCAGCTTCATCAGCACCCCGGCCCTTGCGGTGCCGCCGCCGCGCACGTCCTTGCCGCTGGCGGTCAGCCGGGCGCTGTGGGTCGACTCGTCGATCTCGTCGAGCACCGCGGTGCCCTTGTAGGACATGTTGATCGGCCCCAGCTTGACCCGGATGGTGCCCTCGTAGGTGCGGTCGTCGACCACGTTGGTGAGCTGGGCGCCCGGCATGCAGGGGGCGATTCTGGGCACGTCGTTCACCAGCGCCCACACCCGGTTCAGCGGAGCGTCGACCTCGACGTTCTGCTCGATCTTCATGCTTGCCACCTCCAGGTGCGCGGTTCGCGGATGTTGCGGGAGCTTGCGTCGATGCGGAGCTCAGGTGGCCGGCGCGCGCCCTGCGACGCCGGCGCCACGTCCGTTGGCGTACCGCGCCGCGACCTCGGCCAATCCGCGCTCGTCGTCCACGTCGGCATCGTCGCCGATCGTCCCCACCTCGACCACCGCCAGCCATTCGGGGTGCGCCGCCAGCAGCTCGCGCGCCCCGGTGTCCCCGCCGAGCCCGCGGAGCTCGGCCAGGACGGTCCGGTCGAACAGCTTGGGGTTGCCCTGCCGGCCGCCGTAGGCGGCGCTGACCACCGGGCCGGCGCCGCCCCGCCAGGCCGCGACCAGCTCGGCGACCACCTCGGGACCCACCAGCGGCTGGTCGCCCAGGCAGACGACCAGCGCGTCGGGCTCGCCGAGCGCCTCGACACCGCGGGCGAGCACGTGTCCCATGCCGGCCTCGAAGCCGTCGACCACCAGCGGCTCCGCGCCGTGGAGGTCGACCCGCTCGAGCACCGTGGCGGCGTGCGCGCCGAGCGCCACCACCACCCGGTCGAGCGGCGCGGCCGCCAGCGCCGCCAGCACGTGCTCCAGCATCGGGCGGCCGTCCAGCTCGGCGAGCTGCTTGGGGCGGCCCATCCTGGTGGACCGGCCGGCAGCGAGCACGAGCCCGACAACCGCCACGCCTACACCGTGCCCCGTTCCCGCAGGGTGTGGACCGGCTCCTCGCGGTCGGACAGCCGGCCGCCGCGGCGGCCGTGCCGCGAGGCGATCACCTCGGCCATGATCGACACGGCCGTCTCCTCCGGCGACTTGGCGCCGATGTCCAGGCCGATCGGGCCGTTGATCCTGGCCAGGTCGTTCTCGCCGTAGCCGTCCTGGCGCAGCCGCTCGAGCCGCTCGCCGTGGGCGCGGCGGCTGCCCATCGCCCCGATGTAGGCCACCTGGCTGCCCAGCAGGGCGCGCAGGGTGGGGTCGTCGAAGCGCGGCTCGTGGGTCAGCACGCAGGCGTAGGTCGAGTCGCCGGGCGGGTTGCCGGCCAGGTACTCGTGCGGCCAGGCCACGATCACCTCGTCGGCGTCGGGGATGCGCTCGCGGGTGGCGAAGCGCTCGCGCGCGTCGACCACGATCACCCGGTAGCCGGTCTGGCTGGCGACCCGGGCGAGCGCCGCGGCGAAGTCGACCGCGCCGACGATCAGCAGCTTGGGCTGCGGCGCGAAGACGTCGAAGAACAGCTCCCGGCCGGCGATCTCGCGCACCGCCGACTCCTCGCTTCCGAGCAGCTCGCGGGCGGTGGCGGCGGCGGCCCGGTCGAGCTCGGCGTCGCCCAGCGAGCCCTCGGTGCCGTCCACGGTGACCAGCAGCTTCGCGCCGGCGCCCTCGCCCTGGAGCACGGTGACCAGGGCGGCCCGCCTGTCGGCGCGGATCACCTCGCGGATCGACTCCCAGGCCACGCCGCCGGGCGCCCGTTCCGCCGAGCGCCGCTCGCCGTCGCTGGTGGCGGCACCCACGTCAGGGCACCGGCTCGATGAAGACGTCGATGATCCCGCCGCAGGCCAGGCCCACGCTCCAGACCATCTCGTCGGTGATTCCGTAGGTGATCAGCTTGGGCGGGTCCCCGGCGAGCACCTTGCCGGCCTCCTCGAGCACGGCCGCCTCGACGCAGCCGCCCGAGACGCTGCCGAGCCAGCGCCCGTCGTCGCTGATCGCCATCTTGGCCCCGGGGGGACGCGGGGCGGATCCCTTGACCTTGGTGACCGTGGCGATCGCGACCTGGTGGCCCTCGGCCTTCCACTCGTCGATCGCGCTGAGCACCTCTCGCATCTCGCACGCTCCTTGACCAGCCCGCTGGCTTCGCACGGCTGCCTGCGACCGGCGCGCCGGACGGTCGCCTCACCTCGGACCTCAAGAGTACCCGCGCGGGCCGGAGGCGAGTAGCGCATCACCGGGGCGGTGCGGCAATGGGCAGGTCGCGGGGGGTGTGGACAACCGGTTCCTCTGCCGAGATGCCGGTGTTACTCTGCTCAGCAGCCTGAAACCTCGATCGGCCAATGGAATCGGATGCAGCGGGGCAAAGCCGGTTCGTCCTGCCGTGCCTCGCAATCCCTTCGAGCCGGGGGCAATCACCCCCGACGCCAAGGAGGTGGCCCTTTGCGGCACATCACTTGCACGGTGAACGGGGTCCGGCGGGAGGCCGACGTCGAGCCGCGTCAACTCCTCGTCTACTTCCTGCGGGAGACGCTGGGGCTGACCGGCACGAACGTCGGTTGCGACACCTCGTCGTGCGGTGCCTGCACGGTGATGATGGACGGCAAGTCGGTGAAGTCCTGCACCGTGCTGACCGTCCAGGCCGACGGCAGCGAGATCGTCACGATCGAGGGCCTGGCCCGCGACGGCCAGCTGCATCCCATGCAGGAGGCCTTCCGGCAGAACCACGCGCTGCAGTGTGGCTACTGCACCCCGGGGATGATCATGGCGGCCGTCGGGCTGGTCGAGAATGGTCAGGCGGCCAGCGAGGAGGAGATCCGCGTCGGGCTCGAGGGCAACCTGTGCCGCTGTACCGGCTACCACAACATCGTCAAGGCGATCCAGAGCGCCGCGTCGACCATGCGCGCTCCGGCCCAGTCCTGAGGAGGGGTGAAGCATGGCGCAAGGTCCGCTCCCGGGCGAGGCCGCGGCTGAGGAAGGCGCCGTCGGCACGCTGACCGATACCGACGTCGAGATGGGCAGGTACGTCGGGTCCCGCATGCTGCGCAAGGAGGACGGGCCGCTGCTCGCCGGCAGGGGCAGCTACGTCGACAACCTGGCGCTGCCCGGCATGGTCTGGGTCTCGATCGTCCGCAGCCCGCTGGCGCACGCCCGCATCAACCGGGTGGACACCTCCGCGGCGCTCGAGGTGCCCGGCGTGGTGGCCGCCTACAGCGGCGCCGACCTGGCCTCGGAATGGGCCGCCGGCCTGCCCTGCGCCTGGCCGGTCGCGCCCGAGACCAAGATCCCGGACCACTGGCCGGTCGCCAAGGACAAGGCCCGCATGGTCGGCGACCCGGTGGCCGTGGTGGTGGCCGACACGCGCGCGCACGCGGTCGACGGCGCCGAGGCGGTGGACGTCGACTACGAGCCGCTCCAGCCGGTCACCTCGATCGAGCAGGCGCTGGCCGACGGCGCGGCGGTGATCCACGAGGAGTTCGGCAACAACATCTGCTTCCAGGACCTGAAGATCGCCAGCGGCGACGTGGACAAGGTGTTCGCCGAGGCGCCGGTGGTCGTCAAGCAGCGCTACTACCACCCGCGGCTGATCCCCAACGCGATGGAGCCGCGCGGCGTGCTGGCGCAGCCCATGCCGGTGACCGGCGAGATGACCATGTGGTCGTCGACCCAGATCCCGCACATCCTGCGCACCCTGCTGGCGCTCACGCTCGGCATCCCCGAGTCCAAGTTCCGGGTGATCGCCCCGGACGTGGGCGGCGGCTTCGGCTCCAAGCTGGACGTCTACGCCGAGGAGGCGATCTGCCTGGCGGTGGCGCGCAAGCTCGGCGTGCCGGTCAAGTGGATCGAGGAGCGCTCCGAGAACTACCTGGCCACCCTGCACGGCCGCGACGTCATCCAGGACATGGAGGTCGCCGCCACGCAGGAGGGCAAGCTGCTCGGCGTGCGGGCCAAGGTGCTCTGCGACATGGGCGCCTACTGCCAGCTGGTCGCCCCCGGCATCCAGGTGCTCGGCGCGACCCTGTTCTCCGGCGTCTACCAGGCCGAGGCGGCCTCGTTCGAGTGCACGGCGGTGTTCACCAACCGCACGCCGACCGACGCCTACCGTGGCGCCGGCCGGCCCGAGGCGACCTACGCCATCGAGCGGATCATGGACGCGCTGGCCAGGCGGGTCGGCAAGGACCCGGCCGAGGTGCGGGAGCTGAACTTCATCCCGCCGTTCTCCGAGCCGACCGCCAACGTCTTCGGCGCGATGTACGACTCCGGCAACTACAAGGCCGGCCTCGACAAGGCGCTGGAGCTGGCCGACTACCAGAGCCTGCGTCGCGAGCAGGCCGAGCGCCGCCAGCGCGGCGACACGAAGCAGCTCGGCATCGGCCTGTCGACCTACATCGAGGCCTGCGGCAGCGCCCCGTCGCGCGGCTTCGGCTCGGTCAACTTCGGCGCCGGCGGCTGGGAGGCGGCCACCATCCGCTGCCTGCCGACCGGCAAGGTGGTGGTGGTCACCGGTACCTCGCCGCACGGCCAGGGCCACGAGACCTCCTGGTCGCAGATCGTGGCCGACGCGCTCGGGGTCAAGTTCGAGGACGTCGAGGTGCTGCACGGCGACACCGCGATCTCGCCCCAGGGCCTGGACACCTACGGCAGCCGCAGCCTGGCGGCCGGCGGTGTGGCCATCCAGAAGGCGGCCGAGAAGATCATCGCCAAGGCCAGGAAGATCGCCGCCCACGAGCTCGAGGTCGCCGAGGAGGACGTCGAGTTCGCCGACGGCGCCCTGCGGGTGCGGGGCGCGCCGGACAAGTCGCGCACCGTCGCCGACGTCGCCTTCTCCGCCTTCCTGGCGCACAACATCCCCGATGGGATGGAGCCGGGCATGGAGGAGAGCGCGGTCTTCGACCCGGTCAACAACACCTTCCCGTCGGGGGCCCACGTCGCGGTGGTCGAGGTCGACACCCAGACCGGCCTGGTCGACCTGATCAGGTATGTGGCGGTCGACGACTGCGGCAACATCGTCAACCCGATGATCGCGCAGGGCATGGTCCACGGCGGGCTCGCCCAGGGCATCGCCGAGGGGCTCTACGAGGAGGCCACCTACGACGAGCATGGCAACCTCACCTCGGGCAACATGGGCGCCTACCGGGTCCCCTCCGCGGCCGAGCTGCCCTCGTTCGAGACCGACCACGTGGTCACCCCGTCCACCAGCAACCCGGGCGGCTGGAAGGGCGTCGGCGAGGCCGGCACGATCGGCTCCCCGCCGGCGGTCGTCAACGCGGTGGTCGACGCGCTGGCCCCGATGGGGATCGACAACATCGGCATGCCGGTGAGCCCCGAGCGGGTCTGGCGCGCGATCCAGGCGGCACAGCAGGGCTCCGGCGCAACCACCACGGGACAAGGAGGCCAGGCGTGATCCCGGCACCCTTCGAGTACGAGGTCGCCTCCTCAGCCGACCACGCGATCGAGTTGCTCGGCCGCTTCGGCGAGGACGCCAAGCTGCTGGCCGGCGGCCACTCGCTGCTGCCACTCATGAAGCTGCGGCTCTCCACCCCGTCGGCGCTGGTCGACATCGGCCGCATCGGCGAGCTCGACTACGTCCGCGACGGCGGCGACCACGTCGCCATCGGCGCGCTGACCCGCCACGAGGACGTGCACTTCAACGAGCTGCTGCGGCGCGAGAACCCGCTGGTGGCCCACACCGCCGGTGAGGTCGGCGACCCCCAGGTGCGCCACCGCGGCACCATCGGCGGCTCGATCTCGCACGGCGACCCGGCCTCCGACCTGCCCACCGTGATGGTCGCGCTGGACGCCACCTTCGTGCTGCGCGGGCCGAACGGCGAGCGCACCGTGGCGGCGGGGGACTTCTTCAAGAGCTTCTTCGAGACCGAGCTCGGCCACCAGGAGATCCTCACCGAGGTGCGGGTGCCCAAGCTCGCCGGCGCGGGGTGGTCATACCAGAAGTTCCACCCCAGGGCGCAGGACTGGGCTATCGTGGGTGTCGCCGCGCTGGTCGCGCCGAGCAACGGGCAGCCGGGCAGGACAGCGGTCGCGCTCACCCACATGGGCGAGACGCCGCTGCGGGCCCGGGCGGTCGAGCAGGCGCTCGGCTCCGGGTCCGACCCGGCCGACGCGGCGGAGCAGGCGCTGGAGGGCACCAGCCCGCCGAGCGACGCCCAGGCCAGCGCCGAGTACCGCAACCACCTGGCCAAGGTGCTCACCCGACGCGCCATTGAGGAGGCACGATCGCGCTGAACAGAAGCCGCCCCGCCTGGGCGACCATGGCACAGGCGCTTTTGGGGGGCCGTGGGGGGAGCGAGCTCCCCCCACATCGATCGGGGGCCGAGCACAGGAGTTCCGCACCGGCGCTGATGACGACCAGGACGACCACGGAGGGCGCCTGCTGATGGGCGCCCTCCCGTTCGAATCGGTCGAAGAGCTGCAGGCGGTCCTTGGCCGCCACGCCTATCTGGCCGACCGCGGCCTGGCCACCGCCGTGTGGCTCAGCCTCGCGCTGAACAAGCCGCTGCTGCTGGAGGGCGAGGCCGGCGTCGGCAAGACCGAGGTCGCCAAGGTGCTCAGCGCCCTGCTGGACCGCTCGCTGGTGCGCCTGCAGTGCTACGAGGGCATCGACGCCAGCCAGGCGCTCTACGAGTGGGACTACTCGCGCCAGCTGATCGCCGTGCGCGCCGCCCAGCTCGGCGAGCACGAGGCCGACCTGTTCGGCCCGGACTTCCTGGTCGAGCGGCCGCTGCTGGCGGCGATCCGCGCCGGCTCGCGCGCGGTGCTGCTGATCGACGAGCTGGACCGCGCCGACGACGAGTTCGAGGCGTTCCTGCTCGAGGTGCTGAGCGAGTTCGCGGTGACCATCCCCGAGATCGGCCGGGTCGCGGCCGAGCAGCCGCCGGCGGTGATCATCACCTCCAACCGCACCCGCGAGCTGCACGACGCGCTCAAGCGCCGCTGCCTCTACCACTGGATCGACCACCCGTCGATCGACCGCGAGGTCCAGATCGTCCGGGTCCGCGCGCCCGAGGTCCCCGAGGTGCTGGCCCGGCAGGTGGCGCGCGCCGTCGCCCGGCTGCGTGCCATGGACGTCGCCAAGCGCCCGGGGGTGGCCGAGACGATCGACTGGTCGCAGGCGCTGGCGTTCCTCGGGGCCGAGCAGCTGGAGCCCGACGCCGCCAGCGCCACCCTGGGCGCGCTGCTCAAGGACCACGAGGACCTCGAGCTGGTCCGCGCCAAGCTCGACGAGGTGCTGGAGTCCGAGTGACCTCCGGCCCGATGCGCGCCAAGGCGGAGCCGCGCGGGATCGAACGCCTGGTCGGCTTCGGGCGCATGCTCCGCGCCAGGGGCCTGCCCGTCGGCACCGGCCGCATCCTGGCGTTCTGCAACGCGGTGGCGGCGCTCGACCACCTCGACCGGGACGGCCTCTACCTTGCCGGACGGCTCACCATGGTGGCCCGCAAGGAGGACTTCGACGCCTACGACGAGGCCTTCGAGCAGTGGCTGCCGAGCGAGCGCGAGCGGCTGCTGTCGGAGCTGGCCGGCTGGCAGCAGGACGCCCGGGTGGAGGAGCGCGAGGTCGAGGTGCTGGTCGGCGAGGCCGACTCCGAGCGCGACAGCGACGCCGGCGAGGGCGAAGGCGAGGAGGAGGAGGTGACCATCGGGCTGGTCGCCAGCGGCACCGAGGTGCTGCGGGCCAAGTCCTTCGAGGAGCTGTCCGAGGTCGAGCGTCACGAGGCCGATATGGCCATCCGGGCCCTGGCGGTGGCGCTGCCGCTGCGGCGGGTGCGCCGCTACCGGGCGGCGCCCCGTGGCCACCGCTTCGACCTGCGCCGCACGGTGCGCGCCTCGCTGCGGACCCAGGGCGAGCCGTTCCACCGCGCCTGGCGCGACCGGCGCTCCAAGCGCCGCCCGCTGGTGCTGCTGCTGGACGTCTCCGGCTCGATGTCGTCGTACTCGCGCGCGCTGCTGCAGTTCGGCTACGCGGCCGTGCGCGCCGGCCAGCGCGTCGAGGTGTTCGCCTTCGGCACCCGCCTGACCCGTCTGACCAGGGCGTTGCGCCGCAGCGAGCCGGACGCCGCGCTGCGGCAGGTGGCCGCGTCGGTGCTCGACTGGGAGGGCGGCACCCGCATCGGCGGCTCGCTCAAGCAGCTGCTCGACCGCTACGGGCAGCAGGCGTGGATGCGCGGCGCGGTGGTGGTGCTGTGCTCCGACGGGCTGGAGCGCGGCGACCCGCTGGTGCTGGCCGCGCAGATGGCCAGGCTCGGCCGGGTGGCGCACCGGCTGGTGTGGGTCAACCCGCTGAAGGGAAGCCCGCGCTACCAGCCGCTGGCGCGCGGCATGGCGGCGGCGCTGCCGCACGTCGACGCCTTCCTGCCCGGCCACAATCTCCAGAGTCTCGAAGCGCTGTGCGAGGTGCTCTCTGCCTGACGACGGGCGTCTGACGGCGGCATCTGTAGGATGGACGGCGGACCGACCCGGCGGAATCAGCGGGACGCCCCGGAGGAGCAGTCCAATGACACCGCGGATCACCCTGGCCCTGACGAACTCGCCGCTCTCGCTCGATGCCGCGTTCCGCGCGGTGAACCTGCCGGAGTGCGGCGGCACGGCGCTGTTCGTCGGGACGACTCGCAACCACTCGGAGGGACGCGAGGTCGAGATCCTCGAGTACGAGGCCTATGAGGAGCTGGCGCGCGAGGAGCTCGAGCGCGTCGCGGTCGAGGCCGCCAAGCGGCACGGGCTCGGCGCCGCCTACCTGGCGCACCGGCTGGGCGTGGTGCCGGTCGGCGAGGCCAGCGTGATCGTGGCCGCCTCAGCCGCCCACCGCGCCGAGGCCTTCGCCGGCTGCCGCGAGCTGATCGACGAGCTCAAGCGTTCGGTGCCCATCTGGAAAAAGGAGCGCTGGGCCGGCGGCGGCCGCTGGGTGGGGGTCCCCGAGGAGCTCCAGGAGGTGCCCGGTGGCCTCAGCTGATCGCGTGATGATCGACAGCTTCGGCCGCGTGGTGCGCGACCTGCGCGTCTCGGTCACCGACCGCTGCAACTTCCGCTGCCTGTACTGCATGCCGGAGGACGGCCTGCCGTGGCTCGGCGCCGACGACCTGCTCACCATGGACGAGCTGATCCGCGCGCTGCGGGTGAGCATCGACCTGGGCGTGCGGACGGTGCGCATCACCGGCGGCGAGCCGACCCTGCGCCGCGACCTGGTCGACGTGGTCGCCGCGCTGGCGCCGCTCGGCGTGGAGCTGTCGCTGACCACCAACGGCTACCTGATGGACCGGCTGGCGCGGCCCTTGCGCGACGCCGGCCTGAAGCGGGCCAACATCTCGCTGGACTCGCTGGAGCGTGACCGCTTCAAGCGGATCACCCGCCGCGACGGGCTGGAGCGGGTGCTGCGGGGGATCGACGCGAGCCTGGAGGCCGGGCTGGCGCCGGTGAAGATCAACACCGTGGTGGTCAGGGGCTTCAACGACGACGAGGTCCTGCCGATGGCCCGCTGGGCCCGCGACCTCGGCGTCGAGCTCCGCTTCATCGAGTTCATGCCGCTGGACGCCCCGGGGGAGTGGACCCGCGACCAGGTGGTCCCGGCCGGCGAGATCCTGGCGACGCTGGAGGAGGAGTTCGGGCTGGTGCCGCCCGAGGCCCGCGGCAGCGCCCCGGCGGAGCGCTACCGCTACCGGGACGGCAACGGCAGCGTCGGCATCATCGCCTCGGTGACCAGGGCGTTCTGTGCCCAGTGCGACCGCGTGCGGCTCACCGCGGACGGCCAGGTCCGGACCTGCCTGTTCGCCACGACCGAGTACGATCTGCGTACGGTGCTCCGCTCTAGTGGGGACGACGAGGCGGTCGCGCGCTGCTACCTGGACGCGGTCGCCCGCAAGCAGTGGGGCCACCGGATCAACGAGCCCGATTTCGTCCAGCCCGCTCGAGGGATGTCCCAGATCGGTGGATGACGGCACAAGGGGGTCGGGGGATGGCCGAGGTCACCAGGTCGGAGAGCGAGTGGCGCGAGCAGCTCACCCCTGAGCAGTACAGGGTCCTGCGTGAGGCGGGCACCGAGCCGCCGTTCAGCGGCCGCTACGTCCACGCCAAGGACGACGGCGTCTACCGCTGCGCCGCGTGCGGGGCCGAGCTGTTCAGCTCCGACACCAAGTTCGACTCCGGCACCGGCTGGCCGAGCTTCACCGAGCCGGTGGTGGCCGCCGGCGTGGAGCTACTCGACGACTCGAGCCACGGCATGCACCGGACCGAGGTCCGCTGCCGCCGCTGCGGCTCGCACCTGGGCCACGTCTTCCCCGACGGCCCGGCCCCCACGGGCATGCGGTACTGCATCAACTCACTCGCGCTCGATCTCGACTCCGCGGCTGCCGATTCGTAACAGACGCGGGCGGCAGTACCTCGCCCGTGCGACGGGTATAGGCTCCGTGAGCCTGGCTGGCGTCGTCCAGCGCAGGCCGAGAGGAGGAGGGCGGATGCAGGCGGACTGCACGTTCTGCCAGATCGTGTCGGGCGAGCTGCCGGCGGACTACGTCGACGAGGACGAAAGAACCGTCGTCTTCATGGACATCAACCCGGCGACTCCCGGGCACCTGCTGGTGGTGTCGCGGACGCACGTCCCGGACATGATGAGCGCCAGCGAGGAGGACTGGCTCGCGGTCGCCGCCACCGCCCAGCGGATGGCCAGGCTGGTCATCGGCGCCTACAAGGCCGGCGGGGTCGACCTGGTGCAGGCCAACTCCGACGGCATCGCCGGCTTCCAGACGGTCTTCCACCTCCACATGCACGTGGTCCCGCGCTACCACGACGACCGGCTCGGCCAGTGGTGGCGGCAGGAGACGGCCGACCCCGCCGAGGTGACCGAGTCGGCGCGGCTGCTGGTGGAGTACGCCCGCCACGAGCGCGCCCACGACCGGGAGCACGAGCGGCCGCCCGCCTGGGCCTGATCCGGCCGGCGTTCCGGATAGAGCAGGACAAGCGAGCCGTATCGCGCCTGGCCGCATTCTCCTTCGCGTCCACTGTCGTTAGAGTGTCACGATCCGGCCCGATGGCGGCCGTCTCGTCGTGACAGGTGAGCCTCGCCGGGTTTGGGCGAGCCTTCGGTTGGGATAGCTAAAGCGACCGGTGGCACTGCCTCCGACCGCGTGGACGCTGCCACCAGGGACCAAACTCCGGGATCGAAAGGAGCGGCCAGTGAACGCCGGTTTGCTCGTCGCCATCATCGTCATCGTCCTGATCGTCCTGGCGCTGGCCTGGTTCCTCATGCGCCAGCAGCGCACCGCCCGGCTCCGCAAGCAGTTCGGGCCCGAGTACGAGCGCGCGGTCAGCGAGTCCGGCAGCCGCCAGGCCGCCGAGGCCGAGCTGGAAGATCGCCGCGCGCGACGCGAGAAGCTCGAGATCATCGCGCTCGAGCCGGCCGCCCGCGACCGCTACCTGGAGCAGTGGCGCCTGGTCCAGGCGCAGTTCGTGGACTCGCCGACCGAGGCGACCCGCGCCGCCGACCGGCTGATCAACGAGGTCATGCGCGATCGCGGCTACCCCGTCGAGGACTTCGAGCAGCGCGCGGCCGACATCTCCGTCGACCACCCGCAGGTGGTCGACGACTACCGCGCGGCCCACGCCGTCGCCGAGGCCAACGAGCGCTCCGAGGCCAGCACCGAGGATCTGCGCCAGGCGCTGGTCCACTACCGCTCGCTGTTCGAGGAGCTGCTGGAGACCCACGGCGCCGCGGCCATCGGGCTGCACGACACCGGCGGACGGCGTGACGACACGGTGGTCGACACCGACCACGACGGCACCACCGACCGCGCCGACGTCCCGGCCGGCGCCGACGTCCCGGCCGACCGCGCCGGCGACGGCGTGCCCGCCGACGGCGACGGCGTGCCCGCCGACCGGGAGGGCGTGCCCGCCGACCGAGAGGGCGTGCCCGCCGGGGAGGACACCGCGGTGCGCCGCGACGAGGCCGAGCACGACGAGGCCGTCCGCGAGCACGAGGCCACGCGGCACGAGGGGGGCACCACTGAGGCGAGGCCCGCGGCCTCGACGCCGCCGGAGCGGCGCACGACCGAGGAGGCTCGATGAGCGAACGCTACCGCTACGGCTATGGCGACGAGCCTCCGGATCGTGACCACGCGTTCACCCGCCAGGGCTCCATGACCGAGCAGCGCGACGAGCAGGCGGCCGGGACCGACGCAGTGGACGAGGCGCCGCGCGGCGACGCCGCGGACGAGGAACGGCGCGCGGACCAGATCCGCGAGGCCGCCGGCGACCCGCGGACCACCGACCCGCACGCCGCCGACCCGACCGACCCGCGGATGATCGGCGCGGCCGCCGAGCGGGGGCCGGCCGCCGAGGCCGAGCGGGCGCTGGCCGCGGACGAGACCGACCGGCCCTCGACCACCTCGGTGTTCGACGTCGAGGAGGAGGAGGCCAGGGCGGCCGACCAGGACGTCGAGGAGGACGCCACGGCGGCCAGCCGCGACGCCGGCGAGGAGGCGCGGGCGGCCGATCGCGACGCCGAGGAGCGCCCGCCGATCGCGCTGGGGCCGCCGGAGCGGAACGGCGACGAGGAGGCCGCGCCGGCCGAC
>Ga0268241_10000075_pt1 | contig 12748 bp, 8 predicted proteins | sample BulsoiAmnAmmetaG_FD_200248 | JGI IMG/M metagenome (GOLD analysis project Ga0268241, IMG submission 200248) | Bulk soil microbial communities from Mexico - Amatitan (Am) metaG (v2) (version 2) | ecosystem: Environmental > Terrestrial > Soil > Agricultural land | place: Mexico: Amatitan, Jalisco...
GTGGCCATCGCGCGCGCGATCGCCTTGGAGCCAGACGTGCTGGTGGCCGACGAGCCGGTGTCAGCGCTCGACGTCTCGGTGCAGGCCACCATCCTCAACCTGCTCAAGGACCTGCAGCGGGAGCTCGGCCTCACGCTGCTGCTGATCGCCCACAACCTGGCGGTCGTGCGGCACCTGTGTGACCGCGTCGCGGTCATGTATCTCGGCCGCATCGTCGAGGGCGCCCCCGCCGAGGCGCTGTTCGCCGACCCCCGCCATCCCTACACGCAGGGCCTGCTGCGGGCCATCCCGCGGCTGCGGCCCGGCCACGCCGGCGAGGCGGTCGCGGTGCGCGGCGACCCGCCGAGCCCGCTGCGACTCCCGCCGGGGTGCCGCTTCCACCCGCGCTGCCCCATCGCCCAGGACCTCTGCCGGCAGGACGACCCGGCGCTCACCGCAGGTCCGGGCCCTGGCCAAGCCAACCGCGAGGTGGCCGCCCACAGCGCCGCGTGCCACTTCGCCTGGGCCGCTCCTACCATCTCGACCAGCCCCGGCAGTGACGCGGCGGACCAAGGAGTGGTCAGGTGAAGGTGTTCCTCTCCTTCGACATGGAGGGCGTGGCCGGCATCGTCGACTGGGAGCAGTGCGTCGGCCAGGGCGCCGCCTACGAGATCGGGAGGCGCCTGACGCTCGGCGAGGTCAACGCAGCGATCGACGGTGCGGTCGACGGGGGTGCCAGCGAGCTCCTGGTCAACGACTCCCACTGGACCATGCAGAACCTGGCGCCGGACGAGTTGCACGGCGGCGCCGGTTATCTCAGCGGCAGGCACAAGCCCCTGTACATGATGCAGGGGCTGGACGCGAGCTTCGACGTGGCCTTCTACGTCGGCTACCACGGCTCGATCAGCGGCGAGAGCGCCATCCTGTCGCACACCTACAACCCCGCCGTGGTGAGCCACGTCGAGCTGAACGGGGTCCGTGTCGGCGAGAGCGGCATCAACGCGCTCGTGGCGCTGCACCACGGCGTGCCCGTCGGGCTGATCACCGGCGACCGCCAGACCACCGAGGAGTCCGAGAAGTTCCTCCCAGGGGCCGAGCGGGTGATCGTCAAGCAGTCGGTGAGCCGCTTCGCCGCACACAACCTGCACCCCGATGCCGCCCGCCAGCGGATCCGTGAGGGCGCCAGCCGGGCGATCGCCAAGGTCCAAGCCGGCGCGCTGCGGCCTCCGGCCATCGACCTCCCGGCGCGCCTGGACGTGTCGCTGCAGACCGCCGACATGGCGGAGATGGCGACCTGGATCCGCGGAGTGGAGCGCACCGACCTGCGGACGGTCACGATCGAGGGCGACGACCCCCTTGCCCTGTTCCACTCCTTCGTCGGCATGGTGTATCTCACCCGCGTCGCCGAGGGCCGCTGAGGCCGACCCCGTCTCGCTCCCGAGGTTGGGTCGACGTCACCGTATCCGCCTTTCCACCAGGGTTCGGCTGGCGCCGCGAATGACGTGGAAGGACCCCGGACGCCGGCGCCGATCCAGCCTGGGGCGGCCGCCCACGCCGCCGCCGGTGCTGGCTGTGCATCCAGCAGTCGAAGTAGGCTCCCCTGGTTGTCGAGGGCGGAGGTGGCGCAGGAACCGTGCGGGCACACCCGGTCTGGTTGTCGGCATCCGCCGCGGTGCTGCTCGTGGCCACACTGGGCTTGGCCGCCTGCCAGCGTGCCGCGCCGCGCCCGGTTGCGACCACGGCAGCGGCCAAGCCGACCAGCAGCAGCCGGTCTGCCCCGACCCACGGCCAGCCCGTGCGTCCGGTGACGCTCGCCTTTGCCGGTGACGTGCACTTCATGAAGGTGCCAGGAGCCCGCCTGGCCCGCGACCCGGACACCGCTCTGGGGCCAGTCGCCAAGGTGCTGCGCCGAGCCGACGTGGCGATGGTCAACCTCGAAACGACCATCACCACCCGGGGGCAGCCGCAGCACAAACACTACGTGTTCCGCGCCCCGCCAAGCGCCTTTCGGGCGCTGCGGGCAGCCGGCGTCGACGTCGTCACGATGGCCAACAACCACGGCATGGACTACGGGCTGATCGGGCTGCGCGACTCGCTGGCCGCGGCGGCCGCGGCGCGCTTCCCGCTGGTGGGGATCGGACGGGACGCCGCCCAGGCCTGGGCGCCCTGGGTGGTGGGCGTTGGCGGACAGCGCGTCGCCATCATCGGCGCCACCCAGGTGCTCGAGCCAGGCCTGCAGGAAACCTGGACGGCTGGTCCCCACAAGCCAGGCCTGGCCGCCACCCACGACCAACCGCGACTGCTGGCGGCGGTCCGGCAGGCGCGCAGGCTGGCCGACACCGTGGTCGTGTACCTGCACTGGGGCGAGGAGGGCAACCCCTGCCCCACCGGCCAGCAACGCCAGCTCGCGGCGCTGCTTGCCAGGGCCGGAGCCGATGTCGTGGTTGGCACCCACGCGCACACCCTGCAAGGCAGCGGCTGGCTCGCCAAGACCTACGTCGCCTACGGGCTCGGCAACTTCTACTGGTGGAACTGGTTCTCAGCCGCCAACCGCACCACCGGCGTGCTGACCCTGACCGTGACGGCTGGGCGCGTGCTGCACACCGCGTGGACCCCGGCGACCATCCGCCAAGGCGCGCCCATCCCCCTCAGCGGCACGGCCGCCACCCAGGCCCGCTCGCGCCTGACCGCCCTGCGGTCGTGCACCAACCTCTCCCCCGGCCCGTCATAGCCCATGCGCGCCGAAACCCCGCCGTACGAGCGCCCAGCGGTGACGTCCCGACGAGTGGTATCGGTCGCGGCCCGGCGGCGTGGGCGGTGCGCGAAACCCGAGCCTCAGTGCCTCCACTTCCTTCATGTGGTGATGAGCTTGGCGGCTTCCGCCCTCTCCTGCTTGCGACCACGGATCAGGTCGGCGGCCTTCTCCGCGATCATGATCGTCGGGGCGTTGGTATTTCCACGGACGATGACCGGCATCACTGAGGCGTCGACGACGCGGAGGCCCTCGACGCCGAGCACGCGGAGCTCGCTGTCGACCACCGACCCGATCGCGCAGGTCCCGACCGGGTGGTAGAGCGTGTGGCACTGGTGCTGGATGAAGTCGAGCAGATCGGCGTCGCTGTCAGAGGCCGGCACGCGGAGGTCACCACGGCGGTGGCCGCCGAGCGCGGGCTGCTCGGCGATCTCCTGGAGCCTCCGCAGCGCCTCGACCGAGGTGGCCCGGTCCTCTTCGGTGACGAGGTAGCCGTGCAGGATGTGCGGCTTGGCCGACGGCAGCAGCGAGCGCAGGAACACCTTGCCCCGGCTGGTCGGGCGCAGCAGGCAGGCGCCGAACACGAAGGCGTGCGCCGCCGGCAGCGCAAGCCCCTCGTCGACGAACATCACCGGGGCGGCGTGAATCTGGAAGTCCGGCCCAGCCAGGCCGTCCCGGGTCCGGAAGAACCCGCCCGCCTCACCGATGTTGGAGGTCAGCGGGCCGCGGCCCTCGCGTTGCAGCAGCAGCAGGTTCTCCTCGCTCCGTGCGGTGATGAGCGTCTCGGTGTCGGTCAGGAAGCCCAGACCGAAGTTGAGATGGTCTTGGAGGTTCTCGCCGACCGGCAGGTCCACCCGCGGCTCGATGCCGTACGCCTGCAGCTCCGCCGCGATGCCGATGCCTGACAGCATCAGGATCTGCGGTGAGTTGTAGGCGCCGCCACACAGGAGCACCTCGCGCTCGGCGCGCAGCTCCGACAGCTCGTTGGCGCGTTCGATCTCGACGCCGGCGGCACGGCCGCCGTCGAACACAATCCGGGTGCACAGCGCGTCAGTGATCACGGTGAGGTTCGGTCGCCCCATCGCGGGATGCAGGTAGGCGACCGCCGCGCTGCACCGCATCCCGTTGCGCTGGGTGAGCTGGTAGTAGCCGACGCCGTCCTGCTGGAGCCCGTTGAAGTCGTCGTTGCGCGGGTGCCCGGCCTGCTCCGCGGCCTCCAGGAAGGCGTCCATGAGCTGGTGGCGGGAGCGCCCGTCGCTCACGGTCAAGGGCCCTCCGACCGCATGCAGCTCGCTGGCGCCGCGCTCGTTGTCCTCGGCCCTGAGGAAGTAGGGCAGCACGTCGTCCCAGCTCCAGCCCTCGGCCCCGAGCGCCTCCCATTCCTGGTAGTCGGCCCGATTGCCGCGCATGTAGATCATGGCGTTCATCGACGAGGAACCGCCGAGCATCCGACCGCGCGGCAGGTACCGACGCCGGCCGTCCAGGCCCGGCTCCGGGTCGGTGAGATAGTCCCAGTCCCACTTCGTCTGGAAGAGCTGCCCGAACGCGACAGGGACGTGGATCTCCTCGGCCGTATCAGGAGGACCGGCCTCCACCAGCGCGACGCTGACGTCGGGCTCCTCGCTGAGACGGGCGGCGAGCACGCAGCCCGCCGAGCCGGCTCCGACGATCACGTAGTCGTACACAGCGCCCTCCTCGTCCAAAGATCTCAGGACCGGAGCCAGGGACTCAATCGCTGGGTTGTCGCCGTGAGTACAGTCCGTGAAGCGCAGTGGACATTCCGCTTCGCCTGCGCTGCCCGCTCAGGCTGGGAAGGCACTGATTCTAACGCCGCCAGGAGCGGCTGACGATCATCGGCGACCCGGCGACCCAATCCACCCGACTCCGCGCCGCCGCCGGAGCGGATCCGGAGCACCACGGGGCCGTCGGTCTGCCCGCGCGAGGCGGGCCTGCTCCCGGGGCCGGAGCGCCGCTGACCATGCTGGAGCGCTGCCGGCCGCCGTCCGGTCCTGTGCCGGTTTGGCATCGACCCCGACGAGCAATAGCGCGCGGCGGCTGCCCTTACTGCGACTGTCGACCCGTCCCGACGCTCTCGCGGCGGGCCGCCCACCGCCGCTCCTGACACTACCGTCTGGCTACGGCATGCCAACCGAACGGCCGCCGCGGCCTCCCATACCCACCGAGGCGGTGCCGGCAGTGGCGCAGGCGCGCTGTGGATCCCACACCTGGATGACCGCCCCGGTCCCCAGCGGGGCCGCCGGACGGTCGGCGATCATGGGCAGCGCGCTGCGCCACAGCAGCCGGCCATCGTGCAGGTCCACAGCGGTCAGCGACTGCTCTGGGGTGGTGCTGTCTGGTGGTGAGCCGACGATCAGCAGCCGGCCGTCCGGCGTCCAGGTCGGCCACTGGTCGGCCTGGACGGGCACACGCCAAGCCACCCGCCCGTCCCGGGCGCGGTAGGCGGCCAGCATGATCGGCGCCTGACCGCGAGGGCCCCGCGTGACCAGCACGATCTCGCTGGCGGTGACCAGCGCGAGCCGGTCCACGGCGGGATTCATGTCGAGGTCAAGCGGCCCGGGCAGTCCCTGATGCCACCGTGCCTGGCCGCTGGCCGGGTCGACCAGCAGCAGCTGGTGACGCTGATCCCGGTCGATCCGTGAGACCACCGCGATCCCGGCAGGTCCCACGCCGATCACCGCCGGCTCGCGCAGCCCGCCAAGGCGCCACCGCCGCGCGCCGGTATCCAGACGGTAGGCGGCGACTGCCGTGGCGGCGCTGCTCCCCTCCCAGACCAGGATGCCGTCGTCGCGGCTGGTGAGCTGCGCCCCGAAGTCCAGGCCGCGATGGACCCCTGCGGTGCGCCACAGCAGCCGGCCGGCGCCCGCCTGGTAGGCCTCCAGGGTGCCACGGTCCAGCCGCAGCACCCGCTCCCCGACGGTGGTGAAGATCTTCGGCAGCCCCCGTGCCTGCGACGGCCGGGACCAGCGCAGGTTGCCGTCGCGGCGGTCCAGTACCACCAGGACGCCGCGGTCGCCGATGGCCGCGATCCCGCCGTCGGCGGTGGAGGCGTGCTGCCAGGACAGCGGGCCGGGCTGGGACGGGTAGCGCCACCGCACCCGGCCGGTGGCCGCCTCGACGCCAAGCAGGCGGCCGCGATCCAGCGGGCCGACCCGCACCACCAGCATCCCCGCGCGGAGCGAGGCGTCGTAGACGAAGCCGTCCAGCGGCAGTCGCCAGCGCTGCCGGCCGTCGGCCGCGGCCAGCGCGCGCAGCTCGTCGCCCTGGGTGGTGTAGACGGTGTCTGCCTCCACCAGCGGGCCGACGTTGGCGTCCATCTGCTTCCCGATCGGTAGGGGTACCGACCAGCGCTGCTGTCCGGTGGCGTCGAAGGCGAGCACCGCCGCCTTGCGGGGCGGAAGCTCGGGCGGCTCGCAGCCACGGCCGGGCTGCGGGGTGGTGCGTTCCGCCGAGCCCGAGCCCCCCTCCGTCCTGGCCACCTGCCGACCGGCACCAGGCTCGCGCGCCTGGCCGCAAGCGGCCAGTCCGGCCACGCCAAGGAGGGCCAGCGCGGCGCGGCGGTTGAGGGAGATCCATTCGATGTCGCCCATTATCTGCTCCTGGTCGCCAAGAGTATGACGGGACGGCCAGGCCGGGGGTTCCCGATTGGGCAGTGCCAGGCGGCAAGCGCGCCGCTCGGAGAGGATCTGCAACCGCTGGGAGCCGACCACCCAGGCCAGCGACCGCTCGACAGCCCACCGACAGCGCCCCAGCCGCTCAGGCCAACGACAGTGACGGCGCCGCCGCGCAGGCCAGCGCCCAGGACACGCCGCCGGTCGACGACGACGGCTGACGAGCGAGCAGATGGTTCTCCGCCGTCCCCGGACCGGCCGACGCGGTCCCTGGTCGTGGAGGAACCAAGACCCCATACGCCATCCGGGACTGGACAGCGCCCCGAGCCGGGCCACTTGCCGCGCACCGTCCGGAGAGCCAGACTTCGCTCATGGCCGACCAGCCGCCAGGAAGGCGCCACCGCCAAAAGGTCCTCGCGGTCCTCGCCAGTGCCGGCCTCCTCGTGGATGCGGTGAGTTCATGGTGGAATGAAGAACTCCCCCTGTACGTCAAGCTGTTGTACAAGACCATCGCCGAACCCATCGCCATCGTTCTCGTCCTGCGATGGGCCTGGCGACGGCCAACGCCACCCGACGATGCGGGATGGGACGTGCAGAAACCATCCGGCCCTTCATCGACCGTCCAGCGCCCACCTCACCAAGAGTGAAGTCCCGGCCGGACAGGGGGATCACAATGCTTGAGGCTTCGACCCGGCCGGCACGAGCCCACCCGTGCCCCGTCGTGCCCTTGCTCCGGCTGTCCTCCCGCTCCATAACCCCCAGTCACGCGCACTCGGAGCTCCCCCTGATCTGTGGATGCTCGAAGCTCTGTTGCCTCCCAAGCTCGCAGTGCAGTCGCGCGTGGGGTTGATGCTCTGGTGTACCGACAAGCCAGCGCCCCCGCTCGGAGCCGAGGGCGCTGGCAAGGCAAAGGTTGCTCAGAGGGATGAAGACCGCCGTCCATTACATGGACGGCGACCGACCATCGGACGAGTCTTCCGTCCCTGAAGTCTCTTTTCGGTCTGGTGCCTCGGGCGTGGATGCCTTGCCATCACGTTCGGGACCGGGCTTGTCGGCGGTCCTGGCGCCACGCATCCCGCCCAGAAGCCGCTGCAACACCCGCGCCCTGTCTCCCAGGCCGGTGAGGTCCGAGGGTCGCAGGGACGGGCTGGTCGGTCAGGCTCTACCATTTGCTGGGCGAGCTCGGCGCTGGCGGGAGGCGAGGGTCGTGGCGCGGGTGGTGGTGCCGCTGGCGGTCTTCCAGCGCGGGCAGTTTCCACCCGTGTGCGTCAAGACGGGCCGGCCGGCTGAGCTGGTGGGTCAGGCCGAGGTTGTCGCCGCGACTGGCATCGCGTGGGGGCTGGTCCGCTTGCTGCCCGTGATGAAGGGCTGGTGGCCTGCCAGCGGACGAGCCATTGGGGACGTGCCGATCACGCGGGCTGCGGTGCGAAGGATCGCCGTGATGCGCTGGGCGTGGGTGGTGGCGTTCCTGGCAGGCGGATGGATGCTCCATGGCGCCGGCTCGGCGGCGATGCTGCTTGGCCGTGTCCTGGTGGCCTTGGCGGGGGTGCTGTGGCTGCTGGCGACGTTGGTGACGGTGGAGGGGTGTTTGGATCCCGAGGGTGGCACCGTGGAGTTGTACGGCGTCCACCCGCGGTTCAAGGCAGCCGTTGAGCACGGGCCGGTGCGTGATACCACCCAGCCTTGCTAGGACGCTGGTGCTCTTGGCTGGGGCGCTTCGCTGCGCAGACGCTCGGCCGCCCGCGTGGCGTGACGAGGGCACGGGCGGTTCCAAGCAGGAATGTCTCGACCACATCGACCAGACCTGGACCGACATGCGCCCACTCAGCCTCCGCCGCCAGCAGCGCTAGCTCCATCCGGCACGGGAGGACGTGTATGAGGGCAGCACTCGTCGAGCTGACCGTGGTCGACAAGATCGCCCCATGGTGTCACCGGCCGCAGGCGCCTGGGTCGTACCGGGCCGTGCCGGCGGGGCGAGCCGAGCGTTCGGTCAGCCGCGAGCCCGAGGCTACCGGAGGGTGTGGCGAGGGCGCGGATCAGCGTCGCTTGATCTGGGCGGTGATGGTCTTGTCGGTGATGGCCGAGTCGTTGGCGAGCAGGAATGCCTTGCTGAGGATGAGGCTGAGCACTGGGTCGTCGTCGAAGGGAAGGAACAGCTTCTCGGCGCGGCCGTCGCGCGCGGCCACGATGCAGAGATACTGGTCGTTCGGCGACATCAGGATGTTTCCGCTTCCGAGGTGGATGCGATACGTGCGAAGGTCGCCACGGACAGCGAGGTACCGATCGTCGAGCTGGCAGCGGTCGGCGATGGCCAGTCGGGGGACCAGCTGCTCGAGGACCTCGCGACGGATTTCGCCCGCGGCGGTGAGCGCGCCGAAGCTGTAGGCGTTCCAGTAGAACTCGAAGCGACGGCCTTCGCCTCGGTCGAGCCACTCCGGGTCCGCGCCGATCGAGGTGACGCCGACGAAGAGGTCGACGTCGCGCATTGCTTCCGTAAAGACGAGGAGCGGCACGTCGGCGAGTTCCATCGGCTCATCGCTTCCGGGGTCGAAGAACCGCACCTGGTCGCTCGTGCAGTACGGATACAGGTCGCTCGCGTCGGGCTCGATGTCGAGGATCGGGTCGAAGAAGAACTCGGCGCGGATCCCGAACGGCTCGTAACCACGGCGGGCGACCCCGTGGTCGATGCCGTCGTCCCACCAGGCAACCGGCACGGGCTTCCAGCCGCGGCCTTTCATCAATGCCCGCGCCTGAACCTGGCGGAAGACGTGGGCGGCGAAGCGGTTGGAGTAGACGCGGGTCCGCTCCTCCGCCGGGGTCAGCAGGTACAGCTCGCGGAACGCCTGCTTGAACGGCTGGACGATCCGCTGCTCCAGGAGGTAGCGTCGCCAGGCCCGAACGTCCTCGGCGGAGTCGTGGATCGGGTGCCACAGGCGGACTTCGGCGTCCCGCGGGATCTCGACCTCCTCGCCCGAACTCGTCACCGCGGTGGTCCTTTCGCGGGGGATGCCGACGACGTCCGAGCCATCGCCGCCGCGAAAGCCCCACACCAGGGCGCGGGTGAGCCGGCCGGTGACCGGGTGGTCGAGGTAGAGCGAGCGCCAGTCCGCCATCGGCCAGCGACGATCGAGAGACATCAGACCGTCGAGTCGGGTTCGCTCGCCAGCGATCGTCTTGCGGACGGCCTTCAGGTCCTCGCGGATGGCCTTGAGCGTCTCGGCGTCGGTCTCCTTCACGTCGGCCGGTACGAATTTGCGACGCCTCTCCCCCTGGTCGAGGTAGACGAACCAGGCTGACCGCCCGTCGGTCTCGATCAGCGCGGAGCCGACGGAGAGTGGAACGCGCCGTGTGCCGTCGGGATCGAGGCCATGGTCTTCGACCGCGCGCTCCAGCAGCTCCTCGCGCGTCATGCCTTGCTCTGCCGCAAGCGTGTCGATGGCCTTGCGGATCCGCTTCAGGAGCGTTCCGTGCCGAATCGAACGCTCGAGCGCGAGCAGCTCCGTGATCGAGGCTGGAGCGCCGACGTCGGCGATCGCCTGGGCGGAGGCGTTTGCCAGCCGAAGGCTGCGCGGGTTTCCGAACTGGCCGCCGATGACGGTGACACTCTTGACCACTAGGCGCCGCAGCCGCGACAGGAGGACCGGGTCGGCCACGACGCCCGCGAACGTGACCGCACCGCAGAGGAGCGACTCGTTGCCGGCGGTCGCGTAGCGAGTCACCGTGTAACTCTGCCGGTTGTAGGTGTGCTCCTCCTGCGTATCGGCTGCGTCAAGGGCGGCGTCGAGCAGGCCGCCGGTGAGGGCGGTGGGCTGCGCGAGGAGACCGCGGACGCGTTCGGCTTCGGCGCGCCACTGCTTCGCCGGCCGACCGCTGGCGGGGAAGGCCGTCAGCAAATCGAGCACCGCCGCGCGCGCTTCGTCCGACTCCTGGCTCGTCTCGATGAGGACGCGCAGGCGAGGACCGATGTCGTCGCCATCGTCGATGAGCTCGTACGGGATCTGGTCGCCGGTGCCGATCAGCTTCCGGATTCGGGTCGCAGTGGACGGGTGGCCGACCTCCGAGGCGGCACGTTCGAGCAGCGGCTCGAGGCGCGCCTTCTGGTCGTCGTTCAGGCCCGGGTAGGTGGACTCGATCTGTCGACTCAGGGCGCGGATCATCTGGCCGCGACGCCACGCCTCGCCGTGATCCATCTTCCCGCGCGGAGGGGAAAGCAAGGCTTCCAGGTCCGCGCCGGTGAGCTCGACGCGCTTGCGAGCGATCACCGAAAGCAGGCGCACGCACTCGTAGCCGTCCCTCCGGCCGGCGACGCCGAGGATGCACTGGCGCCGGAGCTCATCGGAGGAGTCGAGGACCGCCCGGACTTCGGGCAGCTCGCGCACCTCGGGCTCTGGCATCCACGACGATTCCCTCAGCTTCTTCAGCGCGGCCGTGACGAGGGCTCTTGCCTGGCTGTCCCCGCGGCCGCCGAGAACGTTCTTGAGTGACGGCACCGTCAGCCCCCGACGAGCTGAACCAGGCGGACGAAGCGGATGTCCGAGTCCGCGGTCAGATCGAGCGGCTCGTCGAGCTCCGTCACCTGCCGGTCGTTGACCAGGACGAAGAACCCGTTGCGCTGGAACGCCTGGATCGCGCGATCGGCCTGCTGCTGCCAGTCGATCCGCCGCGGCTGGCCCATTCGAAACCCCTCACGGGTCGGGTGTGCCCCCTCCGGCATCACCAGTCCCGAGAAGGTCCGCTCCGGGCTCGCGTTGTAGCGCGCCACCTCCTCGCGCACCCGCGTCCGCACGAGATCGCGAAGGGTGACATCGCTCGAGATCCCTTCCAGCGTCGTGGTGGCGTTGACACGCCCGGCGCCCGACTGATCCTGGATCTTCACCGTGATCGGCATGGGCGTCAGAATACCTGCCCACCGTGACACCGGTGGCCGCCGGCCCACCGGTCCGCTGGGACGAGGACCCATACCGCCGACACGCCGAGATTGCCGCACCTACGGGTACCGCTCCCAGGAGAGCAGCTCGTCCAGCGACGGCTTGGTCGAGGCGCCGGGGCGCATTTCCCTGCGCTCGGGCGCGCGGTGGCCGAGCTGCAAGATGAACTCCGGGACCACCCTCGACGGCAGGTTCAGCGCCGCGGCCACCCCCTACGGCTACCGCTTGGTCGACGCCGGTCGGCGACATCTGCAGACGGTGCTGTCGGCTTACGTGATGCACGACAACCAGCACCGGCCGCATCGCTCCCTCGACCAGGGTCACCCCTGGGAGTCGTCCCATCACCCGCTCCAGCGGCCGACGTACCGGTCGTGAGGCTGGACCGCGTCGGCGGACTGATCCATAAATATGCCCAGGTCGCATGACATGAATGAGTTTTCGGCACCCACAGGCCTCGGCGAGGCTTCACGGTGCCCCTAGGATGAGGCTGTGAATGGCTGGCGGCAGGCAGGACCGAGCACCAGGCGCGTCACCGCCCCGGCGATCGCCGACTACGGGCTGATCGGCGACACCCGGACGGCCGCGCTGTCCTCGCCGTCGGGGTCGATCGACTGGCTGTGCCTTCCCCGCTTCGACAGCGATTGCGTCTTCGCGCGCCTCGTCGGCGGCGATGAGGCAGGCTGTTTCAGCCTCGGCCCGGCTGACCCGGCGCGGCCCGCTCGCCGGCGCTATCGGGCCGGCTCGGCCGTTCTGGAGACCACCTGGCACACCAACGGCGTGGAGCTGACGTTGACCGAGGCCATGGTCGCCGAGGTCGGTCGGGCGCTGCTTCCGGCAACGCTCCTCGTGCGCCGGCTCGAGTCACGCGGTGGCGTCAGCAGGGTACGGTTGCGGTTCAACCCGCGGCGGGGTCCGGAGCGGCGGCGGCCTCGCAGCCAGCAGCGCAACGGCGGTCTGGTGTGCGATTGGGGGGACCTGGCCGTTGCGCTGCATCTGGATCTGGACCCGACCACGCCTCTGGAGCCTGGAAAGGACCTGATATTCGCCCTCGAGCCAGGCCGGCCGCTGACCGCCGTGCTGGCGGGGGCGCACCGCGAACCGCTGGTCCACGTTCGGCCCGACACAGCCTGGGAGGCCCTGTGCCGGACCGATGCCTGGTGGCGAGGATGGACGGCTGGGATCGACTATTCGGGTCCGTTCCGTGATGCGGTGAGCAGGAGCCTGCTCACCCTGCGTCTGCTCACCTACTCGCCCTCCGGGGCGCCGGTGGCGGCGCCCACGACCTCACTGCCCGAAGAGCTCGGCGGCGCTCGCAATTGGGACTACCGCTACGCCTGGCCACGTGACGCCAGCATCGGCATCGCCGCGTTCCTCGGCGTTGGCAAGATCGAGGAGGCGCGGGCGTTCCTGTACTGGCTGCTGCACGCCAGCCGCCAGTACAGGAACGCCCGCGCCTGCCG
>Ga0268241_10000076_pt1 | contig 12740 bp, 10 predicted proteins | sample BulsoiAmnAmmetaG_FD_200248 | JGI IMG/M metagenome (GOLD analysis project Ga0268241, IMG submission 200248) | Bulk soil microbial communities from Mexico - Amatitan (Am) metaG (v2) (version 2) | ecosystem: Environmental > Terrestrial > Soil > Agricultural land | place: Mexico: Amatitan, Jalisco...
GTCCCGCGCGGCGGGCGGGCCGGGTCGCCCTTCGTCGGGGGCCACATCCCCGGCGTCGCGGGCGGCGGCCACCACGCGGCGGACGGCCCAGGCGAGGTTCACGGCGGTCGGGCGGGCCGCCTCCAGCTCGGCGGCGATCTCCTCCAGTGCGGCGGCGGCCTCCTCCCCCGTCGCCGGACGGCGCTCGTCGAGCCCCAGCACCACCCCGAAGGCGGCCGCCACGCCGATCGCCGGCGCGCCGCGGATCGCCAGGCGCCGCAGCGCGTCCACCACCTCGGCGACCGTCCGCAGCTCCAGCAGCACGACCCGCTCCGGCAGCAGCGTCTGGTCGATCGCCTCGAGGTGGTCGTCCCGCCAGGCGACCGCGCTGCGCAGCTCCGATCGGCGTGCGTCCATGGCCGCTCAGTCTTCCCGCGCGCCCGCCGTCACCGCAACCTTCCGCTGAAGATCCCCCGCCGGAGGGAGGCCGCCCATCCGGTCGTGCCCGATACTGGCGGCATGGACCCGATCCGTGGACGCCTGGCAGCCGCATCGCCGGTGCGGTGGACCAGGGCGCATCCGTTCGCCGCCGACAGCCTGCTGGCGCTGCTGCTGGCGGGCGTGTCGCTGGTGCCCCTGTGGGTCGGCAGCAACGGCCACGAGCACAACACGCCGAGCCCGATCGCCATTGGCATGGTGCTGCTGATCAACCTGCCGCTGGCCTGGCGGCGCCGTTACCCGCTGCTGGTCGGGCCCCTGGTTGCCGCCGCGTCGATCGCCTACGGGATCGCGCCCTATCCCGACCTCGGCGCGCCGGTGCCGCTGGGGGCGCTGGTCGCCTTCTACACCACCATGGCGTACTGCTCGCGGCGCACGGCCACCCTGATCGCGGCCGGCGCCGGCGCGGCCGCCCTGGCCGGCATGCTGCTGCCGGTGACCGACGCCGACCCGGTGGACTTCGCCTTCGCCGGCCTGCTGCTCGGCTCCACCTGGGCGCTCGGCGACAGCGCCCGCAGCCGCCGCGCCTACACCGCCGAGCTCGAGGCCCGCGCCGAGCGGCTGGAGCGCGAGCGGGAGCTGGAGGCCAGCCGCGCCGCCGCCGAGGAGCGCGCCCGCATCGCCAGGGAGCTGCACGACGTGGTCGCCCACCACGTCAGCATCATGGTCGTCCAGGCCGAGGCCGGCCCGGTGGTGGTCGAGCGGGACCCGAAGACCGCCGCCCAGGCGTTCGACTCGATCGGCGCCATCGGGCGCCAGGCGCTCGGCGAGATGCGCCGCCTGCTCGGCGTGCTCCGCTCCGGCGAGGGCCGCGCCGCCCCGAGCCTCGCCCCCCAGCCCGGCCTGGAGCAGCTCCCCGCCCTGGTCGAGCAGGTCCGCCAGGCCGGTTTGGAGGCCAAGCTGGAGGTCGAGGGCGAGCCCCGCCCGCTGCCGCCCGGCATGGACCTGTCCGCCTACCGGATCGTCCAGGAGGCGCTCACCAACGCCGTCCGCCACGCCGGCGCGGGCACCGCCAAGGTCCTGGTGCGCTACGGGGACGGCGACGTCCGCCTGGAGATCCGCGACCACGGCATGGGGCCGTGCAACGACAACCACGCCGGCCACGGCCTGGTCGGCATGCGCGAGCGCGTCAACCTCTACGGCGGCGACCTCGCCGCTGGCCCCCACCCCGACGGCGGCTTCGCCGTCGCCGCCCGCCTCCCGCTACCGTCGGGCTAGCGTCAGTCGGCGTCGATGCCGAAGACCTCGGCGAGGCCTTTGCGGCCCTGGTCGCTGACGTGGACGGCGCGGCTGCGCTCGGCACGGCGGATCCAGTCGAGGTCGAACAGGCGGTCGGTGAGGGCGGCGCCGAGGGCGCCGGCGAGGTGCGGGCGCTGCTCGCTCCAGTCGATGCAGTAGCGGATCGCCGGCCGGCGGGGCGGCAGAGCGGCCAGGTCGACGCCGAAGTCGTGGAAGAACCCGGTGCCCCGCTCGGTGACCCCGAACCGGATGGCCCTCCCCGGCGAAGCCGGGCGGTCACCTGGCGGCGGCGAATCGCCGTGGTCGAAGCGGTCGGGCTCCAGGACCCCCCGCTCCACCATCGCGTCCATCACGGCGACGCCGACCCGGCCGGCGAGGTGGTCGTAGCAGGTGCGGGCGGCCCGCAGGGCGTGCGCGCGGGTGCCCTCGCGCAGCGAGCGGACCTTCGAGGGCGGCGCGACCCGCGCCATGGCCTCCAGCAGCTCGGCGACCTCCGGGCCGGCGATGCGGAAGTAGCGGTGCCGCCCGTGCCGCTCGACGGTCAGCAGCCCGGCGTCGACCAGCCTGGCGAGGTGCTCGCTGGCGGTCGACGGGGCCACGCCCGCCTCGGCGGCCAGCATGCTGGCGGGCAGGGCGCGGCCGTCGCCCAGCGCGCTGAGCACCCGGCAGCGTCCCGGGTCGGCCAGCACCGACCCGATCGCGGCGATGTTCGCGTCTCCGTAGTCCATGCCGACAGGCTAGCGCGGGGACACTTCGGCTCGGGCCGAACTGCGGTCCCACTACCGTGGCTGGCATGACCGAGCAACGATGCCAGCATCCCACCACCGAGCCCACGACCATCGAAACCGCGGCTGACCAGCCGAAACCGCCCGAACCACAGGGCGGCGGCCGGCGGGCGCTGCCGCTGGTCGCGGTGAGCCTCGGCTACTTCATGGTGATCCTGGACGCGACCATCGTGACGGTCGCGCTGCCCGCGCTCGGCCGGGACCTCGGCGCGGGCGTGGCGGGCCTGCAGTGGGTGGTCGACGCCTACACGGCCACCCTGGCCGGGCTGCTGCTGCTCGGCGGCTCGCTGGGCGACCGCTTCGGCAGCCGCAGGGTCTTCGAGGCGGCGCTGGCCGGGTTCACGCTCGCCTCGCTGGCGTGCGGGCTGGCTCCCTCGCTGGGCTGGCTGATCGCGGCGCGGGCGGTGCAGGGCGCCGGCGCGGCCATGGCGGTGCCGTCGTCGCTGGCGCTGCTGCGGGCCGCCTACCCCGACCAGCGGGAGCGGGCGCGCGCGTTCGGCGTCTGGGGCGGCATCGCCGGCATCGCCGCGGCCAGCGGACCGGTCCTCGGCGGCGCGCTGACCGCGTCGGTCTCCTGGCGGGCCGTGTTCATGGTGAACCTGCCGGTCGGTCTGGCGGCGCTGTGGCTGACCCGGCGGCACGTGCCGGCGGCGCCGCGCCGCGACGGCGCCTCCGGGATCGACCCGGTCGGGCAGGTGGCGGCGGTCGCCAGCCTGGGCGGGCTGATCCTGGCGCTGATCCGCGGCGGCGAGGCGGGCTGGGGCCAGCCGCTGGTCGTCTGCGGGCTGGTGGCGTTCGTGGTGTTCGGCGTCGCCTGGGTGGCGACGCAGTGGCGCGGCACCGACCCGATGCTGCCGCTGGAGCTGTGGCGGCGGCCGACGTTCTCCGGGTCGGTCGCCGTCGGGCTGCTGCTGAACCTCGGCTTCTACGGCCAGCTGTTCGTGATGAGCCTGTACCTGCAGCAGGTGCGGCACGACTCGCCGTCGCTCACCGGCGTGGCGCTGCTGCCCGAGGCGCTGGCGGTGCTGATCGCCTCGCCGCTGTCCGGCCGCCTCACCGGGCGGGTGGGGCCGCGCCGGCCGATGGCCTCCGGCCAGCTGATCGGCGCGGCCGGCTTCGCGGCCCTGGCGCTGGCTCCGCTGGCCGGGCCGTTCGCTCTGCTGGTCGTGCCGATGATCGCGGCCGGGTTCGGGACCGCCTTCACCATGCCGGCGGCCACCTCGGCCGCCGTCGGGGCGGTCGAGGCCGAGCGCAGCGGGCTGGCGTCCGGGGCGCTCAACGCCAGCCGCCAGGTCGGCGGCGCGGTCGGCGTGGCGCTGCTGGGCGGACTGGTCGCCGCGCCGCACGCCTTCGGCTCGGGGATGCACCTGGCGATGCTGCTGGCGGCCGCCGCGTTCGCCGCCGGCGCGGTGCTGTCGGCGACCACGGTGCGCTGACGTCAGGAGGCGCCGGGCTGGATCAGGCCGGACTCGTAGCCCAGGATCACCGCGTGGATGCGGTCGCGCAGGCCGAGCTTGGAGAGCACGTTGCCGACGTGGGTCTTGACGGTCTGCTCGCTGATCACCAGCTCGGCGGCGATCTCGGCGTTGGAGTGGCCGCGGCAGATCAGCCCGAGGACCTCCCGCTCCCTGGCGGTCAGCGCGTCCAGCGCCTTTGGGGCGGCAGTGACCGGAGCCGGCCGGCGGGCGAACTCGCCGATCAGCCGCCTGGTGATCGACGGCGCCAGCAGCGCCTCGCCGCCGGCCACCACCCGCACGGCGGCGACCAGGTCGTCGCGCTGGACGTCCTTGAGCAGGAACCCGCTCGCCCCGGCCCGCAGCGCCTCGTAGACGTACTCGTCGAGGTCGAAGGTGGTGAGGATCAGCACCTTCACCGAGCCGCTGGTGCCCGGCCCGGCGATCCGCCTGGTCGCCTCGAGCCCGTCCAGCCGCGGCATGCGGATGTCCATCAGCACCACGTCGGGCTCCAGCCGCCGCGCTGCCTCCACCGCCTCCAGCCCGTCGGCGGCCTCCCCGACCACCTCGACGTCAGGCTGCGCCTCGAGGATCATCCGGAAGCCGGCGCGGACCAGCCCCTGGTCGTCGACCACGACAACGCTGATCATGTGTCGGTGCCGCGCTCGATGACCCGCGGTGACAAGCTGCGGCGACGGCGCGCACCGCGGACACGTGATTGGCGTTCTCCGACGCGGATCACCGGCTACTCCGGGGCTGGCCCGTCGAAGTTCGGCGGCCGCTTGGCGCGCAGCGAGGCGATGCCCTCGCGCACGTCCGGGCCGCCGAAGCCCAGGAACTCGAGCGCCAGCGAGGTGTCGAACGCCGGGCCGGCGAGCCGCAGCCACTGGTTCAGCGCGTACTTCGTCCAGCGGATGGCGCTCGGTGAGCCGGCCGCCAGCCTGGTGGCCACCTCCAGCGCGGTGTCGTGCAGCCGGTCGTCGTCGACCACCAGGGAGACTAGCCCGATGCGCTCGGCCTCCTCGCCCGTGAGCGGCTCGCACAGCAGCAGGTGGTACTTGGCCTTGGCGAGCCCGCAGAGCAGGGGCCAGACGATCGCCGCGTGGTCCCCCGCCGCCACCCCGAGCCGGGTGTGCCCGTCGATGATCCTGGCGCTGCGCGCGGCGATCGAGACGTCGGCGAGCAGGCCCACGACCAGCCCCGCGCCGACCGCCGGCCCGGCCATGGCGGAGACCACCGGCTTGGCGCAGTTGACCACGTTGTAGACCAGGTCGCGGGCCTCGCGGTGCACCTGGATGCGGGTGCCGAAGTCCTCGGTCATCGACTCGACCAGGGCGAGGTCGCCGCCCGAGGAGAAGGCGTCGCCCGCGCCGCGGACGACCACCGCCCGCACCTCCGGGTCCTGGTCGATGGTGAGCCAGACCTTGGAGAGGTCGCGGTGCATCGCGGCGTCGACCGCGTTGAGCTTGCCCGGCGTGTCGAGCACGATCCGCAGGACGCCGTCGGCGGGCTGGTCGAATTCGAGGCTCGGGTGGGTCTCGGCATAGCGCTCTGGCATCTGGGTCGCGGTCATGGGCTCCTCGTCTGCGGGCGACGGTGGGCGGCCATCGGGGTGATCAGGGCGCGGAGCGCCTCCCTGAGCCGCTCGCCCTCGACGTCGCCGAGCCGGGCCAGGAAGCGGCGCTCCGCCTCACGGGTCGCCCTGGTGGCCTTGTCGAGCACCCGGCGGCCGTCCGGGGTCAGCTCGACCACGTTCCTGCGCCGGTCCGACGGATGGGGATGGCGCTCGACCAGGCCCTTGGCCTCGAGGCCGTCGAGCAGCGTCACCATGGTCGTGCGGTCGATCGCCAGCCGCTGGGCGGCCTGGTGCTGGGACAGCGACTCGCCGCCGGCGAGCACGCTGAGCACGGCCAGCTCGCGGCCCCCGATGCCGAAGGGCTCCAGCGCCGGCTCGGAGTGCTCGGCGAGCCCCAGTTGCGCGTGCTTGAGCAGGAAGCCGAGACGGTCGGCCAGCGACGCCGGCGGCCACTCCTCCGCCCGCTGGTCGTCGTCGGACCCGGCGGCGCCGGGACCAGCAACACTCGACATGGTCACATCCTACTGCTAGGCTGACGCTCAGCTTTACTGACGATCTTGGAAGCTGATGATCAGCGTTCCGCAAGGGGATGACGAGCATGCAGGAACCGCGCTTCGGCCTGAAGAACTCGCTGCAGGGCAACACAGCGGAGGCGCTCCGGCGGGCGTGGGCGATCGCCGACGACGCGGGCTTCGACACCTGCTGGGGGTACGACCACTTCGCCGCCCTGGGCCCGGACCGGACCGTCGACGTGTTCGAGGCGTGGACCACGCTGGCGGCGATGGCGCAGGCGACCAGCCGCGCGCGCATCGGCACGATGGTCACCGGCAACTCGCACCGCCACCCGGGAATGCTCGCCAAGATGGCCGTGACCGTCGATCACCTCTCCGGCGGCCGGCTGGAGATGGGCATCGGCGCCGGCGGTGACGAGATGGTCCACGAGATGTTCGGCCTGCCGCTGGGTCCGGTCAAGGAGCGGATCGAGGCGCTCGACGAGGCCTGCCGCATCCTCGAGCTCCTCTGGACACAGCCGCGCGTCTCGTTCAGCGGGCGCCACTACCGGCTCGACGGGGCGGTCGCCAACCCCAAGCCGGTGCAGCGCCCCCGACCGCCGCTGTGGATCGCGAGCAGCGGCGAGCGGTTCGGCCTGCGGGTGGTCGCTGAGCACGCGGACGTGTGGATCAACGCCAACCAGCCTGGCGAGGACCCCGCCGAGCTGGTGCGCCTGGGCGGCGTGCTCGACCGGCACTGCGAGGCGATCGGCCGCGACCCCGACACCATCCGCCGCGCCGTGCAGCTGCGCCTGCCCGACGACGCGGACGAGGCCCTGCGAACAGTCGAGCGCCATGTGCGCGCCGGCTTCACCGAGGTGATCGTCATGATCTTCGGAGGCGGCGACGAGAGCATCGCCGCCTCCGAGGCGACCGCCGAGCTGCTCCCCAAGCTCCGCTCGCTCGGCTGACAGCGGACGGGGCCGAACGGTCCGAGCCGGCGCGAGGCCGTGGCCGACCGTCTGGACCATCTAGCGGAGGCCGAGGTCGACGGCGCGACCTGGGCTACGCGCGGAGGTCCTTGACGACCTTGCCGGCCTTGACGACCAGGACGACGCGTTGGGGGTCGTCGAAGAGGTGGGGCTCGGCGAGGGGGTCGCCGTCGAGGGCGATGACGTCGGCGAGCATGCCCTCGGCGACCTGGCCGATGCGGTCCCCCATCCGCAGGATGGCGGCGTTGGCCGAGGTGGCGGAGGTGATCGCGGCCATGGGGCCGAGCAGCTCGGACTTGATCACCAGCTCGAGGCCGCGGTGCTCCTGGCGCGGGCCCAGGATGTCGGAACCCGAGCCGATCCGCACCCCCGCGTCGACGGCGATCTTCATCGAGGCGGCCATCGCCTCCTCGGCCCCGGCGAGCCTGGGCAGCACCTCCTCGGGCACGCCCCACTCCTGCCAGTGCAGCAGCATCAGCCGCAGGACGGCGAAGGTCGGCACCAGGTCGGCGCCGGCGGCGACCATGCGCTGCGCGGTGGCCTCGTCGAGGAAGGTGCCGTGCTCGAAGCAGGAGACGCCCGCCTCGATGCCGTTGGCGATGCCCCGGACGTTGTGCGCGTGGGCGGTGACGTAGCTGCCGCGCGCCGCGGCCTCCTCCACGGCGGCGCGCAGCTCGGCGACGCTGAACTGGGCGTCCTCGACGCTGTCGGTGAACGACACCACCCCGCCGGAGACGCAGACCTTGATCTGGGTGGCGCCGTGGCGGAAGGCGCGCCGCGCGGCCAGACGGACCTCGTCGGGTCCGTCGCAGGTGACGTTGGTCTGCACCAGGCCGGGGACGCCCTGGTAGGCGTAGTGGTGCGCGTCCAGGAACCTGGGCCCGTGGTCGCCGTGCCCGCCGGTCTGCGACAGCAGCGGCCCGGACGGGCGGATCCGGGGCCCGCGCACCAGCCCGGCCTCGACCGCCTGCGCCACGCCCCCGTCGATGCCGGCGACGTCGCGCACGGTGGTGAAGCCCGCGTCCAGCGCCAGCTCGCAGTTCCCGAAGATCTGCGCGGCGGCCACCGCCGGGGCGAGCCGCTCGACGCCTTCGACGGTGGTGATCCCGAGGTGGCTGTGCGCGTCGATCAGCCCAGGCAGCAGCGTGAGCCCATCGCACTCGAGCACTTCCGACGGGGCCGGGAACTGCTCCCGCTGGCCGACGCGGCTGATCAGCTCGTCCTCGATCACCACCACGGCGTCGCCGACCGGCTCGCCGCCGCCCCCGTCGATCAGCGTTCCGCCTCGCAGCACCAGCGCCATGCGTCACTCCTCCACCACGGGCGGGGGTCGGGGGGGTTCGGGGGCCTCGCCCGACCGCGCCATACGGCCAGCGCCACCTGGTCGATGGCCGGTCTGGGCGAGGCCCACCTCTCGCACGCTCAAGGATCTTGCGTTTGGCGTGGTGAGGCAAGCTCCCGGTGGATTCGATCAGGCGGGCGCGACGGTCGCGCAGACCTCGCGGTAGCGCTCCTCGGCCTCCTCCGGGGAGTCGCCGACGCAGGTCACACCCATTTTCCCGTATTCGCGCAGCGCACCGAGCAGGTGCAGCGTGGTGCCGGTCATCCTCCCTCGATCGAAGCTCAGACCGCGCCGGTCGAGCAGTTCGATCACCCTCGCCGGGGTCATCCCGGCGAGCTGGTGCGATTTGAGGTTGTCGGTGGAGACGTAGAACTTCGCCTGCCCGTCGATCTGGAGCTGTCCGCTGGACGGGTCGTAGACCGCGCCGGACGCCAGCGAGACCATGCCGAGCGGGTGGGTGGTGCCGCCCACGCGCAGGTTGATCTCCGCCAGGAAGATCCCCAGGCCGTCGCCGGACGGCACCACGAAGAAGTCGACCCCGAAGGAGCCGATCACGCGGTGCGAGGCGAGCACCTCCGCGGCGCGCATCGCCGCGGCCTGGATGCTGGCGCGGTAGCGCGGGTTCGCCGGGAAGCGGCAGCCCAGGTACACCTGGTCGTTGGGTCCGCCGAGCACCTGGTCGTGGGTCGAGACGATCTTCGGCTTGCCGCCGGGGGTGATGCGCAGTTGCACGCTGGGCGACATCAGCCCCGGCGCGCGCAGCAACTCCTCGACCACCGCGCCGGACTCGCGGACCTTGGAGCCGAAGGTCACCCACGACTCCTGCTCGGCGCAGAAGGTGGTGCGGCTGTCCTCCAGCCGGGCGGTCAGCTCGTCCAGGTGCACGACCGCGTTGCCCTGCCCCGAGAAGCCGTTGTTGAGCTTGACCACCGCGCCCTCGAGACCGGGCGAGCGTTCACGGAGACGCCGGATGGCACGTTCGACCTCGGCGACCGTCCACAGGTCTTCGGCGCCGTCCAGCACGGGCACGCCGGCGCGCCGGGCGACGCGCCGCGAGCCGGTCTTGGACCCGAGCGGCGCCAGTGCCGGCGACGGGCCGTAGAAGGGCAGCCGCAGCCATTCGGCGAGCCTGCCCTCCAGGGGCGTGACGTTGAACGGCAGCAGGAAGGCGCCGTCGGGGTCGCCGGCGAGCTCCCTGATGCGCACGATGAGGTCGGGCCGCTCGAGCACCTTTGCGGTGAGCGCCCTCGGCTCGGGATCCTCCACCGCGAGCATGTGGAGGCGTTCCCTGGCGCCTGCCGGGTCGGGCAGGAAACCGAGGTAGTAGTCGACGATGGCTCGGTCGATGGGCAGGGAGCTGAGGTAGACGACGCGCACTCCCGGGCGGCGCAGCAGCAGGAGCAGGTACAGCAGGCGCTCCTCGTAGTGCTGGATGGCGACGATCTTGCGCAGCTCGGCGACGGGGAACGTCAGCGAGGGCACCACCACGACGGTGCCGTCGTCGAGGTCGAGCGGATCGCGATCCTGGTACTGCGAAGTGAAACGCCGCTGGAGCGCATCGAACGGGACGCTTGGTGCAGCGATGGTCGACATGGCAGAAGTCAACCAGGCCCGCGACGAGGACGCACCACTTGACTTTGTCGAATCAGTCTCCTTGACTAGAGGATTGTCCCTTGTTGCGTGACGTCCCGTTTCATTCCGGTCGTTACGAATTGTCCTGAGCGGCCTGGTCGGATGGCCCGGGCTCCGGGCCGGCTCGACCGTCCCGAGCGGTCACCGATCATCCGTACTTCGGCTCGGTAATCCTGCCGGCCCCGCGGCCTCCGGCTCACCGAAAACCGGGCGTACAGCGGCCGTTCCATGATCGGAAGCATGGCAGGCGGGCCGTGGTTGCCTTGTCCCGGCGGCGGGGCGCAGTCGGTAGGCTGGCGCGGCCGGGGCATGCCGGACGCGCGGCGCCGGGCTGGTGGGAATTCGCGGTTCGGAGACGCCGATGTTCGGACGCTTGACACAGCAGGCCCTGGCGGTGCTGGCCGCCACCAACGCGGTGGCCGCGGAGCTTGGCCATGGCTGGATCGGCACGGAGCACCTGGTGCTCGGGCTGGCGCGGCTGGAGGACGACGAGCGCGCGGCCGGCCCCCGGGTGCTGCGCGAGCTCGGCCCTGGAGAGCAGGCGGTGCGCGACCACGTGCTCAAGCGGCTGCCGCCGACCCGGCGGCGCAGCGACCACCAGCTGCTCGACGACTCTCCCTACCCGTCGGCTCTGCGGCTGGTGCTGGAGCGCGCGTCGCAGGCCGGGCTGCGCCGGGGCGGCGGCGCGATCGGCTCCGATCACGTGCTGATCGGCCTGCTGGAGGAGCGGTCCTGCGCGGGCGCCCGCTTCCTCGCCGAGCTCGACGTCACCCTGGACAAGGTGCTGCGCCAGCTCGACCGCGAGCGGCCGCGGGGCGACCCCGAAGCGGCACCCGGCGGGCCGGCCGAGCCGGCCGTGACGCTGACCGCCGTCGCCGTGCCCGTGCTGGAGCTGGCGCGGCAGCAGGCGCTGCAGGACGGCAGCGGCGGCACGGTCGGCACGCAGCACTACCTGCTCGCCCTGCTGTCGCAGCCCGACACCGTGGCCGCCAAGCTGCTGAGCGCTTTCGGGGTCGACTACACGCTGGCCAAGGCGCGGCTGATGGAGCTCGACGAGGACGAGCCGCTGGAGCCGCCCCGGCCAGCGCGGGCGCGCGCTCCCTCCAACACCAGGCGTGTCGAGGTGCCCAACGACGAGCGCTTCGAGGCGCTGGTCGGCGAGGTGGCGCGGCTGCTGCCCGCCGGCGCGCCGCTGGGCTTCAACAGCGACGGCGAGATCGGCTGGATCGTCACCAGCGGCAACGTGGACCTGGCCGACCTGGTCGAGCGCGCGAGGGCGCGCATCGCCCCGAGCGCCTGAGGGCGCGTCGCGCTGAGCGGTTGCGGGCGCGTCGCCCCCCGAGCGCCTGACCGGCGGCTCAGTCCAGCGGCGGCAGGCGCCTGGCCATCACCGACACCAGCGCGGTGAGCGCCACCACCAGCAGCAGCGCCGCCGGCAGGCTGGTCAGCTGCCCAACGCCGCCGATCGCCGGCGGGCCGGCGATGAAGCCGAGGTAGCCCATGGTGGAGACCGCCGCGATCGCCGGGCCCGACGGCAGGCCGCTGACCTTGCCGGCGGCGCCGAAGGTGATCGGCGCGATGCAGGAGAGCCCGGCGCCGAGCAGCGCGAAGCCGATCACCGCGGCGACCACCTGGCCGATCGCCAGGCCGGCGCCGAGCCCGGCGGCGGCGAGCAGCGCCGCCGAGCCGAGCAGCGCCCTGGAGCCGAAGCGGGCGCGCAGCCGGTCCCCCACCAGCCGGCCGACCGTCATGGTGAGGGTGAAGGCCGCGTAGGCGCTGACCGCGAGGCCCTCGGCGGTGCCGAGGTCGTCGCGCAGGTACACCGTGCTCCAGTCGTAGACCGCGCCCTCGCTCAGCAGGCCGCAGAAGGCGATCGCGCCGAGCAGGAGGAGCGTGCGCGTCGGCCGCGCGAAGCTCGGCGCCGCCTGGCCCCGGCTGCCGCCGCCCGGCAGCAGGTGGCGGGTCGCGATCATGCTGCCGACCAGCAGCACGGCGGCGACCGTCGAGAGGTGGACCAGCGGCGAAATGCCGGCGCCGGCAGCCACACCGCCGACCAGCGCGCCGCCCAGCGTCCCGAGGCTCCAGAGGCCGTGCAGGCCGGCGAGCACGGGGCGGCCGTAGTCGCGCTCGATCATCACGCCTTGGGCGTTCATCGAGACGTCGAGGCTGCCGCTGGCGACGCCGAGCAGGGCGAGCGCCCCCATCAACGCCGGCAGCGAGCCGGCCAGCGCGGGCAGTGGCAGTACCGCGCAGGCGAGCGCAAGGGTGGCGCGGGTCATCCTGCGGCTGTCGAAGCGCACCAGCAACGCGCCCGCCAGCGGCATCGCCACCACTGCGCCGATCGCGATGCCGAGCAGGGCCACGCCGAGCGCGCCGGTCGACAGGCCGACGTGGTCCTTGACCGCCGGGATGCGCGCGGCCCAGTTCGCGAAGGCGAACCCGTTGGCGAAGAAGGCGGCGCTGACGGCGAGCCGGGCCCGCCGGAGCGCGGGCGTGACCGGGATCTCGGTGACCGCCATGCCCTCACGGTAGCGGGCGCCCGCCACAGCCCACGAGCCGGGCGCGTGGCCCGCGACCTCCGTCCGGGCACGGCCCGTCACCCGCGCGACGGCCGGATCCCTTGCGACCGCGGCGATCCGCGCATCGCGCCGGCCTCGGGGTCCATGGGGGCTCAACCGGCGGGCGGATCGGTCCGATGAAACTTCCTGCCCCCACGTCGAACCTTGCCGGTCCGACCGGAAGGAGAACGGCC
>Ga0268241_10000077_pt1 | contig 12557 bp, 8 predicted proteins | sample BulsoiAmnAmmetaG_FD_200248 | JGI IMG/M metagenome (GOLD analysis project Ga0268241, IMG submission 200248) | Bulk soil microbial communities from Mexico - Amatitan (Am) metaG (v2) (version 2) | ecosystem: Environmental > Terrestrial > Soil > Agricultural land | place: Mexico: Amatitan, Jalisco...
GCTGGCGCGCATGCGCTTCGGCACCATCGGCCCGAGCAACCACTTCGTGGAGCTGCAGCGTGTCGAGGAGGTGCTCGACCGCCGCGCGGCGGAGCTGCTCGGTGTCAGGGAAGGGCAGCTCACGCTTCAGTACCACGGCGGCGGGGGAGTGCTGGCAGGGCAGCTCGGGCGGCTGTTCGGCCGGCGCAAGAAGGTGGCGCGCACGGTCAAGGCGGAGATGCTGGTGACCAAGCCGCTGTTCCACCTCGCCTCGGCGCGCTCGCTCGCCGAGCTCCGGTTGCGCCGCGAGCTGTACTTCTCCGGCGTCTCCGCGCCGGTCGACGCCGACGGCCCCGAGGGCGCCCGGATGCTGCTCGCCAACGCGGCGGCGATGAACTACGGCTTCGCCTTCCGGCTGGCCACCTACGCGTCGCTGTGCGAGTTCGCCGCGCGGATCCTCGGCGCCCGCGACTCGAGGCTGGTGGTCGACTCGCCGCACAATTCCATCTACGAGGAGCAGCTCGACGGCGAACGCGTGATCCTGCACCGCCACAACTCCTGCCAGGCCTATCCGGCCAGCCGGATGGCGGACCACCCGGTGTTCGGCCTGACCGGCCAGGCGATCCTGCTGCCAGGCACCAACCGCACGTCGTCGTACCTCTGCGCCGCCGACGAAGGCGCCGGCGCGAGCCTCTGGTCGGCCTGCCACGGGGCCGGCACCCTGATCGACGACTTCGCCGCCCGCGGGCTCTCGGCGCCCGATCCGGCCGGGCGCACGACCTTCCGCTACAACTACCGGGGCAGCGAGCCGGAGCTGGTCCCGCAACTCGACGACCGCGGCGTGAACGAGGCGCTCGGCATCCTGCAGGGCCATCGCATCGCTCGGCCGGTCGCTCGCCTACGGCCGATCGCGGTGCTGAATTGAGCCATCAGGTCCAGGAGCCCGTCCCCGGGTCCCCCGGCCCCAGCCAGGCGCCCCGGTCCACCGGACGCCTGGTCGCCCGGAACACCGCCGCGCAGGTGGTGACGTTCGCCGCCAGGGCGGTCGCCGGCCTGGTCGCGGTGGTGCTGATCGCCAGGCATGGCGGCCCGCACCCGCTCGGCGTCTTCCAGTTCGGGCTGACGCTCTCGCAGATGTTCAGCTTCGCGGTCGGCTTCGGCCTGCCGAACCTGATCACCCGCGAGGTCGCCCGCGACCAGGACCGCAGCCGCGAATGGATCGGCCTGGGCGTGTTCGTCGCGCTGTCCGCCGGGGCGGTGGTCACCGTCGCGCTGGCCTTCGCCATGCGGTTCAGCGGCCGGCCGCACGAGATCGTGGTGGCGGTGTCGCTGGCGGCCGTGGCGCTCAGCTTCGACACCATGGGCCGTCTGGAGTTCGCCGCCTTCGAGGGCTGGGAGCGCATGTGGCTCGAGGCCGGCGCGACCTGCCTGCAGGAGGCCAGCTTCATCGCCGGCACCGTGGCGATGCTGCTGACCGGCCACGGGGCCGCCGGGGTCATGGCGGCGTACGTGGGCTCCCGCATGCTCGGCGCGCTCACCGGCTGGCTGATCTCGAGCTGGCACCTCGGCGGTCCGGTGGCGCCCCGGCCACCCCTGGACTTCCTGCGCCGCACGCTGCGGCGGACGGTCCCGTTCGCGCTCGACGACGCGCTGTCGCTGACCTACATCCGCATCGACGCGGTGCTGCTCGGATTCATCAAGGGCGCGGACGCCGTCGGCCTGTACCAGGCGGCCACCAACCTGGTGCTCTACCTGAACATCCTCGCGCGGGTGCTGAACACCGCGCTGTACCCGCGGATGAGCAAGGCCTGGCCCAACCTCGTCAGGCTGGGCCGCTGGCGCGACGCGTCGTTGCAGCTCCTCGGGCTGATCTCGGTCCCGGCCATGATCGGCTCGCTGCTGCTGGCGCAGCAGACCTTCGACTTCATCTACACCTCGAAGTTCGACGCGGCGGTGCGCACCTACCAGGTGCTGGCGGTGATCATCGCCATCCGCATGCTCGGGCACACCCTCGGGACCTCGATCACCGCGGCCAACCGGCAGACCGCCAGGACCATCGTGGTGGCCGCGGCGGCGTTCACCAACATCGCGTTGAACATCTACTTCATCCCGCGGTGGTCGTACCTCGGCGCGGCGATCACCACGGCGATCACCGAGACCGGCGTGTTCGTCGCCTACGCGATCCTCGCCCGCCGCTTCATCAACCCCTCCAAGATCGTCGAGGCGGTCGCGCTGCCGGCGCTGGCCTGCATCCCCATGGTGGCCGTGCTGCTGGCGCTGCGAAATCACGTCAACCTGCTGCTCACCATCGCGGCCGGTGCGGCGGCCTATGGGCTGGGGCTGGCCGCGGTGGCCGCCGTCCTGGTCCCCCCGGCGGCACGACGGCATCCGCGGGCCGCCATCCGCGCCCTGATCGTGCGGGCCGCGGGATGACCGCACTCCACGCCACCGGAAGCCCCGAAGGGGGGTGCCAGCGCCGATGACCGAGCTCGAACCGCCTGTGGCTGTGGTCGATCACCGCCTGCTGAACTGGCGCTTCGTGGTCCCGGGCGTCCCCGACGGCCTGCTCCTGCTCGCCGCCGCCGACGAGGCGGAGGAGGTCCCGGCGGCGGTCGCCTGCGACCGTGAGCTGGTGGCGTTGCGGGCTGGGCCGTACCCGGCGGTGGTGGTCGCGGACCTCGGACGCTGGAGCGCGGCCGGCCGCCCCGGCGCGAGCGGCAAGGAGCTGCTCGGCCGGGCCGCGGCGGCGGTCGCCCCTGGCGGCTGGCTGTACGCGTCCTTCGCCAATCCGCTGTACCCGATGCGCTCCCGTGGCGCCGCGGCCCTGACCCTGGCCGCGGCGGGCAAGGTCCTCGGCGACGCCGGTCTGCGGCCGTCGTCCCGCTGGCTCGCCTTCCCTGACCAGCACACTCCCGCCTACCTCGTGCCGGCGGAGATCGGCCCCGAGCTCGAGTACTTCATGCGCACGTTCTTCTTCCCCTACGCCGCCGGCGGGTCGGCCAGGAAGGCGCGGATCAGGCAGCGCGCGCTCACCCTGATGCGCCGCGCCGCGCTGCTGGCGCCCGCCGGCGTCCGGCCCCGGTTCGCGCCGGCGTTCGCGATCGTCGCGGAGCGGCCAGCATGATCCCGCCGCTCAGGGAGGTGCTGCAGGCTCGCTGGCCGGAGCTGCGGCCGCACCACCCGCCGCTCACCTCGGCGATCGTCGCGGGCGTCGACCGCTCGCCCGCGGCCAAGGTGACGCTGGTCTTCTTCGACTGGGCCGGCGACCTCGCCGCGGTCGCCAAGGTCGCCAGGAGCCCGGCCTCGGAGCCGGCGCTGCTGCGGGAGTACGAGGTCCTCACCTACCTGTGGGGGCTGGACGTGCCGTCGGTCCGCGACCGGGTCCCCGAGCCGCTGCTGCTCGAACGGGTCGCTGGCCGTCTCGCCCTGGTGCAGGCGCCGCTGCGCGGCGGCCCGATGACCGCCGCCTACTACACGCCGGGACACGTCGCCGACCCGGCGCTGGTCGCCAACGACTTCGCCCAGGCCGGCGCCTGGCTGCGCGAGTTCCAGCGCCAGACGGCCACCGGCCTCAAGCTGCTGGACGCGGCGCTGTGCGAGGAGTGGGTCGGCCAGGTCATCCGCGCCTACCGCAAGGAGGTCGGCTGGACGGCGACCGAGGAGCGACTGTTCGACGAGGTCATGGCCAACGCCAGCGGGCTGATGGGCCTGCCGCTGCCCGCGGCGGCGGTCCACGGCGACTACTGGATGGGCAACCTCCTGGTGGACAGGTCCGGCCTGCGGGGCGTGATCGACTGGGAGCGCGGTCGCAGCGCCGGGCCATGCCTGCTGGACGTCTACAAGTTCCCCACCTCGTACGCCCTCTACATGGACCGCGGGTACCCCGGCGGGGTCGTGCCCGGCCACGACGGCCGGGACCGTTGGCGCGAGCGCTGGCGCCGCTTCGGCGAGTGGCCGCACCTGGTGGGATTCGGCTACGCGTACTACGGCGAGGGCTGGTTCCCCGACCAGGTGCGCGACTTCGTCCTCGGCCACCTGGCCGCGCTCGGCATCCCCGCGGCGGCCAATGCCGTGTTCTTCCCGTTGTTCCTGGCGGAGCAGGCGCTGCTGCCCGGCCATCCACGCACCCGCGCCGCCAACCGCGCGCTGCTGCACGCCTTCGCCGAGGAGCCCAGCCACACCTGGCTGCGCTCCCCTGACGGTCAGTCGAGGTAGCCGAGCGTCCGCAGCGTCTCCGCGACGTCCTCCTCGACCTCGAAGTCGCTGGCCGCCGCGGGCACGGGCGCCAGCTCCGCGGAGGTCTCCAGGAGCCAGTCGTCGTGGAGCTTGCGGAGCGAGGCGAGCAGGCCCGGCTCGGTGTCGACCAGGTTCATCGTCTCGCGCGGGTCCTTGCCGAGGTCGTACAGCTCGTCGCGGCCGTCCGACGACCAGATGTACTTGTGGTCGCCCTTCCGGACGGCCCGCAGGTCACGGCGGAAGCGGACCGGGTCGAAGTGGTGGAAGCGATCGAAGCGCTCCAGCGGCGGGTCCAGGAACTCGGTCACCAGGCAGGACCGAGCATCCGTGTCCGCGCACAGCGAGATCCCCGCCAGGCCCGCGGTGTCGAGCCCGGCGGCCTCGAGGACCGTCGGGGCGAGGTCGATGGTCCCGACCGGCGCCTCGACGACCCCGGCGGGAATCCGGGGGTGGCGGACCACCAGCGGAACGCTCGCAAGGGTCTGATGGACGCTGAAGAAGTGGTCGAGGATGCCGTGCTCGCCAAAGCTGTTGCCGTGGTCGGCGGTGATCAGCACCAGCGTGTCGTCGCCGAGCGCGTCGAGCAGCTTGCCGAGCACCTCGTCGCTGTAGCTGATGCTGCCGTCGTAGAGGTCCAGCAACAGGTCCATGCTGCGGTCGTCGAGCGGGTTGGCGCCGGCCATGTAGGCCATGGCGTCCTGGTTGATCTCCCGCGCGCGGGCCATCGCCGGCTCGTCCATGAACCGCCGCAGGTGGCGGACCGGCGGGGCGAGCGGTCCGTGCGCCTCCATGACATGGGCGTAGAGGAAGAAGGGCCGCTGCGCGCGCTGGGCCTCCCGGATCCACGGGATGGCGGCATCGGCCAGCGCCGCCGCGCCCTTGTCGCGGGCCTCGACCCGGCGCCGCAGGTAGCGCTGGTACGCACGGGTGAGCGTCTGGCTGCGCTTGACGGTCCTGCGCACGCGGGGCCACAGCCACTGGTAGGCGCCGTTGACCACGCCACTGACGCCGGAGCGCCCGCCGCCGCCGGACACGCCCCAGAACTCGCGGAAGACGTCGAACCCCCGGTCGAAGCCGTACATGCGCCCGACGTAGGGGTTGGCCGAGAAGCCACCCGTCCGGTAGCCGGCGTCGTGGAGCCGCTCGGCGAGCAGCCGCAGCTCCGCGGGCACCGACCGGTCGGCCCGGTTCAGGCCGTGCTGCGACGGGTACTGCCCGGTGAACATCGTCGCCATGGACGGAAAGGTCCACACGCCCGGCGCCACGGCGGCGGCGTAGCGGGTGTTCGCCGAGGCGAAGGCGTCCAGGTTCGGCGTCGTCGGCCTCGAGTAGCCGTAACCGGAGACGTGATCGGCCCGCACGGCGTCGAGCACCAGTAGCGCGATGTTCAAGCCAACCCTCCCACCCTGACGCTCTTCACAAACGGCATCCGCCCGAGGGTACGGAGCGGTGCCGCAACGGTCCAGCCTCGTTCGCCGTATTGGCGCTGCGTCGAATGTGGTGAACGGCCTCCGTGGCGCCGATCGCCACGGAGGCCGTCGATCGCATCGTGCGGTCGCGTCACGGCTGGAACTCGAGGGCCCCACGGTCGTCGTAGCGGCGCGGCCCCGCCCCGCTGTTCGGGGTCGCGGGGTCGTCGACCCGGCCAGAGCCCTCCAGGTCGGTGCTCGTCTCGCCGCTGGCGCCGGAGTTCGCCGAGTCGATCGCGGGCGAGCCGGACCGCAGGTGGAAGTTGGAGCCCGCCGCCACCCAGCTCGGGTCGTCCTGGTCGCCATGCGCCTCCTGGCCGGTGGCGTCCTGGAAGGCGCTGAGCGAGCTGTAGCTCGTCTTGCCCCAGACGTACATCGTGTCGGGGGTGCTGAGGGACACGAGGTTGTAGTCGACCGTCGCTCCGGTGGTCGAGGTGGCGTCGACACGGATGTTGCTGTGGGTGCGAGGCGAGTCGATGCCGTTGTCGACGCTGATGTTGTTCATCACGGTCGCCCCGGTCGAGCTGCCCTCCACGTTGATCCCGGCCGCCACGTTGTCGTAGACGGTGTTGGAGATGATCCGCTGGTCGGTGGAGCCGAGATCGTCGATGCCGTGGTCGCCGTTGCCGTAGGTCAGGTTGTCGACCACCAGGTTGTCGTGGGAGCCGGTGTAGAACTGCAGCCCGGAGTCCTCGTTGTCGTGGCTGACGTTGCGGTCGACGGTGTTGCTGAAGCCGCGCACGTCGATCCCGGGCGCCGCGCGGGCGTACCCGCGGGCGTTGCCGAAGGTCTGGTTGCCGGTGACCTCGACCCCATTGGTGTCGGCGTCCAGGAACACGCCGGCCTCGCTGTTGTCGTGGGAGACGTTGTCGGAGACCAGCGATGCCGTGGTGGCGGCCAGCTTGATCCCGTACTTGGTGGAGCCCGACACCCGCTCGCCGGCGCCACTGACGTCGTTGCCGCTCACGGTCACGTCCGACGATCCGTTGACGTGGATGCCGTAGCTGGTCGTGTCGGAGACGGTGTTGCCGCTGACGGTGATGTCCGACAGGGTATTGACGTAGATGCCGTAGCCGTTGGCCCCGCGCACCGTGTTGCCGCTGACGGTCACCTGGGTCGACAGGCTGGTCAGGTAGATGCCGTGGCTGCCGGGGGACGTGACCGTGTTGCCGCTCACCGTCACGTTCGACGACGAGCTCGCCACGTAGATCCCGTAGCTGGTGGTGCCGGTGACCGTGAAGTTCTTCACGGTGACCCAACTGCGGCCCGACACCTTGAAGCCGTTGGCCATCCCGCTCACGGTCACGTCGGCGCCCGGCGCGGCGGTCAGCACGATCGGCGACCCCGGCGAGCCGGAATGGCCGAGGGTCACCAGCTCCTGGTAGGTGCCGCTGGCCACCTGAACGGTCTGGCCCGCGACCGCCACCGTGGCGCCCTTCTTGATGGTGCAGAACGGTACCGACGCCGTGCCGGAGCCGCTGTCCGAGCAGCTCGGGTTGCCCCCGTCGACGTAGAGCACGGTTGGCACCGCCGACGCAGGCCGCGTGCCGGCGAGCAGCAGTGCCATGGCGGCCACCACGACCAGGATCAGTCGCGAGCGCAGAGAACTTTCGCTCCGCCCTGAGAGCGTGAGCATGTCGCCCCCTCTTGCCTGAGAGTAAATGAAGGTCTGAGACTGCCAAATCCGCCGAGAAAATCCGGAGCCGTCCCCCCGGCTCCTCCCACCTCGCAACTGGGCCAATGCCGATCAAACCGAGAGATACCTTCAGCTTTGACCAGCGACACGGCCCGCGTAATGGTAGATCTCCTTAACTTCCTCTCATTCAGTTGAATGACAGGATGAACGGTGACGTAGTCCATGTGCGGTACCGGGCCTGCGTCCGCGCTGGCACGTCCGGACTGGCTGGTCGCCAAGGCGGCGCCGGCAGCCCGTCGGCTGGTCGAAACCCGCCGTAGTATGCACAATCAAGGGCTTCGCGACGAACCTGTCGATGCTCTGAGAAATGGCGACAGATGATGCACGGGTCAATTCCGGCGGCGACACACACGCGGCGGCCGGCCATCGCGCGGTGAATTCTCCAGGCGGATGGCGACTCGCCGTGGTGTAGTCGCGTGTACGGCAGGTGACGGTGGTCCGGTATTCCGGCATGCCGTTGACTTTTCCGCCATCCGGCCAGTCCCGCGCGAAGGGGGCCCGCTTGTCCCTGTCGAACGCCGACCTCGTCCATCTGCTGCTCGCTCTGCTGCTGCTGCTGCTCGCCGCGCACGGGCTCGGCCTGCTGTTCGTCAGGCTGCGCCAGCCGAAGGTCGCCGGCGAGATCCTCGGCGGGCTGCTGCTCGGCCCGACCCTGTTCGGGCTGCTGTTGCCGTCATGGCAGCGCGGCGTCTTCCAGAGCGGCACGGCCACTCCGGTCGCGCTCGGCGTCTTCTACCAGCTCGGGCTGGTGCTGCTGATGTACTGCTCCGGCGCGGAGCTGCGCTCGATCCTGGCACGACGCGAGCGCAGAGCGACCGTCGGCATCGCACTGCTCGCCAACGCCGCGCCGTTCGTGGCCGGGGTGGCGTTCCTGCGGTTCTACGACAGCGAACGGTTCCTCGGACGCGCGCACGACCGGACGGCCTTCGTGCTCGTCTTCGCGCTGGCCATGGCGGTGACCAGCATCCCGGTGATCTCGCGGATCATGGCCGACCTCGGGATCCTCGGCACCCGCTTCGCGCGCATCGTGCTGTCGGTCGCGGTGCTCGAGGACCTGCTGGTCTACGTCGTGCTCAACTTCGCGCTGGCGATGGTGGTCCCACCGCACGCCGAGCGCTTCAGCCTGCCGTCGATGCTGGCGCTGCACCGCTCCGGCGCCGCGAGCGACGTCTACTACGTCGTCGTCACGCTGGCGTTCTTCGCCCTGCCCGCGCTCCTCGGCCCGGGATTCGTCGGGCGCCTGGCGGGCCGGCGCGGCAACCTGCTGCATCGCGCCAGTCCCATCGGGTTCCAGCTCAGCGTGCTGCTCGCGATGACCGGGCTGGCCGCCTTCGTCGGCGTGTCACCGATCTTCGGCGCGATGCTCGCCGGCATCCTCGCCGGCGACCTCCACGGCGCGGCGGCGGAGGCCCGCCAGACGATTCAGGGCTTCGCCTACGCGTTCTTCATCCCCGTCTACTTCGCGGTGGTCGGTCTGCGGCTCGACCTGGCGCACCACTTCGAGCCGCTGTTCTTCGTCTTCTTCCTGGTGTTCGCCTGCCTGACGAAAACCCTCAGCGCGTACGGGGGGGCGCGGCTCGCCGGCGTGGACAAGACGGGCGCCCGCAACCTGGCGGTCGCCCTCAACGCGCGCGGCGGGCCCGGCATCGTGCTGGCGTCGGTGGCCTTCGACGCCGGCATCATCGGCCTGTCGTTCTACACCAGCCTGGTGATGCTGGCGCTGGTCACCTCGGTGCTCGCCGGCTCCTGGCTGGAGGCGGCGCTTCGTCGTGGCCCCAGCCTGCTCGCCGAGGACGCCGTCGACCCGACGACGGCACGAACGGTGCCTGAGTCGTCAACGTAGCGACTTCTACGCTGAATGCCCGTGGCGCGGAGCGCCGCGGGGCGCTTACCGTCCCGCTGGTCCGCTGCGAGCCATTGGAACGTGGTCCCTATGCTGAAGCGCGTGCATGCCAGCGACACGGCGCCAGGATTCGAGGCGCCGAGCCTCCCGCACGGTGGCCGCCTGGTCGACCGTCGGCTGGAGCTCGACGAGGCGATGGACATCGCCGGCGCCGCGCCCTCCATCGGCTTGTCCGGCGCGGAGGCCGCCGACCTCCGCGCGCTGGCCACCGGCGCGTACAGCCCGTTGACCGGCTTCATGGGCAGCGCGGAGCACGAGGCCTGCGTGGACACGATGCGGCTGCCGGACGGCCACCTGTGGCCCATTCCGGTGTGCCTCGGCGTGCCGGAGGGCACGCGGTTCCGCGGCGACCACGTCGCCCTTCGCGACGCGAAGGGCCGCCTGCTGGGTGTGATGGAGCTTCATGAGGTGTTCCGGCGGGACCGGACCCATGAGGCGGAGCGGGTGTTCGGGACGAGCGACCCCGCCCACCCCGGGGTTGCCCGGGTCCTCGACGCGCCGGCCATGGCGGTCGCCGGCCCCGTCCGGGCCGTGGTCGCGCCACTGGACGGGCTGGCTGGCCGCTACGCGCTGACCCCGGCCGAGACTCGGGCGGAGTTCGCCGCCCGTGGCTGGCGCAGGATCGTGGGCTTCCAGACCCGCAATCCGGTCCACCGCGCCCACGAGTACCTCCAGCGGGTCGCGCTGGAGATCTGCGACGGCCTGCTGCTCCACCCCCTGGTCGGGCCGACCAAGGAGGGCGACGTGCCCGTGGAGGTGCGGATGCGGGCATACCAGGCGGCGATCCGGCACTTCCCCACCGACCGGGTGCTGCTGGCGGCGCTGGTCGCGCCCATGCGGTACGCCGGTCCGCGAGAGGCCCTGCTGCACGCGCTGGTGCGCAAGAACCACGGCTGCACGCACTTCATCGTCGGGCGCGACCAGGCCGGCGTCGGCAGCTACTACGGGCCGTTCGACGCGCAGCGGCTGATCGCTTCGCTGCCGCCCGACGAGCTCGGCATCACGCCGCTGATGTTCGACAAGGTGTTCCACTGCGCGGCCTGCGGCGGCATGGCGTCCGTCAAGACCTGCCCGCATCCCGAGCGGGAGCGGGTCACCCTGTCGGGGACCAAGGTGCGGGCGTTGCTGCGCAGCGGTGAGCTGGTCCCCCCGGAGCTGGTACGACCCGAGGTCGCCGACGTCCTCCGCGGCGCCTACCAGCGCCGCAACGGCGACGGCCCGGTGGTCCGCGCGCCCGCCAGGGCGCCGGCGCCGCCTGCGGGAACCGGGCACCCCGGCTTCGTGGTCTGGTTCACCGGACTTTCCGGCGCCGGGAAGTCCACCGTGGCCAGAGCACTGGCAGCTCGCCTGGTCGAGCGGGGACACCCGGTCGAGCTGCTGGACGGCGACGAGGTCCGCACCAACCTGTCCAGAGGGCTGGGCTTCAGCAGGGAGGACCGTGACGCCAACATCGCGCGCATCGGGTACGTCGCCGGCAAGCTGGCATCCCACGGCGTGAGCGTGCTGGTCGCCGCCATCTCGCCGTATCGGGCCGCGAGGGACCAGGTTCGCGCCATGGTGGACCGCTTCGTCGAGGTGCATGTGGCCACCTCGCTGGCGACCTGCGCCGACCGTGACGTCAAGGGCCTCTACGCCAAGGCGCTCGCCGGCCAGATCCCGCGGTTCACCGGCGTCTCGGATCCGTACGAGCCGCCGCTGGCCCCTGAGCTCGTGCTGCACACCGACGGCGAGCCGGTCTCCAGCTCGGTCGAGCAGGTGCTGCGCTGCCTCGAGCGCCTGGGGCTCAGCGCGGCCGTGCGGCCCGAGCCGGCTCGACGCGCCACCGCCAGCGCAGGTCCGGGTCCAGCCGATCGGCGTCGATCAGCGACCTGACGTGCGCGATCCGCTGGTAGCGGGAGCCGGTGAGGTCTTCGTGCGCCAGGCCCTTCTCCTTGAACGCCCGGTAGAGCTGCTCGATCCCGCGGCGCACCGTCCACTGCATCGTCAGCTCCGGGAAGGTGGTCGCCAGCTTGGCGCAGTCCACCCGATAGCAGCGCTTGTCCGGGCCGGCGCCCGCGGCGAAGCTGACCTCGCTGCCCGGCACGACCTCGCGGACCATCATGGCGACCTCGCTGATGCGGTAGTTCTCGGCGGTCCGGCCGACGTTGAAGGCCTGGTCGTGGACGAGCTCGCGGGGCGCCTCCAGCATCGCCAGGAACGCCGCCGAGATGTCCTCCACGTGGACCAGCGGCCGCCAGGGCGTGCCGTCGCTCATCAGCTGCACCGCGCCGGTGGTGAAGGCGAAGCCGACCAGGTTGTTGACCACCACGTCGCCCCGCAGCCGCGGTGAGGCGCCGTAGGCGGTGGCGTTGCGCAGGAAGGTCGGGCTGAAGTCGTCGTCGGCCAGCCGGGCGATGTCCCGCTCGGCGAGCACCTTGGAGTGCCCGTACGGGGTCACCGGATTGAAGCCGGCCAGCTCGTCCATGAAGGAGTTGCCGTCGGCCGCGCCGTAGAGGCTGCACGAGGACGAGAACAGGAAGCGCTCGACACCGGCCCGCTTGGCCTGGCGCGCCAGGCGCACCGAGGCCAGGTGGTTGATGTCGTAGGTGACCTGCGGGTTCAGATTGCCCAGCGGGTCGTTCGAGATCGCGGCCAGGTGCACCACCGCATCGAAGCCGCGCAGGTCGTCGGCCTCCACGTCGCGCACGTCCATCCGCTTGGTCATCACGGCCGCCGGCTCGGCGCCGAAGGTGCATCCCGCGTACAGCCCACTGTCGAGGCCGACGACCTCGTGGCCGGCCCCCGCGAGACGCGGGACGAGCACGGCTCCGATGTACCCGTCGGACCCGGTCACCAGGACCCGCACCTGTACCCCCCTTCGCCGCGTGCGATTCGACCCCCGACTATAGGAGGGCTGGGCGGCAGGGTCAGGGCGCAGCCGTCGTAGGCGCACTACTGCACTTTGGGGTCTCGAACAGCCAGCTCGGCGGATACCGTCAAATCGGCCGGGCTCCGCCGAGCGACCGGCTTGCTCGGTATCCCGACGCAAGGAAGCTCGAATGGTCACCAATGCACGTGAACCAATTCCCATGTGGCTGCCGCATATCGGCCCAGAGGTGATCCAGGCGGCCACCAGGGCGCTGGAGGTCGGCTACCTCGGGCTCGGCAAGGCGACCAAGGAATTCGAGGACGCGCTGTCGCGCTACCTGGAGCTGGACGACCGGCGCGTGCTGATGAGCACCAACAGCTGCACCGCCGCGCTCAACTGCGCCTGCCTGCTCGCCGGGGCCGGCCC
>Ga0268241_10000078_pt1 | contig 12529 bp, 14 predicted proteins | sample BulsoiAmnAmmetaG_FD_200248 | JGI IMG/M metagenome (GOLD analysis project Ga0268241, IMG submission 200248) | Bulk soil microbial communities from Mexico - Amatitan (Am) metaG (v2) (version 2) | ecosystem: Environmental > Terrestrial > Soil > Agricultural land | place: Mexico: Amatitan, Jalisco...
ATGGAGGGCAACCCCGCCGCCAGCGGCGCCGTGGCGGCCGCGGCCGAGCGCGGCGCCGCGCTGGAGCGCCACTACGCGCGCGGGCTCAGCAAGCGGCTCGTCCGCTCGTCGCGGCTGATCCTCTGCATGGCCGCCGAGCACCGGCCCCAGGTGCTCGCGCTGGACCGCTCGGCGGCGCGCCGCACCTTCCTGCTGGCCTCGTTCGCGCGTGGCGTGTCGCAATGGTCCTGGCTGGCCGACTCGCCCGACGAGCTGGTCGAGCTGGCCGCCGAGCAGTTGCGCGAGCTGCCGGGCGACGACGTCGAGGACCCGCTCGGCCAGTCAGCCGCGGCGTACGCGGCCTGCGCCGAGCGGCTGGACGGCCTGGTCACCACCGTGGTGGCCGCGCTGGCCAGGTCGGCCGCCACCTCGGCCTGAAGCGGCTCGGAAGCAGGGCGGGCACCGAGCGATCCGCCGGGTGATAGCCTGCCAGCCAATGGGCGGCCTGCTGCTGTACATCCTCGTCGCCGGGGTGGCGGCGGCGCTGGCCTACCTGCTCACCCCGGTGATCCGCTGGGTCGCGATCCGCTACGACGCGGTCGACCGCCCCGGCGGCCGCAAGGTGCACGCCATCGCCACCCCCACCCTCGGCGGCATGGCGATGTTCCTCGCCTTCGTCGGCGGGCTGGCGCTGTCGTCGCGGCTGTTCCCCTCGCTGTTCACCTCGTCGGAGGCTGCCGGCGTGGCCATCGGCGCGTCGCTGATGACCGGCATCGGGGTGGTCGACGACATCAAGGGCCTGACCGCTCCGGCCAAGCTGGCCGCGCAGATCTTCGCCGCCAGCATCATGACCCTGGCGGGCGTGCAGGTCCTCTATTTCTGGGTGCCGTCGTTCGGCACCCCAGAGCCGGGCACGATCATCAGCCTGTCGCCGGACCTGGGCGTGCCGCTGACCGTGCTGCTGGTGGTCATCACGGTCAACGCGGTCAACCTGGTCGACGGGCTCGACGGGCTGGCCGCCGGGCTGGTGGGCATCGGCGCGCTGGCCTACTTCATCTACAGCTACCGGACCGGCGCCGGCGGGCTGATCGAGGAGTTCACCCCGGCGCCGCTGATCAGCGCGCTGCTGTTCGGCTGCTGCGTCGGCTTCCTGCCGCACAACTTCAACCCGGCCAGGATCTTCATGGGCGACTCGGGCTCGATGCTGCTCGGCACGCTGCTGTCGGGCGCCACCATCACCGGCATCGGCCGCACCACCCAGCCGCAGGCGGCCGACCAGTTCGCCCTGCTGATCCCAGTCGCGATCCCGATCCTGGTGCTCGCGCTGCCGTTCATCGACACGCTGTTCGCGGTCGGCCGCCGGATGCGCGCCGGGCGGGGGATCATGACCGCCGACAAGAAGCACCTGCACCACCGGTTGCTGGAGATGGGCCATTCGCACCGCAAGGCGGTGCTGATCCTGTACGCCTGGAGTGCCCTGCTGGCCGGGTCCGCGGTGGCGCTGTCGTTCATCGGCGCGACCCGGGTGCTGCCCTACTTCCTGGCGGTGGTGATCGCGGGGGTGATCGGCCTGCTCGCCCCCCGCTGGCGCACCGGCCGCCAGGGCCGCGCCTGAGGGGACGTCCCGCTCCCCACGCCGCACCCGCACCTCCACCCCCGCACCTGCCCTTACAGATCCTCGCCACCGTGCTGCCGCTCGGCGACGACGCGATCCAGGACCGGGGGCAGGGGGGATGAGCGGCGAGGACGCGCGCTTCTCGAGCGACGGCTGCTCTCGGCAACTGGCTCGCGGTCACCGCCCTCCGGCTGCGCGCCAGAGAGACCTGATCGCCGGCCCTGTCCAGGCGCGGTGCGATACTGCCGGCATGGACGCGATCGGCATCCGGGTGGAGCGGCACCGGTCCGAGCTGGGGACCTGGGAGCTGGCCACCCGCCCGGCCCATCCGGCGCTGCGCGCGCACGTGGCCGGCTACCGCGGCTACCGCGAGGACACCCCCGGCGGGTTCCGCCGCCGCGAGGTGCCGTCCGCCCAGGTCCCGCTGATCATCAGCTTCGGCGATCCGCTCTGGGTGGGGGCGCCGGGCGGCCAGCCGGGCCGCGGTGTGACCTCGTTCGTGGCGGGCCTCCACGACCGGCCGGTGGTCACCGAGCACGCCGGCCGGCAGCACGGCATCGAGGTGGTGCTCACCCCGCTCGGCGCCTACACGCTGCTGGGCGTGCCCATGCGCGAGCTGGCCAACCAGGTTGTCGAGCTCGACGAGCTGCTCGGCGACGGCGCCGGCAAGCTGGCCGGCCGGCTCGCCGAGACGCCCGGCTGGGACGAGCGCTTGGCGCTGCTGGACGACGCCCTCGGCCTGCGGCTCGCCGCCGGCCCCCAGCCCTCGCCGGAGGTCCGGCACGTCTGGGGCCGGCTGCTGCGGACGCACGGGGGCGTGCCGGTCGGCGGCCTGGCCGGCGAGGTCGGCTGGAGCCGCCGCCACCTGGTGGCGCGCTTCCACCAGCAGGTCGGCCTGCCACCCAAGGTGCTGGCGCGGGTGCTGCGCTTCCAGCGCAGCCTGCGGCTGCTCGAAGCGGAGGCCGAGCGACCCGGCGGCGTCCGGCGCCGGGCCGGCCGCTCCTGGGCCGAGCTCGCGCTGGCCTGCGGCTACTACGACCAGGCGCACCTCAACCGCGACTTCCGCGCGTTCGCCGGCTGCACGCCCACCGAGTTCCTGGCCGCCCGCCTGCCGGGCGGCGCCGGCGTGGCGGGCTGAGCCCGCCGCCGGCGCCTGACGCCCGCAGCGGTCCCGGTCGCGCGGCGTGGTAGCGTGACCGCAGGTCGCGGATGGAATGGGAGTCGATGGAGCCGGGTGACCTTCGGATCGTTCGCGCCGGGGTGCTGACCACCGCCGGCGCCGGCGTGCTGGTGGTGCCGGCCGCCGGGCTGCTGGCCGGCTGGAAGGGCGTCTACGGCGCGGTGCTCGGCACCCTGCTGGCGATGGCCTTCTTCGCCGTCACCATCGTGGTGGTGAGCGTCGCCGCGCGGATCGCCAACGAGCTGATGCTGCCGGCGGCGCTGGGCACCTACCTGCTCAAGGTGGTCGGCATCGCCGTGGCGCTGTTCCTGCTGCGCGACACCACCGCCTTCAACCGCCCCGCCTTCGCGCTCGCCACGGTCATCGGCGCCTGCGTCTTCATGGTGGCCGAGCTGCGCTTCGCGCTGCGCGCGCGCACGCCCTATGTCACCACGCCCGATACCGACCGCAGGCCAGGAACCCCGCGTACCGGTTGATGCTCCGCGAGGTATCCCCAACCGGGCCGTTCAGCAGGCCAACTCGGGTCCCCTCTGGTATATTCGCCCACCCAATGGGATCTGCGCCTGGCAACGACGATCGGAATGGTCGCAGCGGTTCCGACATCGCCTGGACCATCATCGGTCTCCTGCTGTCCGGCGTGATTGCCTGGGGTGGCATCGGCTGGCTGGTCGACCGGTGGCTGGACACGAACCTGTTCCTTCCCATCGGCATCCTTGTCGGTGCCGCGGGAGCGTTCTACCTCGTCATCCGGCGCTACGGGCAGGGCTGACGGGCGACCGAACGGGAGTTGACGAGCTGAAGTGACGATACTGTCGACCTTGCCGACCGTGCTCGCCGCGCGACCAGGGTTCCATGCTCCTGGGATCGAGGAGTTCAACTACGACTGCTACGGCTGGTCCAAATTCCTCGGGCCCGCCTGCCTGAACCGCACCACGATTCTCATGCTGCTGGTCACCGCGGTGGTCGCGGTGCTGTTCCTGGTCGCCTTCCGCCACCCGCGGATCGTGCCGGCGGGACTCCAGAACGTCGCCGAGTACGGCATCGACTTCGTGCGCCGCCAGATCGTCCTCGAGGTCATCGGCCCGGACGGCCTGCGCTTCATGCCCTACCTGGTCACCCTGTTCGTGTTCATCTTCTTCTCGAACGTGCTGGAGATCACCCCGTTCATCAACTTCCCGGTGACCTCGAGGATGGCCATCCCGGGGTTCCTGGCGATCGTCACCTGGGCGCTGTTCAACTGGGTCGGCATCCGCCAGCAGGGGCTCGGCGGCTACCTCAAGGGGCTCTTCTGGCCGCCCGGCGTGCCCTGGTTCATGCTGCCGCTGATCGCGCCGATCGAGTTCGTCTCCACCATCCTGGTCCGGCCGCTCACGCTGTCGGTCCGACTCCTCGCCAACATGATCGCCGGCCACCTGATCCTCGGGGTGTTCTTCGCCGGGACGGTCTACCTGCTGGCGCAGCCGAAGACCTTCGTGTTCGGCATCGGCGCCGGGCTGATGTCGATCGCCCTGGTGGCGTTCGAGTTGCTGGTGGCCTTCCTGCAGGCATACATCTTCACGATCCTCACCGCCGTCTACCTCGCCGGGTCCCTCCACCCCGAGCACTAGCCGACACCAGAAGGAGCGACGTCCGTGAACCTCGCCAACCCCCTCATCGCCGCCCTCTCGGGCAACCTCAACGTCCTCGGCTACGGCCTCGGCGCCGTCGGCCCGGGCATCGGCCTCGGTATCCTGATCGGCAAGGCGCTCGAAGGGATCGCCCGCCAGCCGGAGGCCGCGGCGATGGTGCGGACGACCATGTTCATCGGTCTGGCATTCGTCGAGGCGCTCGCGCTGTTCGGCTTCGTGCTGGCCTTCGCCATCAAGTAGTCGGGAGCTGACGTGAACGTCGTTGCTGCCGCAGTCACCCTGGCGCAGGAGTCGGGAAGCACCAACCCGATCCTGCCAGCAAAGAACGAGCTGGTCGTCGGCATCATCGCGTTCGCCGTGCTGTTGGGGATTCTCTGGAAGGTCGCGCTGCCGCGCGCCAACCAGGTGCTCGCCGAGCGGAGCGAGAACATCGAGGGCAAGCTCAAGCATGCCGAAGAGGAGCGCGAGCAGGCGGAGAAGCTGCTGCGGCAGTACCGCGAGCGGCTCTCCAACGCCGAGGACGAGGCGCAGCGGATCATCGACGACGCCAGGGGCAACGCCGAGCGGCTGCGCAGGGACCTGATGGCCAAGGCCCAGCAGGAGGCCGACCGGGTCATCGAGCAGGGCCGCGAGGCGATCCGGGGCGAGCGGGACCGGGCGGTCCGCCAGCTGCGCACCGAGGTCGGCTCGCTGGCCGTCGAGCTGGCCACCCGGGTGGTCGGCGACTCGCTGGACCGCGACCGCCAGCTCCGGCTGATCGACCAGTACATCGAGCAACTGGGCGACCACGCCCAGGCCGGCGCGATGACCGCCCGGCGACAGGACGGCAGCGGTGCGGCTCAGTAGGCCGGCGCTCAGCGAGCAGACCGAGCGCGTCCTGCGCGAGGCGGCCAGCGCCGGCGCGCTCGACAGCGTGGCCACCGAGCTGGAGAGCTTCGCCCGCCTGGCGCTCGCCTACCCGCGCATCCGGGGACCGCTGGTCGACCCCGGGCTGCCGGCGGTGTCGCGCCGCGGGCTGGTCGACGACCTCGGACGCGGCCGGCTCCAGCCGGCCACGGTCGAGCTGCTGTCGAGCATCGCCGACCGGCAGCGGGTCCGGCCCGGCCGGCTGCCCGAGCTGCTCGCCGAGCTGGCGGCGGACGCCGAGTTCGCCGCCGCCGACGCGGCCGGCGACCTGGACCGCGTCGAGGACGACCTGTTCCGCTTCGGCAGCCTGCTCGACCGGACGCCGGAGCTGCGCTCCGCGATCACCGACCGCGTGCTGCCGCCGGACAACAAGCGCGCGCTGGTCGACGACCTGATCGGCGGCAAGGCCCACCCGCGGGCCGTCCGCCTGATCGAGCTGGCGCTCGACCTCGAGCAGGGCAGGGACCTGGACCGGCGCCTCCGCGAGCTGGCCGAGCAGGCCGCGGCGCGCCGCAACCGGGTGGTGGCGGACGTCCGCACGGCCGTGCCACTGGACAGCGAGCGCCAGGCGCGCCTGGCCGAGGCGCTCACCCGGGTCCTCGGACGCCCGGTCGAGCTGCGCTGCACGGTCGATCCCGCCATCATGGGGTCCGTGGTCGTCAGAGTCGGGGACGAGGTGTTCGACGGCAGTGTCCGCAGCCGCATCGAGCAGGCCCGCGAGGAGCTGGGCGTGGCGTAGGGCCGCGGAGGCCGTCGCCGAGCGATGAGTGTGATGTAGGGGAAGGGGCGAGAACACCTTGACCGAGCTTTCCATCCGGCCCGACGAGATCGCCGAGGCCCTCAAGAAGCATGTGGAGTCGTTCCGGCCGACGGTCACCCGCGAGGAGGTCGGCCGGGTGATCGACACCGGCGACGGCATCGCCCACGTCGAGGGCCTGCCGTCCGCCATGGCCAACGAGCTGCTGGAGTTCCCCAACGGGTTGCTGGGCATGGCGCTGAACCTGGACCTGCGCGAGATCGGCTGCATCATCTTCGGCGACTCCTCCGGCATCGAGGAGGGCGACGAGGTGCGCCGCACCGGTCGCGTGCTGTCGGTGCCGGTCGGCGACGGCTTCCTCGGCCGGGTGATCGACCCGCTGGGGCGGCCGGTCGACGGCAGGGGCGACATCGAGGCCGAGGAGAGCCGCGCGCTCGAGCTCCAGGCGCCCTCGGTGGTGCAGCGCCAGTCGGTCAAGGAGCCGCTGGAGACCGGCATCAAGGCGATCGACTCGATGACCAACATCGGGCGGGGGCAGCGCGAGCTGATCATCGGCGACCAGAAGACCGGCAAGACCGCGCTGTGCCTCGACACGATCATCAACCAGCGGCAGCACTGGGGCACCGAGCGGCAGGTCAAGTGCATCTACGTGGCCATCGGCCAGAAGGGCTCGACCGTCCGCGAGGTGGTCCAGGCCCTCCAGGACGCCGGCGCCATGGACTACACCGTGGTGATCGACGCGCCCGCCTCGTTGCCCGGCCCCTTCAAGTACATCGCGCCCTACGCCGGCTCGGCGATCGGGCAGCACTGGATGTACAAGGGCGAGCACGCGCTGATCGTGTTCGACGACCTCTCCAAGCAGGCCGAGGCGTACCGGCAGATCTCGCTGCTGCTGCGCCGCCCGGCCGGCCGCGAGGCCTACCCGGGCGACGTCTTCTACCTCCACTCGCGGCTGCTGGAGCGCTGCGCCAAGCTGTCCGACGACCTCGGCGGCGGCTCGCTCACCGGCCTGCCGATCATCGAGACCAAGGGCAACGACGTCTCCGCCTACATCCCGACCAACGTGATCTCGATCACCGACGGCCAGATCTACCTGGAGCCGGACCTGTTCAACGCGGGCGTGCGGCCGGCCATCAACGTCGGCATCTCGGTCTCGCGTGTGGGCGGCTCCGCGCAGGTCCGGGCGATGCGGCAGGTGGCGGGCACGCTGCGCATCGACCTCGCCCAGTTCCGCGCCCTGGAGGCCTTCGCGCTGTTCGCCTCCGACCTGGACCGCGCCTCCCGCGCCCAGCTCGACCGCGGCAACCGCATGGTGGAGCTGCTCAAGCAGGGCCAGTACGAGCCGATGCCGATCGAGCAGCAGGTCATCTCGATCTGGGCGGGCACCAACGGCTTCCTCGACAAGATCCCAGTCTCGGACGTGCGCCGCTTCGAGCGCGAGCTGCTCGAGTTCATGGAGGCCAACCACCCCGAGATCGGCCAGCACATCCGCGAGGAGGGCACCCTCCCCGAGGAGGTCGAGAACAAGCTGCGCGACGCCGTCAGCGAGTTCGCGCGCCGCTTCCGTCCCTCCGAGGGCGACCAGGAGCAGCCGCGGGACGAGAACGTCGAGCCGATGGAGGAGGGCGAGGAGGACCAGGAGTCGGTCCGGCGCTACCGGCGCGACACGCCCGAGGAGTTCGAGTCCAAGAGCGGCCCGGCCGGTCAGGGCGCCCAGAGGACGCCCTGACCATGCCGGCGCAACTCCGGGTCATCCGCCGGCGCATCCGCTCGGTGCAGTCGACCAAGAAGATCACCAACGCGCAGGAGCTGATCGCCGCGTCGCGGCTGGTGCGCGCGCAGCAGCGCGTGGAGCAGTCACGGCCGTACACCAACCAGCTCACCACCGCGCTGTCGGAGATCGCCACCACCGAGGGTGGGTTGGAGCACCCGCTGCTGGAGCGCCGCGCCGAGGTGAACGCCGCCGCCGTGGTGGTGCTCACCTCCGACCGGGGCTTCGCCGGGCCGCACAACGCCAACATCCTGCGCACCGCCGAGGAGCTGCTGGCGCGGCTGCGGGGCGACGGCATCGAACCGCGCATGTACGTGGCCGGGCGCAAGGGCGTCAGCTACTACCGGTTCCGCCGGCGGGAGCTGACCGACAGCTGGACCGGCGTGTCCGACGCGCCGCGCTACGACGACGCGCGCGAGATCGCCGACACGGTGCTGAACGCCTTCCTGGAGCGCGAGGTCGACGAGATCTTCATGATCTACGCCGACTTCGTCTCGGCCATGGTGCAGCGGCCCAGGGCGGTGCGGGTGATCCCGCTGGTGGTCGAGGAGGGCGAGGAGCGGCCGCCGCAGCCGCTGCCGATGTACGTCTTCGAGCCCGACGTCGAGTCGGTGCTGAGCGCGCTGCTGCCACGCTACGTGGCCGCGCGGATCTTCACGGCGATGCTGGAGTCGGCCGCCTCGGAGTGGTCGGCGCGGCGCCGGGCAATGAGCGCGGCCACCGACAACGCCGAGCAGCTCACCGAGGCGCTCACCCGGGAGTACAACCAGGCCAGGCAGGCGGCAATCACCCAGGAGATCATGGAGATCGTCGGAGGCGCGGAAGCCCTCCAGAGCGGGAGCTAGGACGACATGGCTGACACATCCAACGGCAAGCGGGGCGAGGGTCGCGTCGCCCGGGTGATCGGCCCGGTCGTCGACGTCGAGTTCCCACCCGAGGAGCTGCCCGAGATCCAGACCGCGCTCGAGTTCGAGCGCACGCTGGACGACCAGACCGACGTCATCACCCTCGAGGTCGCCCAGCACGTCGGCGAGGGCATGGTGCGCGCGATCTCGATGCAACCCACCGACGGCGTGGTGCGCGGCACCCCGGTGACCGACACCGGCGCGCCGATCACCGTGCCGGTCGGGCCCAAGACCCTCGGCCACGTGTTCAATGCGCTCGGCCGCTCGCTGGACGACCCGGACTTCAAGGGCGACGACCGCTGGTCGATCCACCGCCACGCGCCAGGCTTCGACCAGCTCGAGTCCAAGACCGAGATGTTCGTCACCGGCATCAAGGTCATCGACCTGCTCGAGCCCTACGTGCGCGGCGGCAAGATCGGCATGTTCGGCGGCGCCGGCGTCGGCAAGACGGTGATCATCCAGGAGATGATCCACCGGGTCGCCGAGGAGCACAGCGGCGTTTCGGTGTTCGCCGGCGTGGGCGAGCGCACCCGCGAGGGCAACGACCTGTTCGTGGAGATGACCGAGTCCGGCGTCATCTCCAAGACCGCGCTGGTGTTCGGCCAGATGGACGAGCCGCCGGGCGTGCGCCTCCGGGTCGGCCTGTCCGCGCTCACCATGGCGGAGTACTTCCGCGACGAGATGAACCAGGACGTGCTGCTGTTCATCGACAACATCTTCCGCTTCGTGCAGGCGGGCTCCGAGGTGTCCACCCTGCTCGGCCGCATGCCGTCGGCGGTGGGCTACCAGCCGACCCTGGCCGACGAGATGGGCGAGCTCCAGGAGCGCATCACCTCGACGCGCGGCCACTCGATCACCTCGCTCCAGGCGATCTACGTGCCGGCCGACGACATCACCGACCCGGCGCCGCACACCACCTTCACCCACCTGGACGCCACCACGGTGCTGAGCCGCGAGATCTCCCAGCTCGGCATCTACCCGGCGGTGGACCCGCTGCAGTCGACCTCGCGCATCCTCGACCCGCGCATCGTCGGCGACGAGCACTACCGCGTCGCCCAGCGGGTCAAGGAGATCCTCCAGCGCTACAACGACCTCCAGGACATCATCGCGATCCTGGGCGTGGACGAGCTCTCGGAGGAGGACAAGACGATCGTCAACCGCGCCCGCAAGATCCAGCGGTTCCTCTCGCAGCCGTTCTACGTGGCGGAGCAGTTCACCGGCGTCGAGGGCAAGACCGTGCCGCTGGAGGAGACCATCGCCTCGTTCGACGCGCTCGCCCGCGGCGACCACGACGACCTGCCCGAGCAGGCCTTCTTCAACGTCGGCGGGATCGAGGAGGCGGAGCAGAAGGCCAAGCAGCTCGGCGGCGAGGGGGAGTAGCGCCGTGCCGCTCGAGCTGCATCTGGTGACCCCCGAGCGGGAGGTCTGGGCCGGCGAGGCCGACTTCGTGATCGCCCGCTCGGTGGCCGGCGACATCGGCATCCTGCCGGGGCACGCGCCGACCCTGGCGGCGCTGGACGTCGGGCCGGTCACCATCGAGGCCGGCGGGCAGCGCACCACGCTGGTGGTCGACGGCGGCTTCCTGCACGTCGGCGAGCTGGGCGAGGGCACCACGGTCGACATCCTGGCCGAGCACGCGGTGCTCCAGGACGACCTGGGCGGCGAGGACCCGGCCGAGTTCGAGCGCCGCGCCGAGGAGCTGCGCAACGACGGCCGCTTCGACGACGCCAGGGTCGAGCAGGCCAAGGCCGACACCCGCCGCCGCCTCGGCTCCGGCTGATCCCGGGGTCGAGGGCGCGCCGCTCAGGACGACCGCGAACGCGACCGCGGAGGCCGGCTCGGTTCGCGGCTGGCCGCCAGCCGGCAGAACGCGTCCAGCAGCCGCCGCGCCCGCGGCGCAAAGCGCCTGGCGTCGGCCACCACCCGCTCCCTGGGCAGGGACGGCCGAGGGTCCGTCTGGTCGTACCAGGAGGCGACCATGGCGGCGTCCACCTCGGGGTGGAACTGCACGCCCACCACGCTGCCGAGCCGGAAGGCCTGGTTGGGCGTCTGCTCGCCCCAGGCGAGCAGGTCGGCGCCGGGCGGCAGGTCGAAGACGTCGTGGTGCGCGGAGAACACCCGCACGTCGGAGTCGAGCATGCCCAGCACCGGGTCGGCGCGGCCACTGCGGGTGACCGCCAGCGGGATCCAGCCGTACTCCCTGCCCCACGGGGACCGGTAGGCGCGGCCGCCGAGCGCGTGCGCGGCCAGCTGGCCGCCGAGGCAGATGCCGAGCGCCGGCACCCCGCTCGCCGCCGCCACCCTGGTGAGCGTCATGCTGGCCTCCAGCGCCGGGTAGTCCGGCGCGTCCGAGACGTCCATGGTGCCGCCCAGCAGCACCAGGCCGGCCATCTCGTCGAGCTCGCCGGGGACCGGCTCGCCGAGGTCGGTGGCGACCACCTCGAGCTCGACCCCGGCCAGCCCGGCCGCGCTGTCCAGCAGGCCAGGCGGGCAGTCCGCCTCGTAGCGGACCACCAGGACGCGCGGCCGGGCGCTCACGCCGCCTCCAGCAGCGCATCGACCAGCGCGGGCAGCAGCACGCCGCACTCGCCACGCAGGGTGAGGTGGGCCAGCGGGTCGAGCGGGGTCGGCTCGCGGTTGAGGATCAGCAGGGTGGCGCCGACCTGTATGGCCAGCTCCGGCAGCCGGGCGGCCGGGTAGACCACCAGCGAGGAGCCGACCGCCAGGAAGGCGTCGCAGCTTGCCGCCATCGCCTCGGCGCGCTCCCAGACCGCCCGGGGCAGCGCCTGGCCGAACGACACGGTGGTGGCCTTGAGGATGCCGCCGCAGCGCCGGCAGGCGGGGTCCTCCTCGCCGGCGTCCACCCGGGCGACCGCGGCCTCCATCGGCATCCGGTCGCCACAGGAGAGACAGGCCACGAAGCGGCCGTTGCCGTGCAGCTCGCACAGCAGCTCCGGGTCGAGGCCGGCGTCGCCGTGCAGGCCGTCGATGTTCTGGGTCAGCACCGCCTGGAGCCGGCCAGCCTCGGCCAGTCGGACGCAGGCCAGGTGGGCCGCGTTGGGCCGCGGCCGCATCGCCTGGAACTCCCGGCGCAGCCGCCACGACTGGCGGCGCGCCCCGGGGTCGCTCAGGTAGCGCTGGTAGGTGAACTGGCGCGGGTCGTAGCGGCGCCAGATGCCGTCCGGCGAGCGGAAGTCCGGGATGCCGGAGTCGGTCGACACGCCCGCCCCGGTGAAGACCACCATGCGGCGTGCCGGCCTGAGGCGCTCGGCCGCCGCGGCGACCTCGTCGCCGGTCCGCTTCCAGGTCCGCTCCATGTCCTCCAGCCTACTTGCCTAGCGTGCCCCTCGTGTATCGCCGCCGCATGCGGCGTTTGACCGTCCGTGTAGTCCCAAGCCTTGCGCGCCGTCCCCCATCGGCCACCCAATCCCCTCGAGAGAGGGGATGCATGGCCGGTGCTCTGGCGCGTCCGAGTAGAATCCCCGCGATGAGGACCCGTCGCGGCGTGCGTGCGGTCCTGCTGGTCGCCGCGCTCGCCTCGGTGGTGTGGCCGCTGCGGCCGGCTGCCGCGTCGACGCCGAACCGCCACCAGCTCGCCGGTGCCCAGACCGGCGTGCTCGTGCTGGTGCGCCGGCTCACCTGGGACCAGGCCGCGGCCGTCGCCGGCCGCCACGGCAGCCCGGTGACCGCCGGGCTGGTGTCCACCCTTCCGGCCGGCGTCCCGCTGGAGGACCGGGTGCTGTCGCTGGCGGCCGGGCGCCAGGTCCATGCCGACGGGCTGCGGGTCA
>Ga0268241_10000079_pt1 | contig 12498 bp, 11 predicted proteins | sample BulsoiAmnAmmetaG_FD_200248 | JGI IMG/M metagenome (GOLD analysis project Ga0268241, IMG submission 200248) | Bulk soil microbial communities from Mexico - Amatitan (Am) metaG (v2) (version 2) | ecosystem: Environmental > Terrestrial > Soil > Agricultural land | place: Mexico: Amatitan, Jalisco...
GCCGGCTGCCGGACGGCCGCACGGTGCGCACCTACCGCAAGCACGCCATCTCGTCGTTCCGCTGGGACCAGCAGGTCAACGACGAGAAGTTCTACTTCCGGCCAGGCGACGGCCTGCCGGTGTTCGACACCGAGGTGGGCCGCCTCGGCGTGCTGATCTGCTACGACCGCTGGTTCCCCGAGGCCTGGCGGGTGCTGGCGCTCGGCGGCGCCGAGGTCGTCTGCGTGCCGAACGCCTCGCTGGGCGACGTGTCGGACCTGTTCCTGCCGTCGATGCGCACCTGCGCCGCCCAGAACCTGGTGTTCGTGGTGGCCACCAACCGCGCCGGCGAGGAGGAGGTCGAAGGGCGCAAGGCCCGCTACTACGGGCTGTCGTGCGTGGTCGGCCCGCGCGGCGAGCTGCTGGCCGCGGCCCCGGAGGCCGAGCCCGGCCAGCTCGCCGGCGCCACCATCGACCTGGACGCCGTGCGGCAGGCGCGCACCAGGCAGACGATGTACCGGGACCGCCGGCCGGAGCTCTACGGCCCGCTGGCGGGGGGGTCCGGGGGGCTCCGGCCCCCCGGTCAATGGACCACTCCGGGAGGCGTCGAAGACCAGACGGGACCGGCACCCTCGTGATCAAGGACCTGCGTGACGCGCTGCGCCGGCTCGGGGAGGTCGGCGCGCTGTCGGTGGTGGACCGCCCGGTGGACCGCTCCTGGGAGGTCACCGCCGTGCTCGACCGGCTGGAGCGGGAGCACCGCTTCCCCGCGGTGCTGTTCCGCTCCATCCAGGGCTTCCCGGGCTGGTCGGTCGCGGGCAACCTGTTCGCCAGCCGCGAGGCGATCGCCGCGCTGCTCGACGTGCCGCCCGGCCGCCTGACGCGCGAGATCGCGCAGCGGCTGGAGCGCCCGGTCGACCCGCGGCTGGTGCCCGACGGCCCGGTGAGCGAGCACGTCCTGGAGGGCGACGACGCCACGCTGGACGCCCTGCCGATCCCCACCCACCACGAGCGCGACGCCGGCCCCTACCTCTCCTACGGGGTGGCGATCTGCAACGACCCGGAGACCGGCGCCCGCAACGTCGGCGTCTACCGCTTCATGCAGCGCGACCCGCGCCACCTGGTGCCGTCGCTCACCTCGATCTCCAACATCGCCGACATCTTCGCCCGCCAGGAGGCCCGCGGCCGGCCGCTGGACATCGCCATCGTGCCCGGCGTGACGCCGCTGCTCGGCCTGGCCGCCAGCTACAAGGCGCCGCTCGGGACCGACGAGGTCGCGCTGGCCGGGGCGCTCGCCGGCGAGCCGCTCGAGCTGGTCAAGGCCAGGACCATCGACGTCGAGGTGCCGGCGCGCGCCGAGCTGGTGATCGAGGCGCGCATCCTGCCGGGGGAGCGGTACGCGGAGGCGCCCTTCGCGGACATGTCGCGCTCCTACAGCCGCCAGAAGCGCGGCCCGCTGGTGGAGGTGCGGGCCATCACCCACCGCAGCGACCCGATCCTCCAGCTCGCCTTCTCCGGCCACCCGGACGCCACCAACATGGCGGCGGTCTGCCACGAGGTGGCCATCTGGCGCGCGGTGCAGCAGGCCACCTCGTGCGTCACCGGGGTGCACGTGCCCGCCAGCGGCTACGGCTTCCACTGCTACCTGGCGGTCCACAAGGTTCCCACGGTGGAGGGCAGGGAGCGCGGCGAGCACCGCAACGCCATGCTGGCGGCGATCGGTGCGGTGCCGCAGATCAAGCTCGCCGTGGCGGTCGACGACGACGTCGACATCTACGACGACACCGCGGTGATCGGCGCGCTCGCCAGGCGGTTCCAGGCGGTCGACCCGACCACCGGCGAACAGCGCCTGATGGTCCTGCCGAACCTCAAGGGCGCCAGCTACGACCCCTCCAGCCTGCACCGCGAGTACCCCAACGCCAAGCTGCTGGTCGACTGCACGCTGCGCAGCGACCTCAGCGACGAGCAGCGCGCCTCCTTCGAGGAGGCGCGGGTGCGCGGGAGCGACGAGATCGACCTGGCCGACTACCTGACCGGCGGGACCGAACAGTTGGCTTAGACCCTCCCGCCTGCTGCACACCCTGGACCGCTGCTGGCCCAGGTGGCGATGTGACTAGCCAGCCCCTGGCGAGCCGTTCCTGGCGACCTCGTCGGGCCACTCGCCCGGCCGCTGCGAGCCGCGCTGGCAGGAGCACTGCAGGCTCATCTGCGAGGCGATCTCCTCCACGCCGGTGTGCAGCAGCTTGAGCCACTTCGGCAGCGAGGTCCGCTCCAGGCGGGCGCGCGGGCCGGCGATGCCGACCGAGGCGACCGCGTAGCCGGACTCGTCCAGCAGCGTCATGGCCACGCCCCAGACGCCGAGGTTGGTCTCCTCGAAGGAGCGGGCCCAGCCCTTGCGCCGGATCGTCTGGAGCTCCTTGCGGAGCTGGTCCGGGTCGTCGATGGTCGACTTGCAGAGCTTCTCCAGCGGGCTGGACAGCACCCGCTCGACCTCGGCGGGCGGCAGGAAGGCCAGCAGCGCCTTCTGCTGCGCGCCGGCGTGCAGCGGCAGGTGGCGGCCTGGCTCGACCGACAGCCGCAGCGACTGCGGGCTCTCGACGCGCTCCAGGCAGATGGCGCGCAGGCGGTTCTCGCTCGGCACCACCAGCAGGGTGGTCTCGCCGGTGAGCGCGGACAGCCGTTGGAGCACCGGCATGCTGACGGTGCGCAGGTCGGTGGCCGCCTTGGCGTTGCGCCCGAGCGCCAGCGCCGCGGGGCCGAGCCGGAAGCGCTTGGTGATCTCGTCGCGCACCACGAAGCGGTGGCGCTCCAGCGCCGCGAGGATGCGGTAGGTGGTCGGCACCGGCAGGTCGCAGGCGCGCCCGATCTGCGTGGTGGTCCATTCCTGGCGCTCGGAGGTGAACAGGGCGAGCACCGCGAAGGTCCGCTCCAGCAGCTGCGGCGAGCTCGAGTCGACCTTGCGGGTGCCGCGCTGACCCTTCGCGCCGCTGCGTTCAGTCTGCGTGTCCACTGCTCAACTTCCCGTCGTGGTGGCTTGCCGGAGTGTACCGCGAAATGGTCGTGACGCGAAAGCACCACTCAGATTATGAAAGTACATGTCCGCGACTCCCGTGACGGGCTGCCTTGACATCACTTGGACCGGCGCTGATAGTTGAGTCGTTGAGTGACATTCACTTTCGCCATATGAAAGCGGCTGCGCGGAGCTGAAAGGACGGCCCAGTTGACCCGACCGGATCTCAAGCTGCTCCAGGGCGCCATCGACATGCACGCGCACACCGCGCCGGCGCTGTTCCCGCGGCCGATCTACGACACCGATCTGGCCAAGGTCGCGCTCGACTACGGGATGCGGGGCTTCGTCCTCAAGGACCACGACAGCGCCACCTTCCACCGCGCGTTCTACCTCAAGCGGCAGTTCCCCGGCCTCGATCCGATCGGGGCCATCGTGCTCAACCGTTCGGTCGGCGGGCTGAACCCGAACGTCGTCCAGGCCGCGCTCCAGTACGGCGCCAAGGTCATCTGGATGCCGAGCAACCACGCCAAGCACCACGCCGAATATTTCGGCATGCCCGACTACCCGCAGCTCGGCCGCACCAAGCCGCAGCTCCCGGGGCCCGGGGTGACCGTGCTGGACGAGAACGGCAAGCTCAAGCCCGAGGTCCGCACGATCGTCGAGCTGGTCGCCGAGCACGGCGCGTGCCTCTGCACCGGCCACCTCGACCTCGAGGAGGTCCGGCTGTTGCAGGACGCCGCCATCGATGCCGGCGTGCAGAGATTTCTCGTCACCCACGTGAACTGGGCCCTCTGCAAGAAGGACCTTGACCTCCAGCGGGAGCTGATCGCCAGAGGCGCATATCTGGAGTACGTCGCCATCAGCTGCGTTTCGGCGACGTTCTATGAGCAGACACCGCACGAGCTTGCCGGCTGGATCATGGAAACCAAGGGCGACCATATCATTTTGAGCTCGGACCTCGGGCAGGGCTCGGGGCCGCCGCACCCCGAGGGCATCCGGATGCTGCTCTACTCCCTGCTCGACGAGGGCGTGCCGTCCGACTACCTCGAGAAGATGACCAAGGCCAACCCCGCCTACCTCACCGGCCTGAGCGCCTGACGCCCGGTGCGCCTCCGGCCCCCCTCGTCGGCGCGGGCGGGTCCGGCCCTGCCACCATGAGGAAATGGAGGTCCGCGAGGCTCGGGCGGTCGCGTCACGGTGGGTCGCCGCGCACGCCGGCGCGATCCCGGGATTCGCGGGCGCCTTCCTGAGCGGTTCGGCGATCTGGCTGCCCGCCGAGGACGAGCTGCCCGCCACCTCGGACGTTGACGTGATGGTGGTCGCCGGCGACCACCCGCCCCCCTCGAAGCTCGGCAAGCTGCCCTACGGCGGGCTGCTGGTCGAGGTGTCGTTCCTGTCCTGGGAGCAGCTCGGCACCCGCGAGCAGGTGCTCGGCTCCTACCATCTCGCCGGCAGCTTCCGCACGGACACCGTGCTGGCCGACCCGAGCGGCCGGCTGGCTCGGCTCCGCTCGGAGGTGGCGGGGGAGTGGGCCGCCCCGTGTTGGGTCCGCCGCCGCTGCCAGGACGCCGAACGCCGGATCCTCGCCGGGCTCGCCTGGCTCGACCCCGCCCGGCTCGACCCCGCCCAGCCGTCCCACGACCAGGTGACCACCTGGTTGTTCGCCACCGGCGTCACCACCCACGTGCTGCTGACCGCCGGCCTGCGCAACCCGACCGTCCGGCGGCGCTACCTTGCCGTGCGCCAACTCCTGCACGACCACGGCCGCCCCGAGCTCTATCTGGAACTGCTGCGGCAGCTCGGCTGCGCCGACCTCACCAAGGCCCGGGTCGAGCGGCATCTGGGGGCGATGACCGCCGCCTTCGACGCGACCGCAGCCATCGCCCGGACCCCGTTCCCCTTCGCCGCCGACATCACCGCCGCCGCCCGCCCGGTCGCGGTCGACGGCAGCCGCGAGCTGATCGCCCGCGGCGACCACCGCGAGGCCGTCTTCTGGATCGTGGCCACCTACGCCCGCTGCCTCAAGCTGCTCCACGCCGACGCCCCGACCCTGGTTCCCGCCGTCGAGCCCGGCTTCCACGCCCTGCTCGCCGACCTCGGCATCGCCAACCTCTCCGACCTGCTCCAGCGCGCCCGCCAGCTCCGCGCCTCCCTCCCCGAGGTCACCCGGGTCAGCGAGGCGATCCTCGCCGCCAACCCGGCCATCCGATCGTGAGGGCCCAAGCCCGCCATCTGCGGTCCAGCTATGCGCTCGGCAGCTCACGAAGCGCTGCGGCGAGAAAGACTCGCTCGCTTGGGAGCAGAGGCAGGCGTTGGATCTCGGCAGTGGGCTGGAACTCCGCGCCGAGCTCGTAGCCGTCCGCCTCGCGGCCATCGGGGTCGAAGCGGTGGGCCTCGGCGGCGTAGACGACCTGGAAGAAGTCGGGATACGCGTAGGGGTAGCCGGCCGGCTCGGGACTGAGATGGTGAAAGTGCTTGACACCCAGCAGCCTCGGCGGATCGATGGCCCAGCCGGTCTCCTCCAGCACCTCGCGCCGCACGGTCTGTTCCAGGGTCTCACCAGCCTCGCGGCGGCCGCCCGGCAGGATGTGGACGCCCGTGGGATCGCGCACCACCAGCACGCCACCCGCTCCCAGCACCACCGCCCGCGCCGAGGTGATCAGCTCTCCTGGCGGCAGATCACTGCCCAGAAGGCTCGTGACATGCAGCCGGAGCTCACCCCATCGATAGTCTTCTTCCGCCTGCACGACATGCGCCGACAGGAACTCGGCAAGTGAGCGCGTCACGGGCCACCCGGGCCGCGACCTGGTGAGAACGACGCCATGTCAGATCAAGATTCTGACCTATGACCGCTCCGCTCGCTGACGTGAAGACGCGTCGTACCTATCGCGCTTCGTTCTCCACCGCGTAGCGGAACAGGAGGTTGTTGGAGGAGTCGCGGCCAAGCGTTGACCACAGCCGGCCGATCGTCCAGGCCTTGGACTGGGTGAGCAGACGGCGGACGCGCGTGGACAGGGCGGGGCTGCCCAGCCGGGGCCGGCCCGCCCGCGGCCGATCGCACAGCGCGCTGGTGCCATGGGTGTTGTGGCGGTGGATCCAGCGCCTGACCGTTGCCGGGTCGCAGCCCAGCAGGCTGGCGATGGCGCTGGCCGGCAGGCCGCGCTGCGATGGCAGGATCATCACCAGGCGCACGGCGACGCGGTGCGGGCCGTGCAGCAGGCCCAGCAGGTCGCAAGGGCAGCCGGCGGGGCAGGAGGGGTTGGCGTCCACGCTGGCGGGACGCATACTGCAGGCGGCCTCGTCGGGTCGGTGGTGCTGTGGAAGGCGCAAGCGACCCGCGAGGCTACCTCATCGCTGTGACCCTTCCGCTGGCACTGCTGGACGTCCGCGTTAGGTGTCGTAGCCGCCATCCCATGGCGGCCCAAAGCCCAAACGATTCGGATGCAGCTCGGCCCAGTCGCCGCGTTCCTCGTCGGACTCATCGATGAGCCCAAACACCACGCCGTCATGCTCCACCTGGAACGGCCGGATCGCGATGTCGCCATACTCCTGATCGGCAAGGCTGTCCAAGAGACGACGCAGACGCGCCTCACCGGCCTCGGCGATCGCTCCGGCGAAAACGCCGCCAGCGCCCGCATACCAGATGTCCGACGATCGGTGCCGGCCGTCCGGATCGAACAGGTGCAACACGACATACCAGCGAAGGGATCCACGATCCAGCGGATCGGCCCCGGGCGGATGCGCGCCGTGGATCGACGCGAAGAACTGCCCGCCGACATACCGGCCGATCGTGCCGGTATGGTAGTCCGGCTCGTAGGCGATAGGGATCATGTCTGGCAGTGCCACCGGCTACTCCTGGGATGGTCTGGTCGTCCCCCTCATCACGGTCCCACCGCACCTGCAACCGCCGCCACCAGCCCAACCACGACAGCGACCGCTCCACCCGCCAGCGGTGCCGCCCCAGCCCGGGTCGAAGACTCCACCCCACGCCGGACGGCCCAAGCGACGCCAAGCGATGCCAGCGCAACAGGCGGTGCAGTCTGGCGACCACTGTAGGTCACGCCGGGGTGCTTCTCCTCACGGTTGTTGCCGCAGCAGGAAGCGCTGCACCTTGCCGCTTGGCGTCTTCGGCAGTTCGTCGACGAAGGTGATGGCTCGCGGGTAGGCGTGGGCGGAGAGGTTGGCCTTGACGAACCGGGTGAGGTCCTCACCCAGCTCGTCCGAGGGGGCGTGGCCTGCCTTGAGGACGACGACGGCGGTGACGACCTCGCCGCGCAGCTCGTCCGGCCTGCCGATCGCCGCCGCCTCCGCGACCGCCGGGTGCTGCATCAGGGCGCTCTCGACCTCGAACGGCCCGATGCGGTACCCGGCACTGGAGATGATGTCGTCCGTGCGGCCGGTGAAGGAGAAGAAGTTGTCCGCGTCCCGGCTGGCGGCATCACCGCACAGGTAGTATCCGCCGGTGATCCGCTGGTCGGGCGACTCGCCCGCGTTGTAGTAGCCACGGAACCAGGACAGCGGGGACCGTGCGATGTCCAGCCCGATCTGCCCCTCCTCGCCGGGGCCGAGTTCGTGGCCCTCGTCGTCCACGATCACCGCGCGGAAGCCGGGCATGGGGACCCCCATCGAGCCGGGGCGCAGCGGCTGGCGCAGCGCGGGCGCGTGGTGGTTGATGACCATCATGCCTTGCTCGGTCTGGCCGTAGTGGTCGTGGACCGGGACGCCGAGCGCGCGTTCGGCCCACGCGATCACGTCGGGGTTCAACGGCTCGCCCGCGCTGGACAGGACGCGCAGGTGCAGACCGTCCAGGCGGTCCCCCATCCCGGCCGCCCGCATTGCACGGAAGACGGTCGGGGCGGCCGCGAAGTTCGTCACCTGATACGTGCGCATGACGTCCAGGACGCTCTCCACCTTGAAGGGCGCGTTGAGAAACAGCGTCGGCAGACCGAGCAGCAGCGGCCCGACGAGCGCATAGAACAGCCCGTACGCCCAGCCGGGATCGGCGATGTTCCAGTAGACATCGTCATCGCGCAGGTCGAGCCCGAAGCGCATGTACACCACGAACGCGGTCAGCGCCCGCACCGGCACCTCGACGCCCTTCGGCTGGCCCGTCGTCCCAGACGTGTAGATGAGAATGAACGGATCATCGCCGCTGACTCGTACGACCTCCGCCAGCGGGGCGGCCGTCGCCACCGCCGACCCGAACGGCACGTCGCCGGGTTCGACCGCCGCACCATTCTGCCCCTCGACGGTGACCACCCGTAGGTCCATCCCGGCCAGCTTCGCGCGGTTCGTCATGTCGGTGACGACGACGCGCGTGGCGCTGTGCCCGGTGCGGAACCCGATCGCCTGCGGCCCGAACGCGGTGAACAGCGGCACGTGCACCGCCCCAAGCCGCCAGATGCCAAGCGTGGCGATCATCAGTTCAGGCGACTTCGGCAGCAGCGTCGCCACGTGGTCCCCTTGCGCGACGCCCAGCGAACGCAGCACGCTGGCGAACCGCGCGGACTGGTCGCGCATCTCCGCGAATGAGTACGTGCGCGCGGTGCCGGCGGCATCCTGGTAGCGCAACGCCGGCCAGTCGGCGGGGGCGGCGTGGCGGTCACACAGCAACTCCGCGAGCGCGACAGCTGGCCCGGTGTGCTCTGCCTGCCAGGCTGCGATCTGCCGATCGATGTCCTCACGTGTCTGGATCCGCATGCGCCCGCCCCCCTTGGCATGGGTGATCTCACGGAGCGGTTCAGCCTGTCCGTCGCCCGCTGCTGTCTTCGGCCCCGCGGCAAAGGCGCCGCAGCGAGGCCGCCGGCCGCACGCCGCCAGATAAGGCGGGCACCACCGGGGACGGACGACGCAAAGGGCGTCTCTCCCAGCCTGTACAGGCTGTTCCTTCGTGGGGGCAACTACAAGGGGCACGAGGCGTCGACCGCCATACCAGAGCGCCGCGGGGATGGGAAGAGCCGCGACTTTCGTCCACAGCTCGTCCTCGTCTGCGGCAAGGCCTTCAACTAGGGAGTCATGGCCATGAAGCATTCCCATACCTATCAAAGGGAGCGAAAGGCCGTCTTAGTGTGCGGGGCATGAGCGGGAACACCGGGTATGAGTGGACGCGATCCGACGAGGGGCTCACAGCCGAGCGGCTGCGCACTCCGGGCGTGCCGTCCGGGACCAACCTGCTCGGGCTGGTCCAGCACCTCACCGGCGTGGAGGAGCACTGGTTCCAGCTCGTCTTCCTCGGCGAGGACGTCGAGGTCGAGGACTCCATGCAGGTGCCGGCCGGCACCACCCGCGAGGAGGTGGTGGACGCCTACCGTGGGGCATGTGCCCGTAGCAACGAGATCGTCCGCGCCTGCCCCGACCTCTCCGCTCTGGCGAAGATCCCCAACCCCGGCGAGGACGGCATCGCCCCCTTCGCGCGATCGTCGCGCACATGATCGAGGAGACCGGGCGGCACGCCGGCCACGCCGACATCCTGCGGGAGCGGATCGACGGCGCCACGGGCCTCTAACCTGTGGAAGCGGCCTCGGCCCATATCGGCTTCAACGTGATCGTTGGCGCGCCGGCCACCTCGACCGGCCAGGCGTCCAGTCAGCGCGAACCTGCCCGCGGTCAGGCGGGATGATCGGCGCGGGGGCTGCCGTGCATCCGCCTGGCGGCGTCCTGGATCGACTTGACGATGAAGTGATAGCCGGTGCAGCGGCAGAGGTTGCCGGCGATGCCGTGGCGGATCTCGTCCTCGCTGGGGTCCGGGTTGGACTCCAGCAGCGCCTTGGCGGACAGGATCATGCCCGGGGTGCAGAAGCCGCACTGGAGGCCCTGGTTCTCGACGAACGCCTGCTGAATGGGGTGCAGGTCGTCCGGGCCGGTGCTGAGCGCCTCGATGGTGGTGATCTCGGCCCCGTCGACGTCGGCCGCCAGCAGGCAGCACGACTTGACCGTGCGGCCGTCGAGCATCACGGTGCAGGCCCCGCAGTTGCCGGTGGCGCAGCCGATGTGGACGCCGGTGAGCCTGAGCCGCTCGCGCAGCATGTCGGCCACGATCATGCGGGTGTCGACCTCGACCCGCTGGTCCTCACCGTTGACGCGGACGTTGATGGTGGTCTTCACGACTCTCGTCTCCTCGCTCACGAACGCGTCTCGACCGGCCCGACCGCCTCGCGCAGGGCGCGGCGGGCGAACACCGAGGCCATCTCACGGCGGTACTCGGCGTCCGACATGACGTCGCCGGTGGCGTCCTGGCTGGCCTCGTAGGCGGCCTCGCCGACCCGCGCCAGGGACTCCTCGTCGACGCCGCCGCGGAGCTGCTCGGTGGCGTCGATCACCACCGGCCTGGGGCCGACGCCGCCGAGCGCGACCGTGGCGGCGGAGCGGTCGCCGGCCACCACCGCGGCGGCGTTGACGATCGCGAAGCTGCCCTCGACCCGCGCCAGCCGCTGGTAGGCGCTGCGCCAGCCGTCCGGCAGCTTCGGCACGGTCACCGCGGTGACGATCTCGTCCGGCTCGCGGGTGGTGAACATCAGGTCGACGAAGAACTCGTCGGGCGTGAGCGTGCGCTCGCCGCGGGCGCCGGACAGGGTGACGCTGCCGCCAGCCGCGGCCAGCGCGGGCAGGTAGTCGGCCGACGGGTCGGCGTGCGCCACACTGCCGCCGATGGTGCCGCGGTTGCGCACCTGGGTGTCGCCGATCACCCGCGCGGCGGCCGCCAGCAGGGGAGCGTGGCGCTGGATCAGCGGGTCGGCGGCGACCCGGTGGTGCCGCACCATCGCGCCGATGAGGATCTCATCGCCCCGCTCGGTGACGTGGTCCAGGGCGGCCACCCGGTTGAGCGACAGCACCTTGGTGGGCCGGATGATCCCGAGGTTCATCATCGGCAGCAGGCTCATGCCGCCGGACAGCACGGTGACGTCCTCGCCGTCGACGCGCAGCAGCTCGAGCGCCTCGGCGAGCGTCGCCGGCGCGTGGAACTCGATCTCGTTGGAAATCATCGGGCCCCCTCGGCGGCACTGGCCCGGCGGGCGTCCCGCAGGGCCCTCCACACCCGGTTCGGTGTCAGGATCAGCTCGTTGAGCTCGAGGTCGAGCTCGGGGAAGGCGTTCTCGATGGCGCTGCACAGCGCGCCGAGCGTGGCGCCGACGCCCGACTCGCCCACGCCCTTCATGCCAAGCGGGGTGAACGGCGATGGGGTCTCCTGGTGGCCGAGCTCGAACAGCGGCATCTCCACCGCGGTGGGGATGGTGTAGTCCATCAGCGTGGCGGTGTGCAGCTGCCCGTCCTCGCCGTAGGCGATCTGCTCGAACATCGCGCTGCCGATCCCCTGGGTGATGCCGCCGTGCAGGTTGGCGGCCACCAGCCTCGGGTTGATCTGCCGCCCGGCGTCGTCGACCAGGCAGTAGCGCAGCACCTTGACGAAGCCGGTCTCCTCGTCGACCTCGACCACGCAGGCGGCCGAGCCGTTGGGCCAGGCCGGGTAGTTGCTGAAGCGGCCCTGCTTCTCGGGCTGGTGGTAGACGTTGCCCATGCGGAAGTAGCGGGTCGCCTCCAGGCCCGGCTCCTCGTCCTCGGCGAACTCACGGAAGGGGAACCGGTAGATCTGGTTGACCACCTCGTCGAAGCCGACCGACGAGCCGGGCGCGCCCTTGACGAAGATCCTGCCGTTGCGGGCGTCGATGTCCTCGGGGTCGGCCTCCAGCATCTTGCCGGCCACGCGGAAGAGCTTCTCGCGCAGCTCCACGGCGGCCTTCTGGGTGGCGGAACCGCCGTACATCGTCGACCGCGAGCTGTAGTTGCCGAGCCCGTAGGGGCACAGCTCGGTGTCGCCCTGGACGACCTTGACGCGCTCGAACTCGCAGCCGAGGTACTCGGCGGCGATCTGCGCCATGGCGGTCTCGTTGCCGCAGCCCGGCGAGGTCACGCCGGTCAGCACGGTCACCTCGCCGGAGGGAGCCACCCGCACGGTGGCGCTGTCGTAGGCGGAGATCATCACCGCCCCTGGCATGGCGCAGCCCTCGGGGGTCAGCTCCTGGCCGATGCCCAGCCCGATGCGGCGGCCCTGCGCCCTGGCCCGCGCCTGCAGCGCCGGGAAGCCCTCGTAGTCGACCATCTCCAGGACCTTGCGCATGGTGCCGTGGTAGTTGCCGCTGTCGAGCACCGCGCCGGTCGGCTGCGGGTAGGGGAACTCGTCGGGCGGGATGAAGTTGCGCAGCCGCACCTCGGCGCGGTCCACGCCGGTGTCGCGCGCGACCCGGTCCATCACCCGGTCCATCAGGAACGAGGCCGAGTCCTTGCCGAAGCCCCGGTAGGCGTTCCAGGGGCACTTGTTGGTGACCACCACCGACAGCTGGATGCGCGCGTTGGGGATCTTGTAGCAGGCCGGCAGGCAGTAGCCGGTGACGAACGACTGGCCCCAGCCGAGCAGCGCGGTGGGCGCGCCCACGTCGGCGATCACCCGGATGTCGATGGCGTCGACCACGCCGGCGTCGTCGAAGGCCACGTCGTAGTAGAACTTTACGTCG
>Ga0268241_10000080_pt1 | contig 12422 bp, 12 predicted proteins | sample BulsoiAmnAmmetaG_FD_200248 | JGI IMG/M metagenome (GOLD analysis project Ga0268241, IMG submission 200248) | Bulk soil microbial communities from Mexico - Amatitan (Am) metaG (v2) (version 2) | ecosystem: Environmental > Terrestrial > Soil > Agricultural land | place: Mexico: Amatitan, Jalisco...
GATCCCACCTCGCTGCGCGACCGCGCGCTGCTCGAACTGATGTACGCCTGCGGGCTGCGCGCGTCCGAGGCGATCGGGCTCGAGGTGCGCGACGTCGACCTCGAAACCGAGATGCTGCGCGCCCGCGGCAAGGGCTCGAAGGAGCGCGTGGTGCCGATCGGGCGAAAGGCCGTCGAGTCGCTGCGGATCTACATGGAGCGCGGTCGCCCCAAGCTCGTGAACGGCACGCCGGAGCCCCACCTGTTCGTGAACTTCCGCGGCGGCCAGCTCACCCGCCAGGGGCTCTACAAGATCGTGAGCCGGCACGCGGTCAGCGCCGGGCTGGGCGACCGCATGAGCCCGCACACGCTCCGCCACACGTTCGCGACGCACCTGCTCGCCGGCGGCTGCGACCTGCGCTCGGTGCAGGAGATGCTCGGTCACGCGGACGTAAGCACCACCCAGGTGTACACGCACCTCTCGAGCGAGCGGCTGAAGGACGTCTACTTCAAGGCCCACCCGCGGGCCACGACCTGAACCCGGGCTGCTAGAACGCGGCTCGTGATTGGTCGGAGGAGGGCGTTCGTCGTCGTCCTCGATGCATGCGGCTGCGGGGCCCTGCCCGATGCCGCGGATTACGGCGATGAGGGGACGAATACGTTGGCGCACCTCGCCGAGGCGTCCGGTGGCCTCCGCCTGCCCGCGCTCGAGCACCTCGGGCTCGGGAACATCCTGCCGCTGCGAGGTGTCGCGCCCGTCGAGCGGCCGGCCACGCACGGGCGCCTCCACCACATCGGGCCGGGCAAGGACTCGACGGCTGGTCATTGGGAGCTGATGGGCGTGTCCGCGCCTCGCGCGCCGGTCTACCCCGAGGGCTTCCCGCCCGAGCTGATCGAGCGCTTCGAGCGGGCGACCGGCCGCGGCGTGATCGGCAACGCGCCGCGAGAGGGTCTGCGCGCGATCGAGGAGTTCGGCGAGGAGCATCTCAGCACGGGCAAGCTGATCGTCTACACCTCGCAGGACTCGGTATTCCAGGTGGCCGCGCACGTGGACGTCGTGCCGGAGCCGGAGCTCTACAAGCACTGCGAGCGCGCGCGCGAGCTGCTCATTGGCGAACATGCGGTGGGACGAGTGATCGCGCGCCCGTTCGAGGGTGAGCCCGGTGGGTTCCGGCGTACGGATGGGCGGCGCGACCTATCACTGACGCCGCCCGGTCCCACGTACCTCGACGCGGTGCGTGACGCGGGCCTCCCGGTGCATTCTGTGGGCAAGGCGGGCGACATGTTCGCCGGGCAAGGGATCGACCATCACCATCCCGCGCCGAACAACCCTTCGGCGATCGCCGTCATCTCGCGGCTGGTGGGCGAGCTCGACTCGGGGCTCGTGTTCGCCAACCTGATCGACACCGACCAGGTCTATGGGCACCGCAAGGATGTCGAGGGCTTCCATCGCTCGCTGCAGGCAACCGACGCGGCGGTTGAGTCGTGGCTCGCGGGGATGCGCGGGGGCGACATGCTCGTGCTGACGGCCGATCACGGCTGCGACCCGCTCCACCCGGGTACCGACCACACCCGCGAGCACGCGCCGCTGCTCGCCACGTTCGCCGGCTGCGACGGCAGGCGCGTGGACGGGCCGCTCGCCGACGTCGGCGCGAGCGCGCTCGTGTGGCTGACAGGGCGGCGCTCCGAGCGGTTGCCGGGCGAGCCCTTCGTGGAGTTGCGGTGACCGGGGAGCGGAGTTAGCGTCGAAGTGTCGACCGACGGAGGAGGCTCCAGTGCACGCGCGTATTGGCCGCATCACGTACTCGCCCGAGAAGGCCGATGACCTGAAGAAGTTTGTCCAGGAGACCACGGTTCCGCGGTACGAGGGAGCCGACGGCTACAAGGGATTCACGCTGCTGCTCGACAGCTCGAGCGGCCAGGCCATCGGGATCTCGTTCTGGGAGAGCGAGGAGGCGATGCGTGCGAGCGACGACCTCGGCGACCAGGCCCGGCAAGGGGCGTCCCAGGCCGCGTCGGGAAGCGATCAGGGCAAGCAGTACTTCGAGGTCGCCGTCGACACGATGGCCTGAGCGGTTCGCCGCCTATCCGGGCGGCTGCTGAAGCGACAGGATGTTGCCGTCCGGGTCCTCGAACCACGCGATCCGGCTGCCGCCCGGCGCCGTCCAGATGCCGGCTGCGTCCTGGTCCATGCCTTGAAAGCGTTTGAGCCACACGCCCTGCGCAGCTAAGTCGCGCGCGGCGGCCGCGATGTCCTTCACCGTCCAGCCGAGCACCGTGTACGGAGTACGCATCGGGTTCTCGACGCGCGTCACGCGCAACATCGTGCCGTTCGCGTCGTAGACGTTCGCGAACCCGCTCGACTCGACACGCTCCAACCCGAGCACGCCGCCGTAGAAGTCGTCGGACCGGTCGAGGTCCGCCGCCGGGACGAACGCCACGAGCGCTGCGGAGGCGAGCACTGGGTGAGCCTATCGACGCCCCGACTAGCCTCAATTCCATGCCCGAGCTTCCCGAGGTAGAGACGATCCGCCGCCAGCTCGCGCCCCGCGTGGAGGGGCGCGTGCTCGAGCGCCTCGAGGTGCTCGACCCGCGCTGGTGCGAGCCGGCGCCGCCCGAGGCACTCGCCGACGCCGTGCGTGGGCGGCGGGTGGAGCGGCTCGGTCGCCGCGGCAAGTACCTGATCGTGTCACTCGAGGAAGAGGTCCACCTCGTAATGCACCTGCGCATGACGGGCAACCTCTTCGTCGTCTCAGAGGACGACGACCTGCCGGATCGCCCGCACCTGCGCGCCCGGCTCGTGCTCGACTCGGGTGACCGCGTCCTGTTCGTGGACGTGCGCCGCTTCGGCACCGGCATCGTGCTGCTCGGCGACGACGCGCTCGAAGACTACTTCTCGGCTCGCCTCGGCGTCGAGCCGCTGGGCGACGACTTTACGCCCGACGCGCTGCGCGCCCAGGCGAAGGGGCGGAAGGCGCCGGTGAAGGCGTTCCTTCTGTCCCAGGAGCGGGTGGCCGGCGTCGGCAACATCTACGCGGACGAGGCGCTCTGGCTGGCGAAGATCCACCCGCTGAGGCCGGTCGGGACGCTCACGCGCGCACAGATCGAGGCGCTGCGCGACGCCGTCGTGGCGTCCCTCGAGGCGGGCATCGAGGCGAAGGGAGCGAGCTTCGACGACTTCCGCCACGTGGACGGCGCCTACGGCAGCTTCCAGGATCGCTTCCTCGTGCACCAGCGCGAGGGCGAGCCATGCCCGCGCTGTGGCAGCACGATCAAGAAGATGCGTGCCGCCGGGCGGGGGACCTACGTCTGCGAGACGTGTCAGCCCAAGCCGCGGCCGCGCCGCAAGGTGCCCGCCTAGTCGCTAGGCCGCCATCAGGCGGTCGAGCACGCCGTCGCGGTCGGCCTCGACCAGCTCGCGGAACCCGCCGATCGGGCGCCCGCCGACGAGGATCTGCGGGAACGTCATCTGGCCCGTGCGCTGCACCAGATCCGCGCGCCCCTCAGGGGACTTCGCGAGGTTCACTTCTTCGTAGACGATCCCCCGCGCCTCGAGCAACGCCTTGGCCTGGCGACAGAATCCGCACGGTTCGGTTGTGTAAACCGTCACGCGTCCGTTGTCCGCCACTGGTGATTCAGTGTAGAGATGGCCGGCTTGTTCAAGACCGAGGCGGTGGTGCTGCGCTCCTTCCGCTACGGCGAGGCGGATCGCATCCTGCACCTCTATAGCCGGGAGCGCGGCCGCATCGCAGCGATGGCAAAGGGCGTCAGGCGTGTGAAGTCGCGCTTCGGGGGCCGGCTCGAGCCGCTCGTGCGCGTGGAGCTCGTCTGCCACCAGGGCAGCGGCGAGCTTTGCACGATCACGGGCGCCTCCACGATTCACCCGCACGCGCGCCTGCGGGAGCAGGCGGAGCCGATGAAGCGCGCGGGCCAGGCGTGCGAGGCGGTGCTGCGGCTGTTCGACTCCGAGGAGCCGAACGCGCCTGCCTACAACCTGCTCTGCCACGAGCTCGCGCTGCTCGACGCTGACCCGGCGGCCGCCACGCGCGCCCAAGCGCTGGCGTTCCGGCTGAAGCTGCTGCTCGCCGCCGGCTTCGTGCCCGAGCTGGGCGCGTGCGCCTCCTGTGGCGAGCGCGAGCACCTTGGCGCCTTCTCGGCGAGCGCGGGCGGCGTCGTCTGCGCAGGCTGCGAGGCGGGCTCGTTCCAGCTCGACGAGAGCGCCCACCGCTTCCTCGTGGACGCGCTCGGACGCTCGCTCTCCGACGTCCCGGACGCGTCGGAGAGCGCGCTCAGGCAGGCCGATCGCGCGATCACCGAGACGCTCGAGCACCACGCGCACGTAAGGCTCGCTCGGGTAGCGTAGGTCTGTGCTCGAGGCCCCGTCGGTGGAGCGCGTCAGCGAGTCGGATGTGACCCGTCTCGCGAGCGTGCTCGCGCGCGCCTTCCTCGACGACCCGGTCACCTGCTGGGCCTTCGACCGCGAGCCCACGCGCCTGAGGACGGCGGCGCGCTTCTTCGAACTGCGGCTGCGGACGCTCATCCCGCACGAGCTCTCCTACACGACGCACGACCGCGAGGGCGCAGCGCTGTGGGCCCTGCCGGGCAAGTGGCTCGTCCCGATCGGCGAGACGCTCAGGCTGATGGTGCTCGTGCGAGCGCGCCGGCTGCCGCTCGTGACGCGCGGGCTCACGATGGTGGAGCGGCGCCACCCCAGGGAGAAGCACTTCTACCTGGCCGTGCTCGGCACCGATCCCGACCACCAGGGGCAAGGCATCGGCTCGGCGCTTCTGCGCCCCGTCCTCGAGATGTCCGACAGTGAAGGGATCCCGGCCTACCTCGAGACGGCCAAGGAGCGCAACCTCGCCTTCTACGGCCGCCACGGCTTCGAGGTGACGGAGCGGCTCGAGCTGCCGAAAGGCCCTCCCGTCTGGCTCATGTGGCGAAGGCCGAATGAGTAATTCGGCTGCAGAGCATCGCCTGGCTGTGTCATCGGGCGCTCGCTTGGCTGTCGCCAAGCTTCGGCCCTGCTTCCTTGCCAGGCGGGCTCTTCGCCGTTTACTCATCCGGCCCAATCCCGGGTATTCACTCCATACAATCCCGCGCCCCTCATGACCAGCACCGCACAAGCCACGAAGTACGTCTACGAGTTCTCCGAGGGCTCGAAGGACATGCGCGAGCTGCTCGGCGGCAAGGGCGCGAACGTCGCCGAGATGACGCGCATCCTGGGCGCCGAGCGAGTACCCGCGGGCTTCACGATCACGACCGAGGCCTGCGTCGCCTACATGAACGCGGGCCGCGAGGAGCCCGAGGGCCTCGAGCAGCAGGTTGCCGAGGCCCTCACGCATTTGGAGGAGCAAACCGGTAAGCGCCTCGGGGACCCGGACGATCCGCTGCTCGTGTCGGTGCGCTCGGGCGCGCGCGAGTCGATGCCCGGAATGATGGACACCGTCCTCAACCTCGGCCTGAACGACGAGTCCGTCGAGGGGCTCGCAAAGGTCACCGACAACGAGCGCTTCGCGTGGGACTCGTACCGGCGCTTCGTGCAGATGTTCGGCAACGTCTGCCGCGGGGTTCCCGGCGAGAAGATCGAGGATGCCATCAAGGCCCAGAAGGAGACGGCCGGTGTGAAGGACGACACGGAGCTCTCCGTGGACGACCTCAAGGAGCTGGTCGACTCCTTCAAGCAGCTGTATCGCGACCAGACCAGCGAAGAGTTTCCGCAAGACCCCCAGGAGCAACTGCGCCAGGCGATCCGCGCGGTGTTCGACTCATGGATGGGCGAGCGCGCCGTCGAGTACCGGCGCATCAACCGCCTCCCGGACGACTGGGGCACGGCGGTCAACGTGCAGCAGATGGTGTTCGGCAACAAGGGCGACACCTCGTGCACGGGGGTGGCGTTCTCGCGCGACGAGATCACGGGCGCGCCCGAGCCGTCGGGCGACTTCCTGCTCAACGCGCAGGGCGAGGACGTGGTGTCCGGCGTGCGCACGCCGCGCGACATCTCCGAGCTGAACGAGGTGATGCCGGAGACCCACACCGAGCTGATGGAGATCCTGCGCACGCTCGAGTCTCACTACAGGGACATGCAGGACACGGAGTTCACCGTCGAGGAGGGGCATCTCTACATGCTCCAGACCCGCAGTGCGAAGCGGCCGGCGCAGGCGGCCGTGCGCTTCGCGGTCGACGCGGTCGACGAGGAGCTGCTCTCACGCGAAGAGGCGCTCGCCACCATCGATGCCGCGAAGCTCGACGCACTGCTGCACCCCACCTTCGACCCGAACGCCGAGTTCGACGTGCTCGCCCGTGGCGTGAACGCTTCGCCCGGCGCGGCCAAGGGAGCGATCGTGTTCACGGCCGACGACGCGGTGGAGCAGGGCGACGCGGGCAAGGACGTGATCCTCGTGCGGCCCTTCACCGAGGCGGACGACGTCGCGGGCTTCTTCGCCGCGCGCGGCATCCTTACGTCCGAGGGCGGCAAGGCGAGCCACGCGGCGCTCGTCGCCCGCGGCATGGGGCGGCCCTGCGTTTCGGGGGCGTCGGATCTCCACATCGACCTGAACGCGCGCGAGGTGCACGTCAACGGGACGGTGCTGCACCAGGGCGACCTCATCGCGATCGACGGCACCAGCGGTGTCGTCACGACCGACGACGTGGAGCTCGTGGACCCGGAGGTCGACGAGAACTTCGAGAAGGTGCTCAAGTGGTCCGACGAGATCCGCAGGCTCGGCGTGCGCACGAACGCCGACACGCCCGAGGACGCGCAGAAGGCGCGCGAGTTCGGCGCGGAGGGCATCGGGCTCTGCCGCACCGAGCACATGTTCATGGCGGCCGACCGCCAGCCGAAGATGCGCGCGATGATCATGGCCGAGGAGGAGCAGGACCGCCGCGCCGCCCTCGACGACCTGCTGCCGTTCCAGCAGGAGGACTTCGAGGGGCTGTTCGAACAGATGCGCGGACTGCCCGTCACGATCCGCCTGCTCGACCCGCCGCTGCACGAGTTTCTGCCCGGGCTCGAGGAGATCGCCCAGGACGTCGAGCGTGCGCGCATCGAGCAGACCGACGACCTCGAGGAGCTCGAACGCACCCTGGAGCGCGTCCACCAGCTGCAGGAGACGAATCCAATGCTCGGCACCCGCGGCGTTCGCCTCGGCATCGTCCATCCGGAGATCTACGAGATGCAGGTGCGCGCGGTCATTCGCGCCGCCAAAGCAGTCAAGGAGCGCTGCGGCGAGGCGCCGCACCTCGAGGTCATGATCCCGCTAGTCGCCTACGAGACCGAGCTGAGGATCATGCGCGAGCTCGTGGAGCACGTCTTCGAGGAGGAGGGCGACGATCTCGAGCGCTCGATTGGCACGATGATCGAGCTGCCGCGCGCGTGCTTCGCCGCGGACAAGATCGCCGGCCAGGCCGACTTCTTCTCCTTCGGCACGAACGACCTCACGCAAACCGCGCTCGGTTTCTCGCGCGACGACGTGGAGGGCAAGTTCCTTGCCGAGTACATCCGCGAGAAGATCGTGGACCGCAGCCCGTTCGAGACGATCGACAAGCCCGGGGTGGGGTGGCTCGTACGCCTCGCGGCGTGGACTGGCCGCGAGGCCAAGGCGGAGCTCAAGCTGGGCATCTGCGGCGAGCACGGCGGCGACCCTGACTCGATCGACTTCTTCCACATGGCGGGGCTCGACTACGTGAGCTGCTCGCCGTTCCGTGTGCCGATCGCGCGCGTGGCCGCAGCACAGGCCGCAGTGGCGCACAGTTCCTGACGACCAGGTAGGTTTTCGCGCCAGTTCGGCGTCTGCAGGGGGCGCCGTGAGAACCGGCGGGGGTTCAGATGGGGCGGAAGGCCTTTGTGGCGTTGGCCATCGCGGTGGGGGCGCTCACAGGAGTGTCGAGCGCGCTCGCGCACGTGGAGCGGACGGCGTACTGGCCGGATCCCGCGCCCGACACATCCACGTGGCCTGCTGCCGGAGGCAAGGTTCCAGCCGCACGCTCGATCGCATCGGCTCTCGATACGAAGGCTCGCGGCGACACGCGCGTGGTGTGCAAGAGCGACTCGCTCAGCGTCGCGAAGGAAGAGGTCGCCACGGCGCGCGACAAGGGCTACCGCTTCCGCCCGACCGAGCGGAAGCGAAAGCTGAGCGCCGCGTCGGCGCAGCGGCTGATCGACGTCAACACGGCGCTGTTCGACAAGTGCCGCTACCACGACATCCAGCCGGCCGTGACCGCATCGGGCAACAACGACCGCGTGGTCGTGATGCCCGGCACCTACACCGAGCCCGATTCGCGGGCGGTGTCGCCGTTCCCGCCGGAGTGCGACCAGTACAAGACAACTTCGGATCACGGATCGGGAGCGGTCTCGTACGAGTACCAGTACCACTGTCCCAACGCCCAGGCGCTCGTCGCGGTGATCGGCCGCGCGCTCGGGACGGGGCTCGAACCGCAGTCGAGCCCGACGGGTCGGCCTGACCCGCACGGCATCCCGAACCTCGGCAAGTGCGTCCGCTGCAACGTCCAGATGGAGGGCTCGGGCCCGACACCCCAGAGCGTGGTGGTCGACGCCGGCCGCGTTGCCTCGGGCAACCACGGACCGATCGACGCGAAGAAGGACGTGGGCATAAAGGCCGATCGCGCCGACGGCTTCGTGCTGAAGAACATGACCGTCCGCCATGCGGCAGAGCACGACGTGTACGTGCTCGAGACGGACGGCTACCGGCTGCAGCGCATGAACTTCTATTACGGAGGTGAGTACGGCGCGCTGATGTTCGCGTCAGACCACGGGCTCACCGACACGTGCGACGCCGTCGGTAACGGCGACTCGGCGGTGTATCCGGGCGGCGCGCCCGACACCGGCGCGCAGCGGGACGACAGCTTCTATCCCACGCGCCGTTTGAACCAGACGATCACGCACTGTGACCTGCACCACAACAACCTCGGTTACTCGGGGACGATGGGGAACGCGACCCGCGTGGTGGAGAACAACTTCTATGGGAACACGACCGGCATCGCGACCGACTCGTTCTTTGCGGGCGGCCACCCCGGCTATCCGCAAGACTCGGCCGTGTTCGAGCGCAACCGGATCTGGTCGAACAACTTCAACGTCTACGCGAAGGACTCGGACGTGGAGTCGCGCGTGCCGGTGCCGATCGGCGTCGGCATCCTCATTGCCGGCGGCAACGACGACCAGGTGAAGGGCAACCGCATCTGGGACAACTGGCGCCGCGGCACAATGCTCATCGCGGTGCCCGACGTGATCAGCTGCGCGCCCTCGCCGGAGAACGGAGCGCCGCCCTGCACCCCGCAGGGGATCGCATCCGTTTCGAACCGCAACCGCTACTTCGACAACGTGATGAGCCGGACGCCGAGCGGCGGCAAGGCGCCGAACGGCGTGGACTTCTGGTGGGACGAATTCCCGACGAACAGCAACAACTGCTGGTACAACAACCAGGGCGCTGACGGCTCGGAGGCTTCGGTCACATCCGACCCGCCGCCACCGCCCGTCCCGGGCACTTCGATTCCGAAGTTCCTGCCGCAGGACTGCTCCGCGCCCACGAACGTGGGAGCCGGCGACGCCGCGAAGGAGGCGATGCTCGCCAGCTGCGCGGGCGCCCTTGCGACCGGGAACTACGACCCGAACACGTGCGAGTGGTTCCAGATGCCGGCCAAGCCGGGCACGGCTGCGGCGAAGCAGCAGACGCTGCGCAACCAACAAATCGCAAACCAGATGGTGGGCGAGACTGAGCCGCCGCCGCCCTTCTGCGACCTCATCGGCGGACTGGGAGGGACGGTCATATGCAGTCCGTTCGCCAAGCGTTAGCCGTCGCGCCGCGGCGCGTGCGGCTCAGCGGGCGCGTGCTGGCGCTCGCGCTCGCCGCCTCGCTCGCGCTGAGCGGGGTGCTCGCGCTGGCGCTACGCGACGTCGCAGCGCCGGTCCGGCACCGCGCCGCGTTCACTCCGACCGCACTGATCGGCGGACTGCCGCTCCAGCAAGCGCGCTGCCAGGAGTGGATCGGCGCGACACCGTCAGAGCGCGGCGCGATCGTGCGTGCGCTCGCGGGAGTCGTGGGCGGGCCCTCGACCTCGGGCGGCGTCGGCACGACGCTCTCGACCGCGCGCGCAAACGCGTTGTTCGACCGCGTGTGCGCGAGCCGCGTCGCGCAGGGCTTCCTGCTCTACGAGATGTACATCCGCGCCGCGGGCTTCAGCTCGTACAGATAGCGCCGTCTTGGCGCGCATCTGCTGCTGGACCGGACGTAGCGTGTGATTCGTGCGTCCACGTGGCTGACGCAGGAGGAGCATCATGCGCTCACGTCTCATGCCGGTGGCGGTGCTTGCGATCGCCGGGTTCGCCACCGCGGCCCTCGTCGCATCCGGCGGAAATGCCCAGGCGCCCGGGGCCCGGACGCTCACCTTCAAGGAGCTGAACCGGGGCTCGACGTTCAACTTCGTCGACAATGCGCCACTGTCGCGTAAGCGGCACGGCTTCCCGGTGAGCTCGTCGCCGGGCGACCTGATCATGTTCAGCACGCGCCTGGCCGATCAAGCGGGCAAGGTCGCCGGGACGCTCGAGGGCACCTGCACCGTGGTCAAGGGAAGCCGGAGCTTCGAACAGTCCCAGTTCATCTGTAACGCCGTCGCGAGCTTGACCGGCGGCACTATGACTCTGGAGGCCCGGGCGAAGTTCTCCGAGAACACGACGACTGCCGCGATCACGGGTGGCACCGGCGCCTACAACGGAGCCCGCGGAACCTTCAAATCGGTGACCAGGAACGACAGGTCCACGGACACGTTCTCACTGCTCGCCGGCTAATTGACCGACACGGTGACCGTCGCGGTACCGGTTAGGCCGTCCGCGTCGGTCACCGTCAGCTTCGCCGTGTAGCTGCCCCGGCCCGAGTAGGTCTTGGTCACCGGCGTCGCGGTCGTGGTCGTCCGGTCCACCGTGCCGTTGCCGTCGAAGTCCCACTGGAACACGGTGAGCGGGCGCCCGTCGGGGTCGTACGAGAGCGCCGGATCGAAGCTCGTGGCCGTTCCGGCGAGCGGCGTTGCGGTCAGGATCCGCGGGACCGACACCGGAGGCGCGAGCACGTTCACGGTCGTGGTAGCAACCGCGGTTGCGCCCAAGTTGTCGGTGACCCGTAGTCCGATCCGGCGCTGGCCGTAGCTCGTGAAGGTCGTCGAGGCGGACGAGCCGAGCGCGTCGTAGAAACCGTCGCCGTCCCAGTCCCACTCCCACTGGAAGAGCGTGCCGTCGGGATCGCTCGAGCCGCCGCCTCCGAAGCTCGCCGGCTGGTTGACCACGACCTTGGCCGGAAGCGTGATGCGCGCGCTGGGCGCGCGGTTGGTCACCTGGATGTCCGTGCTCAGCTCCGAGCGGCGGCCGTTCACATCGGTCACGCGCAGGTGCACCGTGTACCAGCCGGAGGTCGAGTACGTGTAGCTGCTGTCGTTGCCGCCGGTGCCGTAGCTGCCGTCGTCGTTCATGTCCCACTCGTGCTTCACGATCTTCGTGGGGGAGGCGGAGTCGTCGGCGTGGCAGTGGAGCGTGCCGCCCGACGGGATTGAGCTGGCGTCGCAGCTGAGCTTCGAGACCGGGTCCGGGTGGTCGTAGACGTGGACCGGCACGTGCACCTCGCTCACGTTGCCGTCGTTGTCCTTCACGCGCAGGCCCGCGTAGTAGTCGCCGGGCGTGTCGTAGGTGAAGTAGCGGCTCGAGCCGTCGGCGCCGTAGTCACCGTCACCGTTCAGGTCCCAGTACCAGGCGACGATCTTGCCGTCGGGGTCGCTCGAGCGTGTGGCGCTTGCCTTGAAGCTCTTGCCGACCTCGATCTGCGTGGGCATGTCGAGCACAGCAACCGGCGCGCGATTGCTCGTCACCGTGATCGTGATCGTCGCGGTGGCGGTGTGGTGCTTCCGATCGGTGAGCTTCAGCTTCACGAGATAGCTACCGGCCTTGTCGTAGCGGCGCTTCACGTTGTCGCCGGTCTGCTCGTAGGAGCCGTTGCCGTCGAGGTCCCACTGCGCCTTCGCGATGTCGCCCGAGGAGTCGTTGCTCGTGAAGTCGACTGTCTGCCCGACGCCCACGTTCTTCGACGGGTACGCGGTGATGCGCGCGACAAGCGGCTGGGCGGGGCCGGTCGGCTTGGGCTTCTCCTGGCCGCGGGCGCGGGCTTGCGCGGCACCGAGCCGCTCGCGATCTTCACGTAGCCCATCGCGTCGCGCCAGCGGCGCCAGACCCGGCGAACGGCGTTACCGGAGTTGCCCTCGATCGTTGTCAGCGTGCCGTTCGAGTAGACGCTCTCGACGATGCCGACGTGCTGCGGGAAGGTGATGAGCGCGCCGGGGTACGGCTTGCGGGTCCAACGGCCGGTCTGCTTCGCCCACGAGCGGATGTAGGGCACATAGCCGAGTCCCTTGCCGCCGGGGCCGATCGGCACCCCGAAGCGCTTC
>Ga0268241_10000081_pt1 | contig 12419 bp, 11 predicted proteins | sample BulsoiAmnAmmetaG_FD_200248 | JGI IMG/M metagenome (GOLD analysis project Ga0268241, IMG submission 200248) | Bulk soil microbial communities from Mexico - Amatitan (Am) metaG (v2) (version 2) | ecosystem: Environmental > Terrestrial > Soil > Agricultural land | place: Mexico: Amatitan, Jalisco...
CGCGCCGCCTTCGAGGCCGGCCCGCGCGGTCCGGGTGAATCCGCCCCCGTCGACCGCCGCACCGTCTTCATCTCCGCCCTCGCGATCGCGATCGCGATCGGCGCGGGACTCATCGCGCAGCTCCTCGTGAAGCTCATCGGGCTCGCGACGAACCTCTCCTTCCTCGGTCGGTTCTCGACGGAGTTCATCTCTCCCGGCTCGGCGCATCCGTCCCGCATCCTGCTCCTCATCGTCCCCGTGCTCGGCGGAATCATCGTCGGCCTGATGGCACGCTACGGCTCGGCGGCGATCCGCGGTCACGGCATCCCCGAGGTCATGGAGCGCGTGCTGCTCGGCGAGAGCCGCATCCCGGCGCGCGTGATGTTCCTGAAGCCGCTCTCCGCCGCGGTGGCGATCGGCACCGGCGGACCGTTCGGCGCGGAGGGACCGATCATCGCGACGGGCGGCGCGCTCGGCTCGATCGTCGGACAGCTGATTCGCATCACCGCCGACGAGCGGAAGGTGCTGCTCTCGGCGGGCGCGGCCGCGGGTATGGCGGCGACCTTCGGAAGCCCGGTCTCGGCGGTGCTCCTCGCCGTGGAGCTGCTGCTCTTCGAGTATCGCCCGCGCTCGCTCATCCCCGTCGCGCTCGCCGCGGCCACCGCGGCCGGCGTGCGCGTGATGTTCGACGGAAGCGCGCCGGTGTTCGCGATCCCGCCGATCGCGCCGCCGAGCGATGTCGCGCTGGCGAGCTACATCGTGCTCGGCGCGCTGATCGGACTGATCGCGGTGGGGATCACGCGCATCTCGTACGCGATCGAGGACGGCTTCGAGCGCTTCGGGCATCGCACCGGGATCCACTGGATGTGGTGGCCGGCGATCGGCGCGCTGGTGGTCGGCATCGTCGGGATGATCGAGCCGCGCACGCTGGGCGTCGGCTACGAGAACATCACCGGCGCGATCGCGGGGACGATCGCGGGACGCGCGCTGCTCGTGCTCGTGCTCCTGAAGTTCATCTCGTGGGCAGTCTACCTCGGCAGCGGGACGTCGGGGGGAACGCTCGCCCCGCTGTTCACGATCGGCGGCGGGATCGGCGCGTGGATCGGCGCGTTCATGGCGGCGACCCTCCCCGCCTTCGGCGTCGACCCGCACGTGGCGGGGCTCGTCGGGATGGCGGCGATCTTCGCCGGCGCATCGCACGCGCTGCTGGCGTCGATCGTCTTCGCCTTCGAGACGACGCGGCAGCCGCTGGGACTCCTCCCGCTCCTCGCCGGATGCAGCGCGTCATACCTGGTCTCGCTCCTCGTCAGCCGGCACTCGATCATGACGGAGAAGCTCGCGCGCCGCGGGATGCGCGTGCAGACGGAGTACGCCGCGGACCATCTGGCGCAGGTGCTGGTGCGCGACGTCGCCGCGCGCGACGTGGTGACGATCCGCGCCGAGGACACGATCGACGCGGTGCGCCGCTGGCTGGCGTCGGGCGCGCACGGCGCGACGCACCAGGGCTTCCCGGTGGTGAACGAGCTGGGTCATCTGATGGGCGTCGTCACGCGTCGCGACCTCCTCGACCCGACGGTGAGCGGCACGTCGCTCGTCCGCGACCGGCTGCGTCGTCCGCCGGCGGTGATCTACGACGACAGCACGCTGCGCGAGACCGCGGACCACATGGTCATCGAGCAGGTGGGCCGCCTCCCGGTAGTCACCCGCGACGATCCCCGCCGGGTGATCGGCATCGTCTCGCGCAGCGACCTCCTCGCGGCGCACGCACCGCGACTGCGCGCGGCGAGGCGGAAGAGCAACAGCGGGGCGTTCGCGTGGATCGGGAGGAGGAGGGCGTAGGGGCGGGCTGAACCGCGGCTCTGCGAACGACGTACGCGGATCAGCGCGGATGAGCGCGGATCTTCACGGATACTGCTGCTCTAGCGAATCGAAACACAGGGCGCACAGGGACCACAGGGAAAGAGCAATCCTCCCTGTGCGCCCTGTGTGCCCTGTGTTCTATTCGAAAGCCTCGGCTGTATGTAACAGGGAGCCGGGGAGCCCGTGGGAGGAGTTACAAGTAGCAGTCCTCACCAGAAGCGCACCTCCCGTAGCTCCTGACTCCCTGTCATTCCCGCCGAGCAACAATCGAAAGGCTCGCGTCGAGCCGCGCCTCATCCGCGAAGATCCGCTTGCGCCGTTCAACCGGCGGCCGCCTCCCAGCCTAACGCTTTCCCAGCAGGTCGTCGTACTCGTGATGCCGCTTCACGTAGGTGGAGACGAAGGGGCAGGCGGGAACGATCTCGAGCTTCTGGGCGCGTGCCCAGTCGAGCCCCGCCTTCGCGAGCGAGGCGCCGATGCCCTTGCCCTCGGACTCGGGGGGGACGCCGGTGTGGGTGAAGATGATGCGCTTGCCGTCGCGCATGTACTCCAGGGTGGCCTCTCCTCCGGCGACGTCGGCGACGAAGCGGGAGGCGGCGGGCTCGTGGCGGATGGATGCGTCGCTCATGATCTCCCCGTGATCGCAGGCTCCGCGCCGCCGCGCAGGACGAGCAGCGCGACCTGCGGTCGGGCGCCGATGCGGAAGGGGATTCCCCAGTAGCCGGTGCCCGGGTGGATGTAGAGCAGCGACCTCCCCTCGCGGTGGATTCCCATCGCGTGCGGGAGGAACAGGGAGGCGAGGCTCCAGTCGGCGGCGGGGATCGCGAACTGTCCCCAGTGCGTGTGTCCGCTCAGCGTCAGGCTCGCGCCGTGCGCGGCGAGCTCGGGCCAGAGCGCGGGGTTGTGCGCGAGCGCGAGCACCGGCACCCCGCGCGGCACCTTCGCGTACGCGCGCGCGACGTCGGGGGCGACGTGCGCCGCGCCCCCGCCACCCCAGCGGCGACCGCGTCCCGCCGGATCGCCGACGCCGACGACCGCGAGCGACGCGCCCCCACGCTCGACGATGCGCGCGTCGTTCACGAGCACGATGGAGTTCGTCAGCCGCGCCAGCTCGCGCGCCACCTCGTCCCACCCCGCGTAGACGTCGTGGTTGCCCGCGATCGCGAAGACGCCGAGCGGCGCGCGCAGGTCGCCGAAGAACTCCGCGTAGCGCTCGACGTCCTCCCACCGGTCGTCGATGAGGTCACCCGTCACCGCGATCAGATCGGGAGTGAAGCGATCGATCGCGCTGCGAACGCCGCGGAGGAAGCGTCGCGGGATGTGCGGTCCGACGTGGAGGTCGGAGATCTGCACGACGCGCAGCCCGTCGAGCGCCGCGGGGAGCCCGGGGATCGTCACGTCGAAGCTGCGGATCGAGAGCCAGCGCGAGCCGACGTATCCCGCGACGAGGAAGGCGACGACGACCGCGAACGCGACGCCGGCGCTCCATCGTCCGCCCGCGAGCGGCGCGTGGAAGAACGCGCCCACCAGCATTCCCGACACCGCGGCGCCGGCGACGATCGGCAGCAGAAGCTGCACGTAGAGCGTGACGCGGACGACGAGCACGCGGAACGTGGCGCCCGGATAGAAGGGCCACCCGCGCCAGCGCACGAGCAGCAGGATCGGCGCGGTGACGTACGCGATGAGGAGCAGCATCGCAACGGTCGCCCACGGATGGCCGATCGTCAGCGCGAGGAGCGCGAGCCAGGCGACGACCTGATAGCCGACGAAGCGCCGCGCGAAGGAGCCGCGGCGCGGGGCGGCGGGAGTGGTCGTGGATGCGCTCATTCCCGGTGAATGTAACCGGCCGACCCTCCGGTTCCTCGGCGCGGTGGCGCGGCACGGCCCCTGCTTTATACGCGGGCAGATGCCGACGATGTCGGTACGCAACACGACGCAGCACGGAACCCGATACACCCGAAGATCCGATGACCACGCAGATCGTGACCGATACTCCCCGCGCTCGCACCCGCGCGATCAACGCCGATCGTCGCACCCGCATGCGGCTCCGCGAGCTGTGCGACGAGGTGCTCGCCTCCTATCGCGTCGCGAAGGCGCGCGATCTCTTCGACGAGAAGGAGCGGAACGAGGCGCGGGCGGTGCTCGCGCGCATCGCCCCGCTCGGCCGCGCCTGACATCGAGCGCCGCCGCATGGCCGGCGGCAGCGTCTTCATCCTGTCGCCCGCTCGCGTCGACGGCGAGCGGGCGAAGCTCCTGCTCAATCCCGCCGCGACCTTCCCTTTCGCGACGGCACTGCGCGAGCCGCCGGGACTTCCGATCGGTGAGGTCTTCAGCTTTCTCAGCTCGCTCTACTTCCGCGGCAAGCTCGCCTACGCGCGCCGCTTCGCCAGCCGGCTCCGGCGGGTGCCGCCGATCCTCGTCATCACCACCGACCGCGGGCTCGTCACGCCCGACACGCGCATCACGCGCGATGATCTCGTCGCATTCGGCCGCGTGGACATCGCCGCCGCCGACGCGCGCTACGTCGACCCGCTGCGCCGCGACGTCGAGCGCCTCGCCGAGCGCGTGGCGCGCGCGACGAGCGTCGTGCTGCTCGGCAGCATCGCGACCGGCAAGTACGTGGACGTGCTCACGGGGACGTTCGGGAGGCGCGTGCTCTTTCCCGCCGAGTTCGTGGGGCGCGGCGACATGAGCCGCGGGGGGATGCTGCTCCGCCACGCGCGCGAGGGACGGCCGCTCGAGTACATCCCCGTGGAGGGCGCGGTGCGGCGCGGCTCGCGTCCGCCGAAGCTCGAGCCCGCGCCACGCACGCGCGCGAGCGACGCACGGGACGAGCTGCGATGACCCTTTCGCTCAAGCGCGGCTACGCGCCGATGGAAGCGAAGCTCGTCGACGAGCTGCCGACGGGTGACGAGTGGCAGTACGAGCCGAAGTGGGACGGCTTCCGCTGCCTCGCCTTCCGCGACGGCGACAAGGTCGATCTCATGTCGAAGGCGGGGAAGCCGCTCGGGCGCTACTTCCCCGACGTCGTCGAGATGCTGCGCGCGCTGAAGGCGCCGCGCTTCGTGCTCGACGGCGAGATCGTCGTCGTCGCCGACGGCACGATCTCCTTCGACGATCTCCTGCTGCGCATCCACCCCGCGGCGAGCCGGGTCGCGCTGCTCGCGAAGGAGAGCCCGGCGAGCTTCATCGCCTTCGACCTGCTGGTGGACGCGCGCGGGAAGTCGCTCGTCGCGCTCCCGCTCGAGGAGCGCCGCGTCGCGCTGGAGAAGTTCGTCGCGAGCGCTGCGAAGGGGGTGAAGCGCCTGAAGCTCTCGCCCTCGACGACCTCGATGGCGACGGTGAAGAAGTGGTTCCGCTCGGTGGGCGGTGGGCTCGACGGCGTCGTCGCGAAGCGGCGCGACCTGCCGTATCAGAGCGGCAACCGCAGCGGGATGGAGAAGATGAAGCAGATGCGCACCGCGGAGTGCGTCGTCGGCGGCTTCCGCTACGCGTCGAAGGGCAAGGTGGTCGGTTCGCTGCTGCTCGGCCTCTACGACGCGGGCGGGCTGCTGCACCACGTCGGCTTCACCTCGAACATCCCCGCCGAGGAGAAGAAGCCGCTCACCGCGAAGCTCGAGAAGCTGGTCAAGGCGCCGGGGTTCACGGGGCAGGCGCCGGGGGGACCGAGCAGGTGGAGCACGGCGCGATCGGCGGAATGGCAGCCACTCGCGCCGAAGCTGGTGGTCGAGGTGCAGTACGACCACTTCTCGGGGGGACGATTCCGGCACGGGACTTCGTTCCTGAGGTGGAGGCCGGACAAGGCGCCGGGGCAATGCACGATAGAGCAAGTGGAGAGCGAGAACCGATCGGCGCTGAAGCTGCTGCGATGACGAGGGGCCGAGGATTGTTGCACGCGCAGGCGAACAAGCGGAAGGCGTGTCAACGATAGGGCGGTCGGCGGTGCACGGTATACGAAGGGCCCTCGGGCAGCTTCGTGGCGCCTGACTCACGCTCCTTCACACCGGCGGCCCGGCACTCAGTGCACGCTGGCCGCGGCGGCGACCGCCGCCGCGGGCGAATCCGCGTCTCGTCGTTCAGCGTTCACCGCGCATCGCAGTATCGTTGAGACACCCTCCGCTGGTTCGGCTGCGCATGCATCCCTCTCACCGTCCCGTGAGCAGCGGGTATGGATCGATCGCTACCCCTTTCCACCAGTGCGCTCCATCCCCTCGGGCGATCGCGAAGTGCAGGTGCGGCAGCTCCGGCGGCGCGTTGCCGGTGGTTCCCACATAGCCGATGATCTGCCCCTGCTTCAGCGGGATCCCGTCCGCCATTCCCTCCGCGTACCTGTCGAGGTGCGCGTACATCAGGATGAAGCGGTCGCTCGCGTCGGAGGCGTAGATCATCAGGCCGCCGTCCTTGCTCGTGAAGAGTCGGCGCAGGGTGCCGTTGGCGGCGGAGAGGACCGGCGTGCCGCGCGGCGCGGGGATGTCGAGCGCTTCGTGGCTGCGCGTCCCGCCGCCGCGCGCCTCGGTGAAGCTGTCGTGGAGCTCCGACGTCTTCACCCCCTGCACGGGGACGATCAGCGACGCGGCGAGCCAGCGAAGCTCTTCGTCGGTTGGATGCGGGGCACTTCCGTCGGAGACGGGTGCCGGTGGCGCGCTCCGGTTGACCGTGTCGAGCGGAGGGGCGACGACAGGTCCGACCACGGGCGCGGTCGCCGGAGCTGGCGCGCTCGCCGCATGCGCGCGGGCACCTTCCGCCCTGGCCGCGTCGCGCACGCTGTCCATGTCCACCACGACGACCCCGGCCGCGGAGTCGGCGATCTGCTCGTCGCTGTCCTTCACCACGACGCAGGCCGTCGCGAGGATGGAGACGATCGCGAGAGCTGTGGCTCTCACAGCAACCCTCGCTCGCGCAGCGCCGCCTCGAGGGGCGCCGCGGCGGTGAACCGGTGCGTCTGCCAGCCTAACGCGCGCGCGGGCAGGATGTTCTGCTCGCGGTCGTCCACGAAGAGGATGCTCCCGGGCGCCGCGCCGGCGATCAGGCTCGCCCGGAGCAGCATCGTCCGCGACGGCTTGCGCAGCCCCAGCCAGCACGACGAGAGAAAGGACTCGAAGATCGCGCGCAGCCCGAAGGCGTCGATGCGATGGCGATTCAGCTCGTCCGCCTCGTTGTTGAGCGTAAATAGCCGCGCCTTTCCACCCTCCGCGACGCGCTTCGCCAGCGCGATGCTGTCCGCGAACGGCACGCTCTGCGCGAGCATGAACTTCACGAACTCCTCGCGCGTGAACGACCGGGGCGTGAAGAACACCGCGCTGTCGAGGTATTCCTCGAGCGAGAGGCGGCCGATCTCCCAGTCGCCGACGAGCTCCTCGTGGCGCGCCTCGAACTCCGGCTCGAGGCCGAAGTGCTCGGTCGCGCGGGCACGCTGCTCGCGGTCCCACCCGTTCGAGCCGAGGACGCCGCCGATGTCGAAGAAGACGTGAGTGATCGCGGTCACGCGGCGCTATCTTACAAGAGTCATGCGCGCGCTCGTCGTCTCCGCCCGGCTGCTTCCTTTCGTCCTCTCCTTCCTGCGCGACCGGAAGCGCTGGATCTTCTTCGGCGCACCCCTCCCCCGCACCGCCGCGTTCCACCAGCGCCGCGCCGACCGGATCGTCGCCACCATCGCCGGCCTCGGACCGGTCTTCGTGAAGCTCGCGCAGGTCCTCGGCGCCCGCGCGGACCTCGTCCCCGAACCCTACATCACCACGCTCGGGCTGCTCCACGACCAGGTGCCCCCCGTCCCCTACGAGGCGGTGGAGACGACGGTCCGCGAATCGTACGGCGTCCCGGTCGAGATGCTCTTCGAGCGCTTCGACCGCGAGCCGATCGCCGCCGCGTCGCTGGGACAGGTGCACCGCGCGCTGTGGAAGGGCGAGGACGTCGTCGTGAAGATCCTCCGGCCGCACGTCGAGGAGATGGTCGCGGTGGACATCCGCGCCGCGGCGCGCATCATCGCGTTCGTCGAGAAGCGCTGGCCGAACCGGCACGTCGTCGCACTGCGCGGGGCGATCGAGGAGTTCGGGGCACGCGTCGGCGACGAGCTCGATTTCCGCAAGGAAGCGCAGGTCGCCGACGAGATCGGGGCGAACTTCGCCGCGAACCGGATGGTCGTCGTCCCGAAGGTGAAGCACGAGATGACGCGCCAGCGCGTGCTCGTCCTCGAGTACGTCGAGGGGCGGCGCATCGACATGCTCGGCGACTGGATCGCGACGGGGAAGGTGCAGGGACGCACGATCGTCGCGACGGTGATGGAGATGTACATCCAGATGATGCTCGTGGATGGGCTCTTCCACGCCGATCCCCATCCCGGGAACCTGATGGTCACGCCGGACGGGCGGCTCGTCCTGCTCGACTTCGGGATGGCGGTGCGAGTGCCGCGCGAGATGCGGCTCCGGCTGATCAACACCGTCTTCGCGGCGATCCGCGGCGACGTGGACGGGATCGTGGACGGCTTCGCGTCGCTGGGCGTCATCCTCCCCGACGCCAACCGCGAGGCGATCCGCGCGCTGGTGACGAAGCTGCTCGCGATCGCCTCCGAGCGCGCGGTGACGCGCGAGCGCCTCGAGAAGCTCCTCGCCGAGCAGGTGCTGGCCGAGCTGTTCGAGGCGCCGGTGGTGCTGCCCAGCGATCTGGTTTACTTCGCGCGCACCGCGTCGCTGATCGAAGGGCTGGGAACGCGGTACGACCCGCACTTCAACGCGATCGAGTTCGCGTCGCCGATCGCGCTGCGCCTGCGCGGGCGGATCATGGCCTCGCTGCGCGGCGAGCTTCCCTCCGTGAAGCCCACCGACTGGGTGGTGGAGATCGGCGGGCTGCTCGGCGAGGTGGCGGGCGTGGTCACGCGCGCGGGGAAGGAGATCGCGGGGATCGTCGGCGAGCGCTTCTTCACCGGAGGGCTGGGACTGCCGCGGCGCGATACGAGGGACGGCGCGCGAGCCTGAGCGGGAGCAGCGCGGCCATCGGCGCTCGGAGCGCCGTGATCGTGTTCTCGTCGAGCCAGTGCTCTGCGACGAACGACATGACCACACGCTCGGTGACTCGCTCGAGGCGCTCGTGGGCGCCGTGCCCACGCAGCAGCGCCCGGCCTTCCATCGACTCGAAGCGACAGAGCTCGGCGCAGAGCTGATCGCGCGCACGCCAGACCGCCCAGGGGTGTGCCTTGCCCAGCGCGGCGGAGAGCGTCGCGTCCAGGCGATACGCATCGGTCTCGCGATCCGCGCAGCGCGCCCACGCGGCGAGATCGACGGCGTGCAGCATCTCGAAGCACTCGCAGACTCCGCACGCGTTGTAGCCCGACGCCGTGTCGAGGGTCGGCAGCAGATACGTGGAAGTATCGAGAGGGAGACTGGCCGTCATGGGCGCAATCTGCGCGACGCCCCGTCAATGCCGCACAAGGAATCACCGCGCGCGGCACAAGAGTGTCACAAGACTATTCCGGCGGTCTCGCCTCCGCCGCGGGGACGCTGAAGACGAAGCGGCTTCCACCCCCGCCCCGCGGCTCGTAGCGCAGCGAGCCTCCCTGCACCTCGGCGAGGCGCCGCGCGATGGAGAGCCCGAGTCCCGCGCCGCGCACCCCACGCGGCACCTGCGAGCCTCGGCGGAAAGGCTCGAAGACGCGGTCGCGCTCTTCCTCGGGAATCCCCGGGCCGGAGTCCTCCACCACGAACGAGAGCGTCCCGTCGCTCACCGCCGCGCCGAGCACGATCGGGCTCGAGTCCGGAGAATACTTCGCCGCATTCTCCATCAGGTTCGCGAGCACGCGCAGCGCATGCGAGAAATCGAAGCGCCCGGCGAGCAGCTCGTCCTCGGGAAGGTCGATCTCGACCGGGCGGCCGCGCAGGATCCCCTGCGTGCGTTGCAGCGCGGCGCCGATCAGGTCGTCCGCGGTGTTGATCGCGATCTCGATCGGGAGCGCGCCCGCGTCGAGCTGCGACATCTCGAGGAGGTCGTCCACAAGCAGGCTGAGACGGTCGGCCTCCGTCTCGATGATCTCCGCGCGCTCGGCGTTCGCGCCGCCTACGATCTCGTGCGCGATCCCCTTGATCGTCGTGAGCGGAGTGCGGAGGTCGTGCGAGACGGCGGCCAGCAGCGCATCCTTGAGCGCGTCGGCGCGGCGGAGCGCCTCGGCCTCGTCGCGCACCTTCGCGAGGCGCGCGATCTCGTCGGCGCGCTGCTCGGCGATGCGAGTCGCGCGCCGCTGCCGGTCGAGCAGCTCGGCGGCGACGATCCCCGTCACGAGAAAGGTGAACAGCACGAGCCAGTCGAGCGGGTTCGCGACGACGAGCGCGCCGTATGGCGGGAGGAAGTACCAGTTGAAGGCGAGGAAGGCGAGCAGCGCGAGGGCGATCCCCACGCGCCGACCCGCGCCCGCGCTCCCGCCGAGCACCACGAGCAGGAAGACGAGCGCGACGTGCGCTTCGCCGAGCGCGGCGCGCGTCGCGTGCATGAGCGCGGTGACGAGCGCCAGCGCGCCGAGCCAGATCGCCCAGCTGCGCCAGGTGGGTCGAGGCGACGCCGCGCGCTCAGTCACCCGGCTCGAATCGATAGCCGACACCTGGCTCCGTGCGGATGAGACGCGGCCGGATCGGGTCGCTCTCCAGCTTGCGACGGAGCTGGCCGACGTAGACGCGAAGATACTGCTGCGCGTCGCCCGCCGATCCGCCCCAGACCTTCCGGAAGAGCTGATTGTGCGTGAGCACCTGCCCCGGATGCGAGACGAAGGCGCGCAGGAGTCCCCACTCCGTCGGCGTGAGGTGCACCTCCGCTCCGGCGCGCGTCACGACTCGGCGGGTGAGGTCGATCTCGACGTCGCCGGCGACGACGCGCGACGACGCCGGCGTCGCGGCGGCGTAGCGCCGGAGCTGTGCGCGCACCCGCGCCTGCAGCTCGAGGGTGCCGAAGGGCTTCGTCATGTAGTCGTCGGCGCCGGCGTCGAGGAGCGCCGCCTTCTCGCGCTCTCCGTGGCGCGCGGAGAGGACGATGATCGGCGCCGCGGTGAAGCCGCGCAGGTCGCGACAGACTTCCATGCCGCCGAGATCGGGGAGCCCGAGGTCGAGCACGACGAGCGCGGGCTGCTCGGCGGCGGCGAGATCCATCCCCTCGCGCGCGGTCGCCGCCTCGAGCACGCGCGACACCATCGGCTGCAGCGCGTTGCGGACGACGCGGCGGATCTGGGGCTCGTCGTCGATGACGAGCACCGCGTTGGCCAGCGGCTGCTCGCTCACGGCCACGACGGGTCAGGCGAGGCGGGCCACGCGCTGGTCGCTGAGCTCTCCCGAGAGATCCTCGTCATATTCGATGAGGTCGCGCAGCCGGTACGCGTGGCCGACGAGAAAGGGAACCGCGACCACGACGACGTTCGGCTTGAACATGAACGCCGTCCGAATGTACAGCGCGGTCTTGTTGTGGAGAAAGTGCTCCCACCAGCGCTTCGGGACGATCTCGGGGACCACGACCGTCACCAGCTCCCCTGGCGCGACCATCCGCATGTTCTCCACGTACTCGACCAGCGGCCGCAGCACCGAGCGATACGGCGAAGGCAGCACGACGAGCGGGACGCCGATGTCCCACTCCTCCCAGCGCCGCTCCATCTCCGCGGTCGCTCGCTTGTCGATCTCGACGTAGACCGCGACCACCTCGTCGGAGATCGTCGTCGCGTACACGAGCGCGCCCGCCGTCGCCTTCGTGATCCCGTTCACCGGCACGATCACCGTGTGGTGCAGCGGCGTGATCGGGCTCTGCCCCGTGAACTCGATGTCGCGCGCGAAGCTCACGTAGTGCGCGTGGATCTTCACGAGCACGAGGATGATCGCCGGGATGATGACGCAGACGATCCAGCCGCCCTCCTCGAACTTCGTGACCACCTGCACGATGGAGACACCGCCGGTGGCCAGCGCGCCAAGCCCGTTCACCGCGGCGCGCCACCGCCAGCCCTTCTCGCGCGTGCGCAGCCAGTGCATCACCATCCCCGCCTGCGAGAGGGTGAAGCAGACGAAGACGCCGATCGCGTAGAGGGGGATGAGCCGCGAGGTGTTCCCCGCGAACACCACCACGAGCACCGCCGCGACGACGGCGAGGGTGACGATCCCGTTCGAGAAGGCGAGCCGGTCGCCGCGCGCCGCGAACTGCCGCGGCATGTAGCCGTCGTGCGAGAGGATCCCCGCCAGCCGCGGGAAGTCCGCGAACGCGGTGTTCGCGGCGAGCACCAGCACCGCGAAGGTGCTGTACTGCAGCGCGTAGTACGCGGCGTTCGTCCCGAAGATGTGGTGTCCGAGCAGCGACAGCACCGTCTGATCGGTCGTCGGCATCACGCCGTAGTGCCTCGCCAACGCCGAGACGCCGAGGAAGAACGTCGCGAGGATGGCGATCATCCAGCTCAGCGTGATCGCCGCGTTCCGCTGCGCCGGCTGCCGGAACGCCTGGATGCCGTTCGAGATCGCCTCGGTGCCGGTCATCGCGGCGCATCCTTCGGCGAAGCCGCGGAGCATGAGGTAGAAGAGCGCGAATCCCGTCATCGCGCTTCCCGCGTGGCGCGCCGAGACGGGATCGAC
>Ga0268241_10000082_pt1 | contig 12407 bp, 10 predicted proteins | sample BulsoiAmnAmmetaG_FD_200248 | JGI IMG/M metagenome (GOLD analysis project Ga0268241, IMG submission 200248) | Bulk soil microbial communities from Mexico - Amatitan (Am) metaG (v2) (version 2) | ecosystem: Environmental > Terrestrial > Soil > Agricultural land | place: Mexico: Amatitan, Jalisco...
CGAGGTCAAGGCCGTTGAGCACGGCGTCGGCGGCGACGATGGGGTGCAGATCCTGGGCGCTGTACCACTGCCGACGTCCGTCGCGGGTGCGGCCACGGGTGCGGACTCCTGGCAGCAGCCGACGGGCGGGAAGGTCCATCAGATCCACCCACCACACCGTTCGGGCCAGTGCGTCGGGCATGGCCCACAAGAGCCATCCCAGCAGGTTGCGCCGTCCGATGGTGAACGAAGCCCGCAGTGGTCCGGCCTGCACCGTCCAGCACCGGCCCGAGCGCTGGGCACTGCACCTGGCGACCTGGACGTCGTGGAACCTGTAGACGGCGGCGAGAAACTCGCCCAGTTGCGGTGTCGGTGCGTACAGCGTGCGGTGGCCCGCCGGATCTTCGACCATCACGTCGGTCACCGCGCCGTAGGGCGACGTCCGCCAGTGGCCGATCACCACCCGGTACCCGCTGTCCGTGCCGAAGCCTGCGATCCAGCCGGTGAACTGGTCCCGATCTTTCCGCGCCACCACGACACCTCCAGGCGCCGGTCCGCCAGGCGGACAAGTGCCGAACGTCACATCGGGCCAGTGACGCGCGGCATCGCCCGGAGGTCCGGGCTCCCGCATCCTCCTCCGAGGACCAGGGCACTGTCCTCAGCGGACCCCAAGGCATGGTCCCGACCGAGGAGATCATCGTGCGCCAAGCGCTTGTCACCATCCAGCTGATGAAGCAGGCTCGCAACGCCGCCATCGCCCAGGCCGTCACCCTGGCCCGCCGCGTCCGCGTCCTGGCGGCACGGACCACCTGAGCGCTGCCACAACCAGCGGCGTGCACGCCAATTGCTGAACTTCACGCCGGATGGTTGGCGGCCGGGCCTCAGGCCTCCGCGGTGAAGAACCACACGATGAAGGGCCTGGCCGCCAGGAACCCGCAGTCTGTGGCTTCGACACCAAGCCGGACACGAGTGGATGATCAGGGGGGCGAGCAGGCGCCACCGGACGACCACCAGGAGACTCGAGCAATGGCCGATGCGCGGGTGCCGGTTCAGCTCACGTCGTTCGTGGGTCGTGCCGGTGAGCTCGCGGAGCTGGACGCATCCTTCGAACGCGCGCGCCTGGTGACACTGGTGGGACCCGGGGGAAGCGGCAAGACCCGTCTGGCGCTCGAGTTCGCGGCTCGTCGCCGCTCGGTGTCTCCAGACCTGCAGTTCGTCGACCTGACCTCGATCACGGACGCGGCTCTGGTGCCCGTGTCGATCGCGACCGTTCTCGGTGTTCGCCAGGTGGCCGGGGAGGCGCTCCAGGACACGCTGGCGCGGCGCATCGGCGACCGCGAGCTCGTGCTGGTGCTCGACAACCTCGAGCAGCTCCCCGCGGCCGGGCCGGTCATCGCGGACCTGTTGGCGGCGTCGCCGGGCCTGCGTGTGCTGGCCACGAGCCGCGCCCCGCTCCACGTCCGTGGCGAGCACGAGGTTCCGCTCGCGCCGCTTCGGCTGCCTGGCCCCGCCGAGCTCGCGTCGCTCGACGACCTCGCCGAGGTCGAGGCGGTGAAGTTGTTCGTCGAGCGGGCCCGGGCCGTCGACCCGGCCTTCGCGCTCACCGGCGACAACGCCGCCGCCGTCGCCGGCGTCTGCGCCCGCCTCGACGGCTTGCCGCTGGCGATCGAGCTGGCCGCCGCCCGCACCCGGCTCTTCACACCGACCGCGCTTCTGGCCCGCCTCGACCGGCGACTCCCCGTCCTGACGGAAGGGCCGATGGACGCGCCGATCCGGCAGCGCACGCTCCGCTCCACGATCGCCTGGAGCTTCGACCTGTTGAGCGAGCGCGACCAGCGTGTCTTCGCCTCGCTGGGGGTGTTCGCCGGCGGGTTCACGCTGGCCGCTGCGGAGGCGGTGGCGACCGGTCCCGCCGACCCGAACGGCGGGCCCGAGGTGCTCATCAGCCTCGACCACCTGGTCGAACAGAACGTGCTGACGGTCGCCGCGGACGCGGAGGGCGAGCCGAGGTTCCGGATGCTCGAGACCATCCGCGAGTTCGCCTGGGATCAGCTGCCGGCGGCCGACAGGGCCGGGGCGCGGGACCGCCACCTCGCGTACTACCTGGCCCTCGCGGAGCGGTCCGAGCCCCAGCTGCGGGGACCGGACCAGGCGGCGTGGCTCCGCAGGCTCACCGCGGAGCAGGCTGACATCCGGGCGGCGCTCGCCTGGGCCGAGGAAGCCCACCGGTACGAGTCGATGCTCCGGCTTGCCGGGGCGCTCAAGCGTCGCTTCTGGCACGACGCCGGCGGCTTCGGCGAGGGGTTGCGATGGCTCGAGGCCTCCCTGGCCCTGGCATCCGACGCGCCGCCCGCGCTCCGTGTGAAAGCCCAACAGCGTGCGGCGTGGATCGTGTGGGAGATGGGGGATCGCGATCGGAGCGAGGAGCTGTTCGAGGCGAGCCTCGCGGGGGCGGACGACGATGACCACGCGAGCCGGATCGAGGCGCTCATCGGTCTGAGCCATCGAGCGCTCGGCGCAGGGGGACCGGAGCTCGATGCCGCCGCGGAGCGGATGGCCGAGGCCATCGAGCGGGCACACCATGACGGGACTCCCGGCATCCTCGTCGAGCCACTCCTGGTCGCGGGCCAGCTCGCGGAGGCGCGCGGAGATCTGGTGCAGGCACGGGCGCAGTTCGAGGAGGCGCTCGGCATGGCCCGTGCGGCCGGGGACGTCTGGGGGACCGCCAGCGCGCTCGTCCAATGTGGCGCGCTCCTGCTCGCTGCCGGAGAGCCGGCACGAGCCGAGGCGCTGTCGGCGGAGGGCCTGCGCCTGTCGATCGAGAGCGGGGATCGAGGGACCGTGTTCGCGCACGCCACCGCCACCTTGGCCCGGGCACTGACGGCACAGGGGAAGCTCGAGGCGGCACGATCCCGGCTTCGTGAGGGCGGCGACGCGATCCGCGGCGCGGAGAACCCTCCCGCGGGCACGTTCCTGCTCGAAGCGGCGGCCGAGTGGCTCGCCTCCACCGGGACGCTGCCCGCGGCCGTGGAAGCCTGGGCCGCGGCCGAGGCGTACCGGACGGTGGATCGATGGCCGGTCGTACCAGCGGAAGCGAAGACCCGCCGCCGGTCGTGGGCGGCGACCCGGGAGGCGCTCGGGACCGTCAGGTTCGAGCTGCTCTGGGCCGCTGGCGGGTCCAGGGACGTGCAGGAGGCGCTCGATCTCGCGATGGCCGCTGTCGGGGCCGCCGATCTCCAGGATCTGCCGGCCGCCCCGACGCCTCGACGAGGCAGGTTCGATCTCACGCCACGCGAGCTCCAGGTGCTGGCGCTCGTCGCGTCGGGCATGTCCGACGGGGAGATCGCCGCCTCGCTGGTGATCAGCAAGAAGACCGCGTCGGTCCATGTCGCCAACATCAAGGCCAAGCTGGGCGCGTCATCCAGGGTCGAGGTCGCGACGATCGCCCTGCGGGAGCGCCTCGCCTGACATCGGCGGCCCGCTGGTCGCGAGCAGCCGGCGGATCGTGGCGACGCCGCGGCGAACCACGGATCGCAAGGGGCGCGTGGCGTCCGGGATCTCCGGCTGGTGCTGGGCCTGGTCATACGCCCAGCCGCGCAGCACGACGATCGGGAGTGGGCTCGACTTCCAGTCGTGCACGTCGGTCTCCTTGGCTCCTGTGGGTGCGGTCGAGTCCAGGTTGGAGCCAAGGAGGGCAGGTCACATCGGGCGGCGCCTCAGGTCACTCCTCATTTCCGAGAAGGATCAGGGGCGTCCCGGATGGTCATGGTCGATCGTCCCGGCGGCGCTGACCGGGTCCTGGTCCAGGACGTGCGTCTTCGTGTGCCGGGCGACCTCTGGGGTGGCGCCGCCACCCGCGATCACCACCGGGACCTGTTGGGCGAGCTTCTCGATCTCGTCCGCGTGGTCCAGGAAATGGTCCGGGTTCATGCTCGAGAGGACCACGACCGCCGGCGCGAGGGTGCGGGTGATGTCGGCGACGGCGCCGATCGGGCTGTCGGTGCCGAGGTAGGTGATCCGCCAGCCGCGGCGGCGCAGGGCGACCCCGAAGGCAAGCAGGCCAAGTTCGTGCTGTTCGCCAGGTACGCAGGCGAGGATGGCGCTCGGGCCCTGGCCTTGGCCCCAGCCTCGGGCCAGACCGAGGAGGCGTCCTCGGAGCAGGTTGGAGGCGAAGTGCTCCTGCGCGACCGAGACCTCGCCGGCCTCCCACCGTTCCCCGAGCCGGTGCAGGTACGGAAGGACGACGTCCTGAAGGGCCGTCTCGACCGTGTAGGCGGAGAAGAGCCGGTCGAGGGCGGTGTTGGCGCCCTGCTCGTCCAGCTGGTCGAGTGACGCGGTGAGGTTGCCGGCCTCCTGCTCCAGAGTGGTGGCGGACGCCGGGACGGCGCGCGGCGCTGGGTCGACACCGCTGAGAACGAGGCGGGCCGCCTGGGCGGCGGCGAGCCCGCCGGACACAAGGCGTTGCATGCGCTGGACCCTGGCTTCGTCGGCGGCGCTGTACAGCCGAAAGCCTCCCGGTGTCCGGGTCGGCTGGAGGAGCCCGTACCGCTGCTCCCACGCCCGCAGCAACTCGGGACTGACTCCGGTCCGTTTCGCCAGCTCGCCGATCCGGAGGTAGCCCGGTCCGGCATTGGGCGCGGCCTGGTGGCGCTGCTCCTCGTTCACCCCCGTACTGTACAAGCAATCGACGATCTCTGTACAGGCTCTTGACAATCCCGCCGCCGATGCTGCACTCTCTGTACAGAAGCTAGACAGATCCTCGACAAGAAGGAGGAGTTCATGAGGAAGCTGAACGTCGTGGCGGCGGTCCTCACGATCGTCGGCGGGCTCAACTGGGGCCTGGTCGGGCTGTTCAAGTTCGACCTGGTCGCCGCCGTGTTCGGCGGGATGCGCTTCGGCGAGGTGAACGTCGGCAGCCGCGTGGTCTACACGCTCGTCGGGCTGTCGGCCCTCTACCTGGCCAGCCAGCTCCGGACGCTCGTCGGCAGGTCGGAGCCGGCCCCCGTCAAGCCCGTCAGCACCTGAACGGCATCCCGAAAGGATCAGGCAATGCTCCGTCTCCTCACCGCCCGGCGCGCCGCTCTGGCCGGCGCGCTCGGAATCGCGCTCCTTGGCGCCGCCTGCAGCAGCAACGGTGCCGGGACCTCCGAGAGTCAGACGCCCGCCGCCCCGCCAACGACAGCGTCACCGATGACTGTGTCGAGCCCGTTCGGGGCCGGCTGCCCGGCCCTGCCGGACAGCGGCGCCGGCAGCCTGGAAGCCCTGGCGCAGGACCCGGTGGCCACCGCCGCCTCCAACACGCCGGAGCTGTCCACCCTGGTGACCGCGGTCAAGAAGGCCGACCTGGTCGGCACCCTGAACAGCGCGCAGGGCATCACCGTGTTCGCGCCCACCAACGAGGCCTTCTCCGAGCTGCCCAAGCCCACCCTCGACAAGGCTCTGGGCGACCCCAAGGGGCTGCTGACCAACGTGCTCAGCTACCACGTGGTCCAGGGCCAGCTCACCCCTGACCAGCTCGCCGGCAGCCACAAGACTCTCCAGGGCGGCACCCTCGAGGTCACCGGCAGCGGCCAGGACTTCAAGGTCAACGGCAACTCCAGCGTCGTCTGCGGCAACGTCAAGACCGCCAACGCCACCGTCTACCTGATCGACCAGGTGCTCCTGCCCAAGAGCTGACCACCGAACCACCTGTCACCTGATGAGCGCCGCCGGCTGGTCGTCCTCGAGCTGGTCGAGGTCGAGATCCGGCCGGCGGTGCAGGGCGCTCGGCCACCACAGCCAGCGGCCGACGTCGAGGTTCAGCGCGCTGACCAGCACCGAACGCACCACGAAGGTGTCGAGCAGCATGCCGAACGCCACCACGAAGCCGATCTCGGTCGCCAGCACGATCGGCAGGCTGCCGAGGGCCGCGAAGGTCCCCGCCAGCACCAGGCCGGCGCAGGTGATGACCCCGCCCGTTGCCGCCAGCCCGATCACCGCGCCGCGCCGCGTGCCGTGGCGCCCGCTCTCCTCGCGCACCCTGGTCATCAGGAAGATGTTGTAGTCGACCCCGAGCGCGACCAGGAACACGAACGCGAACAGCGGGATCGCCGGATCGGCCCCGGGGAAGTGGAAGGCGTGCTTCCAGGCCAGGGCGCTCGCGCCGAGCGCCGCCGCGAACGACAGGACCACAGTCCCGACCAGGAGCAGCGGGGCGACCAGCGCGCGCAGCACCAGCGTCAGGATGACGAACACCACCACCAGCACGAGCGGGACGACCAGGTCGCGGTCGCGCCGGGCGGCGCGCTGGGTGTCGAGGTTGATCGCGCTGCCGCCGCCGACCAGCCCGTCCGCTCCGGCGACCGCGTGCACGCGCGAGCGCAGCCGGTCGACGGTCGCCAGCGACGTCTGGCTGTCGGCGCCGCTGCTGAGCGTGCCCTCGAGATAGGTGAGACCGTCGCGGGTCACCGGGGCGCTGACGGCGCTGACCCCCGGGGTGCCCGCCAGGGCGGCCCGCAGTTGTGCGGCCGCCGTTGACCGGCCGATCACCTGCACCGGGTCGCCTGACCCGGCCGGGAAGTGCCGGTCGAGGGCCTCCTCCCCGGTCACCGCCTCGGGCTTGCCGCGCAGCACGTCCTTGTTCTGGAGCAGGTTGTCGGCGTTGAGCTGGGTCAGACCGAACGCCATGGCCGCCAGGGCCACGGCCGTGACCAGCCAGACCATCCGCGGCCGGCGGGCGATGCCCGCGCCGATGCGCGCCCACACGCCGCGCTCGGTCGGCTCGGGCGAGCCCAGGGTCGGCCGGACCGGCCAGAAGATCCAGCGCCCGAACACGACCAGCAGCGCGGGCAGCAGGGTGAGCATGACGCCGAGCCCCACGGCGATGCCGATCGCCGTCACCGGCCCGAGGCTCTTGATCGAGGCCAGCTCGGCGACCAGCAGGCACAGCAGACTCAGCACCACGGTGGAGGCGCTCGCGGTGATCGCGGGTCCCGCGCGGCGGAGCGCCACGGCCATCGCCTGGTGGCGGTCGGCGTGGCGGCGCAGCTCCTCCCGGTAGCGGGCGATCAGCAGCAGCGCGTAGTCGGTGCCCGCGCCGAACACCAGCACCGTCAGGATGAACGCGCTCAGGTCGTTGACGGTCAGGCCGGCGTACCTGGCCAGCAGGTAGATCACCGCCTGCGCGGCGGTGAGCGCGATGATCACGCAGACCAGCGGCAACAGCCACAGCACCGGGCTGCGATAGGCCAGCAGCAGGATGACGACGACGATCGCCGCGGTGATGTAGACCAGCGTCGAGTCGATGCCGTTGAGCGCGTCGCCGAAGGCGGCGGAATAGCCGGCCGGACCGGTCACGTACGCCCGCAGGCCGCCGCCGCCGCCGTCGTGGGCGATGGCACGGATCCGCTCGACCGCCGGGTCGATCGCGTCCGAGCCCTTGCTGCCCACCTTGATCGGGACGACCACCTGGAGGGCGGCGCCGTCCTTGGCCCGGACCGGGCCGACGACCGGGCCGCCGATGTCGTCGATGCCGGCGAAGCGCCGTGTGTCGTCGGCGACCTTGGCCCGGTCGGCCGCGCTGATGGCGCCGCCGCGCTCGTACACCACCAGCGCGGGGACGGTATCGCTCGGGGCGAACCGCTTGGCCAGGTCGACCACCCGAGTGGACTCGGCGTTCCTGGGCAGTGAGGCGGACGCGTCGTTCTTCTCGGCGCCCTTCAGCTTGCCAGCGAGCGGCATGGCGACGACGAACACGGCCACCCACGCTGCGAGGATCGCCCATTTCGTCCAGCGTCCGCACGGAATTCCGGCGATGCTCCGCATTCGGATTTCTCCACCTCGACCTTCGTCGGCCGGCTGTCGGCCGGTGGCCCCTTGGCCTGCCCGCTAGGCTAGGCAGCGGGTGGAGCGCTGAAATCGGTGGAATCGCTGATGGGGTACCGAGTCGGCCCGGCGTCGGGGGCCCGCGGCCGTGATAGCCTTCTCACACCATGGCCAGACCCACGCGACGGTCGGGCAATTTGCCGGCCGAGGCGTCGAGCTTCATCGGCCGCCGCCGGGAACTCGCGGAACTTCGACGCAAGCTCGCCGCCGCTCGACTGGTCAGCCTCTCCGGGCCGGGTGGTGTCGGCAAAAGCCGTCTGGCGCTACGGATCGCGACCGACCTCGCGCGCGGGTTTGCGGACGGCGCCTGGCTGGTGGAGCTGGCGGAAATTCAGGATCCCGCACTGGTCGGCAATGCCGTCATGGCCGCCCTGGACCTCCGCGACCAGACCGGGACCGCGCCGCTGCCCCTGGTGCTCTCCTACCTGCGGGACAAGGAGCTCCTGCTGGTGGTGGACAACTGCGAGCACCTGCTGGGAGCGGCCGCCCGGCTGGTGACCGAGGTCATCCGGGCCGCGCCCGGCGTGCGGGTGATCGCCACCAGCCGCGAGCCGCTGTCGGTGTCGGGTGAGCAGGTGATCCCCGTCCCGTCGCTCGAACTGCCCGCGGCACGCGCCGCCGCGCCACCGCCGCTCGCGCAGCTGCGGCAGAACGAGGCGGTCATGCTGTTCCTGGAACGGGCGGCGGCGGCATCGGGCAGCTTCGAGCTCACCGCCTCCAACCAGGCGGCTGTGGTGGACCTGTGCGCCCGGCTCGACGGCCTGCCGTTGGCGATCGAGCTGGCGGCCGTCAGGACGCGGGTCCTCACCGCGGAGCAGATCCTCAGCCGCCTGACCGACCGGTTCGGTCTGCTGACCGGAGGAAGCCGCGCCGCCCTGCCTCGGCACCAGACGCTCCGGACCACGATCGACTGGAGCCACGACCTGCTGGACGCGGGCGAGCGGGCGCTCCTGCGGCGGCTGTGCGTGTTCGCGGGCAGGTTCACCCTGGAGGACGTCGAGGCAGTGTGCACCTCCGACGACGTCCCGGCACCGAAAGCCCTGGACCTGTTGTCGTCGCTGGTCGACAAATCCCTGGTGACGAAGGAGGACGCAGGAGGCCGCGCCCGCTACCGGCTGCACGAGACGATGCGTGAATACACCAGCCTGAAGCTTCGGGAGGCCGGCGAGCAGGATGCGGTGCAGCAGCGGTGCGCCGACTACTACGTGGCCATATGCCGGCAATTCGCCGAGCGAAATCGATATCGGCTGCTCGAGTGGCTCGAATGGATGGAGCTGGAGGTCGACAACATCCGGTCGGTCCTCCAGCGATGCCTGACACAGGCGGATTTTCTCCGTGGAATCGATCTCGCCTGCTCCCTCGCGTGGTATTGGGCCACGCGCGCCACCACCGAAGGCGTGCGCTGGCTCGACGAGCTGCTCGCCCTTGCGCCGTCCGGAGGTGGCAACGCCGCGGTGTACGCGCGGGCGTGCTTCTTCCGCGGGTTCCTCTCCGTGCTCCAGAGCGATCCGGCAGCGGCCAGGCCATTGCTCGGGCGGGCGATGCTGGCCGCGCGGGAAGCGGGAATTCTTCCGTTGCTGTCCCACGCCACCTCCATGGCGTCGGTCGCCGCCAACATGGCCGCTGATCCCGCCGCCGCGAGGCGCCTGCTCGATGAGGCTGTCGCCGTGACGTCGGGCCTCGACGACCTCGCCGCCAGGGTCTCGGTGCTCCAGGCGCGAGCCCTCAACGCCATGTTCGAGGGCGACGTCGCGGCGGTCAGGGCCGCGGCGACCGAAGGCGCGCGGCTCAGCCGGGAAGCCGGCGACCTCTACAGTCTGGAGATGATGCTGCTCAACCAGGGTGCGGCCACGCTGATGACAGGCGACCTCGATCGCTCGCAGGGGCTGTTCGCGGAAGCGTTGCGGATCGCACAGCAGATCGACGACCGGGTGGCGCAGTACTGCCTGCTCGACGCGCTGGGGTGCTGCGCCGCCGGCGCCGGTCAGGCCCGGCTGGCGGCGCAGTTGCTCGGCGCGGCCGAGACCGTGCGAACCGAGGCCGGTGCGACGCTCATCGGAACCCTCGCGCCGCTGGTGGCCAAGGCCGAGGAGTCGGCGATCGCGGTCCTCGGGGCGGCCAGATTCGAGGCCGAGTTCAATGCCGGGAAAGGCCTGCGCCGGGGCACCGCGATCCGGCTGGCGCTCGGCCAGCCGGATCATGCCGCCGCGGCTCCGGACGAGGAGGGCGTGGCGCCGCTCGGGAAGCGCGAAGCCGACGTCGCCCGGCTGGTCGCCGACGGCCTGAGCAACAAGCAGATCGGCGCGCGCCTGTTCATCTCCGAACGCACCGTCGACAGCCACGTCCGCAGCATCCTCAACAAGCTCGGCTTCAGCTCGCGTGCCCAGATCGCCGGCTGGATGGCGTCGTCGAGACAGTAGCCTGATGGACGTCTGTGCAGCGTCCTCGGGGGACGGGCCTCGATCGTCTGCCGACGGCCTCGCGCTGGTCGGATACGTCACTGCCGGTGCAGGACGAGCAGGAACTCCGCCACACCCTGGTCGGCGAGCGATCCGATGGGGCCGTAACTCTGGGGCTTGATGGCCCAGTCGGAGAAGGTGATCGGGATCGATCCTGCGGCCTCCAGCGCCGCTCCGTTGCGGCGGCCCGTGACCGGGAAGGTCACCAGCCGCGTGACCCCGTGCAGCGCGAGCTGCGCGGTGGCCGTCGCGGGGATGGTCGCGCCCGTGTTGAGGTCGGCGGGGAGCGTGATCGGCTGCGCGAGGGTGACCGTCACGGTCGGGTGACGTCGCGAGTCGAGGGTCTGGGCGAACTGCGACGATGGCTTGCCGTCGATCGTGATGGTGGTCAGGTCGAGGCGGAAGGTGGCCGCGGTGACCCGGTCGTGGGCGACGGTGATGCTGCCAGTGAGGGTGTGGGTCCTGCCGACCATGTCCGCGTGCTTGCCGAGGATGTTCTGGCTGACCCGGAAGCCTGCCACCGATCCCGCGCCGAGGCTCCACCGGCCGTCGGCCGGACCGGCCGCTGGCGCGGCGGCAGCCGTCGGCAGCGCCAGCGGCGGTGGGCCAGCCTGGGGCTTGACCAACGCGGCGGCGACCGCGATGAGCACCACGAGCACGACGACGCTGCCGAGCAGCCATCGCCGCCCGCGATGCTTGCGCTGTCCACCATGGTGCTTGTGCCGGGGTTGCACCTCGGGGCCTGCCGTGTCTGTCATCCGGCACCCTTCCTGATCGGCGTCGGCGGTTGCATGCGTGTGCTGGGATCGAGCGGCCCGGGAGCGGCAGGGCGGATCATCGTTGGAGGGGGACGACCCGGAAGACGGGGTACCGCGCCGCGACGGGCTGGAACGCCGCGACGGCCGCGCGCCGGTCGACCGGGATGTGCGGGCGGGCGCCCGGCGCCTTCTGGAGGTAGCGCTTGATGATCGGGGGACGCTCACTGGTCGGCACTTCGACGAGTCGACACGGGACCGGGCGGCGGCGTCGAAGCGTTGCCCGCCCATCGGCGGCGCGCACGTTGCACACCCAGTTGCACTGCTCGCCCAGCATCGACACCAGATACCAGTGGCCGTCCCAATCGGCCATCCCAAGCGGGAAGCGGACGAGTCGACCCGAGCGGCGTCCGACGACCTCCAGGGTCACCCACCGCTTTGGCAGCAGGCCCAACATGATGCTCCTGGCCCAGAACCGCGCCCAGCGGCGTGCCGTCGCGTTGGCTCGGTTGCCGACGTACATGGCCCGTGCGGCGTCGTCGGAGATGCGCAAGGGGCACACCATGCCTCCCTCGTATCGCACCGGGTCTCGTGGGGGCTCAGCCGGCAGACGGGACGGGCGGACGCTGCTAGCTTGAGCTCGTACTCCGTTCTTCGAGTTCGGAACTTGAAACTTGAGATATCATGTCTCATACAGAGGATAGCCGGATGAGAGGTCACGCGCAACCGCCGACCGGGCTGAGCCAGCGTCGCCGCCGGCTGAGCGACGAGGAGACCGAGCGGCGGATGTTGGATGCCGCGCTGGCCATGGTGCATCGCACCGGGCTGACGGTGAGCCTCGAGCACATCAGCTTCGAGGAGGTCATCCGCGACGCCGGCGTGTCGCGCAGCGCGGTCTACCGGCGCTGGCCATACAAGGATCTGTTCTTCAGCGATCTGCTCAAGGAGTTGGCACGCGCCGCCGCACCCGCCGCGACGGTGAGTGAGGAGACGGGCAAGGAGATGCTCCGCAGGGTGCTGGCGGCGCACCGTGGCGACCTTGCCTCGGCCAAGGAGCGACATGACCTGGTCACTGAGATGGTGCGGCTCGCCGCGGTCGCAGACTTCGAGGCCGTCTACAGTTCCACGGAGTGGCGCACGTACCTTGCGCTGCACGCCACGTTCCTGAGCCTGCCCGATGGGGCGTTGCGCGACGAGATCCAGGTGGCGCTGGCCCGGTCGGAGCAGGCGTTCGTCGACCGCATCGCCCGCGCCTGGGAACGCGCCGTGGCGGTGCTGGGGTATCGCCTGCGCCCGGAGACCGGCGGCAGCTTCGCGACGATCGCGACAGTGGTCAGCGCCACGCTGCGCG
>Ga0268241_10000083_pt1 | contig 12348 bp, 11 predicted proteins | sample BulsoiAmnAmmetaG_FD_200248 | JGI IMG/M metagenome (GOLD analysis project Ga0268241, IMG submission 200248) | Bulk soil microbial communities from Mexico - Amatitan (Am) metaG (v2) (version 2) | ecosystem: Environmental > Terrestrial > Soil > Agricultural land | place: Mexico: Amatitan, Jalisco...
TCGCTGCTGGAGGTGCCGCTGGCCGACCGGCGGGCCCGCCTGACCGAGGTGCTGGTGCCGCGTGACGACGTGCGCGTCTCGCAGGCGGTGGCCGGCCGCGGGGTGGCGTTCTTCGAGCGGATCCGGGACCTCGGGCTCGAGGGCGTGGTGGCCAAGCGGCTGAGCAGCGTCTACCGGCCGGGGGCCCGCTCGCCCGACTGGCGCAAGATCAAGGCCGTGCTGCGGCAGGACTGCGTGATCGTCGGCTGGACCAGGGGCAAGGGCAAGCGCTCGGCCACCCTCGGGGCGCTGCTGCTGGCGGTGTACGAGGGCCACCGGCTGCGCTACGTGGGCAACGTCGGCACCGGCTTCACCCACAGCTTCCTGGAGCAGCTGCTCCCCGAGCTGGAGCGGCACGAGCGGGAGCGGCCGCCGGTCGAGGTCCCCAAGGGCGACCCGCGCCTGCGGGGCGCGCGCTGGCTCCGCCCCGAGCTGGTCTGCGAGGTGGAGTACCGCGGCTGGACCGACGACGGGCGCCTGCGCTTCCCCTCGTTCCAGGGGATCCGCACCGACAAGGTGGCCGGGGACGTGCGCCGCGAGGACCCCGCCGAGCTGTGACGGCCCGCTCGAGGCGACGCCGCCGATTGGTGACGGTCGTGGCCGGTACGCCAGAAGGCTTCCGGGCACGGGTAGGCAAAGAGGCGGCCGAGCAGGCAGAATGACGCCCAGGGGTCCAGGACCCTGAAGGTTGGTGGCGAAGGCGGCGTGCGGATGGGTGCCCATATCCTGGTGGTTGACGACGATCCCCTGCTGGCTTCGGCACTGCGCCGGCCGCTGGCCTACGAGGGCTTCGAAGTCGACGTCGCCGCGTCCGGGGAAGAGGCCCTCTCCAGGGCGCTCGACCACGTTCCCGACCTGGTGATCCTGGACGTGCTGCTTCCCGGCATCGACGGGCTGGAGGTCTGCCGCCGCCTGCGGCAGGCCGGCGACGTGCCGGTGCTGATGCTGACCGCCCGCAGCGAGGTCCCCGAGCGGGTCGCCGGCTTCGAGGCCGGCGCCGACGACTACCTCGGCAAGCCGTTCGCCTTCGAGGAGCTGCTGGTCAGGATCAAGGCGCTGCTGCGCAGGGGCCGCAACGGCTCCAGCGCCGCCGAGCTGCGCTTCGGCGACCTGCGCATGGACCGCTCGACCCACGAGGTGTGGCGCGGCGACCGGTCGATCTCGTTGACCCGCCAGGAGTTCGACCTGCTGTCGCTGTTCCTCGAGCACCCCCGCCAGGTGCTCACCCGCTCGACCATCCTCGAGCGGGTCTGGGACTACGACTTCGGCCGCGACTCCAACGTGCTCGAGGTCTACGTGGGCTACCTGCGCCGCAAGCTCGAGACCGAGGGCGAGCCGCGGGTGATCCACACCGTCCGCGGGGTCGGCTACGTGCTCCGCGACGACCCGGACGGCGCCCGGTGAGCTTCCGGGCGCGGCTCACCCTGGCCTACCTGGTGCTGCTGATGCTGGCGCTGACCGCCTTCGGCTTCGGCGTCTACACCTACGTCGACCGGCGGCTGCACGAGGAGTTCGCCAACTCGGTGCAGAGCCAGGGCCAGGCGCTCGGCCGGCTGCTCTACTCCTACGAGTTCGCCCACGACCTCCACCAGAACGGCCAGCTCGGCAGGAAGACCCCGGACCAGCGGCCCGGCACCTGGATGCAGATCCTCAGCGGCGAGGTCAAGGACCGCCACAGCTGGGAGATCGAGGCCAAGAGCCCGAACACCGACGAGAACTCCGACGTGCAGCTGCCGCGGGTGACCTACAACCACGTCACCATGGTCCCCGCGGCGGCCAACGACCTGCACATCCCGCTGGCGGTCTACTCGGAGCCGTTCGAGGCCTACGAGACCATCCCGCCCAGCGAGAAGGGGCAGCGCGGCAACCTGCCCAACCCCGACGTGCGCAAGGACAAGCCCAACGCCGTCTTCGGCGAGGTCACCGTCGCCCGCTCGCTCGACAGCGTGGAGTCGTCGCTGCGGCTGCTGCGCAGCATCCTGATCGGCGGCGGCCTGGCGGTGCTGATGGTGGCGGTGGTGATCGGCTCGGGTCTGGCGGCCGCGCTGCTGCGCCCGCTGGCCCGCATGCGCACCACCGCCCAGGAGATCGGCGAGGAGCGGGACTTCACCCGGCGAATGCCGCTGGAGGGCAACCTGCACAACCCGAGGGACGAGCTGGCGCGCCTGTCGCTCACCTTCAACCAGATGCTCAGCGAGCTGGAGCGGTCGCACGTCGACCTGCAGACCACCCTCGACTCGCAGCGCCGCTTCGTCGCCGACGCCTCGCACGAGCTGCGCACACCGCTGACCGCGATCCGCACCAACGTGGAGTTCCTCAACCGGGTGCCGGACGCCCGGCCAGAGGACCGCGGCGCCGCGCTCGACGACGTGCTGACCGAGATGCGCCGGATGGAGTCGCTGGTCGGCGACCTGCTCGCGCTGGCGCGACTGGAGGCCTCCGGCAGGTCCGCGCCCAAGGGCGTCTTCCGGCTCGACCACCTGGTGGCCGACATCCACCGGGACGCGCTGCGCCACGCCTCCGACGGCGTGGAGGTGCGGCTCGGGCCGCTGCCCGAGGTCTGGGTGCTCGGCGACCGCGACGACCTGCGTCGCGCGCTCTGGAACCTGGCCGACAACGCCCTCAAGTACACCCCGGCCGGCTCGGTGGAGCTCGGCCTGTCGGTGCACGACGGGCGGGCGGCGGTCACCGTGGCCGACACCGGCATCGGCATCGACTCCGAGCACCTCGACCGGCTGTTCGACCGCTTCTGGCGCGCCCCGGCGGTGCGCGGCATGGCCGGTTCCGGCCTCGGCCTGGCGATCGTCAACTGGGTCGCGGAGCTGCACGGGGGCTCGGTGTCGGTGCGGTCGCGCCTGGGGCGCGGCTCGGTGGTCACCCTGGAACTGCCGGCCACGGTCCGCCAGGGGCTCGCCCGCCGGCTCCAGCGGCAGGTCGAGCAGATTGGTCGGCTGATTCCGGCGGGTCGTTCGTGAGCCCTCCCGGAGCTGTCGGCCCTGTCCCTTCCGGGCTGAGTGACCAGTTTTCTTAGGACTCCCCTATATTTTTCTCAGGCCTTTCTCAGGGTCACCGCGTAGAACGAGACCAGCGCGGCGGATGCGTTCACAGCGGGATTGTCCTGGTTCCGGGGTGAGGCTCAGCCCCTCGGCCGACCGGCCCGCGTGCGCGCACCCGCTGCCGGCGACACGCCGGAGGCCCAAATGGTGGGACAAGGCCGGGGCGAAAGCTCCGGCCTTGGGGCCTCCGGGGGAGTCCCTGGGCCGGCGGCGGCGCCCTTGGAGCCTCCGGGCGCCTCGCCGCCGGTCACAGCGCCGGGAAACCAGAGCAGCGGCCAAGTATCCGTTCGAGGCGACGGGTGGCCGCCGGGGCGGCGCGCAAGCCTTGGCGCTGAACGGGCAGCCAGACGCTGCCTGCGACGCCAATCTATGACCGGCACTCTGGCCCGCAATCTATTCGAATCCACTCAGGCGGCCCATTCGGGGTCGTGCCGGATCGCGTCGCTGGCGCTATGGTGTGACTTGTCCACGTCGGCTGTCCCTGGGTCCGCTCCGTCCCTCCTCCCGCAGTACACCTGTCCGGGTTTCGGGTTGCTCGAGTCACCCGTCGGAGACCCCGATAGATAAGGGTGTCCTGGGTCAGAGCAAGCCCACCTGCCCCGTCAGGGCACCGGCCCGCCCGGAGAAGGAGCCATTTCCGTGACTGACCAGAGGCCACGGCTGGCAGCGGTCGGCGAGGCCGCGGCCGCGCACACGCAGCTCGAGGCGGCGCTGTTCGAGATCAAGCGGGTGATCGTCGGCCAGGAGGGGATGCTCGAACGCGTCCTGGTCGCGCTGCTCGCCGGCGGGCACCTGCTGCTCGAGGGCGTGCCCGGCCTGGCCAAGACGCTCACCATCTCGACCGTCGCCAGGGTGCTCGGCGGCACCTTCCACCGGGTGCAGTTCACCCCCGACCTGGTGCCGTCGGACCTGGTCGGCACGCGGATCTACCGGCCGGACAGCGGCAGCTTCGACACCGAGCTCGGGCCGGTCTTCTGCAACTTCCTGCTGGCCGACGAGATCAACCGCGCGCCGGCCAAGGTCCAGTCGGCGCTGCTCGAGGTCATGCAGGAGCGGCAGGTCACCATCGGCAAGTCGACCTACCCGGCGCCGGACCCGTTCCTGGTGCTGGCCACCCAGAACCCGATCGAGTCGGAGGGCACCTACCCGCTGCCGGAGGCCCAGGTCGACCGGTTCATGATGAAGGTGCTGGTCGACTATCCGAACTTCAGCGAGGAGATGAGCGTGGTCCACCGCTCGCTGGAGGAGGCCGCCGACGTCCAGCAGGTCCTCTCGCTGGACCAGCTCCACGAGTACCAGCGCGCCACCAAGGACATCTACGTCGACCGGATGGTGGCGGAGTACTCGGTCGCGCTGTGCATGGCCACCCGCCTGCCGGAGCAGTACGGGATCGGCGAGGTCGCCCCCTACATCAGCTTCGGCGCCAGCCCGCGCGGCTCGATCAACCTGGTCCACGCGGCCAGGGCGCTGGCGCTGCTGCGCGGCCGCGCCTACGCGCTGCCGCAGGACGTGCAGGAGGTGGCCAAGGACGTGCTGCGGCACCGGCTGGTGCTCACCTACCAGGCGCTGGCCGAGGAGGTCACCGCCGACTCGCTGCTGACCGCGGTGCTGGCCTCGATCCCGCCGCCGCGGATCGACCTGGCGCGAGAGTCCATCGGATGAGCGTGCACGGCATCCCGCTGGCGCCGGAGCGGACCCCCGACCGGCCGGGGCCCGGGCCGACCCCGGAGGCCCTGCTGCGCGCGCTCGACGTGGTCGTGCGCCGGCGGGTCGAGGCGCTGCTGGCGGGCGAGTACCGCTCCAACGCCGTCGGCATCGGCACCGAGCTCGCGCAGATCCGGCCGTACCAGCCAGGCGACGACGTGCGCCGGATCGACTGGAACGTCACCGCCCGCACCCACGAGCCGCACGTCCGCGACCAGATCGCCGAGCGGGCGCTGGTCAGCTGGCTGGTGATCGACACCTCGCCGTCGATGAGCTTCGGCACCGCCGAGCGGCGCAAGGCCGACGTGGCCGAGGGCGTGGCCCTGGCGGTCGGCCACCTGGCCACCCGGCGCGGCAACCGGCTCGGGATCGTGACCTTCGGCGAGGACCACCCGGTGACCGTCCCGCCACGCCAGGGCCGCGTCGGGCTCATGGGGCTGCTCGCCTCGCTGCGGCGCGAGCCGCAGCTGGAGGGCGGCGGCGCCACCTCGCTCGGCGAGGGCCTGGCGCGCGTCGGCCGGCTGACCCACAGCCGCTCGCTGCTGTTCGTGGTCAGCGACTTCCGCGGGCCGCGGGACTGGACCGCCCCGCTGCTGGCCCTGGCCGGGCGCCACGACGTCATCGCCGTCGAGATCCGCGACCGCCGGGAGCAGGACCTCCCCGACGTGGGCGAGCTCTGGCTGGTCGACCCGGAGACCGGCCGGCACCTGCGGGTCGACACCGGCCGTCGCGGGCTGCGCGAGCGCTTCCGCGAGGCCGCCCAGGCCGAGCGCGACCAGCTGGAGGCCGAGCTGCGCCGCTGCGGGGCCGACCACATGGTCCTGTGGACCGAAGGGGACTGGCTGCGCACCTTCGCCGGCCACCTGCGCCACCGGCTCGCGGGACCGGCGACCACCTCGATCGTCAGCGCCGGCAGGAGCCGGCGATGAGCCTCGAGTGGCCGGGATTCCTGTGGGCGCTCGCCCTGATCCCGGCCGCGCTGCTCGCCTACCTGTTCGGCCAGCGGCGCCGCACCCGCTACGCGGTGCGCTTCACCAACCTGGACCTGCTCGCCAACGTCGTCTCCCGCTCGCCGGGGTGGCGCCGCCACGTGCCGCCGGCGCTGTACCTGCTGGCGCTGACCGGGCTGCTGCTCTCGCTGGCCCGCCCGCAGGCGGTCACCCTGGTGCCCAAGGAGCAGGCCACCGTCATGCTGGTGATGGACACCTCCGGCTCGATGAACGCCACCGACGTGGCGCCGAGCCGGCTGATCGCGGCCGAGCAGGCGGCCGCGCTGTTCGTCAGCGAGCTGCCGGCGAAGTTCCGCGTCGGCGTGGTGGCGTTCTCGGGCACCGCCCAGACCCTCGCCCGCCCGACCACCGACCGCGCCACCGTGGAGGACGCGCTGGCCTCGCTGCACGCCGAGGGGCCGACCGCGATGGGCGACGCGATCGAGCGGGCGCTGGAGGCGCGGCAGCCCACTCCACCGGCGACGGCCCCGACCACCACCGCGGGGGCGAACGGGACCGCCACGCCGGCGCCGACGCCGACCACCACTCCGGACCTCTCCAAGCAGCCACCCACGGTGATCCTGCTGCTCTCCGACGGGTCCAACACCCAGGGCAGGACCCAGCCGCTGGACGCGGCCCGCCACGCCAGGCAGCTCAACGTGCCGGTGTTCACCATCTCGCTCGGCACCGACACCGGCATGGTCGACGTGCCGGACGAGAGCACCGGCCAGCTGCGCCGCATCCCGGTGCCGCCGGACAAGTTCACCCTACGCAGGGTCGCCGAGGCCACCGGGGGCCGCTTCTTCACCGCCCCCACCGGCAAGGACCTCAAGGGCATCTACCACGACCTCGGCTCCAAGATCGGCTTCGTGCGGGAGAAGCAGGAGGTCACGGTGGTCTTCGCCGCCGCGTCGCTGCTGTTCCTGGTGGCCGGCGCCGGGCTGGCCCTGATCTGGTTCAGCCGGTTCCCCTGAGCGGCTCGCCGGTGTGCTCGCCCGCGGGCGGGAGGGCGACGCTGAGCGGCGTGGCCGCCACGCTGTCCGGCGAGTCCTCCGGCTCGTCCGCGCGCTCGAGCTCGCCGTCCGCGCCGGTCGAGGCGTCCTCGACCTCGCCGGCGCGGTCGGAGACCTCGGTGAGCTTGTCGCCGAAGCGGTCCAGCCGGCGGGCGGCCTCCTCCCAGCGTGTTCGCGCGTTGCCGAGGTGCTTGCCGACCACCTCGAAGTCGCTGGAGAAGCGGTCGAGGTCGCCCCGCAGCGAGGACAGGGCGTCCAGCACGCGGCGCGCGTTGGCCTCGACCCGCAGGCCGCGCAGCCCCACCCCGACCGACAGCAGGTAGGCGTAGAAGGTGCCCGGCGACACCGGGAAGACCCGCCGCTCCAGCGCGTGCCGGAAGGCCGACTCCCCCGCCGGCTCCTCGCGCAGGAACTCGTAGTAGACCGCCTCGGACGGCAGGTAGCACAACGCGAAGTCGAAGGTGCCCTCGTCGGGCCGGATGTACTTGTCGGCGATCGCGTCCACGTGCCTGCGCGCGTCGCGCACGAACGCCCGGCGGTGCAGCCCGCGGGCGGGGTCGCCCTGCTCCGCCGCGGCCATGCGGGCGAAGGCCTCCAGCGGGAACTTGGAGTCGACCGGCACCAGGGCGCTGTCCAGCAGCAGCACCGCGTCGACCCTGGCGCCCGACCGGAAGGTGTGCTGGGTCCGCCAGCAGCCCTCCGGCAGGCCCTGGGCGAGCAGGTGCTCGAGCAGGACCTCGCCGAAGGCGCCGCGGGCCTGCGGCGGCCGCAGCAGGTCCTCGAGCTTGCCGAGGTCACGGGCCTGCTCGAGCACCTGCTGGGCGATGCCGCTGACCACCGCGACACGCTCGCGTACGTCGGCGGCCACGTCGGTCGCCTGGGCCTGGGTGAGCTGCACCGTGTCCAGGCTGTGGTACAGGTGCCGGTCCAGGTCGACCAGCCGCCGGTCCAGCTCCTTGGACATGCCGTCGAGCCGCCGGTCGAGCAGGCTGGCCATCAGCCCGACCTGCCCGCCCCGGCGCGCCAGCAGGAACCCGGCGACCAGCCCGACCAGCAGCCCCGCCAACCCGCCAAGCGCCCAGCCCACCGGCCTCGCCTCCTCCGCGCGCGTCGCTTGACGCGGGAAGCTACCAAGCCGGTGCGACAGTTGGCCGCCTTCTTCCGCCCGCGACCTGGTCAGCCGGCCGCGGCGTGGAGCAGCAGGCTCGCCGCCGGGGCGGCGCGCTCGTCCAGCAGCCGGCCGCTGACCGGGTCGATCGCCGCCACCCGGCCGCGCGCGCTGCTCAGCGCGTAGGCGCGCCGGCCGTCGGCGCTGGCGACCAGCCCGTCGACCGCCCAGCCGGCCAGCTCGCGCCGCTGCACCTTCAGCGTGGCGGTGCCGATCGCCAGCACGCCGTTGGAGGTGCCCACCAGCAGCACGTCGCCGGCGTCGGCAAGCGCCGCGCCGCCGGGCCTGACAGCGGCGGCGGCGCGGTCCGGCGGGAACGTGGCCGTGCGGAGCACGGTGAACTGGTCCTGGTCGATCTCGGACACCAGCCCCAGTGCGGTGTTCACCGCGTAGAGGCCACCGCCGCCGCTGCCGCGCGCCAGCGTCCACAGCCGCGCGGCCCGCTGGTCGGTGCTGCCGTTGCGGGGCAGGTCGATGCAGAAGGCGTAGCTGTCGAGGGCGTTGAGCGCGTGGACGAACGGCCCGTGGTCGGCATTGCGGTAGAGCGTGTAGACCCAGCTGCCGTCCGGCCCGGTCACCCGGGTGTTCGGGTAGCCGGCCATCGAGGTCTCCCACTGGTCCCGCTTGTCGACGATCACGTTGGGATCGAGGCGGCCGGCGCCGCGGTCGTACATGCGCACGCGGTAGCGGGAGCGGTCCGGGCCGGCGAGGTGCTCGATCAGGAACAGCCGCGCGCCGTCCGGCGAGACCGCGTCGTACTCGAGCTCGCCCGGCAGCGAGATGGTCTCGGCGGGCTTGCTGAAGTCGGTCCGCAGCACCGCGAAGCGGCTCGCCGGGGTGTCGGCCAGGTTGGCCAGCACCAGCGTGCCGCCGTCGGCGGACAGCCCCTCCGGGACGCCGGCGATGCCGACCACGGGAAGCCGGAACCTGCCGGCGACGGTGGTCGAGCGCAGCACCCTGCCGCTGGCCACGTCGATCGCCCGCACGGTGGTCCGGTTGGTGCCGCCGCCGGCGACGTAGAGCGTCTTCCAGTCGGGGCTCGGCACCCCGGCGGGCAGGCTGCGCAGCAGCTGCCCACCCCTGCCGACCACCTGGAGCGTGCCGCGGCGCTGATCGGCGGTGTAGAGCAGGTCGCTGGAGGTCCGCTCACCCACCGCGGTGGGCGTGGCGGGCCGATCGGACCGCGTCCGCTCCGGCGCCGCACGCCCGCAGCCGGCCACCAGCAGCGCGAGCCCGACGGCGACGGCGGCGGCACGGCGGGCTGGCACGGCGCTGTGGCGCTGCATGGCTGCCTCCCGAACGGGCGCTCGACGTCACCGGGAGTACACCGCGGCGGGCGGATCGGTTCCGCCCGGTGCTGCTAGAGTGCCGGCCAGGTATTCGGCGCCGCATGCAGCATCTGGCCGTCCGTACAGCGCCGAGGCTTGCGCGCCGCCCCCGGCGGCCACGCAGCGCCTCGAACGGATACTTGGCCGGTGCTCTACGCTCGCGCCGCAACCCGCCGCGCGCGGCCGGACACGAGCAGGGAGGTCCATGGACCGATGGAGGTCAAGCTGGGGGTCACCGACAACCCCAAGGAACTCGAGGTCGACGTCCACCAGTCCCCCGACGAGGTGGCCAAGACCGTGGAGGACGCCGTCGCCAGCGGATCCCGTGGCGTCCTGTGGCTGACCGACTCGCGGGGGCGCCGCGTCGGCATCCCGACCGACAAGCTGGCCTACATCGAGATCGGCGAGGAGAACCCGGAGAAGCACGTCGGCTTCGCCTCCCGCTAGGCACCGGCCATGGATTCCCCCTTGGGGGATTGGGGTGGCGGACGGAGCGGCGCGCAAGCCTTGGAGCTGCACGGATGGTCAAGCGCTGCATGCGGCGCCGATCCATGACCGGCACTCGACGGCCGCTACTCGTAGTCGCGGTGGTAGCTGATGCCCTCGCGGCCCAGCTCGACCACGGACACGCCCGGGGTGCCCGACCAGCGCCGGCCGCCCTCGGTGTAGGCGCTGGTCCACTCGGCCAGCACCGTGGAGTCCGCCAGCACCTCGCGCTTGACGGTGACCTCGACCGGACCGCGCCGCGCGAAGTAGGCGGCCAGGTAGTTGCGGATCTCGTCCCGGCCCCGGTGGGCGTCGTTGTCCGGCTCGTAGTACACCGCGTCGGGTGCGTACAGCGCGGCGGCGGCGTCCGCGTCGGCCTTGGCAAGAGCCTCGCGCAGCGCCTGGAAGACCTCGGCCGGACTTGCCACTGGTGACCTCCTCGACGGCTCCAGCCCGGAGCGGGCGGGATGCTGACCACTGGAAACCGCGCCAAGCCTACCGTTGCCGGGCGGGTCGTGCCGACCCGGGCGGTACGATTGACGGCGGCAGGCGGCACGAGCACGCAAGGGGGAACCGAATGGCAGCCGAGGACGGGGGCCGATGAACGGCGGCCACCCCCTGCTCGAAGAGGTCGACCCGGCGTCGCTGGCCCGCGAGCTGGAGGGACCGACGCCGCCGCTGCTGGTCGACGTGCGCACCGACCAGGAGCGCGCCATCGGGACCATCGAGCCGTCGCTGCACCTGGGCCTCGGCGAGTTCGTCCAGCGGGCGCCGGAGGAGATCCCCAAGGACGCCGACGTGGTGCTCTACTGCCATTCCGGCATGCGCAGCGCCCAGGCGGCCATCTGGCTCAAGGCCAACGGCTGGTCGCGGCCGCGCAGCCTGGCGGGCGGGATCGACGAGTGGAGCCAGGTCGTCGACCCGCGCGTTCCAAGGTACTAGCCCGGAGATCCGGTCGATCGAGTCGCGCCGGACACGCGAATCACTGAAGGCGGATACACTGGCACTGAGCGGGCGGGCTCCCATGGATGGAGCCGGCCCTGTCGCATGTCCACACACGGTTTGGAGGCACCGGTCTGAGTCAACTACCGAAAAGCCACAGCAGTTCGACCAATGGCACCACGGAACGCAGCTTCGCCGACCTTGGCGTCACCCCCACCACACTGACCTCGCTCGCGCGCATCGGCGTCGAGCACCCCTTCCCCATCCAGACGCTGTGCCTGCCACTGGCACTGGCCGGCGTCGACCTCATCGGCCAGGCACGCACCGGCACCGGCAAGACCCTCGCCTTCGGGATCCCGATCGTCCAGGACGTCGACCCGAGCGAGCACGCGGTCCAGGCGCTGGTGGTCGTCCCCACCCGTGAGCTCTGCCTCCAGGTGGCCGCCGACATCGCCAAGACCGGCCACGACACCGGCGTCCGCGTCGCCGCGATCGTCGGCGGCCGGCCCATGGGCCCGCAGATCGTCGACCTGAACGAGGGCGCCCCGGTGGTCGTGGGCACCCCGGGCCGGCTGCTCGACCACCTGCGCCAGGGCAGCCTGCAGCTCGACGCGCTGCGCGTGCTGGTGCTCGACGAGGCGGACGAGATGCTCGACCTCGGCTTCCTGCCCGACGTCGAGTCGATCATCGCCGCCACCCCGGAGCACCGGCAGACGATGCTGTTCTCCGCGACCATGCCCAAGGCCGTCGTCGCGCTGGCGCGGCGCTACTCCAAGCAGCCGACCTTCGTGCACGCCGAGCCGGAGGGCGAGCGCGCCACCGTGCCAGCCACCGAGCAGCACTTCTTCAAGGTCCACCCGCTCAACCGCTTCGAGGTGCTCTGCCGCCTGCTCGACGCGCCCGACCGGGACCGCGTCGCGGTCTTCCGGCGCACCAAGCGCGGCGTCGAGCGGACCATCCAGGGCCTGGTGGAGCGGGGCTACCGGGCGGGCGCGCTGCACGGCGACCTGCCGCAGGTCGTGCGCGAGCGGGTGATGCGCTCGTTCCGCAACGGCAAGCTCGACGTCCTGGTGTGCACCGACGTCGCCGCCCGCGGGCTCGACATCGCCGGGCTGTCGCACGTGATCAACTACGACACGCCCGAGGACGAGCGCGCCTACGTGCACCGGATCGGCCGCACCGGCCGCGCCGGCGCCGCCGGGGTGGCGATCACCTTCGTGGCCTGGAACGAGGCGGCCACCGCCGACCTGATCCGCCAGCACCTCGGCATGGACGGCGAGCCGATCCCCGAGATCTACTCGACCAGCCAGGAGCTGGTCGACCTGTTCCAGCTGCCGACCATCGAGGAGGCGGCCGCCAAGCGCGCCGCCAGCCGCCCGCAGCCAAAGGCCGCCAAGCAGGCGCGGGCCTCCGGCCGGTCGGGCGACCAGGAAGCGACCCAGGGGACGCGCAAGTCCGGCTCGCGGCGCCGGCGCCGCCGGCGTCTCGCCGGGCAGCCGGCCGACACCTCCACCGCGGCGGTGGCAGGCTAGTCGCAGCCGACGCGGGGCCGGGCCACGGCCCCGCGAGCGTGGGAATCGGCCGGGCGGCCTCGCGGTTCCTGATTCAGGAGTGGCGAGATCG
>Ga0268241_10000084_pt1 | contig 12289 bp, 11 predicted proteins | sample BulsoiAmnAmmetaG_FD_200248 | JGI IMG/M metagenome (GOLD analysis project Ga0268241, IMG submission 200248) | Bulk soil microbial communities from Mexico - Amatitan (Am) metaG (v2) (version 2) | ecosystem: Environmental > Terrestrial > Soil > Agricultural land | place: Mexico: Amatitan, Jalisco...
CCACGCGGCGTGCGCCCGCCGTGTCGGCCATGCCACCACCCCCGCTCGTTGACCACGGGTGACTTTACGCTCGCCTGCGCGTCCGACCAGCCTGAGCAATAGCGGTTCTCTAGTACTCCAGCCGCACTTGCTTTGGTGATGGGGTAGGTTCTCGCCCGCCGGCCGGGGACGGGTCGGTAGTCCACAGCGCCATGGAGGCAGGGCCGTGCTGGAGGCCGACGAGGCGGCAGACATCGAAGAAGTCCAAGCATGGGCGGCAGGGCTGGACGCCCTGCACGCCCGGGTCGCGGGACGGTTCGCCCGCTCCGAGCCGCGGCGGCGGGCGCTGGCCTATCTGCGCGGGCTGCTGGGCAACGTGACGCGGAAGAACGGTTGGCAGCTGGCCGAGCACGCCGGTGAGCGCACCCCCGACGGCATGCAGCGGCTGCTTTCCACCGCCGGCTGGGACCCTGACCTGGTTCGCGACGACCTGCGCGAATACGTGGTGGAGCATCTGGGCGACCCGGGCGCGGTGCTGGTGGTGGACGAGACCGGATTCCTCAAGAAGGGCACGACCTCGGTGGGGGTCCAGCGCCAGTACTCCGGCACGGCCGGCAAGGTCGACAACTGCCAGCTCGGCGTCTTCCTCGCCTATGCCAGTCCCAAGGGGCGGGCGATGATCGACCGCGAGTTGTACCTGCCCGAAAGCTGGACCGACGACCCTGCGCGCTGCAAGGCCGCGCGGGTGCCCCAAGAGGTCGGGTTCCGGACCAAGCCGCAGCTTGCCCAGGTGATGCTGGAGCGTGCCCTGGACGCTGGCGTGCCGGCGTCGTGGGTGACCGCTGACGAGGTCTATGGCGGCAGCCCGGCGCTGAGGGAGTGGCTCGAGGAGCGGCAGGTGCCATACGTGCTGGCGGTCAAGTGCACCGAGCTGCTTGGAGTGGATGGCCCACAGGGTCCGGTTAGGACAAGCGCCGAGCAGCTGGCTACCGCGGTGCCAGCCGAGCAGTGGATCACCTGTAGCGCCGGCCATGGTGCCAAGGGCCGCCGGCTGGACGACTGGACCCGCGTGGGGTTGGCGGTGCCGGCCACGGCGGGGATGGCCAGGTGGCTGCTGGTGCGCCGCAGCCGCAGCGACGGGGAGCTAGCCTTCTACGCCTGCTATGCGCCGGCCACCACCCCGCTGATCGGGCTGGTGCGGGTGGCCGGGATCAGGTGGGCGGTGGAGGAGGGCTTCGAGCAGGCCAAGGGCGAGGTCGGCCTGGACCACTACGAGGTCCGCAGGTGGCCGGGCTGGTATCGGCACGTCACCCTGGCGCTGCTGGCGCATGCGTTCCTGGCCATCACCCGCGCCCAGGCCACCAACCTCGAGCGGGCAAAGGGGGGCACGGCGGCCTGAGCGGCGGGCTTGGCCTGCTGCCGCTGACCGTCCCTGAGGTCCGCCGCCTGCTGATCGCGTTGGTGTGGACCAGACCGGTCGCGCCGGGGTTCGTGCTGGCCTGGTCCAGGTGGCGCCGCCGCCATCAGGCCCGCGCCAGGCGCGCCCACTACCAGCGACAACAGCGGCAGGTGCGGCCGGACTGAGGATTGGGCAGCGCCAACGCTCGCTGCGCGAGTGCTGTCGGCCCCCTGGGCTAGCCTGCGCCGGTGAGCGAATTCAGCGAGAGCTACCACCTTGAGGCTGACCAGCAGCAGGCCGGCGTCCAGCTGCTCAGGCGGGCGAACCTCGACGGCGTTGTCTTCCCCCCACAACGCGGTTGGGTGAGTATCTTCCCCCGCTCGGAGTTCGGAGCGCCGCCCGAAGGCCTGATCCAGGCCAATCAGGGCTGCCTGCTGCACTACCTGCTGGACCAGGATGCCGGCTGGCTGTTCGAGGTCTTCACCGGCCCGCAGCTGGCCTGCCACTACCAGTGCCACTGGCTGGACTGGAGCGACTTTCAAGCTCGGGTCGGAGTCGATGCCAGCGGCCTGGACGTCGAGGTGGTCTGGACGCTCGCCCAGCGCCACGGCCACGATCCCCAGCTGGTGGAGCTGCAGCGGGTCCTGCACCCTCGCATCGAGCGGCGGACCGACCCGGAGACCGGCCAAGAATACGACGACTTCGTCGACTGGCCGGCAGGTGAGACGCTCGACAACGTGGCGTACGCCTTTGCCCGGCTCCTCGCCCTCCCCTACTACCAGTGGCTCCGGTGGCCGGTCGACCTCCGCGACGAAAAGGGCCGGCTTCAGCACGGCGCAGTCAGGGTCGGGAGCTGAGCACACCGGACTCTTCCTTCAAGGCATGCCCAACCCCGTCCATGAAGTGCGGCTGGAGTATTAGGCGGGTCAGCCCCCTGTCGTCGCCACTACGGAGTTCCGCCCAGAGGACCTGGTCGCGCTCCCCGGCGGCACGGCGCCCCACCGATCGAGGCTGTCGGTTGCGGCCGGTGCAAGCGCGCCGTGGCCCCCAGGGTGCTCCTCCAACCCCAGGGCGACCCTGGGCGCCTGGTCGTGAACCTCGACCCGACCACGTCGTCGTGGGCGTCAATGGTCAGCTCCAGCGGGGCCTCGGTTCGGCGTGCGGCGTTGGCCACCAGCTCCTCCACCAGTTGTTCGACATCGGCAAGAACGGTGTTGAGGCCCGTCGCGGTCACGGGCCTCGGCGACCAGCTGGCGTGCCGTGACGGCGGCGTGGGGATCGGCGGCAAGCCGGGCGCTGGAGTGGTGCCCTGCCGACACGCCCAGGACCCGGCGGCGGGCCAGTCCGCCATCCACCGATGGCGGGCAGGTGGGGCAGTCCAGCATCGCCCCTGCCGGCACGGGCGCTGGACGTGGCGGGGGTGACCGCAGTCCAGCCGGACCCGGCAGCCGGGATTGCCGGTGAGTGCGGTGGCCAGCCGGGCCGCCTTCTCGGTTCCAATGTCGGGGACACAGGGATCGGCGAATTCGCCACGGCATCCCCCCTTACGGCGGAACGGTTGCTGTTTCATCGGGACCGAGGTCCAGGAGGGCGGGTGGCTCCGGTCAGGACCGTGCCCACCGGCAGAGCCGGCAAACCAGCGAACTCAGCCAATCGGGCAGCAGCCTACCGGCGGCTTCCCACGGGCTGCCAGGGCGAGCGACCGGCCTCCACCCGAAGGAGCCGTGGACACGGCTGCGTAACCAAGACGCCATCGTGGCCGGTGACCCGTTGCCCAACCGAGAGAGGTTGAGGGCCAGGCCCAGGGAGTTGCAGGGTCATCACGGCAGAGCTACCAAGGATCTCATTTTGGGGTGGCGCGGCCTTATTTGCGAGGAGCCCGGAGAAGAGGCGTCGTCATCTGGATCGTGCTTGGTCATCCGGGACGCAGCAGCGGCCCGACCCGTGCGCGACGTGCGGAGCCGGGCTGCCGCGGCTGGCGGTTGCGCCGGAGTTACTTCGCCCGCTGGCGGAGGGCGGCGATCAGCTCGTCCTTGCCCATCGCCGAGCGGCCCTCGATGCCCAACTACCGAGCCCGCTCATGCAACTCCTCGAGGTGCGCTCCTCACAGGTGCGCCGGTCCGCCGACCAGCAGTCGGAACTCTGCCCCCCTCCCCCCGCTCACCCGGTACCCCGACCCGCAGCGGTGACCATGGCCAAGGAACAAGTCGGCGAGCGTAAGCACCGTCCAGCGGCGGTCGAAACGGTTGCCCGCCTAGTCTGACGGACCGCCGGCAAGGGCTAACCTGCTCCACTCCGAGAGAACGAATGCCAATCTCAGAAGGCTCCACCGACAGGACCACCACAATCAGCTGAATCCTCAACCGGCGCCCACAGGTGCCTCCTGGCACCATCCGTCAGTTGCAGCAACTGCTCGTTCTTGAAGCACTGCCATAACACATGACAGTCACCGTCACGCTCTACTGTCCTGCCGAAATCGTCTGACGAAAGCATTGCACCCGAGGTGCCAGTTGCTCCTCGCCGAGGGCGAGTCGGAACGATGCCGCTGGGCGTCGTGAGACGCCACCGCACTGGGCTGTGCCAGAAATTTGCCAGAAACTACGCCACACGCGACCTCGCCCCACACCACCCCCCAACCCTCGACAGGACTTCTCACCTGCGCGGTTGTGCGGAAACGCTAGGTGCTGCGTGGCGTTGTGAACCACTGGCGCATCGATGGTAAGGATGGGGTCGCCAGTTCGATTCTGGCGGGGGGCTCCAAGAGAGAAACTGCAGGGCAGGCTGGGTGCAATGCCCGGCCTTCCGCGTCAGCAGGGATACGCTGACGACCGGAACCCACGGCTTGTCAGCAAGCCACTCCACGTGTTCGGTTGTGCAGTTCCGGTAGATCCTTGACACCGTGGCTTCGCCTGATGCTGGACAGAGTTCCGCCTGATGCCTGACACGGCTTCGGTTGGTCCTTCACACTCCACCCGGCCTTCCCGGTCGTTGCCGCCTTGGGTGGCCAGGCCCGGGGAGGGGCGGGAGGGTGCTCTGGGAGTACCGGGTGGTCTAGCAACGCTGTGACGCGTCATGGAGGTGATTCGTGACGGGCGGACGGTGACCGAGGTGGCGCGTTCCCGCCAGAGCTTGTACGCCTGGATGGATCGGTATGCGGCCGGCGACCTAGACGGAGGCTGCAAATGGGACAGGCCTCGTAGGAACGTTGACTGGCATTGATGCCGCAATCTATGCTAAGTAGTCCTTGGACAGCTACCGTCGGGCTCGTAGCCTTTCAGGGCTGCTCACGTGGGAGGGGGGTCCAGGTGACCTCAGGGGAAGCCGTTCCCGAGCGACGGGGCGGATTTAAGTTCGTAGCTCCCCGCATCGCCCCGATCGAAGCCGCAGAGCAGCTGGAGGGCTGCGGGTGCGGCTGTTCCTGCGACGGGGGCATGGGCGGCGGGGGTGGCGGCGGAACAGGGAGCACAATCGAGGTCCCCGAGACCGAACGCCCAGAGATCCGCAACCAATAGAGCCGGCCGTCATGGCCTCAACGGGCGGCCGGTACCGTGGAGCCGACGCGATGCGCCTGCTGGAGCGAGTCGTCGTCCCCCCTCGCTTGGCGCTGATTCTTCGGGATGGCGAGACACTGGGTTACAACCCGGCGCTCAACACCTGGACGTATCTCGAGGAGGACACCGCCGAGACGCTTCGGTGGTTGCGGGCGGGGCGCGAGCGCGGTGGCCTGGGAGCGCATCTGGGGCGTCGCTTCAGCACCGCGCCGTCCGAGTCGGAGGCGCGGCTGATGGAGATCCTGCAGTGGTGCATTCTCCGCCGGATGCTATACCTCGACCGGGTGCCGGAGATCCCCGAGATCCAGCACCCGGAGAACCCTCTGGCGACGGTCTACTGGATCTGCACGCAGGCGTGCAATCTCCGGTGCACCTACTGCTACCAGAGCGCAGCGAAGCCCCGGCCCAACGAGCTGACGACGGCCGAGGGCATGCGGCTCATCGACCAGGTGGTCGAGCTTGGCGCACGGACTTTCATCTTCACCGGCGGCGAGCCCTTCTTCCGACCTGACCTGTTGGAGCTCGCCCGGTACAGCAGAGACGCGGGTCTCCGGACGAACGTCATCACCAACGGGCAGTCCATAGACGAGGCGAACATCGACGACGTCGCTGCAATCTTCCACAACGTGACGGTCAGCCTTGACCACGGGCTTCCGGAGCACCACGACCGCAACCGCGGCGAAGGGTCGTGGGAGAAGGCCGTCGGCGCCATCGACCTGCTGCTGGAGCATGGCGTCGCCGTCGACATCAACTCGGTCCTCACCTACTACGGTCTTGCGGACCTGCACGAGCTGCTGGCCTTTGTCCGGCGGCGGCGGATCGGGGACCACCGCATCGTGCCGCAGTTCCCGATGGGGCGGGGCCGGGCGAGTCGCGCCCGGACCGGCGAGCTTACCGCCGGCGAGCTGCTCGGGCTCGAACAGCAGCTCCGTGCCGCCGCGGCCGGCTTCGCCCCGGACGAGCAGCGGTCCAGCTCTCCGGAAGGGGTCTACAGCACGAAGGGGATGCGGCGGAACCACTGCGGGGCCGGGCTGAGCGAGGTCTCGGTCGATCCCGAGGGCTGGGTGTATCCGTGTCGGCTCCTGCAGGACCGACGGTTCCGGACCGACAACGTCCGGAGTCGCCCGCTGATCGACATCGTCGCGAACCATCCCGCGCTCAAGTCGATCCGGGCCACCGTGGTGGAGCGACTCGAGCCCTGCAGGACGTGCATCATCAAGTCTCACTGCGGGGGCGGGTGCCGCGGCATCCACTTCTCGTTCACGCACGACTACGTCAAGGCACATCCCATGTTCTGCGCATACCTCCGCCGGATGTTCGAGGGGAAGGCCTGGGAGAGCACCGGGCACCTACCGCCCCCGCGGCGAGCTGAGTTCGTGGAGCAACCGGCCGACCTCGAGGACCCGCAGCCGGAGCCGGCTCACCGGGTGTTCGTGCCGCTCTCCCTCGTCACACGACGTTGACCATGCTCCACCGATGCGCCGACGTCATCTGGGATCGTGTGGATGGAACCATGACCCTCTGCCACCTGGGCACCGGCCAGCTCATGCGGCTCAACGAGACCGGGTCGTTGCTGTGGGAGGCATGCGAGGCCTCGACGGTCGACGAGCTCGTCGAGCGCCTAACCGCGCTATATCCGGAGGAGTCGAAGGAGTTGGTTGCCGAAGCCGTCTCGGCGTTCGTCGTGTCGCTCGCCGAGGCCGAGCTCATCGAACTGCGGGACTCGACACCGTGACCGGGGAGGGGTAGGTGGCGGTCTTCATTACTGACGAGTGTGTGACCTGTGGAGCCTGCCTGTGGGAGTGCCCGACCGAGGCCATCGCTCCAGGAGATCCGCGCCCGGTGGTGGATCCGGAGCTGTGTACCGAGTGCCTCGGGTTCTTCGGTGAGAGCCAGTGCGCCGTGGTCTGCCCGGTGCATGCGATCGCGCTCCGCCACGAGTCCGAGGAAGCACTTGCCGGGAGGTATGCGCGGCTGTATCCGGCCCGGGAGCCTCAGGACACCTGGATCTGGCGCCGGCTGGGGAGCGTCTGAACGGACGCCAGCCCCTGGGGGTCCTGCCCGTGGAGGTTGGTGACGATGGGGTTCCTCGTAGATGCGCCAATACTCAAGGAGCGTGATGGAGGTGGCTCGAAAAGTCCGCTGTGAATATGAGAGCGACCTATTTCCACGCGAGGATTTTGAGGCAACGGCTACCTACGGGCTCGTCCACACAAAGAACCTTGAGGAAGGCGTACCTAGGCATACAAAGACCGGACGGGTTATAGACTGGGGTGAGCGGCCCGGAGTCGGCCAGTGGGTAAGCCCTCTACCATCCCCTCCACCCCCTGATAACCGCTGGGTAAGCCCTCCTGGGGAGCCTCCATCTCGGGACTTCTCCTGAGCTGCGACGGTAGCAAGCGGATCGAGGCCCTGGCGAACATTACAGGAGGACCCGAGGATGACTTGGCCACCGATCCCTGATAAACGTGCGGCCCAGGACATTGACTTGCTCAAAATCCGATATCAAGGGGAAGTCGATGAGGCCAAAGCCCAGCTTAGAGACCAGGCAGCCGCAGAGGGACGAAACGTCGATGAAGACTGGGAGCTTGAAAAGTACAATTGGGAGCAAGAGAAGGCCGCCATGGCCGCAGAATATGCACTACAGAAATCAATTCACGATGCGCGGATAGAGATCGCCAAGGGTTCAATCGAACGTGCACATAAGGGGGCGGAGTTTATCCGCAACGCTGCCAGCGCTATCGCGACAGTTTACACAGGAGTGGCTGGATTAGCCTTTGCCAGTAAGGACGGCCTAAAGCTGCCGACACGAAGAGTCATACCAGCCATATTCTTGGGTCTCGCGCTCGTGCTCTCTGCAGCCTACGTCGCCTGGATACGCCGAGGGCCGGATTCGTCTGCACCTACGCCAACATCTTCTTTGCCTGAATACCAGGATCGTCGAATAAATGCTTTCACCACCTGGGTCTCGAGAATCGCCTTGAACCGAGCTTACACCATGCATGCCGCTGTCATCAGTTTAGGCGCCGGAGTCCTATTTCTTCCAATGCCCTTTATCGAACTCCCAACCTGGTTCGTTTGGGGTGCACCCATATGTGTCTTAATCCTGATGTTGGTTATTCCTTATTGGACAGCTGGCTACTGGTCGCAGCGTAAGCGTAGATGATCGCGGCGATACCTCGACAGGGCCTACAAGTAGTGGTAGACGGTCTGCCAGGGCGGGAGGTCGTGGGCAGCAGTCGCCAGGCGCAGCCCGCCCGTATCAGGTAAAGCATTGCGTCCAGCAGTTCGCGGCGCTGGTGGAAAGCCGAGCGGCCGCCCGGCTTGGGTGCGGGGATCAGTGGGCGAGGATGGCCATTGGGCGTCGGTGAGGTCGGTTGGATAGCGGGGGCGGGACGCGGTCACAAGGGCTCCTTGAAGGCCAGGCGGACGGTGAAGCGCCGCAGCCTACAGCCTTCTAAGACACCCTCCAATGGGACGTCGGCAACCAGAAGCGTGTCAGCAGGCTGTCAGCAACTCGACCGCACAACCCCTCGCGCAACATCACGTACCATGGCGCCGCCAGCGCCGTGGCCTGCGGTGATGTGTGGCGGAGTGGGGTGGCGCGCTGTCCCGTCGGCCCCGCCTGAACCGCTGGTGATTCCATGGTAAGGATGGGGTCGCCAGTTCGATTCTGGCGGGGGGCTCCAAGGGAGAAAGCGCAGGTCAGGTTGGGTGCACAGGCCGGCCTGCCGCGTAACGGACATGTGAGCCTTACGCGTGACGTTTGGTCATTCGCCCGATGGCCGTCAGCCTATAGTCAGCTCTACTGGACCGAGGCCTCTGCTGGCCAGCCAGCACGCCGTTCCTGGTGGAGTTACTTGGCTGCGCGCGCCTGATAATGGACATTGATCACTGAGCCAAGGGTCGACACGGGACGGCCCGCATGACGGGAGCGCGCATGACGTTCTGGCGGGACGGCCTGCAGGGCCGTAACAACGCAGCAGGTAGCACCCAAGCCGCCATGTCGCCGTCGTCTGCCGTCGGATCTAGCGTAGGCAGGTGGGGGTGAGCGGTGCGGAGGCCGGCAGGGAGGGGCGGCCGGTCCTTCGTGCGGCCACCGACGTCGCTCCCACTCCGCAGGCGCCGGTGCTGCTGGAGACCAAGCTGCACGCGCCCACGCCCGGCCCTAGGACTCTGGCTCGTCCCCATCTGTTTGGGGTGCTCGGCGACGCGGCCGGCAAGCGACTAACCCTGGTCAGCGCTCCGGCCGGCTTCGGCAAGACGACCCTCCTGGCGGCCTGGTGTGCTGCTGAGAGGGAACGCCGGCCGGCCGGCTGGGTTAGCCTTGACCAGAGCGACAATGACCCCAAGCGCCTGTGGACCTATGTGGTCGAGGCGCTGCGCAGGCTGGACCCAGCTGTGGGAGAGCAGTCGCTGGCCGCGTTGCGGGCTCCAGGCACGAGCCTGGTCGATGATGTGCTGCCAATGCTGCTTAACGAACTGGCTGCGCTGACCCGCCCGGCGGTCCTGGTGCTTGATGACTTCCATCTGGTTGAGGACGAGGAGTGCTACCGGTCGATGGCGTTTCTGATCGAGCGCCTGCCCCCGACCCTCCAGCTGGTCCTGTCGACCCGCTCGGACCCTCCGTTGGGTCTGGCGCGGCTGCGCGCTCGAGACGAGCTGGGTGAGCTACGTGCCGCCGACCTGCGCTTCACTCCCGAGGAGGCAGTGACGTTCCTGGACGATAGGGCCGGAGTGCAGCTTGACCCTGCCGACCTGGTCAGGCTGTACCAGCGCACCGAGGGCTGGCCCGCCGGGCTGCAGCTGGCGGCGCTCACGCTCAAGGACCACCCCGATCCGAGCGCAAGCGTGGCGACCTTTTCTGGCACCACCCGGCACGTCATCGACTACTTGGGGACTGAGCTGCTGTACGCCCAGCCGCCCGAGATTCAGGCGTTCCTGCGGCGCACGTCGATCCTGGAGCGGCTGTCGGCACCGCTGTGCGACGCCGTCACCCAAGGCGGGAACTCGGCCGGAATCCTCCGCCGGCTCGAGCGGGCCAACCTCTTCTTGGTCCCCCTCGACGACCAGCGTGCGTGGTACCGCTACCACCACCTGTTCGGCGAGCTGCTGCAGCACGAGCTGGGTGTGTCCGAGCCGGCGCTGACCCCGATTCTGCACCGGCGGGCGAGCGCCTGGTACAGCCAGGCAGGATTTCCGGAGGAGGCCATCCACCATGCCGTGCTCGCCGGCGACGTCGCGGGGGCCGGCGAGCTGATCGGCCGCCACTGGGTCGCCTACGTGGACCGCTGGCGCATCGCGACGGTGCGGAGCTGGCTGCGGGCCCTTCCAGAGGAGGCCGTGCGGACCGATCCCCTTCTGGCGCTGGTGTCGGCCTGGATCGCCCTGTCGTTTGAGAAGCCCGCGGAGCTGGACCGCTGGCTGGCCGTCGCCGACCGGCTCCCCTCCCGGGGGCCGCTGCCCGGGGGGATCCCGTCGCTGGAGCTGGGGATCGCGGTGCTGCGCGCCGTCAGCGGGTTTCATGGTGTCCAGTCCAGGATGGACGCCGCCCAGCGGGTGCTTGCGCTGCAACCCGACCCGGATAGCCTCTGGCGCCAGACCGGCTGGTGGGCGCTTGGGTACGGTCTGTACCTATCCGGCAGGCCGGCAGAGGCGCAGGCGGCGGTGGAGGAGTCGATCCGCATCGGCCGGACCGCGCGGGTCCAGACCACAATCATCCGGTCGCTCACGGTGCTCGGGCTGATCCACGACGACCAGGGCAGGAGCCAGGAGGCTGAGGCGGCCTGCCGCCAAGCAGTGGAGCTGATCGAGGCCGAGGGGCTGTCCAAGAGCCCGGTCGTGGGAACCACCTTTACGCTGCTCGGCAGGGTCCGAGGCAGGCGAGGCGACCTGCGCGATGCCCGCGCAGCCCATGAGCGCGCGTTTGCATCCCAGCGCTATCACGTCGAGCGGTTCCACGCTCTGGTTGAGTTGCTACCTCTCCGCCATGCTGACGACGACCCCGAAGGGGTCCAGGAACTCCTGGCGGAAGCTCGGCGGCTGGAGGCAGCCGGCATCGACTTTGGCGTGCTTCCCCGCCGGCTGAAGGCGATGTCGTGGCGGCTCCATCCGGCCGACAAGCTCGCCGGAGCGCTCAGCGCACGAGAGATCGAGGTGCTGCGGCTGCTCTCCGGCCCGCAGTCGCTGCGGGACATCGGTCAAGCGCTCTATATCTCCCATGACACCGTCAAGAGCCACGCCAAGGCCATCTACCGCAAGCTTGGAGTCGCCTCGCGCACGGAGGCGGTCGCCGTTGGCCGCAGGCTCGGCTTCCTCCGCTGACGGCCAGATCACCCCCTGGATCCCCCAACCAGGGTGATGTTCCGACGCGCCGAGATGGGCATTCTTGAATATCCCCGTCCCGCGTGGACGGGACGTCGGCATCGGGCGCGAGAAAAGGGGGGCCGCTGTGAGCGAGCCTCATACCTCGCTGTCTGGCGACGGTGGTAGACCACCGGTCCTCCACTCGGTCGCCTCCGCAACTCCCGGCAGGGTCGCCGAGTTCGACACGATCGTGGAGGAGCTGCGGGTCACCGAGGAGGAACTCCGCGTCCTCAGCGAGCAAATGGCGGCCACCGAGCAGGCGCTGTACGCCGAGTGGGAGCGCTATCGTGAGTTGTTCCAAGCCAACCCAGCTGCCCATCTGCTCACCGACCTGGTCGGGGTTGTCCAGGAAGCCAACCAGCAGGCCGTGAAGCTGCTCGGGGTGGACCACCGCTACCTGATTGGCAAGCCGCTGGCCACCTTCGTCATCGCTGAGCAGCGGCGAGCGGTTCGGAACGGGTTGCGTGGCCTGCTCACCTCGGACGGGCTGCAGGAGTGGACGATTCGCCTCCAGCCCAGGAGCCGGACCCCGGTGACGGTGCTGGCCACCGTGGGCGTGGCCCGCAACCACGCCAGCCAGCCAAAAGAACTTCACTGGTTGCTTCGCCAACAGCCCGATGCCGCTGAGCGACCATCCCCTGACTCCCAAGCGCTCGTCGAGCTGCTGACCACCCAATCGCTCCCACCGGTGGATGGGGTGGAAAACGGGATCGGCAACATCATCAACAGCCTGCGCGAGAGCATCGGCGCCCTGGTCGTGCTCCTGGGCGCGGACGGGGGCGTCTTGGCGCTGGTCGACGAGGATGGCGCGCTGCGATGGGCGACCGCCACCAGTCAGCCGGCTTACCTGCTCGCCCTGGTCGAAGCGGACTTCGGGGAGGGACCTGGCGTGGACGCGCGCGCCGCCGGGCGGCCGGTGGCCACCCCGGACATCCGAGGCGAGCAGCGCTGGCTGCGGTTGGGTCCAGTCGCCGCCAGCCACAGCGTGCGCGCG
>Ga0268241_10000085_pt1 | contig 12278 bp, 9 predicted proteins | sample BulsoiAmnAmmetaG_FD_200248 | JGI IMG/M metagenome (GOLD analysis project Ga0268241, IMG submission 200248) | Bulk soil microbial communities from Mexico - Amatitan (Am) metaG (v2) (version 2) | ecosystem: Environmental > Terrestrial > Soil > Agricultural land | place: Mexico: Amatitan, Jalisco...
TCGTCCGGCTCGGTCCAGCGGCGAGCGACCACGTCGACCGCCCCGCGGAGCAGCCCCCAGAAGGTGGCGCTGATCTCGCCGCCGTGGCGGTGGTACAGCCAGGCGGTGTCGAGCAGGTAGCCGTACACGTCGAGCTGGAACTGCTCGGCGGCGGCGTTGCCGATCCGCACGGGATGGGAGCCGCGCCAGCCCTCCAGCTCCCCGAGCCGCACCTCGGGCAACTGCCGCTCGCCGCCGACCCCGTACATGATCTGGAGGTCCTCGGCCCGTCCGGCGGTGGTGCGCTCCAGCCAGGCCATGAAGTCGTGCGCCTCCTCGGTATATCCCAGGGTGAAGAGGGCATAGAGGTTGAGCGCGGCGTCGCGCAGCCAGCTGTAGCGGTAGTCCCAGTTGCGGACCCCGCCGATCTTCTCCGGCAGGGAGGTGGTCGGCGCCGCCACGATGGCGCCGGTCGGCGCGTTGGTGAGCGCCTTGAGCACCAGCGCGCTGCGCACCACCTGCTCGCGGTACGGGCCCTGGTAGGCGCAGCGGGCGGACCAGCCCCGCCAGAAGGCGACGGTGCCGCGGATCCGCGCGGCCACCTCGTCGAGGCTGAGCCGGTGCACCTCGAGCTGGTGCGGCAGGCTGTAGGTCAGCGCCACGAAGGCGTGCTCGCCGCCGCGGAGCCGCAGCGTCCCCCGGCAGCCCCACGCGTCGGTCTGCGTCAGCGGGATCTGGGACTGGAGCACCAGCGCGTCGGCGCCGCCGTAGACCACGCCGCAGTCAGGGCCGCGCAACTCCGTCCGTGGGGTGGTCAGGCCGTAGTCGAAGCGTGGCGCGAACTCGAGCGCGACCTCGACCTCGCCGGCCTCGCAGTAGACCAGGCGCAGGAGCTGGTGGTGGGAGCGGGTCTGGGCGGCGTCGCCGGCCAGCGCTCCCCGGCGGACCACCAGACAGTCCGTCACGGTGATGCTGCCGCTGCTGCTGGCCATGCGCGTCTCGAGCACGTTGGTGCCGGGCAGGTAGCACCGGCCGATCGTGTAGGCGGTGCCCGCCGGCGCGACGCGGAAGTGACCACCCCTGGACCAGTCCAGCAGGCGGGCGAACACCGGACGCGCGTCGAAGCGGTGGAAGCAGCACCAGTCGATCGAGCCGTCGCGCGACACCAGGGCGGCGGAGTGGCAGTCGCCCAGCAGCGCGTAGGTCGACAGCGGAGGGTACCGATCTTGGAACCGTCCCTGGTCGCTCATGGCCGTTGCTGTCTCCCGCCCTTCTAAAGGAGAATTTGATTGTCTATAGAAACACACAGCGCGGCCCGTATGTCCAGCACCTGTTGGTTTTAGGAAGGGACCGTCGTGCGGTGGCAGGATGTCGGTGGCTGCTGGAAGGAGCGGACGGACGAGTCAGGCGCTGGCGAGTGGTAGGCGGTCCCGGCGGCACGTGGCTGGCACCGGGATCGTGGTGGGCTGGCTGCTGGCCGCCGGCGTCGCTCTGCTGGCCGGCCGCCGGGTTGCCGACGGCGGCTGGTTGGCGCTGCACCTGGTGCTGCTGGGCGCGGTGACCAACGCGATCGTCGAGTGGAGCGAGCACTTCGCGGCCGCGTTGCTGCACGCCCCGGCCAGCCCCGACCGGGTCGTGTGGGCCCGCGCCGGGCTGCTCAACCTGGCCGTGGTGGCGGTGCTCGCCGGCGTCCACGGCGACCATCCCGGGCTGGCGGCCGCCGGCGCGGGGCTGCTGGGTGTGGTCGTGGCCGCGCACGCCTGGCTGCTTGGGAGCTGGCTGCGGCGCGGTCTCGGCGTCCGGGGGCGGCTGGGCGACACCGTCTGGTTCTACCTGGCCGGCAGCGGCGCGCTGCTGGGCGGTGCCGGGTTGGGCGTGATGCTGAGCGCCGGCACCGGCCCGGCGGACACCTACCGCGCGCTGCGGCTGGCGCACGCGCACCTGAACGTCCTCGGCTGGATCGGCCTGGCGGTCGTCGGCACGCTGTTCACCCTCTGGCCGACCGTGCTGCGCACCCGCATGGTCGCCCACCTGTCGGCGGCGGCGAGGTGGGCGTTCCTGCTGTGCGTCGGCGGGCTGGCCGCGACCGTTGGCGGCCTGCTCCTCCAGCAGCGCGGCCTGGCGCTGGCCGGGCTGGCCGGTTACCTCGCCGGGCTTGGCGCCGCGCTGGTCCCGTTCGTGGCGACCATGCGCCAGCGCCAACCGCAGAGCGGCGCCGCGTGGACGCTGCTGGCCGGCCTCGCCTGGCTGCTGGTGGCGGTGGCCGTCGACCTGGCCTGGCTAGCCGCCGCCCACCGGGTGGTCGACCTCGACGAGCACGTGGGCCGCCTGGTCCCCGCCATCAGCGTGGGGTTCGGCGTCCAGATGGTCACTGGAGCGTTGTCGTTCCTGCTGCCGGTGATGCTGGGCCGCGGCGCGCTGGGCAACCGCCGGCTGACGCGCCTGCTCGAGCTGGCCTGGCCGGCCCGCCTGGTCGCCGTCAACCTCGGCGTCGCGCTGCGCACCTTCGGTCCGGCGGCCGGCTGGACCGTCCCGCTCGCCTGGTGGCTCATCGGGCTGGGGATCGGCTGGTTCGTGCTGCTCGCCGTGGCGGCCATGGTCGCCGCCAGGGCCGCACACCGGGTCCCGGAAGCCGGATAGGATGCTGCCCGAGCCAGTGCGCTGACCGGGATTTCGGGAGGTCGACGTCGAACACAGCGGCGGGGTAGCGGCGGCTCCCAAGGGTCGGCTGGCGGAGCTGTTCCCTGGCTATTTCGCGCTGGTCATGGCCACCGGGATCATCGCGGTGGACGCCCTCCAGCAGCGGGTCCTCTGGCTGGCCAGGACGCTGCTCTGGGTCAACGTGGTGTTCTACCTGGCGTTGTGGGGCCTGTACCTGGCGCGCCTGATCGGCTACCAGCAGCGGTTCCTGGCGGACCTGACCAGCCACCAGCGCGGCCCGGCGTTCCTGACCATGGTGGCGGGCACCGAGGTGCTGGGGTCCGGGTTCGTGCTGATCCTCGGGTGGCGGACCGCCGGGCTGGCGCTGTGGGCGCTCGGACTGGCCCTGTGGGCCGGGTTGTTCTACACGGTGCTGGCGGCGGTCACCATCCGGACCCCCAAGCCGGACCTGGCCAGCGGGATCCACGGCGGCTGGCTGGTGCTGGTGGTCGGCACCGAGTCGGTGGGCGTCCTGGGCGCGCTGCTCGCCGGCGGTCCGGGCGGCTCGCCGGCGCTGCTGTTCACCGCCCTGGCCGCCGCCACGGTCGGCCTGGTGCTGTACGTCGTCGTCATCGGGCTGGTGTGCTACCGCTGGTGGTTCTTCCCGCTCGCCGCCGCGGAGGCGACCCGCCCTACTGGATCAACATGGGCGCCCTGGCGATCACCACGCTGGCGTTCGCCAGCATCCACGCGGCCGCGGCGGCGGGCGGGCCGGGCATCGAGGCGCTGCGCGGCTTCCTCGGCGGGATGACCGTGCTCGCCTGGGCGGGGGCGACCTGGTGGGTCCCGCTGCTGGTGGTGATCGGCGTGTGGCGCCACCTGGTGGACCGGGTGCCGCTGCGCTACGACCCGCAGTACTGGTCGCTGGTGTTCCCCTTGGGGATGTACGGGGCGGCGACCTACCGCATGGCGGGCGAGCTGGAGCTCAGCTTCCTGGACTGGCTGCCCAGGACGTTCCACGTCCTGGCGCTGCTCGCCTGGGCGGTGACGCTGATCGGGATGGCGCGCGGCCCCCTCCGCCGGCCCGGCTGACCCGCCCGGCTCTCATTTGGGCAGGCTCTCCCAGCCGCGGCGGGCCGGGCGCGCGCCTGGCGTGGCGGCCGGCGGGCGTCGCCGGTAGACGATGTAGGGGCGGAACAGGTACTGGAGCGGCGCGGTGAACGCGTGGATCAGCCGCGTGAACGGCCAGATGGCGAACAGCGCCATGCCGACCACGGTGTGGACCTGGTAGTCGACCGGGGCCGCGGCCATCAGCCGCACGTCGGGCCGCAGCGCGAAGATCGAGCGGAACCAGGGGGCGACGGTCGCGCGGTAGTCGTAGCCGGCGCTGCCCGCCCTGATGCCGCCCGCCACCAGGGTGGCCCACAGCCCGGCGACGATCGCGCCGACCAGCACGACGTACATGAGCTTGTCGTTGCGGGTGGTGGCCATGAAGACCGGGCCGGTGCGGCGGCGGCGGTAGAGGAGGATGGCGATCCCGGTGAGGGTGGTCAGCCCGGCCACGCCTCCCACGGTGAGGGCGGTGACGTGGTAGCCGTGCTCGGTCACGCCCGCCCGGAAGGTCCACGACTCCGGGATCACCAGGCCGAGCACGTGGCCGGCGATCACGAACAGCAGGCCGAAGTGGAACAGCGGGCTGCCGATGCGCAGCAGCCGAGACTCGTACAGCTCCGAGGAGCGGGTGGTCCAGCCGAACCGGTCGTAGCGCCAGCGCCACACCGTGCCGGCCACGAGGATCAGGATGGTCAGGTAGGGGAGCACGCCCCACAGGATCAGCGCCCGGGTGCTCATGGCCGGCTCCTCCCGGTGGTCGGGTAGGGGTCCAGGCCGACCTGCTCGCGCGGCGGGCCGCTGGCCGCCAGCGCCAGGATCGCCTCCCGGTCGCGTGGCGAGGGGCCCGGGAGCGTCGCGCAGACCGCCTCCACGACCCGCGCGTACGGCGAGCCGGCGTCCTGGAGCCCGAGGCGCAGCAGCTCCAGCGCCGGCCGGTGCTCCTCGAGCAGGTCGCGCCGGCGGGTCGCCGCGGTGAACTCCAGCAGCGCCGGGAGGAAGTCGGGCAGCTCGCCGTCCGCCAGCTCCAGCCCTGCCGACCGGTAGCGCTGCTTGAGCCGCCCGAGCGCGACGCCGCGGCGGCGGGTGTCCCCGTCGGTGTAGTAGGTCAGGTACAGGCAGGTGCGGCGGCGGAAGTCGAACGCCTCGACGTACTGCTGCGCCAGCTCGGTCCCGCCGTGGCCGTCGAGGTGGCGGAGGAAGCCCTGCAGGTGCTGCCGGGCGGCGCAGGCGGGCAGCGCGGCGACCGCCTCGCGGACCAGTTGGATCCGCCGCCGCGCCGCCTGGTCGCCGGCGGGGTAGTGCAGCAGGATCGAGGCGGCCTGGTCGACGACCGCGAGGTCCCGGTCGGTGAGGGCGGTCATCGCCGGTCCTCGCCGTCGCGCTGAGGGAACAGCCCCGGCGGCTCGCCCTTGCCGTCCCAGTTGAGCAGGTTCACCCGAGCGCCACGCTCTCCCGGGTCGACCGGCCGGTCGGCGGTCTGGCGCTGCTTGAGCGCGTGGAACGTCTCGACCGCGACCGGCATGGGCCGACCGGACGCCTCCCCGAACGGGCCGCTGGCGTACATGCCCGGGCCGCCCTCGTAGTCGAGGCTGCACGCCAGCTCCTCCAGCTCGCGGCCCTGCTCCTCGTGGGCGGTCGGGATCACGTAGCGGTCCTCGTACTTGGCCAGGGCGAGCAGCCGGTACAGCTCCTGGAGCTGGGCGCCGGTCATCCCCACCGACGCGGGGATCGACTCGTCGGCGGGCTGGCCCAGGGTGAGGTCGCGCATGTAGGAGCGCATGGCCGCCAGCCGCTGAAGCACCGCCCGCACCGGCTCGACGTCCCCGGCGGTGAACAGCTCGGCCAGGTACTCGAGCGGGATCCGCAGCGTGTCGATCGCGCCGAACAGGTTGCCGGCGTCCTCGCCGTCGTTGCCGGTGTTGGTGAGCACGTCGACCACCGGGGACAGTGGCGGCACGTACCACACCATCGGCAGCGTGCGGAACTCGGGGTGCAGCGGCAGCGCCACGCGGTAGTGCTTGAGCAGCGCGTGGATCGGGGAGCGCCGGGCCGCCTCCAGCCAGTCCTCGGGGATGCCGCCCGCCCGCCCGGCGGCGACCACCCGCGGGTCGGCGGGGTCGAGCAGCACCTCGAGCTGCGCCTGGTACAGCTCGCGCGGGTCGCGCACGCTGGCCGCCTGGAACACCCGGTCGGCGTCGTACAGCACCAGCCCGATGTAGCGCAGCCTGCCGACGCAGGTCTCCGAGCACACCGTCGGCTGGCCGACCTCCACCCGCGGGTAGCAGAAGGTGCACTTCTCCGCCTTGCCGGTGCGGTGGTTGAAATAGACCTTCTTGTACGGGCAGCCGGTCACGCACATCCGCCAGCCGCGGCAGCGGTCCTGGTCGACCAGGACGATGCCGTCCTCCTCCCGCTTGTACATCGCCCCCGACGGGCAGGAGGCGACGCAGGAGGGGTTCAGGCAGTGCTCGCAGATCCGCGGCAGGAAGAACATGAACGACCGCTCGTACTCGAACGCCACCGTGGCCTGCGCCTGCTCGCGGAGCCGTTGCACGATCGGGTCGAGGTGGCCGTGCTCGGGCGCGCCGGCCAGGTCGTCGTCCCAGTTGGCGCTCCAGGAGATGTCGGTGGGCTGGCCGGTCAGTAGCGACTTCGGCCTGGCCACCGGGAAGTCGTCGCCCAGCGGCGCCGAGGTGAGGTGCTCGTAGTCGTAGGTCCACGGCTCGTAGTAGTCGCGGATGTTGGGCAGCACCGGGTTGGCGAAGATGGTCAGCAGCTTGCGGAGCCGCCCGCCCGCCTTGAGGGTGAGCCGGCCGCGCCGGTTCAGCGTCCATCCGCCCTGCCACCGCTCCTGGTCCTGGTAGCGACGGGGGTACCCCTGGCCGGGGCGGGTCTCGACGTTGTTGAACCAGACGTACTCGACGCCGCTGCGGTTGGTCCACGCCTGCTTGCAGGTCACCGAGCAGGTGTGGCACCCGATGCACTTGTCGAGGTTCATCACCATCGCCATCTGCGCCATCACCCGCATCAGTAGCGCACCTCCTGACTGCGAGGCCGGATGACGGTCACCTCGTCGCGCTGATTGCCGGTCGGGCCGAGGTAGTTGAACGCGAACGACAGCTGCGCGTAGCCGCCGATCAGGTGGGTGGGCTTGACCAGCAGCCGCGTGAGCGAGTTGTGGATGCCGCCACGCCGGTCGTTGGCCTCCGAGCGGGGCACGTCGATGGTCCGCTCCTGCGCGTGGTGCACGAACACCGTGCCGGCGGGGATGCGGTGCGACACGATCGCGCGGGCCACCAGGATGCCGTTGCGGTTGACCGCCTCGACCCACTGGTTGTCCGCCACCCCGATCGCTCCGGCGTCGGCCGGGTGCATCCACACGGTCGGGCCGCCCCGCGACAGCGACAGCATCAACAGGTTGTCCTGGTACTCGGAGTGGATCGACCACTTGGAGTGCGGCGTGAGGTAGCGGACGGTCACCTGCCGGCCGCCGTCGGCGCCGAGCGCCGGCTCGCCGAACAGCCGCCGCATGTCCAGCGGCGGCCGGTAGATCGGCAGGGTCTCGCCCAGGTCGCGGATCCAGTCGTGGTCGAGCAGGAAGTGCATGCGGCCGGTGAGCGTGTGCCACGGCTTCAGCTGCTCGACGTTGGTGGTGAACGGCGCGTAGCGGCGACCGCCCGTCTCCGACCCGGACCACTCCGGGCTGGTGATCACCGGGACCGGCCCGGCCTGGGTGTCCGCGAAGGTGATGCGGCGCTCGTGGCTGCCCTCCGCCAGCTGGGCGAGCGGCCTGCCGACCCGCCGCTCCAGGGTCCGGAAGCCCTGCACGGCCAGGTTCCCGTTGGTGGTCGCCGAGAGCGCCAGGATCGCCTCGGCGAGCTTGGCGTCGGTGTCCAGCGCGGGCCGGCCGTCGCCGGCGCCGCCGAGCATCACGCCGTTGCGGTGGGCGAGGTCGGTGACCTCACGGTCCGGGTGGAGCACGATGCCCTTGGCGGGCAGGCCGAGCCGCTCGGCCAGCGGTCCCAGCGTGGCGAGCTTGTCGGCGACCGCGCCGTAGTCGCGCTCCACCACCGCCAGCGCGGGCATGGTGCGGCCGGGAATCGGCGGCGCCTGGCCGGCCCGCCAGTCCAGTGCCGTCCCGCCCGGCTGGGCGGTCTCCCCCGGGGTGTCGTGCTGCAGCGCGGTGGCCACCAGATCCTCGCGGACCCCCAGGTGCCTGGCCGCAAGCCGGCTGAACGCGCGGGCGATGGCGTGGAAGGCGTCGAAGTCGGTGCGGGTCTCCCACGGCGGGTCGATCGCCGGGGTGAAGGCGTGGACGAACGGGTGCATGTCGGTGCTGGACAGGTCGTGCTTCTCGTACCAGGTCGCGGCGGGCAGCACGATGTCCGACAGCAGCGTCGAGCTGGTCATGCGGAAGTCGATCGAGACCAGCAGGTCCAGCTTGCCGCGCGGGCCGCCACCCTCGGCCGGCCCGCGCCAGGTGACCTCGCCCGGCCGCAGGTCCTCTGGGGTCTCGCTGGCGCGCAGGTTGGAGCCCGCGCCGAGCAGGTGCTCCAGGAAGTACTCGTTGCCCTTGGCGGACGAGCCGAGCAGGTTGGCGCGCCACAGGGTCAGCACCCTCGGCTAGTTGCGCGGGTCGTCGGGGTCCTCGCAGGCGAACCGCAGCGACCCGTCCCGCAGGCGGCCGGTCACGTGCTCGACCGGGTCCGCGCCGGCGGCGCGGGCCTCGGCGACCAGGTCCAGCGGGTTGCGGTCGAACTGCGGGTAGGACGGCATCCAGCCCAGCCGGGCCGACAGCGCCACCGCGTCGGCGGTGTGCAGCCCGGCCAGGTGCCCCTCGGCCAGCGGCGAGGCGAGCGCGTCGGCGCGGTAGCCGTCGTAGCGCCACTGGTCGGTGTGCAGGTACCAGAAGGCCGTGCCGATCATCTGCCTGGGCGGCCGTGACCAGTCGAGCCCCATGGCCAGCGACGACCAGCCGGTCAGCGGGCGGCACTTCTCCTGCCCGACGTAATGGGCCCAGCCGCCGCCGTTGCGGCCCATGCAGCCGGTCAGCTGCAGCAGCGCGAGCACCGCACGGTAGGTCGCGTCGCCGTGGAACCACTGGCAGATGCCGGCGCCCATGATGATCATGCAGCGGCCCCGGGACTGCTCCGCGCTGCGGGCGAACTCCCGCGCGACCCGCACCACGGTGCCCGCGGGAACCGACGTGATGGGCTCCTGCCACGCCGGCGTGTACGGCGCCTCCGCGTCGTCGTAGCCGGACGGCCAGCCGCCCGGCAGCCCGGGCCGCTCCACGCCGTACTGGGCCAGCAGCAGATCGAACACCGTGGTCACCAGCCGGCCACCGACCCGGCGGACCGGCACGCCGCGGCGCAGGACGCCCGCCTGGCCGTCGGTCTGGTCGAACCGGGGCAGCAGCACCTCCGCCGCCTCGCCGCCGCCCCCCTCCTGCGAGTACAGCGACAGGGTCGGCTGGATGCCGCCCAGGTCGAGGTTCCAGCGGCCCACCCCGGCGTCGCCATGGCGGAACCCCAGCGACCCGTTGGGCGCCACCGCCTCGCCGGTCGCCTGGTCGAGCACCATCGGCTTCCAGGCCGCGCCCTCCCCGCCCTCGCCCAGATCGGCGGCGGTGAGGAACTTGCCGGGCACCAGAGCCCCGTCACGCTCGCTGAGGGTGACCAGGAACGGCAGGTCGGTGTAGCGGGTGACGAAATCGGTGAAGAACGGCACCGGCCGGTCGACCAGGAACTCCCGGAGGACGACGTGGCCCATGGCCATCGCCATCGCGCCGTCGCTGCCCGGCTGGGCGGGCAGCCAGGTGTCGGCGAACTTGGTGCTGTCGGCGTAGTCGGGCGAGACCACCACGACCTTGGTGCCCCGGTAGCGGACCTCGGCCATCCAGTGCGCGTCGGGCGTGCGGGTCACGGGCACGTTGGAGCCCCACAGCACCAGGTAGGTGGCATCCCACCAGTCGCCCGACTCGGGCACGTCGGTCTGGTCGCCGAACACCTGCGGCGAGGCGACCGGCAGGTCGGCGTACCAGTCGTAGAACGACGTCATCACCCCGCCGAGCAGCTCGATGAAGCGGCTGCCGGCCGCGTGCGAGACCATCGACATGGCGGGGATCGGCGAGAACCCGGCGACCCGGTCGGGCCCGTACGCCCTGATGGTGTGCACGTGCGCGGCGGCGATGATCTCCACCGCCTCGTCCCAGGACATCCGCACCAGCCCGCCCTTGCCGCGGGCGGACTGGTAGCGCCGGCGCCGCTGCTGGTCGCCGGTGACCTCGGCCCAGGCGGCCACCGGGTCGCCGAGCCGGGCGCGCGCCTCGCGGTACATCTCCAGCAGCACGGCCCGCCCGTAGGGGTAGCGCACCCGGGTCGGGGAGTAGGTGTACCAGGAGAACGCCGCCCCACGCGGGCAGCCACGCGGCTCGTACTCGGGCCGGTCCGGCCCCACCGAGGGATAGTCGGTCTCCTGCGTCTCCCAGGTGATGATGCCGTCCTTGTACACCTTCCACGAGCACGACCCGGTGCAGTTCACCCCGTGCGTGGAGCGGACCACCTTGTCGTGGCTCCAGCGGTCCCGGTAGAACACGTCGCCCTCGCGGCCGCCGACCTCGTAGACCGCCCGGCCGTCGGGCGACACCTCGGCGCGCCGGAGGAACCGGCCCGCCCGCAACAGCGCGTCGGCGGCCGGACCGTCCAGGCCCGGCGGTGGAGGGGCGGGATCCCGCTCAGCCCGTCTACCCACCTGGACCTCCGCCCGCCTGGCGTCGGCGGGTCCGCACCCGAAGGATCGTCACGGCCAACGCTCCCTTGCCCGGTCACCGTCCCCGCAAGGCTGCAACCGACATGATGCCTCCACCAGGGCCGTCAGGTCCCCCGATCGGGGGGCCCGGCGTCCCTAGGCGGTACCATACCGCCGTGACCGTTACCGCTTCGCGTCGGATGTCCTTCCAGCGGCGTCCCGGCGGCCTGGTCGCGACCCTGCTGTTCATTGCGCTGGTGGTGGCGGCGATCGGCAGCCTCGGCGCGCCGCTGATCACCAGCGTGGCCACGACCTATCGGGTGTCGCTGGCCGCGGCGCAGTGGACCCTGACCGTCACGCTGCTGACCGGTGCGGTTGCCGTCCCGCTGCTGGGCAGGCTCGGCGACGGGCCGCGGCGGCGCGCCACCGTGACCGTCACACTGGCCATCGTGGTCGCCGGCAGCGTGGCCACCGTGGTGCCCGGCCCGTTCTGGCTGCTGCTGGCCGGGCGGGCGGCGCAGGGCGTGGGGCTCGGGCTGACGGCGCTGATGATCGCCGTCGCCCGTGACCACCTGGCCGAGCGCTCGGGACAGACCATCGCGCTGTTGTCGGTGGCCTCGACGGCCGGGATCGGCGTCGGCTACCCGCTGGCCGGGCTGCTCGGCTGTGCCCTGGTTGCGGTGCTGCTGGTGACCAGCGACACCCGCCTGTGGACCGTGCGCCCGCCGGTCGCCGCCGTGGTGCTCGCCGCCGGCGCGCTCACGCTGGCTGGCTGGGCGGCCCTCGAATTGCGCGCGGCCACGCCGCTGGTCGACCTGACGGCGTTGCGTCATCCCGCCGTCGCCGGCGCGAACCTGGTGATGGGCATCGGCGGGATCGGAATGTACCTGCTGCTGACCCTGATCACCCGCTACGCGCAGACCCCGCCCGACGCCGGGTACGGCTACGGGCTGTCCACCTTCGAGGCCGGCCTGGTGCTGGTGCCGTTCTCCGGCCTGGGGTTCCTCGCCGGCCGGGTGGTCCCTCGGCTGCGCGGCAGGCTGGGCCCGTTCGGCCTGCTCGCCGCCGGCGGCGCCGTGGTCGCCACGGCCTTCGTCGTGTTCGCGGCGGCCCGACGGGGCGTGGCCGGCTCGGTCGTCGCCATGGCCGTCCTCGGGTTGGGCGTCGGCGGGTTCTCCGCCGCCATGCCGCAGGCCATCCTGGCGGTCACCCCCGCCAGCCAGACGGCCAGCGCCATGGGGCTCAACCAGGTCGTGCGCGCTGTCGGCTTCTCCATCGGCAGCGCCACCGGCGGCCTCATCCTCGCCGCCAACACCCCGCCGGGCCACCTGCTGCCGAGCGACGGCGGCTACACCACCGCGGCGCTGGCCGGGGTCGCCATCACCGCCCTGAGCATCGGCGTCGCGGTCGCCACCGGGTCGCGCCAGCGGCGCCCCGCCGGCCGGCCGGATCGGCGACGGAGGCCCGATGGGTGAGCACGGCGCCGGCGCCGTCCGGGTCACCTTCGCCGGCTCGGGGGATGCGTTCGGCAGCGGTGGCCGGCTCCAGGCTTGCATCCACGTGCGTGCGGAAGCCCACCCGCCGGTGCTGCTGGACTGCGGCGCCACCAGCGCGGTCGCGCTCAAGCGACAAGGCCTGGACCCCAACGAGATCGCCGCGGTGTTGGTCTCCCACCGCCACGTCGACCACTTCGGCGGGCTGCCGCATCTGATCCTGGACGGCCAGTTCCGCCGGCGGACCGCGCCGCTGACGGTCGCCGGACCGCCCGGTACCGGACGGTGGCTGACCGAGGCGAT
>Ga0268241_10000086_pt1 | contig 12252 bp, 13 predicted proteins | sample BulsoiAmnAmmetaG_FD_200248 | JGI IMG/M metagenome (GOLD analysis project Ga0268241, IMG submission 200248) | Bulk soil microbial communities from Mexico - Amatitan (Am) metaG (v2) (version 2) | ecosystem: Environmental > Terrestrial > Soil > Agricultural land | place: Mexico: Amatitan, Jalisco...
AGGCGATCGACGACATGATCCTCCAGGCGCGCACGATCAACGACGTCAACCAGCGCAAGCAGCTCTACGGCCAGATCATCAAGGCGACCCAGCAGCGCGACAGCATCATCTACCTGTACCGCACCAACGACCTTCATCGGCGCGTCGAAGAAGGTCGGCGGGATCCAGGTGTTCGCCGACTCGCTGATCCGGGTGGCCTTCGCCGGCAACACGGCGAGCTGAGGGCTCCGGGTCGCTCGCATGAGCGCCTACGTGCTCCGCCGGGCAGGGCAGTCACTGCTGACGCTCCTGCTGGCCACGATCGTGGTCTTCCTGGGCATCCGCGCCCTGCCCGGCGACCCCGCGGCGGTGCTCGCCGGCGAGGAGCAGGACCCGGTGGCGATCGCGCAGGTCCGCCAGAAGTACGGCCTGGACCAGCCGATCCCGGTGCAGTACGGCCGCTGGATCGGGCAGCTCGCCCAGGGCAACCTGGGCGACTCGCTGCGCACCGGCCTGAGCGTGTCGGACACCATCGTCACCCGCCTGCCGGTGACCCTGGAGCTCACCTTCCTCAGCATGCTGGTGGCGATCGTCCTGGGGGTTGGCAGCGGGGTCCTGGCGGCGGTGCGGCGCGGCTCCGGCTGGGAGTGGCTCTCCAACGGCGCCTCGCTGCTGGGCTTGTCGTGCCGAGCTTCTGGCTCGGGCTGATGCTGATCCTGGTGTTCGCCATCATCCTGCGGTGGTTCCCCGCCTCGGGCTTCACGCCGTTCTTCAGCGACCCGGTCGACAACCTGCGGCGCATGGCGCTGCCGTCGCTGGTGCTCGGCGGCCAGTTCGCCGCCGTGCTGATGCGCCAGACGCGCTCGGCGATGCTCGAGTCGCTGGGCGCCGACTACGTCCGCACCGCCAGGGCCAAGGGCCTCTCCGAGCCGCAGGTGGTGCTCGGCCACGCGCTGCGCAACAGCCTGATCACCGTGCTGACCCCGCTGGGGCTGCGGCTCGGCCTGCTGATCTCGGGGGCGGTGGTGACCGAGCAGGTGTTCGTCATCCCGGGCTTCGGCAAGCTGATCGTCGAGGCGGTGTTCACCCGCGACTACCCGATCATCCAGGGCGTCGCCATCGTGAGCGCCGCCGCGTACATCGTCGCCAACCTGCTGGTGGACCTGCTGTACTCGGTCGCCAACCCGCGCATCCGGCTGCCGGGGGCCGCGGCATGACCACCGCCGACCTGGAGCTCGCCCCCGCCAGGGTCCGCAGGGGCCAGCGCCTGCGGCGCCGCTTCGTGCGGCACCGGCCGGCGGTGGTGGGGCTGGTGATCGCCAGCGTGTTCGTGCTGGCGGCGCTGCTGGCCCCGCTGATCGCGCCGTCGGACCCGGCGGCGACCAACTTCAACCAGGCGTTCCAGCCGCCCTCGCCGGCGCACTGGCTGGGTACCGACGACCTCGGCCGCGACCAGCTCTCGCGGGTGCTGTACGGGCTGCGCGCCTCGCTCCAGGTGGGCGTGCTGGCGGTGGCCATCGCCATGGCGGTGGCGGTGCCGCTCGGCCTGCTGGCCGGCTACTACCGCCGCTGGTTCGACCCGCTGGTGTCGCGCTTCACCGACCTGCTGCTGGCCTTCCCGTTCCTGGTGCTGGCGGTGGGCATCACCGCGATCCTGGGGCCGTCGCTGACCAACGCGACCATCGCCATCGGAATCGCCGAGATCCCGCTGATCCTGCGTGTGGTCCGCGGCGAGACGATCAGCCTGCGCGAGGAGGACTACGTCGAGGCCGCCACCGCCAACGGCGCCTCCGACCTGGTGATCCTCGGCAGGCACATCCTGCCGAACGCGCTCAGCGCGCTGATCGTGCAGGCCACCGTGGCGATCCCGGTGGCGATCATCGACGAGGCGATCCTGTCGTTCCTCGGCCTGGGCGTGCAGCCGCCGACCCCGTCGCTGGGGGTCATGCTCGCCAGCGCGCAGCAGTTCATCACCCAGGCGCCCCTGGCTGGCGGTGCTTCCGGAAGTGGCGATCGTGCTGGCGGCGCTGTCCTTCAACCTGATGGGCGACGGCCTGCGCGACGCCCTCGACCCCAAGGCGTGGCGATGAAGCCCGTCCTGGACGTCGAGGGTCTCTCGGTCCGGTTCCGCACCGAGAGCGGGTTCGTGTACGCGGTGGACGACGTGTCGTTCGGGCTGGAGCCGGGCGAGGTGCTGGCGATCGTCGGCGAGTCGGGCTGCGGCAAGACGGTCACCGCGCTGTCGGTGGTGGGCCTGCTGCCGCGGACGGCCACGGTCGACGGGCACGTCTGGCTCGACGGGGAGGACCTCACCCGGATGCCGCCGGCGCGGCTGCGCGGCATCCGCGGCAAGCAGGTCGGCTTCGTCTTCCAGGAGCCGATGACCTCGCTCAACCCGGTGCTGACCGTCGGCCGGCAGGTCGGCGAGGTGCTGCGCCGCCACGAGCGCCTCAGCCGGCAGGACGCCCGCCGCCGCGCGGTCGAGCTGTTCGAGCTGGTCGGCATCCCGGAGCCGCGGCGGCGGCTGGACGAGTACCCCCACCAGCTCTCCGGCGGGCTGCGCCAGCGGGTGATGATCGCCATGGCGGTCGCCTGCGACCCCAGGGTGCTGATCGCCGACGAGCCCACCACCGCGCTGGACGTGACCATCCAGGCCGGCATCCTCGACCTGCTGCGCGACCTGCGCGAGCGGCTCGGCACCGCGATCGTGCTGATCACCCACGACCTCGGCGTGGTCGCCGACGTGGCCGACCGGGTGATGGTGATGTACGCCGGCCGCAAGGTCGAGGAGGCCAGCGCCACCGACCTGTTCGCCTCCCCGCAGCACCCCTACACGCTCGGCCTGCTCGGCGCCGTGCCGACGATGAGCAGGGCGTCGGCCGACGGGCGGCTCCAGGAGATCCCGGGCATGGTGCCGAGCCTGGAGCGCACCCTGCCGTTCTGCGGCTTCGCGCCGCGCTGCCCGCGCGCGGACGACCGCTGCCGCTCGGAGGTGCCTCCGCTGGAGGAGGTCCGCCCGGACCACCTGGTCGCCTGCTTCCACCCGGGAGACTCGAACCATGCCTGACGTCGTGCTGGAGGTCGAGGACCTGACCAAGCACTTCACCGTGCGCGGCCGGGGGGTCGTGCGGGCGGTCGACGGGGTGTCGTTCGAGCTGCGCGAGGGCGAGGTCCTCGGCCTGGTCGGCGAGTCCGGCAGCGGCAAGTCGACCGTGGGCCGCTGCGTCACCCGGCTGATCGAGCCGACCGGCGGCACCGTGCGGCTCAAGGGCACCGACATCACCCACCTGCCGCAGCGGCGGCTGCGGCCGCTGCGCCGCGAGATGCACATCGTCTTCCAGGACCCGTCGTCGTCGCTCAACCCCCGCATGGACGTCGGCTCGATCGTCGGCGAGCCGCTGCGGCGCCACGGCCTGGCCCGCGGCGCCGCGCTGCGCGACCGCGTGGCCGGGCTGCTCCACGAGGTCGGGCTGCTCCACGAGGTCGGGCTGCGGCCGGAGCTGATCGGCCGCTACCCCCACGAGCTGTCGGGCGGGCAGCGCCAGCGGGCCGGGCTGGCCAGGGCCCTGTCGGTCGAGCCGTCGCTGCTGATCGCCGACGAGCCGACCTCGGCGCTGGACGTCTCGGTGCAGGCGTCGATCCTCAACCTGCTGGTGGAGGTGCAGCGCCGGCGCCGGTTCGCCTGTCTGTTCATCACCCACGACCTGGCGGTGGTCGAGTACGTCGCCAACCGGGTGGCGGTGATGTACCTGGGTACGCTGGCCGAGACCGCCCCGCACGAGGAGCTGTTCCGCTCGCCCAAGCATCCCTACACCCAGGCGCTGCTGTCGGCCGCGCCGGTGCCGGACCCCGCCGAGCAGCGAGGGCGCCAGCGGGTGGTGCTCACCGGCGACCTGCCCAGCCCGCTCGACCCGCCGCCCGGCTGCCGCTTCCACACGCGCTGCCCGCTGGCGGATGAGCGCAGCCGCAGCGAGGTGCCGGCGCTGCGCGACGTGACCGGCCGGGGCCACCTGGTCGCCTGCCACCAGGTGGGCGACGACGGCACCGCGCCGAGTATCGTGGAACGGGCGGCGTCGGCCTGAGCGGCCAATTCGCTTGACCGGCGAAGGCCGCTCCCGGACCATCGGGACCCGGCGACCGTCATCCGGCCGCCACCGCCTGCCCTCACAACGGGATCCCACACGACCAGGATCGATCCGTCATGCTCCGCGCCACGGACCTCACCGTCGAGATCGGCCCCCGCCTGCTGGTGGCCGATGCGAGCTTCACCGTCAGCCCGGGCGACGTGGTCGGGCTGGTGGGGCCGAACGGCGCCGGCAAGACCACCTTGCTCGGCACCCTGGCCGCCGCCGCCCGGGCGGCGGGGGCGCTGCGCGGCGCCGATCTGGCCGACGAGGAGGACGCCCAGCGCGTCCCCGGGGTGGCCTTCACCGGCACGCTCGCCTGGCTGCCGCAGGAGTCGCCGCCGGTCGCCTCGTCGACCGGGCTCCAGCGGCTGCTGTCGGCGCGCGGGCTCGACCACGCCAAGGCACGGCTCGAGGACGCCCGCCGGCGGATCGACGAGAGCGCCGACGCGCGCGCCCGCGACCGCGCCATCAAGCGCTTCTCGAACCTCCAGGAGCGCTTCGAGATGGACGGCGGCTACCGCGCCGAGTCCGAGGCGCGCAGTATCGCCGCCGGCCTGGGCGTGCCGGCCGGCGGGCTGGACCGGCCGCTGGCCACGCTGTCGGGCGGCGAGCGCCGCCGTGTGGAGCTGGCCAGGGTGCTGCTCAGCCAGGCGACCACCCTGCTGCTCGACGAGCCGACCAACCACCTCGACGCGGACGCCAAGCAGTGGCTGGCCGGCTTCCTGGCCGACTTCTCCGGCGGGATCCTGGTGGTCTCGCACGACCTGCCGCTGCTGGACGCCGACATCACCGCGGTGCTGGCGCTCGACCCGCTGACCGCCTCGATCGAGAGCTACCAGGGCACCTGGACCCAGTACCTCAAGGAGCGCGAGGTCCGCGCCGCCTCGGAGGCGCGCCAGCGCAAGGTGCTGGAGCGCGACATCAAGCGGCTCAGCGCCTTCGTCGAGAAGTACCGCCACTCGAACGAGACCATGGCCCGCCGGGCGATGGTCACCGAGCGCCGGGTCGAGCGCATGAAGGCCTCGCTCACCCCGGAGCGGCGCTCCGGCCGCAAGGTGGCGGTGCGCTTCCCGAGCCCGCCGCCGGTCGGCCGGGTGGCGCTCCAGGCCACCGACCTGGCGCGCTCCTACGGCGGGCCGCCGGTGTTCAAGCAGCTCAGCGTCGACCTGGAGCGGGGCGAGCGGCTGCTGGTGCTGGGCCTCAACGGCGCCGGCAAGAGCTCGCTGCTGCGCATCCTCGCCGGGGTGGACCAGCCCGACGCCGGCGAGGTGCGCTACGGCCATGGCGCCGCGCTCGGCTACTACGCCCAGGAGCACGAGGGCCTCGACCTGGATGCGACCGCCATGGAGGTGATGCGCGCCACCGCGGTGACCACCGACGACGTGCTGCGCGGCGTGCTTGGCCACTTCCTGCTCGGCGGGGACCAGGCCAACCAGCGGGTCGCCACCCTGTCCGGCGGCGAGAAGACCAAGCTCGCGCTGGCGCGGCTGGTGGTCGGGCGGCACAACGTACTGCTGCTCGACGAGCCCACCAACAACCTCGACGTGCAGGCGGTCGAGGCGGTCCGCTCGGCGCTCGCGTCCTACGGCGGCGCGGTGATGCTGGTGAGCCACGACACCCCCTTCGTGCGCAGCTTCGAGCCCGACCGGGTGCTGTTCATGCCAGAGGGCAGCGTGGACGTCTGGGACGAGCAGTACCTGGAGCTGGTGGCGCTTGATTAGTCGAGGGGGGAGCTGACGCTCCCTCCTCGAGGCTCCCCCCTCGCGGCGTGGCGGGGTGCCCGGGTACAGGGCGGCGGGGGGAGGCAAGCTCCCCCCTTGGCCGGTTACGGGCGTCTACATCTAGGGATCTAGAGCAGCGGGGCGTCAGTGCGAATGGGCTCGGGCGACGCCGGGGTGCGGCGGGGGGACAGGCCGAAGTAGAGGGCGAGCAGGGCGCTGGCGAAGTGGAGCAGGTTGTCGGGCTGGTTCAGGTTGAGGAGGTTCAGCTCGGAGGTGCCGCCGGCGAGGAACAGGCCGAGGACGCCGACGAGCAGGTAGACGGCGCCGATCAGGGCGCTGACCAGGCGGGCGGTCGACTCCTTGCGGGAGGCGATCAGCCAGACGGCCCCGACCGCGATGTGGACCAGGTTGTGCAGCGGGTTGACGCCGAACAACAGCAGCTTGTCGCCAGAGGTGGCGGCGAAGCCGGAGAAGCCGGTCACGACGAAGCCAAGGATGCCGACCGCCACGTAGACGGCTCCGAACACCAGGGCGAAACGGCGGGCCTGCATTTCGAGCACCTACTTCCTGGCGAGGCGGTTGCGTGTCGAGCTGCATTCGGCGCCGCCTCCGGTGCGGATTGGTCACCGTGGCGAATCCCTTCGGACGCCCGGAGGTCGCGCCCGATGCGCTACCCTCGCCTGGTCAAAGACTTCATCGAGGGGCGGGCGCCGGCGGGTGCCCCGCCAGCTGCGCAGCTTGCTGCCCCGGAGGGTTTCACATGGCCGACGCCAACCTGGTGCCGATCGTCATCGAGCAGACCAGTCGCGGTGAGCGATCGTTCGACATCTACTCGCGCCTGCTCAAGGACCGCATCATCTTCCTCGGCACCCCGATCGACGACACCATCGCCAACCTGGTGATGGCCCAGCTGCTCCACCTCGAGGCCGAGGACCCCGACAAGGACATCAACCTCTACATCAACTCGCCGGGCGGCTCGATCACCGACCTGCTGGCGATCTACGACACCATGCAGTACGTCAAGCCCGACATCTCCACCATCTGCATGGGCATGGCCGCCTCGGCCGCCGCGGTGATCCTCGCCGCCGGGACCAAGGGCAAGCGCTTCGCCCTGCCCCACTCGACCATCCTGATCCACCAGCCGTCCGGCGGCGCCCGCGGGCAGTCCGCCGACATCGAGATCCAGGCGCGCGAGATCCTGCGCCTGCGGCGGGTCCTGGACGAGATCATGGCCGAGCACACCGGCCAGACGGTCGAGAAGATCTCCAGGGACACCGACCGCGACTTCATCATGAGCGCGGACCAGGCGCTGGAGTACGGCATGGTCGACGAGATCATCACCACCCGCCAGGTGGTGCCGGTGATCGCCTCGGCGACCGCGCCGGCCGGCGTCTCCCGCCCGTCCGGGGACGGCGACGGGATGGAGCCGACCGCCGCGCCGCCGGCCTCCTGAGCGCGCCGCGATGCCGCTCGCGCGGCAGGTGGTGTTCGACCTCGACGGGGTGATCGCCGACTCCGAGCCGCTGCACGAGCGCGCCAACGACCTGTACGTGGAGCGCGCCGGCGTGGTGCTCGACGAGGACCTGCGCGACGAGATGATGGGCCGGCGCGTCCGCGACCTGACCGACGCGCTGGCCGCCCGGCTCGGCCAGCCACCCGACCAGGTGTTCGCCGAGCGCGAGGCGATCTTCTGGGAGCTGCTCGAAGGCGAGGGAGTGCAACCCATGCCCGGGCTCGACAAGGCGGTCGCCCGGCTGGAGGCCGCCGGGCTGCGGCTGGCGGTGGTGTCGTCGGGGACCAGCGCGTACGTGGAGTTCGTGCTGCGCTGGCTCCAGGTACGCCCGGCCTTCGAGGTGGTCGTCTCCGGCGAGGAGGTCCGCCGCGGCAAGCCGGACCCGGAGGGCTACCTGCTGGCCGCCTCGCTGCTGCAGGCCGACCCGGCGGACTGCGTCGCGCTGGAGGACACCTTCCACGGGGTCGCAGCCGCCCGGGCGGCGGGGATGCACGCGGTCGCCATCCCCAACCCGCTGACCGCCGGGATGGACTTCGGCGCCGCCGACGCGGTGGTGGCCGACCTGGAGGCCGCGGCCGGCTACGTGCTGGCGCCGTCATCCTCGGGGATGACCAGCTAATCGTCTCGCGGCAGGATGCCGGGGCAACGGACGCGTTGCTACCTTCGCGGCATGAGCGATTGGCGTTCGCTGGTGCAGCGCGCCCGCCACGTCAACCCGACCGTGGCCGACGCGCTGCTCGGCGCGTTCCTGCTGGTGGTGGCGCTGCCCCAGCTGTTCATCGAGGACCCGGCCTCGCGCGCGCTGGGGCTCGACTTCCGCTCTGGCAGTGTGGTGGGCGTGCTGCTGCTGGCGGCGGAGACGCTGCCGCTGACCTGGCGGCGGCGCCAGCCGATCGCCGTGCTCACGGCGAGCACCGCGGCCGCCCTGGCGCTGCTGCTGGCCGGCTTCCGGCCGACCGCGGCCGACCTGGCGCTGGTGGTGGCCGTCTACTCGGTGGCGGGGCACTCGAGCCGCCGCACGGCGGTGACCGCCGGCCTGGTGTTCGCGGTCGCGCTCGCCGCGGTGCTGGTCATCGCCCAGCTGAAGTACCCGCAGGAGCCGACGCAGCCGCAGCAGTACGTGGTGAACTTCGCCACCTTCGCCTTCGCCTGGTTCCTCGGCCTGCTCCAGCGCAACCGCCGGCGGCACACCGCCGAGCTGGAGGCGCTCAACCGGCAGCTGGCCGCCGAGCGGGAGCGCCGCGCCCAGCTGGCGGTCGCCGAGGAGCGCTCCAGGATCGCCAGGGAGCTGCACGACGTGATCGCCCACGCGGTGAGTGTCATGGTGGTGCAGGCGGGCGCGGCCCGGCGGGTGGCGGCGGCGCGACCGGACCGGGCGCAGGAGGTGATCACCTCGATCGAGTCGACCGGCAGGCAGGCGCTGCACGAGATGCGCCGGCTGGTGGGCGTGCTCCGCAACGGCGACGAGCCCACCAGCCTGGACCCGCAGCCGCGGCTGACCGACGTGGCCACGCTGGTCGAGCAGGCACGCGCGGCCGGCCTGCGGGTGCGCCTGGAGGTCGAGGGCGAGCCACGGGCGCTGCCGGCCGGCGTCGACCTGTCCGCCTACCGGATCGTGCAGGAGGCGCTGACCAACATCCGCAAGCACGCCGGCCCGGCGCAGGCCGAGGTGCGGCTGCGCTACGGCAGCGGCTCACTGCGCATCGAGGTGGTCGACGACGGGCGCGCCGCCGCCGCGACCGCCAACGGCGGCCACGGCCAGGGCCTCATCGGGATGCGCGAGCGCGTCGCGCTGTTCGGCGGGCGGCTGGAGGTCGGCCCGCTGCCGCAGGGCGGCTTCCGCGTGCTGGCCGACCTGCCGCTGGAGGCCGTGGCGCGATGATCCGGGTGCTGATCGTCGACGACCAGCCGCTGATGCGGACCGGGTTCCGGATGATCCTCGAGGCCGAGCACGACATCGAGGTGGTGGGCGAGGGCAGCGACGGGACCGAGGCGCTGGAGCTGGCCGGTCACGTGCGGCCCGACGTGGTGCTGATGGACATCCGCATGCCGCGGATGGACGGGATCGAGGCGACCAGGCGCCTGGCCGGGCCGGACGCGCGCGACCCCGTGCGGGTGCTGATCCTCACCACCTTCGACCTCGACGAACTGGTCCTCGGCGCGCTGCGCGCCGGCGCCAGCGGCTTCCTGCTCAAGGACGCGCCGCCGGAGGACATGGTCGAGGCGATCCGGGTGGTGGCCCACGGCGACGCGCTGATCGCGCCGTCGGTGACCCGCCGCCTGCTCGACCGGTTCGCCTCCAAGCTGCCCGACCCCCAGCGCTCGCGCTCCGCCGCGCTGGAGGCGCTGACCGCGCGGGAGCTCGAGGTGCTCGGCCTGGTCGCCAGGGGGATGTCGAACGCGGAGATCGCCGACCAGCTGGTGGTCAGCGAGACCACCATCAAGACCCACGTCGGCCGCATCCTCTCCAAGCTGGACCTCCGCGACCGCGTGCAGGCGGTGGTGCTGGCCTACGAGACCGGCATCGTCCAGCCGGGCGCGGCCTGAGCACCTGGCCAGCCCGGACACCGTTTTCCGAAATTCCCGCCGGGTCTCCGGCCACGAGGTTTGCGGCAGATTCCAGCGGTTAGGCCCCTGCAGCCGGCAGGAACGCTTCATCGTCGGCAGGACCGTGCTCCCGTCCTGCGGGCCCGAGGGTGTCGTCGACGACCACCATATCTCCGCCATGCGGCGCCCTGACCTCGCGCTGCGCGACCGCTCGCCGCGGCGAGCCTCGAAACAGGAACGCCCCCGCCCGGCCTCGACCGCCGGCGGGCTTCCATCGGCATGCGTGAGCAACGAGGAGCTTGAGATGACCGATCCCAGCGCAGGATCGACCACCGACCAGGTGAGACAGCAGGCACGCGAGGGGGCCCAGACGGTCCAGGCCAAGGCCGGCAACGCCTTCGGCCAGGTCCGCGGGCGGCTCCGCGAGCAGATCGACCAACGCTCGACCAACGCCGGCGAGCAGGTCCACTCCACCGCCAACGACGTACGCAACGTCGCCGAGGAGCTGCGCCGCCAGGGCAAGGAGACGCCCGCCAGGCTCGCCGAGCAGGTCGCCGACCGGGTGGACTCGCTCGGCAGCTACCTGCGGAACGCGGACGGCGAGCGGATGCTCGGCGACGTCGAGCGCTACGCCCGCAAGCAGCCGTGGGCGGTCGCCGCCGGCGCGGTGGCGCTCGGCTTCGTCGCCTCGCGCTTCCTCAAGGCGTCCAGCGGCCGCCGCTACGAGTCGTCCGCCGGGCGCGGCGACGAGTCGCCCGCCAGGACCGGCGAGTTCCGGTCGGCGGACGGCGGCGCCACCCCCTGGGCCACCGAGGGGTCGCGCGTGGCCGCCACCCCGCCGGTCGTGGAGACGATCCCGGAGCCCGTCCCCGAGACCCTGCCGGAGACGGCGTTCCCGGTGGACGACCGGTACGCCACCAACCGCTACCCGGAGGGGTGAGCATGGCGACCCAGCAGTCCGGTGACGCCGACACGAGCGAGGACCTGCGGGAGCGCTCGCTGCCCGAGCTGCTCAGCCGGCTCTCCGAGGAGACCACCCGGCTGGTCCACCAGGAGCTCGACCTGGCCAAGGCCGAGCTGACCGCCAAGGGCCGCCAGGCCGGCGCCGGCGCGGGGCTGATGGGCGCGGCCGGCGCGGTCGGCATGGCCGCCCTGGGCGCGCTGACCGCCTGCCTGATCCTGGCACTCGACGCGGTCATGCCGGCCACGGTGGCGGCGCTGATCGTCGCCGTGGTGTTCGCCGCGGTCGCCGCGGTGCTGGCCCTGCGGGGCCGCGACAAGGTCAAGCAGGCCGCCCCGCTCGTGCCGGAGCAGACCGTCGAGACCGTGAAGGAGGACGTGCAATGGGCCAAGACCCGGATGCCATCCGCGAAGAAATAGAGCGCACCAGGATGGAGATGAACGAGACGGTCGACGCCATCGGCTACAAGGCCGACGTGCCGTCCCGGGCCCGCGAGGCCGTGAGCGACAAGGTCGACAGCGTCAGGTCGAAGGTCGGCGACACCGCCGCCCGCGCCAAGGACGCCATCGCCGGGACGGCCTCGCGCGCCGGCGACAAGGTCGGCGACACGGCCGACGGCGTGCGCGGCGCCACGCCGAGCCGGGGCGAGGTCAAGCAGACGGCCCGGCGGGCGGCCGGGATGGCCCAGCGCAACCCGCTCGGCATGGCCGTCGGCGCGGCGGCGCTCGGCTTCCTCGCCGGCCTGGCCGTGCCGTCCAGCCGGGTCGAGGACCGCAAGCTCGGTCCGGTGGCCGACCAGGTCAAGGACAAGGCCAGGGAGGTCGGGCAGGAGACCCTCGACCGCGGCAGGCAGGTGGCCCAGGAGGCGGTGCACAGCGCCTCCGAGACCGTCAAGGAGCAGGGCCGGCAGCAGGGCCAGGACCTGGCCGGCAGCGTCAAGCAGCACGCCGAGGAGGTCCGCCGCGACGCGACCTCGTAGACGACCATCCGCGGGGCGGCCGGCATCCGCCGGCCGCCCCGCGGCGTCCCCGGCGGCCGGCCGGTCAGGCGGGGCGGTCCTCGATGCGCTCGACGGTGACGTCCCGGGAGCGGAGCCACGCCTCGGCGCGCTCGACCTCGTCGACCGGACCGGAAAGCTCCAGGATGAACCAGGCCACGCCGGCCTCGACGTCGACGTTCGCGCGGTGCACGTTGACCACCGCGCCGCTGGAGTGCGCCAGCCCGTGCAGGATCGGCTGGCTGACCAGCTCGGGCGGCAGGGTGCAGTGGACCAGGCGGCGGACCTCGGTCATGGCCGGACCGCGGCGTTCATGCTGCCCGAGCGGAAGCCCTCCAGGTCGACGGTGACGTAGGCGAAGCCGAGCTGGCGCAGGCCCTCGACCAGACGCTGGCGCGTTGGATCGC
>Ga0268241_10000087_pt1 | contig 12250 bp, 23 predicted proteins | sample BulsoiAmnAmmetaG_FD_200248 | JGI IMG/M metagenome (GOLD analysis project Ga0268241, IMG submission 200248) | Bulk soil microbial communities from Mexico - Amatitan (Am) metaG (v2) (version 2) | ecosystem: Environmental > Terrestrial > Soil > Agricultural land | place: Mexico: Amatitan, Jalisco...
GGCCGCGACCGCGGCCGCGGCAACGACCGCGCCCCCCAGGGCGCCCGCGAGGCGGCCCAGGAGCCCCAGGCCAGCCCAACGCCCTCCGGGACCGAGGAGGGATAGGAAACCGATGCTCATTCCCAAGCGTGTGAAGCACCGCAAGCAGCACCGGCCGCACCGTCGCGGTATGGCCAAGGGCGGCACGTCGGTGGCCTTCGGCGAGTACGGCCTCCAGTCGCTGGAGCCGGCGTGGATCACCAACCGGCAGATCGAGGCGGCTCGTATCGCCATGACCCGGTACATCCGCCGTGGCGGGAAGGTGTGGATCAACCTCTACCCCGACCGCCCCATCACCAAGAAGCCCGCCGAGACCCGCATGGGCTCCGGCAAGGGCTCGCCGGAGTGGTGGGTCGCGGTGGTCAAGCCCGGCCGGGTGATGTTCGAGCTCTCGGGGGTTCCAGAGGCGACCGCGCAGGAGGCCATGCGGCTGGCGGCCAACAAGCTGCCGGTCAAGTGCAAGTTCGTGAAGCGCGCGGACTCGGAGACGTGATGCGATGAAGGCAAGGGAACTGATCGACCTGGACGGCGACGAGCTGGTGGCGAAGCTGGCCGAGGCCAAGGATGAGCTGTTCAAGCTGCGCTTCCAGAACGTCACCGGTCAGCTCGACAACGCGCACCGGCTGGGTGAGGTGCGCAAGGACATTGCCCGCATCCTCACGGCCATCCGGCAGCGTGAGCTCGCCGGCGAGGCCATGCCGACCGCGGTGGCGACGGTGCGACCCGCGGCCAAGCGCAGGCTTGGCCGCCGTAGGTAGGACAGAGGGGACTGGCAATGGCGGACCAGGAAACGGCGACCGCTCCCGCGCAGGCGCGCGGCAAGCGCAAGACGCGCTTGGGTGTGGTCGTCTCCGACAAGATGGAGAAGACGGTGGTGGTCGAGGTCGAGGACCTCCGCCAGCACCGCCTGTATGGCAAGACGATCAGGCGGACGACCAAGCTGAAGGCCCACGACGAGCAGAACGACTGCCACGTGGGTGACCTCGTCCGCGTCACCGAGACCCGTCCCCTGTCGGCGGCGAAGCGCTGGCGGGTGGCCGAGATCGTGCAGAGGGCCGAGTAGATGATCCAGCAGGAGTCGCGACTCAAGGTCGCCGACAACACGGGTGCCAAGGAGATCCTGTGCATCCGGGTGCTCGGCGGCTCCGGGCGGCGCTACGCCTCCATCGGCGACATCATCGTCGCGACGGTGAAGGACGCCATCCCGGGCGGCGCGGTCAAGGAAGGCGACGTGGTCAAGGCGGTCGTCGTGCGCACCAAGAAGCAGAAGCGCCGCCCCGACGGCTCCTACATCCGCTTCGACGAGAACGCTGCCGTGATCATCAACGAGCAGCAGAACCCGCGGGGCACGCGCATCTTCGGCCCGGTCGGCCGCGAGCTGCGCGACAAGCGCTTCATGAAGATCATCAGCTTGGCTCCGGAGGTTCTGTAGGACATGAAAATTCACAAGGACGACAGGGTCATGGTCATGGCGGGCAAGGACATCACCGCCACGGGCCGTGTGCTCCGCGTCGACCCGGGACGCAACAAGGTGCTGGTCGAGGGCGTCAACCGGGTGAAGCGGCACGAGAAGATCCGGCCCACCCAGCGCGGTGGCCAGACCGGCGGCATCACCGAGAAGGAGGCCTGGCTGGACGCGTCCAACGTCCAGATCGTGTGCCCCAGCTGCGGCAAGCCGACCCGCGTCTCCCACCGCGTCGAGGAGGGCAACAAGCTTCGGGTCTGCGCCAAGTGCGACGCGAAGCTCTAGCCCAGGACGAGGACTGAGACCGAACATGGCACAGACGGCAACCCCAACCGAGATCCCGGCACCCCGGCTCAAGGTGCTCTACACCGGCGAGCTGCGGCAGCGGCTGCGGCAGGAGCTAGGGCTCGAGAACATCATGCAGGTGCCCCGGCCGGTCAAGGTCGCGGTCAACATGGGCGTGGGCGACGCCATCCGCGAGCCCCGGCAGCTCGAGGGCGCCGTGCGCGACCTGACCGCGATCACCGGCCAGAAGCCCCTGGTCACCAAGGCCAAGCAGTCGATCGCGGGCTTCAAGATCCGCGAGGGGCAGTCGATCGGCGCCAAGGTCACCCTGCGGGGCGACCGGATGTGGGAGTTCCTCGACCGGCTGGTGTCGATCGCCCTGCCCCGCATCCGCGACTTCCGCGGCCTGCCGACCAAGGGCTTCGACGGGCACGGCAACTACACCCTGGGGCTGACCGAGCAGCTGGTCTTCCCCGAGGTCGACTACGACAGCATCGTCAAGGTCCGGGGCATGGACATCACCGTGGTGACCACCGCGGAGAACGACGACCAGGGCAGAGCGCTGCTGGCCGCCCTGGGCTTTCCCTTCCGGCAGGGAGGCTAGATCCACTGACGGCTCCCGCCAGGCGCGAGGACCGCGAACCGGCGGGGCCGAGGAGGTAACGAACACGAGATGGCAAAGAAGTCGCTGATCGCCAAGGCCAAGCGCACACCGAAGTTCAAGGTGCGGGCGTACACGCGCTGCGAGCGCTGTGGCCGTCCGCGCGCCGTGCTGCGCAAGTTCGGCCTGTGCCGCATCTGCGTGCGCGAACTGGCCCACGCCGGCGAGCTGCCCGGCATCACCAAGTCGAGCTGGTAGGGGGTGTCGACATGACGATGACCGATCCGATCGCCGACATGCTCACCCGGCTGCGCAACGCCAACGCCGGCTACCACGACTCCGTGTCGATGCCCAGCTCCAAGATCAAGGTGGAGATCGCCCGGGTCCTCCAGCAGGAGGGCTACGTGACCGGCTTCGAGATCCAGGACGCCCCGGTGGGCAAGGTCCTGCGCATCGACCTCAAGTACGGCCCGAACCGCGAGCGGACCATCAGCGGCGTGCGCCGCATCTCCAAGCCGGGCCTGCGGCACTACGTCAAGAAAGAGGAGCTGCCGCGGGTCCTCGGGGGCCTCGGCATCGCCATCATCTCGACCTCGACCGGCCTGCTGACCGACCGCGCCGCCCACAAGGCGGGCATCGGCGGCGAGGTCCTCGCCTACGTCTGGTAAGGGAGGAGCGAACCAGTGTCACGCATCGGCAAGCTCCCCATCCAGATCCCGGCGGGAGTGGAGTTCGAGATCACCGGCCAGACCGTCACCGTGACCGGGCCGCGGGGCGCCCTCCGCCAGGAGGTGCCCAGCCCGATCACGCTGGAGCGCGACGGCGACGTCGTGCTGGTCCGCCGCCCCGACGACGAGCGCGAGAGCCGCTCGCTCCACGGGCTGGCCCGCTCGCTGCTGTGGAACATGGTCGAGGGCGTCACCAACGGCTTCGAGAAGCGGCTCGAGATCCAGGGCGTGGGCTACCGCGTCCAGGCCCAGGGCAACGACCTGGTGTTCAGCCTCGGCTACTCGCACCCGGTCCCGGTCAAGGCCCCGGAGGGCATCACCTTCGAGGTCTCCACGCCGACCCGCTTCTCGGTGCGGGGCATCGACAAGCAGAAGGTCGGGCAGGTGGCCGCCGACATCCGGCGCCTCCGCCGCCCCGACCCGTACAAGAACAAGGGCATCCGCTACGCCGGCGAACAGCTGCGCCGCAAGGCGGGAAAGACCGCCAAATAGTGTTCGCACCATTTGGCGGTTATGAGAAGAGAGAATTCCAAGTGACCGAGCGAACCGAGGCCCTGAAAGGAACCCTCTGATGGATACCGCGCGGGCGAAGCGCGAGGCGCGGCTGCGGCGCCACCGCCGCGTGCGGCGCCGGGTGGCCGGCACCACGGAGCGGCCGCGGCTGGCCGTGTTCCGTTCCAACCGGCACATCTATGCCCAGATCATCGACGACAGGACCGGGCGCACGGTGGCCGCCGCCGGCTCGGTGGGGCTGTCCGGTGACGACGACAAAACCGCGGAGGCCAAGCGCGTCGGCGCCGAGCTCGCCCGCCGCGCCAAGCAGGCGGGCGTCTCGGCGGTGGTCTTCGACCGTGGTGGGTACCAGTACCACGGCCGGGTCCAGGCGCTGGCCGACGCCGTACGCGAAGGTGGGTTGGAGTTTTGAACAGGAGACGAGGAGGCAACGCGGCGGGGGGCCCCGCCCGCCGGGGACCCGGAGGCCAGGGGCAGCAGGGCAACCGCCCGCCCCGCGACGACCGGGGTGCCCCCGGCCGTGACGACGGTCCCAAGTCGCAGTTCGAGGAGCGCGTGGTCGCGATCAACCGGGTCGCCAAGGTCGTCAAGGGCGGCCGGCGGTTCTCCTTCACCGCCCTGGTGGTGGTCGGGGACGGCAACGGCCGGGTGGGCGTCGGCTACGGCAAGGCCCGTGAGGTGCCCGCCGCCATCCAGAAGGGCGTCGAGGTCGCCAAGAAGAACTTCTTCCCGGTGCCGATGATCGGCAGCACCATCCCGCACGAGGTGTTCGGCCGCGACGCCGCCGCGAAGGTCCTGCTCAAGCCGGCCTCGCCCGGTACCGGCGTGATCGCCGGCGGTCCGGTGCGAGCCGTGCTGGAGGCTGCCGGCGTGTCCGACGTGCTGTCCAAGTCGCTGGGCTCCGCCAACCCGATCAACATCGTGCACGCCACGGTGGCCGGGCTGAAGGAGCTCAAGCGGCCCCAGGAGCTGGCCGCGCGCCGGGGCCTGGAGCTGGCCGAGATGTCGCCGACGACGGTCGCGCGGGTCAAGGCCGCCGCCGCGTCGCGGACCGCCCGCGGCGTCGGCGCCAAGGAGGAGTCGGCATGAGCAAGCTGCGCGTCACCCAGGTGCGCTCGGTGATCGGGCGCCCGCGGCCGCAGCGTGCGACCATCAGATCGTTGGGTCTGAAGCGGATGCACCAGGTGGTCGAGGTGGAGGACCGACCGGAGATCCGCGGCATGCTGTTCAAGGTCTCCCACCTGATCAAGGTGGAGGAGGTTCCCGAGTGAAGCTGCATCACCTTCGTCCCGCGCCCGGCGCGAGGACCGAGCCCGTCCGCAAGGGGCGTGGCGAGGCCTCGGGCAAGGGCAAGACCGCCGGGCGGGGCACCAAGGGCTCCAGGGCCAGGGCGAACATGCGGATCGGCTTCGAGGGCGGCCAGATGCCGCTCCAGCGCCGCGTGCCCAAGCTGCGGGGCTTCAACCGCCCGAACAAGGTCGCCTGGTCGGTGGTGAACCTCGACCGGCTGGCGGCGGCCTTCCCCAAGGGCGGCAGCGTCGACCCGGACGGTCTGGTCGAGGCCGGCCTGGCCCGCAAGAGCACCCCGGTCAAGATCCTCGGGGACGGTGAGCTGTCGGTCGCCTTCCAGGTCCGCGCGCACGCCTTCTCCTCCACGGCGGCGGAGAAGATCACCGCCGCCGGCGGCACCGTCGAGGTCGTCTAGGAGGTCGGAGGATGCTGTCGGCCTTTCGCAACGCCTTCAAGATCCCGGACCTGCGGGGCAAGATCCTGTTCACCCTCGCGATCATCGCCGTCTACCGGCTGGGCTCCCACCTGCCCGTGCCCGGGGTCGACTTCAAGGCGGTCCACGATTTCCTGAACAGCGCGGGGGCGCAGAACAACAACGCCTTCACGCTGATCAACCTGTTCTCGGGCGGGGCGCTGACCCAGTTCGCGATCTTCGCGCTGGGCATCATGCCCTACATCACCTCGTCGATCATCATGCAGCTGCTCGGCGTGGTGATCCCCCGCCTGGAGCAGCTCCAGAAGGAGGGCGAGACCGGCCGCAAGCGGATCCAGCAGATCACCCGCTACGTCACCGTCGCCCTGGCGGTCCTGCAGTCCGCCGGCATCGTGACGCTGGCGCACAGCAAGCAGCTGCTGCCGGGGGTCGACATCTTCCCTGGCCTGGACTGGCAGCGGTTCGCGCTGGCGGTGCTGACCCTGTCGGCGGGGACCGCGCTGATCATGTGGCTGGGCGAGCTGATCACCCAGCGCGGGGTCGGCAATGGCATGTCGATCCTGATCTTCTCGGCGATCGTGGCCCGGCTGCCGAGCGAGGGCGCCAGCATCCTGCGGGTCAACAAGGCCTTCATCTTCGGCCTGGTGATGGTGCTCGGCCTGCTGATCATCGTGGCGGTGATCTTCGTCGAGCAGGCGCAGCGGCGCATCCCGGTGCAGTACGCCAAGCGGATGGTGGGGCGGCGGATGTACGGCGGCCAGTCCACCTACATCCCGCTCAAGGTCAACCAGGCCGGCGTGATCCCGATCATCTTCGCGTCGAGCCTGCTGTACCTGCCCCAGCTGCTCGCCTCGATCGTGCACCAGCAGTGGCTCACCGACCTGTCCGACCGCTTCACCAGGACGGGGAACCACCCGGCGTACATCATCGCGTACTTCGTGCTGATCATCCTGTTCGCGTACTTCTACAACTCGATCGCCTTCAACCCGGTCGACACCGCGGACAACATGCGCAAGTACGGCGGCTTCATCCCCGGCATCCGCCCGGGCCGGCCCACCGCCGAGTACCTGGACCACATCCTGACCAGGATCACCCTGCCCGGGGCGATGTTCCTGGCCGCGGTCGCGATCCTGCCGTTCATCGCCCTGTCGGCCGGCAACATCCAGCAGTTCCCCTTCGGCGGCACGGCCATCCTGATCACCGTGGGCGTGGGGCTGGAGACGATGAAACAGATCGAGTCCCAGCTGCTGATGCGCAACTACGAAGGGTTCCTGCGGTGAGCGCCGTGGCGCCCACCCGCCGGGCCCGGTAGGAGCCGCCATGCGACTCGTCCTGCTCGGACCGCCTGGAGCCGGCAAGGGCACCCAGGCGGTCCGGCTCGCCGAGCATTTCCGGTGTGCGGACGTGGCCACCGGCGACATCTTCCGCGACAACGTGGCCAACGGGACCGAGCTGGGGCTGACCGCCAAGGAGTACATGGACGCGGGCGACCTGGTGCCCGACGACGTGGTGATCTCGATGGTCGTCAAGCGCCTGGGCGAGGACGACTGCGCCAACGGCTTCGTGCTGGACGGCTTCCCGCGGACGGTCCGCCAGGCCGAGGCGCTCGACGTGTGGCTCGAGGCGACCGGCACCCCGCTGGACGCCGCGCTGTTCTTCGAGATCGACGAGGAGGAGCTGTTCCGCCGGCTCGCCGGCCGCTCGGCCGCGCTGCACCGCTCCGACGACACCGAGCAGACCATCCGCCACCGCCTCGAGGTGTTCGCCAACAAGACCCGGCCGCTGGTCGACTACTTCGAGCAGCGCCGCCTGCTCCAGCGGGTCGACTCCATCGGCGAGGTCGACGAGGTCACCAAGCGGATCCTGGAGGGCCTGGAGCGACGGCGGGCGCGGCGGGACCGGGAACCGACATGATCATCCGCAAGTCACCCCAGGAGCTCGACCGGATGCGCAAGGCCGGCCGCCTGGTCGGCCACACCCTGTCGGTGGTGGCCGCCGCCGCGCAGCCGGGCGTGTCCCTGCTGGAGCTCGACAAGCTGGCCGAGCGGACCATCCGCGGCGCCGGCGCGGTGCCGTCGTTCCTCGGCTACCACGGCTTCCCGGCGACCCTGTGCCTGTCGCCCAACGACGGCGTGGTGCACGGCATCCCCAACGGCTACGTGCTCAAAGACGGCGACCTGCTGTCGATCGACTGCGGCGCGATCGTCGAGGGCTACCACGGCGACGCCGCGGTGACCATCCCGATCGGCGAGGCCAACGAGGCCGGCAGGCGGCTGATGGCCACCACCGAGCGGGCCATGTGGGCCGGCATCGCCCAGGTGCGCGCCGGCCACCGCCTCTCGGACATCGGCCACGCGGTCGAGCAGGTCGCGCACGAGCCCGGCTACGGGGTGGTGCGCGAGTACGTCGGCCACGGCATCGGCACCGCCATGCACGAGGAGCCGCAGGTGCCCAACTACGGGCGGCCGGGCCGCGGGCTGCGGCTGGACGTCGGCCTGGTGCTGGCGATCGAGCCGATGCTCAACGAGGGCGCCCCCGAGACCGAGGTGCTCGACGACGGCTGGACGGTGGTCACCCGCGACGGCTCCCGCTCGGCCCACTTCGAGCACACCGTGGCGATCACCCCGGCCGGCCCCGAGGTGCTGACCCTGCTCGACGGGGCCCGTCAGGAGGACTGGATGGACGCCAGGGCGGCCAGGTGAGGCGCTCAGCGCAGCGGGATGCCCAGCAGCCCCTCCAGCTCGTCGAGCAGCCGGGCGGTGCTGGTCTTGCGGATCGCGGTCATGCCGAGCGCCCGGGCGGGCTCCAGGTTCTGCGCCAGGTCGTCCACGAACACGCAGGCCTGGAAGGGCAGCCCGAGCCGCTCGACGGCCAGACGGTAGATGGCCGGCTCCGGCTTGCGGCTGCCGGTCTCCTCGGAGATGACCACCACGTCGAAGCGCTCCTTCAGCCGCCAGCTCTCGTAGGGGTTGTAGGGGTGCAGGCCGAGGGAGTTGCTCAGCACCCCGGTGCGCACGCCGGCGGCGCGGGCGCGCTCGGCCGCCTCCAGGACCGCCGGCTCGGGCTGGCAGCTGGCCAGCATCCGCTCCACCAGCCGGTGGTGGTCGACGCCGAGCAGCCGGCCCACGCCCACCTCGAACTCCTCCTGGGTGATGGCGCCGCGCTCGATGTCGACCAGCAACCGCCGGGCGACCGGGTCGGACCGGAAGGCGTCGAGGAGCGTGTTGGACGCCAGGCCGCATTCGGCGCAGAACCGGCGGATCGCGTCCAGCACGCTGGTGGTGAGCACACCGCCGAAGTCAAGCAGCAACCCACGCTGGTCGAGATGGTCATGGCGGTGCCCCATCCATGAACCGTACTGGATCCCTCCGGGTCGGTCACCTTGCTCGTAAGCTCGTGACCTTGGTATCTTGTGCGTCAGCCCCGGCTTCTGCCGTGGGCTTGAGCGTTGTGGAGTCGTCGCGACGCGATTTCGTTCCATCGAGCAACCCGCGTACGGCCACGTGTCGTCGTGCTCGCCGTGACGGGGTCGTGCTCGCCGTGAAGAGATGAAGGGAAGAGCTTGCCGAAGAAGGATGGCGCCATCGAGGTCGAGGGCACGGTCGTCGAGCCCCTGCCCAACGCGATGTTCCGCGTGGAGCTCGCCAACGGGCACAAGGTCCTCGCGCACATCTCCGGGAAGATGCGCATGAACTACATCCGCATCCTCCCCGGCGACCGCGTGGTCGTCGAGCTCTCCCCGTATGACCTGAACCGCGGACGGATCACCTACCGCTACAAGTAGGAAGACGAGATGAAAGTCAAGCCATCGGTCAAGAGGATCTGTGAGAAGTGCAAGACCATCCGGCGCCACGGCGTCGTCATGGTGATCTGCTCCAACCCCCGCCACAAGCAGCGTCAGGGCTGAGCGACCCGCCCCCGGAGGTACTCGAGGTATGGCACGAATCGCCGGTGTGGACCTTCCCCGCGAGAAGCGGGTCGAGGTCGCGCTGACCTACATCTTTGGCGTCGGCCAGGCCCGCGCCCTCGAAACCCTGAAGGGGACCCGGGTCGACCCGGACACCCGTGTGCGTGACCTGTCGGACGACGAGGTCGCCCGCCTGCGCGAGTGGATCGACTCCCACTTCCGCGTCGAGGGCGACCTCCGTCGCGAGGTCGCCCAGGACATCAAGCGCAAGATCGAGATCGGTTCGTACCAGGGCATCCGCCACCGTCGCGGGCTTCCCGTCCGCGGGCAGCGCACCCACACCAACGCGCGCACCCGCAAGGGCCCGAAGAAGACCGTGGCCGGCAAGAAGAAGGCGACCAAGAAGTAGGAGGCTGGTAGGTGGCGAAGTCCAGGCAAGGTGCCAAGAAGCCACGGCGCCGCGAGAAGAAGAACATCGCGCACGCCCACGCCCACATCAAGTCGAGCTTCAACAACACCATCGTGACCATCACGGACCCCGTGGGGAACACGATCGCGTGGGCGTCGTCGGGCAACGTCGGCTTCAAGGGCTCGCGCAAGTCGACCCCCTTCGCGGCCCAGCTCGCCGCCGAGCAGGCGGCCCGGCGGGCACAGGAGAACGGCGTGCGCAAGGTGGACGTCTTCGTGAAGGGCCCCGGCTCCGGCCGCGAGACCGCGATCCGGTCCCTCCAGGCCACCGGCCTCGAGATCCAGGGCATCCAGGACGTCACCCCGGTCCCCCACAACGGCTGCCGCCCGCCCAAGCGCCGTCGGGTGTGACGTTCCGGGCCCCGAGAGGAGAGAGAGAAGTCCAAATTGGCACGCTACACAGGTCCTGACTGCAAGCTCTGCCGGAGGGAGAAGACCAAGCTCTTCCTCAAGGGCTCCAAGTGCGAGAGCCCCAAGTGCCCGGTGGAGCGCCGCCCCTACCCGCCCGGCGAGCACGGGCGCGGCCGTTCCAAGGAGTCCGAGTACCTGCTGCAGCTGCGCGAGAAGCAGAAGGCGCGGCGCATCTACGGGGTGCTCGAGAAGCAGTTCCACGGCTATTACGAGGAGGCCGCGCGGCGCAAGGGCGTCACCGGCGAGGTGCTGCTCCAGCTCCTGGAGACGCGCCTCGACAACGTCGTCTACCGTGCCGGCTTCGGCCGCTCGCGCGACCAGGCCCGCCAGCTCGTCCGGCACCGTCACGTGACGGTCAACGGCAGGATCGTGGACGTGCCCTCCTTCAACGTGAAGCCTGGCGACGTCGTCCAGGTGAAAGAGGACATGCGGGGCAACCTGCACGTCCACGAGTCGATTCAGCTGCAGACCGGCCGCCCGATCCCGAACTGGCTCGACTGGAACGCCGGCGAGGCCCGAGCCACCGTCCTGGGCATCCCGAGCCGCGACCAGATCGAGGTCGGCGTCCAGGAGCAGCTGATCGTGGAGCTCTACAGCCGGTAAGCTCGTAGAGGTAATCACAACGTTGGCCAACCCTGGTCAAATAGCGGGCCAGGGAGCCGGAGGTGAACAGACCACATGGAGATCTCGCGTCCGCGTATCGAGACGCAGCCCCTCACCGACAACCGCTCGCGGTTCGTGATCGAGCCGCTCGAGCCGGGCTTCGGCTACACCCTGGGGAACTCCCTGCGGCGCACGCTGCTGTCGTCCATCCCGGGCGCGGCGGTCACGTCGATCAAGATCGACGGCGTGCTGCACGAGTTCTCGAGCATCCCCGGGGTGAAAGAGGACGTTACCGACATCATCCTGAACGTCAAGGAGCTGCGCCTGCGCTCCGAGACCAACGAGCCCGCGACCATGTTCCTGCGGGCGACCGGCCCCGGCGAGGTGACCGCCGCCGACATCGTGCCGCCGGCCGACATCGACGTCATCAACCCCGAGCTGCGCATCGGCACACTCAACTCCAAGGCCAAGCTCGAGATGGAGCTGCGGGTCGAGAAGGGCCGCGGCTACCGGCCGGCCGAGCGCAACAAGTCCGCCTCGGACGAGATCGGCCGCATCCCGGTCGACTCGATCTTCTCCCCGGTCCGCCGGGTGAGCTACTCGGTCGAGGCGACCCGCTCCGGTGAGATGACCAACTACGACCGGCTGCTGCTCGACGTCGAGACCGACGGGTCGCTGACCCCCGAGGACGCCCTGGCGTCCGCCGGCGGGACCCTGCGCGAGCTGGTCAGCCTGTTCGCGGACCTGACCGGCGGCGGCGAGGGCCTGCAGCTCGGTCCGGCCGAGCAGCAGGGCCCGCTGGGCGCCAACCTGGACACCCCGATCGAGGAGCTCGACCTCTCGGTCCGCTCCTACAACTGCCTGAAGCGCGAGGGCATCACCACCGTGGGCGAGCTGGTGACCAAGTCCGAGGCCGACCTGCTCGACATCCGCAACTTCGGGGCCAAGTCGATCGACGAGGTCCGCGAGAAGCTGCACGAGCTCGGCCTCTCGCTCCGGGAGGAGTAGCTCACCAGACCGACGCGAGCGTAAGGAGAAACCAGCATGCCGACCCCGACCAAGGGGCCTCGCCTGGGCGGGTCGCCGAGCCACGAGCGGATGATCATCGCCAACCTGGCCCGGTCGCTGTTCGCCGAGGGGCGCATCCGCACCACCGAGGCAAAGGCCAAGCGCCTGCGTCCGCAGGCCGAGCGCCTGATCACCTTCGCCAAGAAGGGCGACGTCGCCAGCCGCCGCCAGGTGCTCACCGTGGTGCGTGACAAGGCCGTGGTGCACAAGCTGTTCGCCGAGATCGCGCCGCGCTTCGCCGACCGTCCCGGCGGCTACACGCGCATCCTCAAGCTCGGCCCGCGTCCCGGCGACGCCGCCCCGATGGTGCTCATCGAGCTGGTGGAGCAGGGCGAGGTCACCCAGCGCGGCGAGGCCGCCGAGGACGGCGGCACCCGCCGGCGTCGCTTCGGCCGCGGCCGCAGCGACGCCCAGGAGGCTCCGGAGGGCTCCAACCGCG
>Ga0268241_10000088_pt1 | contig 12176 bp, 8 predicted proteins | sample BulsoiAmnAmmetaG_FD_200248 | JGI IMG/M metagenome (GOLD analysis project Ga0268241, IMG submission 200248) | Bulk soil microbial communities from Mexico - Amatitan (Am) metaG (v2) (version 2) | ecosystem: Environmental > Terrestrial > Soil > Agricultural land | place: Mexico: Amatitan, Jalisco...
TCGGTGACCGTCACGCTCCAGCCCGACGGCAGCGCGGTGGTCGCCTCGGACGCGGCCGACTCGGGCCAGGGCCACGCCACGCTGTTCACCCAGATCACCGCCGACCTGCTCGGCATCGAGCCCGAGCGGGTGTCGGTGGTGCGTGGCGACACCGCCCGGGCGCCCTTCGGGCTGGGCACCTTCGGCAGCCGCACCTCGGTGGTGCACGCCAGCGCGCTGCACCGCGCCTGCGCCGAGCTGCGCAGAAGGCTGCTGGAGGTGGCCGCCAACGACCTGGAGGCCGACCCGGAGGACCTGGTGGTCGAGCCGGGCAGGATCGTGGTCAAGGGCGCCGGCCGGGGCGTCGAGGTCGCCAGGGTGGTCGCCCGGATCCACGAGGACCGCAAGTCGCTGCCGCGCGGCATGGAGACCGGCGCGCTGGTCGCCAGCGCCAGCTACGACACGCCATCGGAGGTGCCGGACGCCAACGGCTACGGCAATTTCGCGGCCAACTACACCTGCTCGGCGACCATCGCGGTGGTCGAGGTCGACCCGGCCACCGGCAAGGTGACCGTGCTGGACTGGTCCTCGGCCGAGGACGCCGGCCGGGTCCTGCACCCGGACCTGCTGACCGGGCAGATCCAGGGCGGCATCGCCCAGGGGATCGGCTACGCGCTCGGCGAAGATCTCCTCTTCGACCGGTCGGGCACCATGCTCAACCCCAGCATGGTCGACTACCAGGTGCCCACCGCGCCGGAGGTGCCGCTGGTCGAGGCCAAGCTGCACACCCTGGCCAGCGACGACCCCACCCACCCGCTGCGCAACAAGGGCATCGGCGAGAGCGGCGTCACCCCGGCCGCCGCCGCCATCGCCAACGCCATCCACGACGCCATCGGCGTGCCGGTCACCAGCCTGCCGCTGACCCCGGAGAAGGTCCTCGAGGCGATCGACCGGGCAGGCGGGACGCCCCGCTGAAGCCGGCTCCCGTCACCGGGGGCGGAGCTCCGCCGGGACGTGCGCGGCGAGGGTGTCCGCGACCTTGGCCGCGCACTGCTGGGCCCGCCGCACGGCCTCGTCCGCGCCGGCGGCGTGGAGCGCCGCGCCGCACCGTTCGGCCAGCAGCGATGCCCGCTCGTACAGCAGCGCCCAGGCGGGCTCCCGCCAGGGGACCAGGTTGCCCATGGCGTAGTACATCTCGAAGGCGAACCCCGTGGTGAATCCCGGGTGCGCCGGTCCGGTGGGGAGCGTCGCCAGCGCCGAGCCGAGCGGTCGCAGCGCGCCGGCCATCGTGTCGATCGCCGAGCCGACCAGGATGCCGAGTTGCTCCTCGGTCTCGTCGGTGTGGGTGAAGAAGCGGGTCAGCAAGTGCAGGATCAGCTCGTAGGCGAGGCTGGCCAGCTCTCCGACGTGCGCCGTGGCGGGGTCGGAGATGAGCGGCTGCGCCGCCGGGACGTCGAAGGGCTGGCGGGTGAACGCGGCCATCACCGGCCTGGCCGGGTCGAACGAGGGGTCGGACTGCCGCAGCCTGCGGTAGTCCTCGTAGACCGCCAGGAACCTGCCGTAGTGGGCCTCCCGCCAGTCGCCGCGGGCGCCCTCGCCCTGCTCGATGATCTCCTCGATGGCGGCCAGCGCCGAGTCGAGGTCGGTGACGGCGATGAGCTGCGGCCAGCGGAACAGCTCCGGGGTGGCCTGGGCGCGGGGCGACCCCACGAACACGGCCCGCTCCCCGAGCCGGGCAACGAGGCCGCGGAGACCGTCGGCGATGCCGCGGTACAGGTGCCCGACGGTGGCGAACTCCTGGCCGCGCGGCAGGGCCTCGTCGGCCTGGACCGGCGTGAGGGGCGGCGCGGTCGGAACGAAGCCCTGCGCGTCCTGGCGCAGCATGCCCTCGGGCCGCTCCAGGTACAGGAAGTGCAGCAGCGCCCGCTCACCGAACGGCAGCAGCTCGAGCTGGAGCCCCCTGGGGAAGTAACCGCAGAGCTGCGGGAAGTTGGGACGGCCGAAGGTCGGCGCGGCGCCGATCGCGGACATCAGGTTGGCGACCAGCGCGAGGTGCAGCATCTCCTGCACGGCGATCTCGTGGAGGACCTTGCGCCACCGGTCGACCGCCTCGGCCTGCTGCTGGCTGAGCCCGTCCGCGGTGCCGTCCTCGAGGCTGAACTCGGCGAACAGGTACTGGCACATGATCATGTGCTCGAGCTGGGCCGCCTCCGCGAGCAGCCACCACAGGTGCTCCCGGTGGGCGACGACGATCCTCGGCTCGGCGAGGCTCTTGGCCCGGGTCATGCGCCCATCGTTGCGCAGCCTGTCAAGGCAGGGTGAGGCGGCGCCGCGCTCAGGCGCTGTAGTCGGTGCCGAGGCCCAGCTCGGCGAGCTGCCGGCGGTAGGCGATGGTCATCCGGTCCGACTGGACGTGCAGCTCGGCCGCCAGGTCGAGCGGCAGCTCCTCGGGCCGCTGGCCCTCGACGATGTCCTTGTCCTCGTTCATGACCTTGCCCTCCCAGTCCATGATCTCGTGGGCGGGCACGTCGAAGTCGAAGTTGCGGCAGACGAAGAAGAACGCGCGCACCTTGCGGGTCGAGACCGGCGAGGCGACGTTGAACACCACGTGGATGGCGTTGTCGCCCTTGTCGGGGATCCGCTCCCAGAGCCGCACCGCGAACGGCATGAACACGTGGTAGGTGGTCTCCCAGACCAGCGTGTCCTCGCCGGCCATCGGCGAGAGGTCGGCCGGGTTGTTGGCGTTGAAGTTGTAGTCGTAGGTGAGCCCGTAGTCGGTCACCCGCACCGGGATCTCGGGGACCTCCGGCTCGGCCGCGTTGCCGAAGGTGTTGCGGTGCACGAAGGGGAAGTGGCTCACGTCCAGGAAGTTGTCGACCTGCCGCGCCGCGGAGGTGTTCCAGTCCAGCGGCGGCAGGCTCAGCCAGCGGTAGCCGGGGTCCTCCGCCTCGGGGAAGTCCGGCAGGCCGGTGCGCGGCTCGCCGGACAGGCAGGTCCACACCAGCCCGTAGCGCTCCTGCACCGGGTAGCTCAGCAGCCGGATGTTCGGCGAGATGCGCCGGCTGGGCGGCTGCGCCGGGATGCGCACGCAGCGGCCGTCGGGCCCGTAGCGCCAGCCGTGGTAGGCGCAGACCAGCTCGTCGCCCTCCAGGGTGCCCTGGGTCAGCTCCGAGCCGCGGTGCAGGCAGATGTTGCGCGCCACCGTCACGCCCTGGGAGGTCCGGTAGACGATCAGGTCGACGTCCAGCAGCCGCGCGCGGATCGGCGTCGAGCCCACGTCGTGGCTGAAGGCGACCGGGTGCCAGTAGTCCGCCAGGATGCGCCAGTCCGACTCGGTGAAGGTGCAGTCCCGTGGCAGCGGGTGCGGGCCGTTGGACAGTTCCCGGGGGATCGTCATCGTGCTCTCCTCTCGATGACCGCGATGCGACGCCCCGGCCGCCCGCCGCCCGTCAGGAGGAACCCAGCGGGTCCAGCCGCGCCTCCTGCTCGAGCTCCTCGATCTGCCGCTCGGCAAGCCGGGACTCTGCCTCGACGTCGAGGTTCCGCGCGAACAGATAGTAGAGGATGGACGCCACCGGGAAACCGATGAAGGGCGACAGGTCGCCGCCGCCGATCGCGCTGGCCACCGGGCCGGTGAAGATGGTGGTGCTGAAGAACGGGATCATCACCGCCAGGCCCACCAGGTAGGCCACCAGCCCGCGCCAGCCCCAGCGGCCGTAGATGCCGCCCGGGTCGAAGATCTCCTTGATGGCGTACTGGCCCTTGCGCACCAGGAAGAAGTCCACCAGGTTGACCGCCGTCCAGGGGATCAGGAAGTACAGCGCCAGCGTCAGGAAGGCGTTGTAGCTCGACAGGAAGTCCTCCGGGATCAGCAGGGTCACGCCCAGCATCACCGCGGCGACGCACAGCACCGCCACCACCCGGGTGTTGAGCCCGGACCTGATCCGCTTGCCGACGTCGACCGCCGCCAGCGCGGACAGGCTGGCGGTGTAGATGCCCAGCGTGGCCGCGGCGATCAGGGTCGGCGCCATGAGGATCAGCGTCAAGGCGCCCCAGCCCTGGAAGAGCGAGTCGGCCACCTCCTTGACGGCGCCGACCGGCGAGAGGTCGGGGTGGGCGGCGCCGACCAGCGCGCCCATGGTCGCCGGCCAGATGGTGCCGATGGCGGCGCCCCAGAAGGTCCACTGGAAGGTCGAGCTGGTGGAGCTGGAGGCCGGCAGGTAGCGCGAGTAGTCGGAGACGTACGGCGCCCAGGTGAGGTTGTAGCTCATCAGCACGCCGAGCACGATCAGGAACGGCCCCGACTTGAAGGTGCCGCCGCCCAGGCTCGTCTGCTCGGCGGGCAGGTTGATGTCGACCAGCGCGAGCACCGTGAACAGCCCGAAGTTGGCGATGTAGAGCAGCGACGCCCAGCGGCTGAAGCGGTGGATCAGGTTGTAGCCGAACGCGCCGAGCAGCAGCGCCAGCACGGCGAACAGCACGTAGGACAGCTTGGTGCTGGTGCGGATGGTGGCATTGAAGACCTCGCCGCCGAGCACGGTGTCGAACACGCCGTAGCCGATGGTCACGAACAGCACCGCGACGATCGGCAGCAGCGCGCCGAGGTAGCCGAACTGCGCGCGGGACTGGATCATCTGCGAGAGCCCCAGCTTGGGGCCCTGGGCGGAGTGGAACGCCATGAACAGCGTGCCGAGCAGCGTGCCGAGCACGATGGCCACCGCCGTCCAGGCGAAGTTGAGGCCGAGGCTGATGCCGATCGGGCCGGTCGCGAAGCTGACCAGCTCGGCGTTGCCGACGAACCAGACCGCGCCGAGGTGCCAGGGCTTGCCGTGCCGCTCGCTGCGCGGCACGTAGTCGATCGAGCGAACCTCGAGATTCAGCGGCGCCGCCGCGCCGGCGTCGACGGGCGGGACTCCTGCTTGAGCCATCAGCACGCCTCCTGGACACGACGGACTGGCACGGAACTTGCACCTCCACCCGCTGGGATGCTCGGCGGCGCCTGTCAGCGGCCTACGCTAACACCGGCCGCCGCTGCGCGAAAGCAGCTTTTGGTAGGCGAAATTACCGGCTCAGACCCCCCGCATCGACCACCACGGCCGGTCGGGGTAGCCGGCCAGCCGCGCCTCCCCGGCGATCCGCTCCGAGGCGGCCTGCGCCCTGGCGAGCAGCTCGGCCTCCTCGCCCGGGCCCATCTCCGGCGGCCGGCGACCCTCCAGCAGCACCCGGCCATCGACCACCACGGTGTCGACCTCGGTCCCGTCGGCCTGATAGACCAACACGGATGCCACGCTGTGGCAAGGCACCAGGTTGGCGCGCCCGAGCTGGAGCAGCACCAGGTCGGCCTTCTTGCCCACCTCGAGCGAGCCGATCTGGTCGGCCAGCCCGACCGCCCTGGCGCCGTCGATGGTGGCCATCTCGAGGACCTTCTCGGCGGTGATCGCCGCGGCGTCGCGGTAGCGGCCCTTCTGGGCGAGCGCCGCGAACTTCATGTCGGCGACGATGTTGACGCTGCCGTTGCAATTGCCGTCGTCGGTGCCGAGCCCGACGATGATCCCGGCCGCCTGCATCTCCGCGACCGGCGCGATCCCGGACGCCAGCAGCAGGTTGCTGACCGGGTTGTTGGCCACCTTGACGTCGAAGGAGCGCAGCGTGCGGATGTCGTTGGCATCGGTCTGCACGCAGTGGCCCGCCAGCACGTCCGGCCCGAGGAAGCCGATCGAGCCGAGGTACTGCACGCTCGACAGCCCGCCCTGCCGGCGGTCGAGCGGCGACTCGGCCAGGTGGAGGGTGAGCATGGTGCCGAAGCGCCGCGCCAGGTCGCGCGCGCCGAGCAGGCCCTCGCGGGTGCAGAAGCGCGCCACGCCCGGCGAGGGCCACACCTGGATGCGGCCGTCGCCGGCGCCGTGGTGGCGGCGCATCAGCCGCTCGATCGCCGCCAGCGCCTCGGCGGCCGGCTCGATGCCGCCCGGGTCGTGGCGCACCTCGGGCTCCTTGGCCTCGATCGCCGCCAGCACGGGCAGGAAGTCGTCCGGCGTGTGGTCGTAGAACATCCGCGCGAACATCACCCGCAGGCCGGCGTCGCGGTACACGCCGATGGCGGTGTCGGCGGCCATGTCCCAGCGCTCGGTGGGGAACTCGACGTTGTCGACGAAGGTGGTGATGCCCGAGCGCAGCGCCTCCAGGCAGAACAGCCGCGCGGCCACCTCGACGTCCTCGCGCCGGTAGGCGCGCAGCCCCGGCAGGACCACGTTGAACAGCCAGTCGTACAGCGCGCGGTCGTCCGACAGCCCGCCGCGCAGCAGGATGTGGATGGCGTGCGTGTGGGCGTTGACGAAGCCGGGCAGCAGCGCCATGCCGCTGGCGTCGATCACCCGCTCGGCACGGTCGTAGGGGCAGTCGTCGCCCGGCCCCAGCCCGACGATCCGGTCGGAGTCGACCGCCAGCCAGCCGGACCGGAGCACGCGCCGGTCGGGGTCCATGGTGACCACCTGGGCGTTGCGCACCAGCAGCGAGGGGGTCCGGGTCCGCGGGCTCATACGCCGCAGCCTATCGGGCTACCATCCTGCACCGGAACCGCCTTTCAGGTCGTGGAATCGCTGACGAGATGATCTCGCGGACGCCGGCGCCCGGCCGGTCCGCCCAGGCCCGCTGGACCGCGGTGGTCGCGGGTGGCGTGGTGGTGCTCAGCTTCGAGGGCGTGATCGTGCGCTCGCTGGACCTGGACCAGTGGACCATCCTGCTGCTGCGCTGTTCGCCGCCGACAACCTGCTGTTCAGCATCGCGCCGCGCAACTCGTCGGTGGCCAACCCTGGCGCCGCTGGGCACCGCGCCGGTGTTTGGCGGGGTGCTCGGGCGCCTGGTGCTGGGCGAGCGGCCGCCGTGGCGGAGCTCCCGCCGGCTTGAAGGGCCGGCGGGCAAGCGAGTGGGGGGGCAATCTCGCTACCCGCCGTGCCCACCCCGACCGGGTCGCAAGCGGTTCATGGCCCGTCAGCCGGATGCGCCCCTACCCGGGAAGTGGTCATCGTGTCGCACCCCCGCCCCGACCACCTCCTGCAGAATCCGTAGGAGACTGGTCCGCCTGCCGTAGTGATCCGTTGAATTCGGACGGCCGGACGGCCACTATCCGTGGTCGCGCAAATCTGTTCAATCCGCGTACGCGGCTGCCAGCGCGTGGAAGACCTCCTTCGGCTCCCAGGCCATGTCGGGGTACTCGCGACCGGTTCCGTTCTCGAGCACCTTGACCACTCCATAGGAGGCCAGGTCGAGGTCGTAGTGTGGGTCGGCCCGATGCGGGACGTGGTAGCCGGCGAAGTTGAACCAGAACGCGCTGTGGAGCTCCTCCTGCTCGAAGATCTCCAGCAGCTCGCGCAGGTACCGCACCTGCTCGCCCTCGTCGCGCTGGTAGTCGCCGTTGATGGCCGGCGGCTCGGCCGAGCGGTCGATGATCATCCAGCCGGTGGCGCCGGCGTCGGCGGCGCCACGGTAGGTGCAGCAGCCGAACTCGGTGGCCACCACCGGCTTGCCGTGCTCGAAGTGGCGCCGCAGCTCCTCGCGGTAGTTCGCCTTGTTGTAGGCGGCGCGGTAGGCGTCGACGCTGACGAAGTCGAACGGGCTCCAGTCGAGCGTCTCCCAGGGCCCGGCGGCATAGGTCACCGGCCCGCCGAAGCGCTTGCGCACGGTCGCGGCCACGTCGGCGAAGAAGGCGCTCATCTTGGCGGGCACCTCGGCCAGGCTGGCCCACAGCCCGGGATCGCCGGAGCTCATCGTCGCCATGCGCGCGTAGGCGTCCTCGCCGGGGATGAACCCGCTGGCGAACATGCTGAGCTCGCAGCCGGCGATCAGCACCACGTCGGCGCCGTCGCGCCGCAGCGACTCGGCCCGCCCGGCGCAGTCGTCGAACAGCTCCAGCAGCTCCTCGGGGTTCAGCTCGGCGGGGAACGGCGAGAACCACACCCGCAGGCCCGCCTCGGCCGCCGCCTCGCCGGCGACGCTCAGCCGGGCGGGGTCGCCGCCGGTGACGCGGACCGCGTTGCAGTGCAGGTCGTCCGCGATGATCCGCAGCTCGCGCCGGACCACCGCCGGGTCGAAGGTCTCCCTCGAGCTCCGGCCGCCCGGGAAGGTGCCGGTGTCGTAGTTGATGCCCTTGCCGTGCAATGCGGCCTCCTACTCGATGATCCGGTCGCCGATGCCGTGCTCCAGCAGGTCGAAGGCCCGCTCCACGTCGGCGCCCAGCCGCCCGGCCGCCTCGGCCGGGGGGACCCCCGCGGCCAGGCGCCGGAAGTAGGTCGACTTGAGCGTCAGGATGGTGGCGGAGATCAGCCCAGCGACCAGGTGCGGGGTGAGGTCGTCGTCCGGCGCGCCCGGCTCGGCGGCCAGCGTCCGCGCGAGCTCCTCGCGCTGCTGGTCGTAGCGCCGCTGCATGCCGGCGGTCAGGGTCGGGCTGGAGGTGATCACGCGCAGCAGCGCGACCAGCTCCTCCGGCGAGTCGATGCCCGGGTCGGCCGCGAACGCGCGGTAGTGCGTCCGCAGCGCCTCCAGGGGCGACTGGCCGGGTTCGCGGTCCGCCACGATCCGCGCGGGATCGTCGTCGGCGGCTGCGTCCAGCACCAGCGACTCCTTGGTCGGGAAGTACTTGAACAGCGTGACCTTGGCGACGCTGGCGGCGTCCGCGATCTCGGCCACGGTGACGGCGTCGAAGCCGCGCTCGATGAACAGCCGCATGGCGGCCTCTGCGATCGCCTGCCGCGTCTGGCGTCGCTTGCGCTCGCGCAAGCCCTGTCGTTCGACCATGACGGCAGCGTACCACAATCGCGTACCGAGTTCATTTATTAACCCGGTACGCGATCAGTACGCGCGACCGTTCAGAACCAGGAACGCAGCTTCTTGCGGTCGGCCGCTTTCCAGGCGGCCTCCCAGTCCTCGCGGCGGCGGGCGGCGACCTCGCGCTCGGCGGCGATCAGCACGCCGGCGGCCATGGCGCTCGGGCCTGGCGCGCCCCTGGCGGTCGCCGCCCTGCGCAGCCACTCCTGCGCGACCACCGCGTCGTGGTGGTCGCCGAGGACCTCCTGGATCTGCTCGCAGGCCTCGGCGAACTCCTCCGCCTGCTTGCCCACCACCGGAACCAGCGCCTCGGCCGCGTAGCGGGCCCGCTTGGCGCGGATGCGGATGCGGTGGAGCTGCGCATCGGAGGGCTCCTCGCCCGCCTGGCGTACCTCCTTGCGCAGCTTGCGCCAGGTCCTGGCGACCCGAGGGGTCAGCTCCCCGGCCGCCGGGCGGCCGCCGTCGAGCACCATCGGGCTGTTGGCCGCGGCGAGCAGGTCGTCGACCAGTTGCACGTAGGCGCCCTCGCGCATCGCCGCCAGCAGCGCGGAGCGTGCCCGGTCGCGCTCGCGGCGCAGCCGCTGAAGCAGCCAGCCGGCCGCCCGCGCCTCGGCCTCGGGAAGCTGCTCCACCTGCGCCTCCAGGCGGGCGAGCAGCACGTCCGCGTCCCGCACCGCGCCGAGCCGGTCGGCCAGCCACTTCGCCCGCTCACGCAGCCTGACGGTCCAGCCCTCCTCCAGCACCGGCAGGAAGGTCCGCAGCGATGAGCGGAAGCGGCGGGTCGCCACCCGCGCCTGGTGGACCCCCTCCGGGTCCCTGCCCAGCCGCACCACCGGGTCGTGCCGCAGCAGCCGCACCACCGCCGCGCCGAGGTCGTAGCGCACCAGTTGGTCGATGGTGGCGCCACGCTTCGGCTCGACCAGCACCACCTCGGCCGGCCCCGGGTCCGGGTTGCCGAGCGCCTGGAGGTACTTCGACTTCACCTCGACCGGCTCGGCGCCGGCGTCCTGGAGGCGCTTGACCACCGGGTCCAGCGCGCCGTCGGCAGCGTCCGGGGCGAGCTCGGTCTCGATCTCGCGGAAGCGCCGGCTGACCCGGCGGCCGTCCAGCACCACCACCCGGTCGTCGGTCAGCTCGCCGAGCCGCTGGCCGTCCTGGTCGCGCAGCTCGACCGGGCGGCGGGTGGTGCGCAGCCTGGCCACCGGCGCCAATTGGGCCTCGCGCACGAAGGCGCGGACCAGGTCCACCGCCTCGTCGGGCGGCTGCGACGGCGGCCCGTCGAAGACCACCTCCTCGCGCGAGACCAGCGGCCCGCTGCTCTCCCCCGCCAGCTTGACCGTCCAGCCCTCACCGCTGCGGTGGCGCAGGCTGGCGCCCCAGCGCGCCAGCCGCAGGTCGGGCGTGTCCCAGTAGGTGGTCCGCAGCTGCCGGGCCGCGGCCGGCTCCGCGACGATGCCGGCCGACGGGTCGCCGAGGTCCGGAACGTCGAAATCCGGCGCCACCGACAGCTTGGCTTCGCGCTCCCGCATGGCCGTCTCCCCTCTCTCCGCCTGCGTCCAGCCTACCGGCCGGGTCCAGCACCTGCGGGGCTCACCTGCGGCGTTCGCCGCGGGCGGTCAGCCCGCCACCACCCGGCCGCCGGCCGAAGCCCGGTCGGCCTCGAAGTGGGCGCTGCGCGCCGTGCGCCGCAGGCCGAACGCCAGCGTGGTCAGCAGCACGGCGCCGAAGGCGCCCAGCAGGACCGCGGCCGCGCCCGGGCTGTCGAGCTGGGTCACGCCGTAGACTCCGGCGGCCAGCAGCGCGGCGGCCGGGATGGTGACCACCCAGGCGATCGCCATCTGCCCGAACACCGACCAGTTCACCGGCACGCCGCGGGTCACCGTGCCGACGCCGGTGACCGAGCCGGCCACGGTGTGAGTGGTCGACACCGGCGCGCCCAGGGCGGTCGAGCCGAACAGCGCGATCGCCGCGCCGGTCTCGGCCGCGACGCCCCTGGCCGGCAGCAGCCGGGTGATCCGCATGCCCATGGTCTCGACGATCCGCCAGCCGCCGGAGATGGTCCCCAGCGCGATCGCCGAATGGGCCGCCAGCACCACCCACAGCGGGATCTGGAGCTTGTCGCCACCGCCGGCCAGGTGGCCGGTGGCGACCAGCAGCGCGGCGATCACGCCCATGGTCTTCTGCGCGTCGTTGGTGCCGTGGCCGAGCGACACCGCCGCCGACGACACCAGCTGCCCGACCTTGAACACCCGCTCGCTGCCGCTCTCCCGGTGGTTGCGCAGCCACAGGTTGATCAGCGCCATCAGCAGCCCGGCGAGCAGCAGCCCGGCGATCGGCGAGACCACGATGAACACGCCGGCCTTCTGCACGCTGGAGAGCTTGATCGCGTCGATGCCGCCCTTGGCCAGCCCGGCGCCGAGCAGCCCGCCGATCAGCGCGTGCGACGACGAGGTCGGCAGCCGCAGCCACCAGGTCACGTAGTTCCAGACAATCGCCCCGAGCACCGCGGCGAAGATCACCGCCACGCTGGAGAACGCCGGCTTCACCGTCTGCCCGATGGTGTTGGCCACCTTGGTGCCGAAGAACAGGAAGGCGATGAAGTTGAAGAACGCGGCCCACAGCACCGCCCAGCGCGGGCGCAGCACGCGGGTCGCGACGATCGTCGAGATGGAGTTGGCCGAGTCGTGGAAGCCGTTGGTGTAGTCGAACAGCAACGCGATCGCCACGATGCCGACCACCGTCAACAGCGCGATGTCCATGCGGGTCCTCCAGCCTGGACGGCCCTTGTCGTCGAGGCCGGCATGCCCGCTGAAGCCCTTGGCAATGCGCGGTCACGAGGAAACGTTGGGTGAACTCCGTTCCCGAAGGCCCGCGGTGGCCTCACCACTCGACCAGTTGCCAGATCGCCGGCTGGAGGGTGTCGGGCTCCCCGACCTCGGCGAAGATCGCCACCGCCCGCTTCAGGTGGGTCATCGCCTCCTCGCCGCGGCCGGCGGCGTGCAGCAGGTCGGCGAGATTGTTGTGCAGCGCGGCCTGGCGGTGCCGGTCGCCCTGGGCGGTGCACAGCTCCAGCGCGGTGGTGGTCAGCTCGATCGCCGGGTCGAGGCGGCCGGCGGCGCGGTGGACCAGCGCGAGGTTGTTCAGCGCCGCCACCTTGGCGCCGGGGTCGGGCAGCCGGCCGGCGTGCTCCAGGCTCAGCTCCAGGTGCTTCGAGGCGCGCTGGTGGTCGCCGGCGGCGCCGGCCAGCATGCCGACCAGGTTGTGGCACTGCGCCAGGGCGGCCTCCTCACCGGCGGCCCCGGCCAGCTCGAGCGCCTCGGCGGCCAGCTCGCCGGCCTGCCGGGAGCGGCCGCGCCGGTGCGCGGCCAGGCTGCGGT
>Ga0268241_10000089_pt1 | contig 12151 bp, 12 predicted proteins | sample BulsoiAmnAmmetaG_FD_200248 | JGI IMG/M metagenome (GOLD analysis project Ga0268241, IMG submission 200248) | Bulk soil microbial communities from Mexico - Amatitan (Am) metaG (v2) (version 2) | ecosystem: Environmental > Terrestrial > Soil > Agricultural land | place: Mexico: Amatitan, Jalisco...
GAGCACCAGCTCGTGCCTGACGAAGCGCAGGTAGAGCGCCACCGCTCCACCGAGCAGCGCGCCGACGATCACCGCGCCGGCGAGCTCCCACACGATGATGCCGAGCGAGAGTCCGGCGACGTTCGCGCCGGTGGGCGGGACGACGGCGCGCGCGATGGCGAGCACGGTGCTGAACAGCACCACGACGACGACGTCCGAGACCAGCACGACGCCGAGCGTGGTGCGCGCGACGGGCCCGCCGGCGCGCGTCTCCGACAGCAGTGCCATCACCACCGCGGGCGAGTGGACGACGGCGATCGCGGCGAAGATCACCGCGAAGGCGAGCCGCGACGCGCCCGACGTCCCCTGCAGGAATGGAAGGCGGTCGCCGAGCGTCGCCAGGGTGGCGCTCAGCGCGACGAACCCGAGGAGCAGCTCCGCGCCGAGGATCTTCACGATGGTGATCCCGCGCTTGCGAACCTCCTCCCACCGAAGCTCGGCCCCGGCGAGATAGGCGATGAGCGCGATCGCCAGGGAGCTGACGGGGCGCAGCTCGCCGATCGCCTGCGTGGTGACCGTGTTGAACACCGATGGTCCGAAGAGCACGCCCGCCGCGAGGTAGCCGGTGATCTTCGGGAGCCTGACGACAACCGCGAGCTCGCCGACGCTGTACGCGGCGAGGATGAGGAAGCCGAAGGTGAGCAGCCACTGCGAGCCGTGCGCGCTGGCGCCTAACGGCAGGACGAGCTGCATCGCGCCGAAGAGGAGCGCGAGGATGACGAGTCGCCGCATCGGTCAGCCCGCTCCGGTCGCGACGGGCGGCGTCACAGGCTCGGCCGGGGCCGGGGCGGGTCTCGCGTCGAGCAGGTCGACACCGAGCAGCGAGCGGACGAAGCGCGCCGAGAGCACGTCGGTGAGGAGCACCGAGGCCACCGCCGCGGTGAAGACGAGATTGGGGAGCGGGACCTCGTCCTGGTACAGGTAGCTGAGCGCGACGGCGAGGGCCAGCCCGCCCTGGCCGATCAGCCCGCGGCCCCAGTTCGCGCCGAGCAGTGGGAGCATCCCGTTCCATCGGGCGGCGAGGCGCGCGGCGCCGAGCTTCGCCGCGACCCGCGTGCCGAGGAACAGGAGGATCACGAGCGACCACGCCCGCACGCTCGGCCGCCAGGCGGCGCCGGCGAGGACGAGCAGCGCGAAGTAGAGCGGGCGCTCGACGCGCTCGAGCGCGGCGACGATCTCGGCGCGGTTCCGCGTCGTGTTGCCGAGCACCGCACCGAAGCAGACCGCCGCGAGCAGCGGGGACAGACGCAGATACGTCGCCGCCCCACTGACGAGGATGATCGCGCCGCCGAGCGAGACGAAGAGGCGGTCCACCTTGCGCTCCTCGCCGACGAACAGGTGAAAGAGCGCGCCACCGACGACGCCAATCGCGATCGTCACCACCGCCCATTCGGTCGGCGTGAGGGGCCGGCCGGCGCCCGGGGGCGTCCGGTGCACGAGGGCGAAGAGGATCCCCGAGGTCACGATGGCGACGAGCGCGTTGGTGGCGGTGGAGACCTCGAGCTGGCGCACGACCGGTGTGCGACGTCCGAGCTGCCTCGCGACGACCGCGACGCCCGCGCTCGCCGACGCGACCGCGACGGCGCCAAGCGCGGTCGCGGCGACGATCGCCTCGTCGCGCGTCACCTCGAGGCCGACCCAGAGCGCGAAGGTGAGCAGCGCGGCGACGAACGCCACCGTCAGCAGGCTCTCGACGAGCGCGACGCGATAGAGCACGGCCGGGATCCGCACCAGCCGGTGCAGCACGAGCTGCGCGCCGAGGAGCGCGCCCATCCAGCCGAGGCCGAGCGTCGCGATCGGCGCGAAGCTCTCCACCGTCTCGCGCGACAGGATGCCCGAGACCTGCGGGCCGAGCAGGATGCCGAGCAGCAGATACTCCGCGCCGGAGACGATCACGAACCGCCGCGCGAGCCACTCGAACGCGACTCGCGCGGCGAGATAGCTCGCGGCGACGACGAGTACCAGGATCAGCGCGTCGGTCATTCGCGCAAACAAGGGCCGGGATCCGCGTCGCGCAAATCCCGGCCCGTGAAGATTTCGATCGATTGTCGTCGGGCGCTGACCCGGCGGTCAGGTGATGCTGATCGTCGCGCGGCTCAGTCGGCGGCGGCGGTGCCGAAATCGTACCCCGGCACCGAGATGCGCGGGATCGGCGCTCCGATGACGCGCTCGATGGTGCGCACCATGGCGATCTCGTCGGGCGACATGAAGGTGAACGCGTCGCCCGTGGACGCCGCGCGGCCCGTGCGGCCGATGCGGTGCACGTAGTCCTCCGCCTGCTGCGGCACGTCGTAGTTGATGACGTGCGTGATGCCGGAGATGTCGAGACCGCGCTGCGCGATGTCGGTCGCGACGAGGACGTTGATCTTCCCGCTCTTGAAGTCCTCGAGCGCGCGCGTGCGCTGCGACTGGCTCTTGTCGGCGTGCATCGCAGTGGCGCGGATCCCCGCCTTCTCGAGGTTGCGCACGACCTTGTCCGCGCCGTGCTTGGTGCGCGTGAAGACGAGCACCGACTCGGACTTCACCCCGCGCAGCAGCTCGACGAGCAGGTCGCTCTTCCGTTCGCGCGGCACCGGATAGACGGCGTGCGTCACCGTGTTCGCCGCGCTCGAGCGGCGGCCGATCTGCACGACCTTCGGGCGGCGCAGGTACTTCCGCGCCAGCGCCTCGACCTCGGGAGGCATCGTCGCGCTGAAGAGCAGCGTCTGGCGGTAGGACGGGAGCTGCGCGACGATGCGATTGATCTGCGGCGCGAAGCCCATGTCGAGCATGCGATCGGCCTCGTCGAGGACGAGGATCTCGAGGTCGTCGAAGACGACGTTCTGCCGCTCGAGGTGATCGATGAGGCGCCCCGGCGTCGCGACGACGATGTCGACGCCCGCGCGGAGCTTCTTCTCCTGCGGATCGATCGGCACGCCGCCGAACACCGCCACCGCCTCGAGCCCCGAGCCGGCGGCGTACAGCTTCACGCTCGCCTCGACCTGCATCGCCAGCTCGCGAGTCGGCGTGAGCACGAGCGCGCGCGTGCGACGTGGGCCATGCAGGAGCCGGTCGACCATCGGGAGCGTGAACGCGGCGGTCTTGCCGGTGCCCGTCTGCGCGAGACCGATCAGGTCACGCCCCTTGATGGCGAGCGGGATCGCTTCCGCCTGGATCGGGGTCGGCCGCTCGTAACCCTGCGCGCGGACTGCATCGAGGACTTCGGGGGCGAGGCCGAGGGCCTCGAAGGTGAGGGACTGCTCGTCGCGCGGCTCGTCCGCGCGGCTGCCGGGCGTATCCCCGGCGCTGCTGCTCTGCTCCATGTCTCTCCATCTCGGCGCGCGGGGCCGCTGACCCGGGACCGCTCCCGGACCGCGCGCTCGACCATCCCGCGCGCTCTCGCGCGGCAGATGGCCGGTTCCATTTCGATGCGGTGCTTCGAAGCCCTCGCGGCGAGCGTCGCTCTCGGATCGGCCCGATGGGGGCCGTATGCGGCGTCTCGCGCGCCCGACATCCGCGTCAGCGGCCGGTCGGGATGGTGCTCGCGGACTTCGTCCGCGCGCGCGGGTCTCGTCCCGCGCTCACCCGTCTTCCAAGCTGTTCGTGTTCTCGACGATGAAATCTAGCGGGTCGTCACTCGGGCGGCCAGCGGCGCGGTGAGATTAGTCGCGCCTGGCGACCAAACCATCGACCACGCGAAGCACTTCCTCGGCGACGACGCCGGGGGTCTCGTCGGTCACGATGTGGCCGGCGCGCGCGACCGTGACGGCGCGTTGCGGCGCGATGCGCGCGGCGTAGGTGGCGCGGTCGCCGACCACCACGAGCGGGTCGAGCTCACCGAGCACCACCGTCACCGGGAACGGGAGGCGCGCGATGCGCTCGGCGGGAAGCGCGGTCCAGTCGAAGTGGACGAGAAGGCGGTGGATCGCGCGGCCGAACTTCGGCCACTGCGATGGCGCCCAGTATTCGTCGATGTCGCGCTCGGTAGGGCGACGCAGCCGCCCCGTCGCGGCGCCGGCGACGACGCGGATGATCCAGCGACGGATCGCGATCGGTCCGAGGCGCGCGCCTAACGCGAGGAGCGGCGCGGTATATCGCATGAACCAGCGCAGCGAGCCGACGCCGATCGGCGCGAGGAGCACGAGGCCGCGCACCAGACTCGGCGCGGTCATCGCGTACTCGAGCACGATGCGTCCGCTCATCGAGTGGCCGGCGATGAGGGGACGGTCGACCCCGAGTGCGTCGATGATCGCGGCGAGATGCGCGGTCATCCCGGGCGTGGTATACGCGGAGCGCGCGTCACTCTCGTCGGTGCGCCCGTGGCCGCGCAGGTCGGGGGCGATCACGCGACAGCCGGCGGCGGCGAGTCGCGGCAGGATCGCCGACCAGGCGTAGACGCACGCGCCCCATCCGTGGCAGAGGAGCACCGGCAGGCCGTCGGCGGGGCCCGCCTCGATGACGTGGACGCGCTCCCCCGAGGGGAGGGTGAGGAATCGCGACGCGATCCCCTCCTCTCCCGCCGGATACATCCGCTCCGGCGGGAGGCGGCGCCGGCTCAGAGGGGCTCGATGGGCCGGCCGGCGAGACGCGCGATCAACCCGAGACGGAAGGTGGCGTCTGCCCAGCGGTCCTCGCCCGCCATGTTCGCCTCGAGCGGATACGAGGACCAGACGAAGGGATTGGAGCTCCGCGCGGCCGCCATCCCCTTGTGCGGGTGCCAGACGCCGCGCTCGTCGCGATCGTCGAGGAAGCGCTCGAAAAGGCGCGCCCAGTTCTCGTTGCGCCGGAGGAAGCCGAGCCGCGCCATCAGCTCGAGCCAGACGAGCGCGAAAGGAACGTCCGCGTCGGCTGCGTTGCGGTGCGGGAGATGGTCGCCGAGGACGAGGTGCGGCATCGGCACGACCTTCTTGCCTACCACCTGAACCGGCTCGGTGCGCGGGAGGGGCTGCGTCAGATGCGAGTACAGCACCTCGAGCAGCTCGTAGTTCTCGCTGCGGAAGAGGGGCATGTAGGCGAGCATCTGCAGGGTGTAGATCGAGGGCGGGGTGGCCTCGAAGGCGAGCGCGTGCTGGTTGCCGATGCGGACGAAGGGCTTCTCGGCGAGGGGGGAGCGGAGGTACGTGGTGACGCGCTCCATGATGCGGCGGGCGGCCCCGCGGAGACGCGGGTCGCTCTCGTAGCCCGCCTGCGCGAGGACCGCGGCCGCGGCTTCGCGCAGAAGGGCGCGCCCGCGGACGACCGTCTCGTGATCGGGAGTACCCTTCCCCGCCAGCTCGTAGAGGTACGCCGGGTCGTCGTCCTCGGCGAGGAGCCGGAAGAGGACGCGGCGCGCGTGGGCGACCGGGGGTGACTCGCGGTCCCATCCGTACTCGAGGAGCCGACGGACGGCGGGGATGGTGCCGACTCCCTCGAAGCGCTCCGCGCGCGCGGAAGGGATGCCGAGCATGCAGTGATTCCAGGTCCCGTCCACGCCCTGGGTGACGGCGAGGAGGAGGGCCGGCGGGTAGGTATACGGGAGCTTCGAGACCGCGTCCGCGATCGGTCCACTCAGCCGTGCTACCTCTGTGATGGCGCGACACTGTATTGGAGCTGCCGCGTTCTCGAGCAGCCAGCTCACCGGGAAGGCGACCGGTTCCGGCGGGAGCGGCGGCGGGGTCACGCCCGTGAGCGGAGCCGAGGTGAGGCTACCCGGGCTGAGAGGCTGGGCGGGAACGGTCACGATCGGGCGCTCGCGTTAACGTGTTGAGGGACAACGTGATACCGACGTCGCTCCAACGGGTGCGGCACCTCGGACGGCAGGCGCGTAACGATAGCGAATTTCACGCCCCGCGCTAGAGGCCGCGCCCGGCGATTAATGCCCATCTTGCGACCAACTCACGCCGGAGGCGGTGAGCGGGGACACGTTCCCTTCTCTTCCTTCGCGCCGCGGGTCATCTTCGGCGCCATGCGTGGAGAGTTCATCGACCTGGGAGGCGCACGCCTCTATTGCTACGCCGCCGGCACCCGTGGAACCGGTGAGCCCGTCGTCTTCCTGCACGGCTTTCCCACCTCCTCGCATCTGTGGTCGGAGGTCGTCCCCCTCATCGGTGGCGGGCGCCGCGTCGTCGTCGTGGACCTGCTCGGCTTCGGGCGGAGCGACCGCCCCCTCGGCCGCGACGTGTCCATCTGCGGACATGGCGAGCGCACCGTCGCGCTCCTCGACGCGCTGGGGATCAACTATGCGTGCGTGGTCGGCCACGACATCGGCGGGGGCGTCGCGCAATGGATGGCGGTGCACGCACCGACGCGCGTGTCGCGGATGTGCCTCGTCAACAGCGTCGGCTTCGACGAGTGGCCGACGCGCGACGTGAAGCTCGCGCGCGTGACCATCCCGCTCACGCGGTATCTCCCGCCGCTCTGGGTGCTCTCGGTGCTGCGCAGCGATCTCCTCCGCGGCTACGCCGACGGCACCCGCGGCGCGCACTCGGTGGAGCAGTACGTCCGTCCCTTCGCGAGCATCGATGGGCGCGACGCGCTCTTCGCGCACATGGCGGCGCTGAACGCGCGCGACACGATGGGGTTCGCGGCGCGGCTGAAGGACATCGTCGCCCCGACGGCGGTCATCGTCGGCGCGCACGACCCCTTTCTCCCGGTGAGCATCGGCGAGCGGCTCCGCGACACGATCACCGGCGCGACCCTCGACGTGATGCCCGACGCGCGACACTTTCTCCCCGAGGAATCGCCGGAGCGCGTCGCGGCGGCGATCACCGCCCTGCTCGCCCGCTGAACCCGCACCCATGTCCAGCACCTCGAAGCTCGACACGTTTCGCGCGATGGTCGCGAAGAACCCGAACAACGCGCTGGCGCGGTTCGGGCTCGCCAACGAGGCGATGAAGGCGGGGCTCCACGAGGAGGCCGCGTCGCAGCTCGAGGCCTATCTCGGCACATACGACGACGAAGGGAACGGCTGGCAGCGGCTGGCCGAGTGCCGCATCGCGCTGGGGCGCGACGACGAGGCGCGCGACGCGCTGACGCGAGGGATCGCTGCGGCGCGCCGGTTCGGGCACGGCGGGCTCGCCTCGGAGCTCGAGGGACGGCTCGAGGAGCTGGGGTGAGACCGCAGGGTGTGACGCGGCCCGTCAGCGCGGGGTTGTCGTCGGGTGTGCAGCCGACCGACGCCGCGCTCGTGCAGCGCGTGCTCGAGGGTGACGTCGAGGCGTTCGCGGGGCTGGTCGACCGCCATCACGAGCGCTGCCTGCGCATCGCCACGCGGCTGCTCGGCAGCGCGGAGGATGCGGAAGAGGCGGTCCAGGATGCCTTCGTTCGCGCTTATCGGGCGCTGGGGAGATACGAGGAACGGGAGCAGTTCGGACCCTGGCTGACGAGGATTCTCGTCAACCGGTGCCGGACGGCGATGGGACGGCGCGTGCGCTACGGCCGCACCTTCGTCGAGGACGAGCACGCGCTCGGCTCGGCGGTGACGCGGGATCGCGCGGATGGCGGGATGTGGCGCGCCGAGGTGGAGCGCGCGCTGGCGGCGCTGCCGCGCGAGCAGCGCGAGGCATTCGTCCTCAAGCACGTCGAGGAGCTCGAGTACGAGGACATCGCCGAGATCACGGGCGCGGGCGTGTCCGCGCTGAAGATGCGAGTGAAGCGAGCCCGCGAGCGATTGCGGGCGTTGCTCGAGGGGGATTCGTGAAGCATTCCAGAGGAGACGAGGAGCTCGCGCGCGCGGCCGGCGCCGCGCTGCGCGACGGCGTGCGGAGCACCGCGGCGGCGCGGAGCCGGATCATGCACGCGGTGCGCGCCGAGCCTCGTCCGGTTCGGGGCGCGGGTCCGGAGGCGATCCCACCGCGCCGTGACTTCTGGCGCTCGCCGGCGCTGGGGCTGCTCGCCGCCGCCTCGATCGCCGCTTTCGCGGCGCTCGTCCACGCCCGGCGTGTGGAGGGCCCGATCGCGCAGGTGCCGGGTCAGCCAGCGCCGATCCAGCCCGCTCGCACGCGGGCGGTCGCGGCGACAGCGCCGGCGGCCGTCCCGGGAACGATCGCGGTGACCCGGGTGCAGTTCGTGTACGTCGCGCCACGGGCGAAGCAGGTGAGCGTGGTCGGCGACTTCAACGACTGGGATCCGGGCGCGACCCCCCTCGAGGTGCATGGGGGCGTCTGGTCTCGCGAGCTCGAGGTGGCCGCCGGCCGGCACGACTACGCGTTCGTGATCGACGGGACTCGCTGGGTCGCCGATCCCTCGGCGCCTCGCGCTCCGGCCGACGAGTTCGGGGGAGAACATTCAGTGATCGTGGTCGGAGGTGAGCGATGATTCGTCATGCGTCGAAGGGGTTGGCCGCCGTCCTCGCGCTGGGCGCCGTGAAGGCAGCGGGCGCGCAGGACATGCGGCTGTCGCGGCAGCTCGACGCCGCGACAGCCGCGCGGGTGTCGGCGATCGTCGACCACGCGCGCGCGGTCTCGCTCCCGACGGAGCCGCTGATCGACAAGGCGCTTGAGGGCTCGCGCAAGGGCGCGCAGCCGGCGCGGATCGTCGAGGCGGTGAGCGCGCTCGCCGCGCGGCTCGACAGCACGCGAGCCGCGCTCGGCGCCGCGTCGTCGGAGTCGGAGCTCGTCGCGGGCGCGAGCGTCCTGCAGGCAGGGGTGCGGTCGGGAGTGCTCCGGGATCTCCGCGTCGCGCGCGCGGGGAAGTCGCTCGCCGTGCCCCTCGTGGTCCTGGGCGATCTCGTGTCGCGTGGCGTGCCGAGCGACACCGCGGGCGCGCTCGTGCTGCTGGTCGCGCGCGAGGGACTCGGCGACGAGACGCTGCTCGCGATCCAGCGCGACGTGCAGCGTGACGTGCGCGAGGGCGCGCACCCCGCCGCGGCGGCGGCGATCCGCGCGCGAGGCGCGGTGAGCGGCGGGGGGACGCGACTGCGTCCCGTGCGCGGCCCCGTCACCGCCGGTGCATCGAGCCTCGCCCCCGGTGTGGCGTCGCATCCGACGTCGACCAAGCCGCTGATCACGGGGTACTGAGTGCGCGCCGCTGCCGTTCGGCTCGCCGTGGCCGCGGCCGTGCTCGGCGCGCCGGTGATTCCCGCCGGCGCGCAGACCAGCGGGTATCTCGACGTCGACGGCGCGTGGGTCGCGCCGTGGAAGGGGACGCCGAACCATGGGCGCGCGGTGAGCATCGCCCCGTCGATCCGGCAGGATTGGCAGCGCTTCTCGCTGGCGAGCGAGGGCGCGGCGACGCTCTCGGACGCGTCGCACTACTACCTCCAGAACACGCTCAGCGCGGCGCTCCGCTCGAAGGAATGGCGCCGCATCATCTTCGAGAGCGGGTTGAGCGCCGGCGGGCTCGCGTATCGCAGCGAGGGGTTCCAGAGCATCGGCGTGGAGAAGGTGCCCGTCGCGCGAGAGCTCTTCCAGGTCCAGGCGCGCGGACGCGCCGATCTCGCGCTCGAGAAGTGGGGTTTCTCGCTGACGGCGACAGGGGGTGAGAACTTCGGCGGCGCGGTCCGGCAGCCGTGGGGGGTCGAGGCGGGGATGACGCGCGAGGTGGGGCGTGTGCTGCTCTACGCCAACGCGCGCGCCGACCGGTTCCGCGAGTACGACACGGTGCTGGTCCACGAGGTCGCGACGCCCGACTCGTACGGGCTGAACGGCGCCCCCGACGTCGAGGAGTACCGTACGGTGCAGCCGCTGCTGACGATGACCGGCGGGGGCACCGTGGCGTTCGGCCGGGCGGAGCTGTCGAGCGAGGTCGGGGTCCAGCAGGGCCGGCGCATGATCGACCCCGCACGTCCGCGGATGCGGAAGTCCTGGACGGAGCTCATCGCCTCTCTCGCCGCGACGTACCGGCTGGCGCCGCGCATGCTGCTGCGCATCGGCGCCGGACTGTATCCCACGGACTACATCCGCCAGCTTCCGCGCGGAACGTTCGTCTCGGTGGGGCTGCGTCTCGAGCGCGGGCGGCGGCAGCAGGTGGACTGGTATCTCCCGCCGGACCTCCCCGCGTTCCGGATCGACACCCTGGCGGGGGGAGCTCGATCGGTGCGGGTACGGGCGCCGCGCGCGCTCAAGGTGGACATCAGCGCCGACTTCACCGACTGGACCCCCGTCCCGATGCGCCCCACGAAGGGGGGCGAGTGGGAGGCCGTGCTGCCGATCGCTCCAGGCACCTACCGGGTGAGCATCCGGGTCGATGGCGGAGAGTGGGCCGCGCCTCCCGGGCTCGTCGGAGTGCTCGACGAGTTCAACGGCGAAGTGGGGCTGGTGGTCATCCGCTAGCGACGCTCGCGAGGCGGCTGGCGGAGTGATGGTCCTCACGGCGGACGGCGCTGGCCCGACGCGTGCAGAGCAGACGCGACTACGGCGCGTGACGCCGTGGCTTCCGGAGGCTATGAATGCGAATGACGAGGATCGCGGCGATCGCCGTGCTGGCGACGACCGCAGCGTGCGCACGATTCACGGGCGGCCCCAGTGGTGACAGCGTCACCATGACGGTGGGGACCAATCGGCAGGCGACGATGGACATGGCGCGCACGCAGCTGATTCACCACGGGTTCACCGTCACCCGGGTCGGGGACGAGATGCTCGTGACCGCCCCGCGCACGGTGCCTGACTATCTGCGCGAGGTATCGACGGCGAAGCCGGCTCCGGGGCAGAGCTGGTTCCTGGTGGTTGAGTCGAGCGACGTGCGCTTCTTCCGCGGCACGCACCTGCGCGTCTCGGGCTACCTGATGCCGCCGGGCGCGGGAACGACGACCGCCGTGCGGAACGGCAAGCGCCTCGAGCAGAACGCGATCCCGATCACCCAGGCGAACCCGCGGCTCTTCCGCGAGGTGGAAGCGGTGGCGGGCTGGATCGACTCCGAAGCGTCGCGCGCGAAGAAGAAGAAATAGTCGCGCGCGCCGTCCTCACTCCGGCTCGAGCGCGCCGAGCGTGTAGCGCGAGCCGGGGTTCCAGAGGAGCCATTCGCGGATTCCGACGTCGTAGCCCGCCCGGATCTGCGCGCGCACCTGCTCGACGCCGTAGCGCGGCGGGCCGAGGGTGAAGTCCTGGTACCAGGGGACGATGCGCGCGGCGCCGGCGATCCCCGTGCTCCGGCGCTGCGCGTCGTGCAGCGCGTGCGTCAGCACCTGGTAGGGATGCGCGTTAGGCGCGCCGATCCCGTAGCTGCCCGGCGCGAAGTGCGAGGGATACGTCATCGGCAGGACGACGTCGGCCCGATCGATGAACATCTCCCAGCGCTGGCCGATCCCCATGTCGGTGGTATCGGTCGCCGTCAGCCCGAAGACGTCGATCGTCATCGGCACCCCCGACGCGGCGACGCGGCTCCGCACGGCCCCGAGCTGGTCGCGGATGACCTGCGCGCGAACGCGGCCGTTCGCGAGCGGGAAGGTCGCCTCGCGCACGAGCCGCTTCTCGTCGGGGAAGCGCACGTAGTCGAACTGGATCTCGCTGAAGCCGAGGCTCACCGCTTCGTCCGCGAGGTCGGCGGCGTAGCTCCAGACGCCCGGCTGGTGCGCGTCGAGCCAGGGGTTGCCGTTCTTGTCGAGCCATGGAGCGGTGGGCTCGTCGCGCCGCTTGATCGACCACTCGAGCTTCTTCGACGCGAGCAGCGGGTCCTTCACGACGACGATGCGCGCGATGGGATAGATGCCGTGCGCGCGCATCGTGTCGAGCACGGCGCGCAGCCGCTCGTGGCGCATCGGCCGGACGGTATCCGCCCCGATCTCGCGCGCGAGCGGGACGCGCGAGCGGTAGAGCACGAGCCCGCGATCGTCCTTCACGTCGATGACGAGCGCGTTCACCTCGGTGCGCTTCGCGACGTCCACGAGCTCCCACATCCGGTCGCCGAGCGCCACCCAGCGATTGACGTAGAGCCCGCGGACTTCGGCGGGGCGCTTCACGAGCGGCGCGCGCGGCCGGCGCAGCGAGTCGGGAGCGACGGCGGTGTCGCGGACGGCGGCGATCGGCGCGCGAGCGGAGTCGGGGCGCGACGAGTCGCGCTTCGCGACCGTCGCGCCGCGCGGGCCACAGGCGACCGCGAGGATGAGCGCTGCGAAGGGGCGGAAATACATCGAACAAAGATAGCGATGCGAGTGACTCGTGACGTGACTCGTGACGGGCGTAACCTGCCGTCAACGCCCGTTACGAGTCACTACACA
>Ga0268241_10000090_pt1 | contig 12118 bp, 10 predicted proteins | sample BulsoiAmnAmmetaG_FD_200248 | JGI IMG/M metagenome (GOLD analysis project Ga0268241, IMG submission 200248) | Bulk soil microbial communities from Mexico - Amatitan (Am) metaG (v2) (version 2) | ecosystem: Environmental > Terrestrial > Soil > Agricultural land | place: Mexico: Amatitan, Jalisco...
CTCGGCAGCTGGGTCGGTGAGGACCGGCGCGAGCCGATCTCGATCGGCGGCCGGACCCTGCCGGCCAGCGTGCTGACCAGCACCGGCGCGATCGAGATCGCCGTCCACGGCTGGGACGTCGCCCGCGCCTGCGGCCAGCGCCGCCCGATCCCACCGCGCCTCGCCCAGGAGCTGCTCGTGCTCGCGTCCCTCCTGGTGCGCCGCGCCGACCGCCCGGCCCGCTTCGCCCCGCCCGTGCGCCCGGCTCCCCGGGCGACCCCGAGCGACCACCTGCTCGCCTTCCTCGGCCGCCACCCCGACTGACCGGCCGCGGCGGGCGAGGGCCACAGCGGGAACGACCGTCAGCCGCGCTACGGCACCACCAGCTCCGCGCGTGCGGACGGCACGGGCGCCGCGGGCCTGGCGGCCTCGACCGAGGAGGCCAGCGGGGTCAGCCAGTGGTTGTTGGCGCAGCCGAGCTTGACGTGCCCGACCGGACCGGCGGTGCTGGGCAGCTGGAAATCCGGGTGCGGCCCGGGCGGCTCCGTGGTGCAATCCTCACCGCCGGAACACCGACCAGGAGCATGAAGCGATGGGACCCGCGGCCAAGGTCGAACTGCACCTCCACCTGGACTGCGCCGCCAGCTACGGTGCGGTGGCCGCGCTCGCCCCGGGAACCACCTTCGAGGAGTACCGCCGCGAGTTCGTCGGGCCGCCCAAGGCCACCAGCCTGGTCGACCTGCTGCGCCGCCCGCGACGGATCGTCGCCCTGATGCAGGACCGGCGCGGCCTCCGGGTGATCACCGAGGACCTCTTCGACCAGCTCGCCAGGGACGGCGTCGTCTACGCGGAGCTGCGCTTCGCGCCACTGCAGCACCTCGACGGCGGGCTGCGGCCCGAGGAGGTGGTCGAGGAGGTCGAGCGCACCGCCGCCGCGGCGGCCGCCGCCACCGGCATCGACGCGCGCCTGATCCTGTGCACCGTCCGCCACTTCTCGCCGGAGCAGAGCATGCGGACCGCCGAGCTGGTCGAGCGCTTCCGGGGCGGCCTGGTCGCCGCCCTGGACATCGCCGGTGACGAGGCCGGGTACCCGCTCGACCCGCACGTGCCCGCCTTCCGGTACGCGGCCGAGCACGGCCTGCCGCGGACCGCGCACGCCGGCGAGTCGGCCGGCCCGGCGAGCGTCTGGGAGACCCTGGAGCGGCTCGAGCCAGCACGCATCGGCCACGGCGCCCGCAGCGTCGAGGACCCGAAGCTGGTCGCCCACCTGCGCGAGCGGGGCACCCACCTCGAGATCTGCCCCTCGTCCAACGTCCTGACCGACATGGTCGACCGCTACGCGGACCATCCGGTCGACCGCCTGTACCGCTCCGGGGTGCGGCTCGGCATCTCCACCGACGTGCGCGCCATGATCGACACCACCCTGAGCGGCGAGTACGAACGGCTCCACGCCACCTTCGGCTGGGACGAGGAGCACTTCCGCCGCTGCAACGCCGCAGCGCTCGACGCCGCCTTCGCCCCCGAGGCCGTCAGGCGCCGGGCCGCCACCCGCCTCGGCCTGGGCGGCTCCCCGCCAGGCGCCGGCACCGGATGATCCCGCGACGACTCGACCATGGAGACGACGACATGCCCGAGGCACGACTGCACGACGGAGCAGCATCGCCGTGGAGGTGATCTGATGACCCGGTTCTCGTTGGCGATCGACTGCAAGGACCCGGACGTGCTGATGGCGTTCTGGGCGGAGGCGTTGGGGTACGAGCCGCAGCCGCCGCCGGAGGAGTTCGGCGACTGGGACGCGTACTTCCGGCACATCGGGGTGCCAGAGGAGGAGTTGCAGGGCGCGACCAACGTCTATCTGGTGGACCCGGCCGGCGTGGGCCCGAGGATCTTCTTCCAGGCGGTGCCCGAGCCCAAGGTCGTCAAGAACCGGATCCACCTCGACCTGAACGCCAGCGGCGGCCGCAAGTTCCCGATGGAGGTCCGCAGGCAGCGGGTCGACGCCGAGGCGGAGCGGCTCGTCCGCGCGGGCGCCACCGTGCTGCGGGTGGGCGACGCCGGGACCGTCGACCACTACTTCGTCGTGCTCCAGGACCCCGAGGGCAACGAGTTCTGCATCAACTGAGCAGGCGAGCAGCTACGCCCCGCGCTCCAGCAGTTCCTTGAGGTTGCGGTAGCTGCGGGGCGCCTGCTTGGCGGTCATGCGGCGGATGACCTCCAGCGGGAGCAGCCTGCCGAGCCCGTGGCCCTCGAAGTCCAGCGCGATGGTCACCAGCGAGCGGGTGCCGTCGCCGGCGGGCTCGATGGTGATCTCGGCGTTCGGCCGGAACGGCCCGTCCACGCCACGGGCGGCCCAGCGCCTCGGCGGGCGCCGCTCGGTGATCTCCTGCGTGGTGGCCTGCTCCACGCGGCCGATCCGGCGGATGGTGGTGAACCTGCTGCCCACGCCGGGCTGGCCGCCGTCCTCCATCTGAACCCGCACGACGTCGCGCTGCCACTCTGGGAACCGCGACGGGTCGGTGGCGTAGGCGTACACCTCCTCCGGTGGACGGGCGATCTCGAAGCTGGAAACGACCGGTGGCATGTGCCCTCCTTCACGAGCTCGGCCGCGGCCGGCGCGGGACCCAGCCGGGGACCGCACGCCGGTAGCGCTGATAGTGGTCGCCGAAGGTGGCGCGCAGGCGCCATCAGGTAGATGGGGTTGCGGACCCAGCGGTAGGGGCCAACCCGCACGACGCGGCGTGGCGGGTCCCATGGCCCTGGGGTGCCCCGGCCGACGGCCGCGAAGCCCCACAGGCACCACAGGTACAGCAGCACGCCCACGGTGAACAGGAGGTTCCGCAACACCAGGCTCATCGCTGACCTCATCCGTCGCATTGGTTGGGTATGGTCCTCGCTGAGATGACGAACCGCGACCAGGCGACGTGACCGGGGTGACCGCAGCGCGGACCTTCGTGGTGGCTCGCAACCCCGAGCCCGGCTCACGGCTGCCCTACCTCATCCGCCTGCCGCTTCCTGACGGGCCACTGGTGCTGAAGGCCCGCGAGCCCTGGCCGAGGACCGCCAGAACCTACTGTCACCGCACCGACAACCGCTGGCCCCGCGACGCCGAGGTGCTCGAGGAGGTCCCGGTGCGGGTCTGCGAGCGCCGCGGCGTCGCGGTCGACCTGGTGCTGGACCGCGCCCGGGAGCACCGCTCCCAGCTGGTGTTCACCCGTGTGCAGGGCCGGGAGGCGATCTTCTGGCAGACGCCCCGCACCGCTGCCCGGAGCCGGCCCGGCGTCCGGGTCCCTCGGCGTCGAGCGGCCGGACGTGCCGCCGAAGAGCTGGAGATCCTGATCGACACGCGCGAGCGGTACCCCTACAAGTTCGCCGGCAAGCAGGCCCGCACCCGCCGGCGGGCACTGCCCGTCGGGGACTACGCCGCCAAGACGCTGGTCGACGGCAGCCTCAACTTCCTCATGTCCGAGCTGGCCGCCCTACCACGGGCGGCCGTGACGGTGGAGGACCGGCTCTCGGGGATGCTGAAGCTCGAGCATGTCCAGCCGGGCTTCGTCGCCGAGCTCCTTGCCGCCGTCCAGGTCCGCTACCCGAGCGTGCCGGTGCTGTTCTGCGAAAGCCGGCCGCTGGCCGAGGACTGGACCTTCCGCTTCCTCGGCGCCGCGCTGGCGCAGGCCCACGCCGAACGCTCTGCCGCCAGGTAGCCCGCCGTCCGCCGTCGCGGGTGGCGTTGCCCGGTCGGGTACCGTTGCACCGGCGGGAAGGCGCGAGCAACGGGAGCCAGTCGATGCGGGTCAGCAGCAAGGTCAGCTCGTTCACCGAGTCGGTCATCCGCGAGATGACCCGGCTCGCCCTGGAGCACGACGCCATCAACCTGGCGCAGGGCTTCCCGGACTTCGCCTGCCCGACGGAGCTCAAGGAGGCCGCCAAGGCGGCGATCGACGCGGACGTGAACCAGTACGCCATCACCTGGGGCGCCAAGCGGTTCCGCGACGCGATCGCCGGCAAGGTCGGGCGCACCTATCCGGGCTGGACGGTCGACCCGGAGCGCGAGTTGACGGTCACCTGCGGCGCGACCGAGGGCGTGGTGGCGACCTGCCTGGCGCTGCTCGACCCGGGCGACGAGGTGGTGGTGTTCGAGCCCTGGTACGAGAACTACTGGCCGGACACGGTGATCTCCGGCGCGGTGCCGAGGTTCGTCACGCTGCACGAGCCCGACTGGCACGTCGACGAGGCGGAGCTGCGCGCGGCGTTCGGGCCGCGGACCCGCGCGATCATCGTCAACACCCCCAACAACCCCACCGGCAAGGTGTTCCGCCGTGACGAGCTGGACCTGATCGCCGAGCTGTGCCAGCACTGGGACGCCTACGTGATCACCGACGAGATCTACGAGCACATCCACTACCTCGGCCCCGGCGGGCACGTGCCGCCGGCGACCGTGCCGGGCCTGGAGGACCGCGCGATCACGGTGAACGCGCTGTCGAAGACCTACGCGGTCACGGGCTGGCGGGTGGGTTGGGTGATCGCGCCGCCGGAGCAGACCAACGCGATCCGCAAGGTGCACGACTTCCTCACGGTCGGCGCGGCCGCGCCGCTCCAAGAGGGCGGGGCGGCGGCGATGCAGCTGCCCGCCGGGTACTACCGGCAGCTCGCCGAGGGCTACCGCGAGCGGCGCGACCTGCTGTGCGACGCGCTGGAGAAGCTGGGCTTCGGGCTGGCGCGCCCGGACGGCGCCTACTATGTCATGTGCGACACCAGCCGGCTGGACCCGGACGGCGACGACGCCGCGTTCGCGGAGCGGCTGGTCCGCGAGGCCGGCGTGGCGACGGTGCCCGGATCGAGCTTCTTCACCAACAAGGAGCTGGGGCGGCGCAAGATCCGCTTCGCCTTCCCCAAGCGCCTGGAGACGCTCCAGCTCGCCGCCGAGCGGCTGCAGGCGTTCACGTAGGCCTGGCTACCGGGCGCTCCAGGCGCCGTCCATGGTGAGCGAGGCGCCGTTGACGAACGAGGCCACGTCGGAGCAGAGGTAGGCGGCCAGCTCGGCGACCTCCTCGGGCTCGACCAGGCGCTTGATCACCGGCTCGGTGAGCATGATCTTGGCGACCACCTCGTCCTCGGAGATGCCGTGGACGCGGGCCTGGTCGGCGATCTGGGTCTCCACCAGCGGGGTGCGCACGTAGGCGGGGCAGATGCAGTTGCTGGTGACGCCGTGCGGGCCGCCCTCCAGCGCGATGACCTTCGAGAGGCCCTCCAGGCCGTGCTTGGCGGCGACGTAGGCGCTCTTGAAGGCGGAGGCCCGCAGGCCGTGCACCGAGGAGATGTTGATCACCCGTCCCCAGCCGCGCTGGTACATGCCGGGCAGCGCGGCGCGGGTGAGCCGGAACGGCGCCTCCAGCATGACCTTCAGCAGCAGGCTGAAGCGCTCCGGCGGGAACTCCTGGATGGGCGCGACGTGCTGGAGGCCGGCATTGTTGACCAGGATGTCGGTGTCGAGCTGGAGGTTGTCCAGGTCGGCGCCGGCCAGGTCGACCACCAGCGCCTGGCCGGCGAGCTCGTCGGCGACCCGCTTGGCGCCGTCGGCGTCACGGTCGAGCACGGTCACGGTCGCCCCGCCAGCGGCGAGGCGCCTGGCGCACGCCCGCCCGATTCCGCTGGCCGCCCCGGTCACCAGCGCCCGGCGTCCCCGCAGGTCCACCGCCGCGACCCCCGCCGACGTGCCGGTCGCATCGTCCATGGCGCACTCCTTCACCGCTCGCGAGTCGTCCGTCAGCATCTTCCACCCGTCCACGCCCAGCGCGCCGCCCCGGGGGTGGGTGGCGGGGTGCCGCGCGGCGGGCAGCGGCGGCCCCGCCCGCTCCCGCGGCTACAGGCCGAGGCGGCCGGCGACGGGGTCTTCCCAGATGCGGCGGGAGGCGGTGTAGCTGCGGACGACCTCCAGGGAGGCCCAGCCGCCGGCTTCCATCAGCTCCTGGTCGGTGGCCACCGGTCCGGCCTGCACGGCGGCGCCGGCGCGGAGGCTGTGGCCCCGGTACCGCAGGGGTGTCTCCAGGCCGGCGCGGCGGGCGGCGCTCTGGACGGCGCGGTAGACGCCCAGGTCGGTCAGGCGGGCGGCGTGCCGGATGGTGGTGGCGGGGTGGTGGCCGACCCGGGCGCGGGGGTGGACCGGCCGGAACGCCGGTCCCTCGGTGAGGCCGGTGGCCGCCTGCCAGGCGAGCCAGGCGCGCACCGGGCAGGTCTCGGGGTGCTCGCCGTACGGGACGGCGCGGACGTCGACCCGTGGCTGGCTGTCGCGCTCCGCCGGGTCGGCCGGGGTCACGACGTGGACCTCGAGGCCCTGGGGGACCAGCACGAGGTCCTCGACGTCGAGCGCGACCACCTCGGAGCGGCGCAGCAGGCCGGCGAAGCCGAGCAGCAGCATGGCCCGGTCCCGCAGGCCGATGAAGCGGTCGGGGTCGCAGGTGTCGACCAGCTGGCGCAGCACCGAGGTGGTCGCCGGCTTGGCGCGGTTCCTGCTCCAGCCGAGCTCGCGGCGGATGCCGTGCCAGGTCGCCTGGACCTCCGGAGACCGGCAGGGGTTGGGCAGGTAGTTGGCGGTGTGGTAGGCGCCGATGGCGGCCATGCGCCGCTGCAGCGTGGAGGTCTTGAGCCGCTCGACGCCGCCGACGCCGCGGGCGTGGGCGGCCAGGTAGGCGGCGACCTCGGCAGGCTCCGCCGGCAGGGGAGCGTGGCCGCGGCCCGCGCACCAGGCGCTGAAGTGCCGCCAGTCCGCCTCGTAGGCCCGGACCGTCGCGGGCGCCTTGGACGCCAGGGCGAGCTCGGTCGCCGCGCGGACGTCCGGGTCGCCACCGGTGGTCGCGCCGGCCGGTGGACCCGACTGGGCCGGAGGTGGGGGCGCTGGTGGCGTGGGCCCGGTCGGCATGGCGGTGCCTCCTCGTCTCACAGGCTGTCTCGCAGGTTCGTACCGGCGATTGTCATGCTCGATAATCGGTTACTTATATTACACCAGCAACCATCGACCGTCACCCCACATCAGCCACCCGACCAGCCAAGAACGAGGACCAGGGATCTGTCCGGCATTGGGCGCAAACGCACCTGGTCAGCCTGCCAAACGGGCCGGCCGCTGGCATGATGGACGTACGGGCTTCGTGAACGGGCGAGCGCTCCCCGGAGCGGGGTCCGTGGTGCGCCGCAGTGGGCGAGCCGCCCGCGCGAGCTGGCGGCCCTGGGGTCTGCCGATCCCACGCGGTACCTCTTCCAACCGCTTGTTGGTCGCTCCCTGCGCGCCCCGCGAGACGACTTTGTGAAGGGAGTCACATGATGCCAAGGAACGACCGCCGATTCTTCGGCTTGATCATGGGAGGGATGGTTTCCCTGCTCGCCCTGGTGGGACTGCTCTCGGTCCTGCACCAGTTCATCCCAGCCTAGGCGGTTCCCCCTCCGGCTGGACCCCGAAGACCGGGGTCCAGCCGGCCCGCCTGTCGACTACCCACCGGATTCATGAGAAATCGCGGCGCGACCCTCCATTCCGCCCTGCCGGCTGGGCTAAGGTAGGCCCTGTGCCAGGCGCCGGCGCGGCCCGGCGCCATCCGCTGAAGGGGTGGTCGGATGGAGGTCGTCAACCCGGCGGTGCGCGCCCTGCAACGCGACGCGCTGGAGGATCCCGACAGCTTCTGGGGCAGAGCTGCGGAGCAGCTGCCCTGGTTCCGCCGCTGGGACCGGGTGCTCGACTGGGAGGCGCCGACCTTCCGGTGGTTCCCCGGTGCCACCACCAACCTCGCCTACAACTGCCTGGACCATCACGTCGCCCACGGCCGCGCCGGCCACGCCGCGCTGATCTCCTACGATGAGCGCGGGCGGCGGCGGGTCGACACCTACGCGCAGCTGCTCGCCGAGGTCGAGCGGATCGCCGCGGCGCTGCGCGGCATGGGCATCGGCAAGGGCGACCGCGTGGCCATCTACATGCCGACCTGCCCGGAGGCGATCGCGCTGATGCTCGCCACGGTGCGTATCGGCGCGATCCACCTGGTGGTCTTCGCCGGCTTCGGCGCCGGCGCGCTGGCCGACCGGATCCGCCTGTCCGGCGCCAAGGCCCTGTTCGTCGCCGACGTGACCTGGCGCAAGGGCTCCGCGGTGCGGCTGGAGCGCATCGCCGAGGCGGCGCTGGAGAGCGGCTGCCCGACCGTCGAGCGGATGGTGGTGCTGCGCCGCTCCAGCGCGTCGCCGGCGAGCCCGTCGGGGCGGGAGCTGGACTGGGACCAGTTCCTCGCGCTCGGCAACAAGATCGACCCCGGCTGGGTGGCGATGGAGTCCAACGAGCCGGCCTTCATCCTGGCGACCTCGGGCACCACCGCGCGCCCGAAGCTGGCGGTCCACACCCACGGGCCGTACCAGGTCCACATCAACGCCACCGGCGGCTGGGCCTTCGGCCTCGACGCGAGCGACGTGTGGTGGTCAACGTCGGACATCGGCTGGATCGTGGGTCACAGCTACATCGTGTACGCGCCGCTGCTGGCCGGCTGCGCCACGCTGGTCTACGAGGGGGCGCTGGACCATCCTGGCCCGGACACGCTCTACCGGATCGTGGACGAGAACCGGGTCAGCGGCATCTTCACCTCCCCGACGGCGGTGCGGCTGCTGATGCGCTACGGCGTGGAGGTCGCCCAGCGCCACGACCTCGACTCGGTCGAGCGGGTGGTGTGCGCCGGCGAGGTGCTCAACCCTCCCGCCTGGGAGTGGCTCCAGAAGCAGGTGCTCGGCGACCGGGTGCCGGTGCTGGACCACATGTGGCAGACGGAGACCAGCGGCCCGATCATCGCCAACCCGTACGGGCTGGGGCTGCTGCCAATCAAGCCGGGCTCCTCGGGGATCATGCTGCCCGGGATCGACGGGGCGGTGATGACCCCGGAGGGCGAGCCCTGCGGGCCGGGGGAGAAGGGCATCTTCGTGGTCCGCCGGCCGTTCCCCGGGCTGACCGCGTCGCTGTGGGGCGAGCCGGAGCGCTACGGGCAAGACTACTGGCAGCGGATCCCCGGTCCAGGCGTCTACTTCTCCGGCGACGCGGCCGCGATCGACGAGGACGGCTACGTCTGGTTCAGCGGGCGGGCGGACGAGATCATCAAGATCGCCGCGCACCGGATCGGCACCATCGAGGTGGAGACCGCCTTCCTGCGGCACCCGGCGGTGGCCGAGGCGGGCGTGACCGGCCGGCCCGATGAGATCCGCGGCGAGGTGATCTCGGCGTTCGTGGCGCTGCGGCAGGGCTACGAGCCGTCGGAGGAGCTCGAGCGCGAGCTGCTGGAGACGGTCCGGCGGGAGCTGGGCCCGGTGGCGGTGATCGGCGAGCTGAACTTCGTGAGCCTGCTGCCCAAGACCCGCTCGGGCAAGATCATGCGCCGCGTGCTCAAGGCGGTGACGCTGGGCAGCGAGCCGGGCGACATCTCGACCATCGAGGATGAGGGGTCGGTCGAGGAGGCGCGGGTCGCCTGGGAGCGGATGCGCGCCGAGGTGCTGGACCACCGGCCGGGCTGAGCGGCGGTCTCCGCCCAGGGCGACAGTTCCGCCAAGCGGCTATGATGCCGCCAGCCGGGCAGGTCCGCCCGCCGATCCCGACAGCAGGAGTCCACCCCACGTGTCGTCGCCGCTCTCGCCCGCCCCGACCCCCACGCTCACCCTGGCGGTCCTCGGCGTCGCGGCGATCGTGGCGGCGGGCGCGTGGCTGGCCCGCACGCCCGGCCGGACCGGCGCGATCGAGGACCGCCGCTGGCCCTGGTCGCGGATCGCCGGGCTGCGGCGCCGGCTGGACGACGGCGGGCGCCCCTGGCTGGTGCTGCTCTCGGTGCTGGTGCTGGCCCTCGGGATGGCGGCGCTGCTCCTGGTCACCTGGGGGATCGGCGCGCTCACCAAGACCGGGCCGGTGATGCGGCTCGACCGGCCGGTCTACGACTGGTTCGTGGGGCACCGGGCCGCCTGGCTGACCGCCCCGGTCGAGGCGTTCACCGGGATCGGCAGCTACACCGCCGCCGGGGTGATCTCGGCGGTCTGTGGCGCCCTGCTGGCGCTGCGCCGCCGCACGGTCCTGCCGCTGGTGCTGCTGCTGACGGTGCCGCTGGAGAAGTATCTGCAGCTGTGGGCGGGCACGCTGATCCACGCGCCGCGGCCGCCGGCGGCGTCGTCGATCGGGCCGGTCGGCGGCTTCCCGTCCGGCGGGTCCGCCAGGGTGGTGCTGGTCTGCGGCATGGCGGCCTGGCTGCTGGCCGAGCAGCGCTCCAGCCGCCGCTCGGTGGTGGCCGCCTGGACGGCGACCGCGCTGCTGGCCTTCGCGGAGGGCTGGTCGCGGATGTACCTGGGGCGCCACTGGGTGGTGGACGTGCTCGGCGGCTGGCTGTTCGGCGCGCTGATCATGGTGGTGCTGCTGGCGGCGGCGGCGCTGCTGCCGCTGCCCGCAAGGCGCCGCCTGCGCCGCCGCCAGCTGGCTGGCGACCGCGCCTGAGCCGCGCGAGGTCACAGCTCGACCGCCGGGTGCAGGTGCAGCCGTTCGACCGTCCAGACCCGCCGGCGGGCGACCACCAGGGTGGTCAGCGCGACGCACAGCAGCAGGATCCCGCCGAGCACCGCCGCCGAGCGGATGAGCAGCTCGGCGTCGCCCCCTGAGATGGTCACCCGCAGGCCCTCGACCAGGTAGGTCAGCGGGCTGACCGCGTGCGCCACCCGGAACGGCGCCGGCGCGGTCTCCAGCGGGTACAGGCCGCCGGAGGCGGTCACCTGCACGACCAGCAGCCCCAGCGCGAGCGCCAGCCCGCCGAGCCCCAGCGCGACGCGCAGCAGGTGGATGGCGGCCACCAGCGCGGCCGCCGCCAGCACCAGCAGCCCGATCGTCCAGAGCGGGTGCAGCGGGTCCAGCCCCAGCCCGCCGGCCAGCACGCCGTAGAGGACCAGCGCGCCGACGATGCCGAGCGCGGCGGCGGGCAGCCAGCCGGCGACCGCGATCGTGAGCGCGCGGGCGCGTCCGGCGACCACCCGGGCGTTGAGCGGCCGCAGCACCAGGTAGGCGATCAGCGCGAAGAGCCACAGCGCGACCCCGAAGAACAGCGGCGCCTCGCCGCGGCCGTAGGTCCTGGCGGGGTGGCGGTTGACGCTGACCAGGTCGACCGGGGCGCCGAGGGAGTCGGCGATCTGGGCGCGCTGTTGCGGGTTGGCCGGGGGGATCAGGGCGCCGGCGGTGCGGATCGCGGTGGCGAGCTGGGTGGCGCCGCGCTGGAGCTGGGCGAGCTGCGCCTGGAGGGAGTCGCGGCCGGTGAGGGTCCGGTCGAGCCCGGCGCGCAGCTGGTTGGTGCCGTCGGCGACCTGCTGGGCGGTGCGGACCAGCTCGGTGCCCTGGGTGGAGGCGGGGCGCAGCTGCGACAGCGCCCCGCTGGTGGCGCTCTGCACCTGCTGGGCGCTGGAGGCGGCCTGCGCGCTGGAGGTGCTGGCCTCTCCGAGCGCGACGCCGGCGGTGGCGGCGGCCCGGTCGGCCTGGCGGGCGGCCTGGGTGGCGAGCTGGAGGTTGGCGTCGCCGCGCAGGTCGGGATGGTCGCGGGCGAGGCCGGCCAGGGCGCTGACGGCCAGGTCGGCCTGCTGCTGGGCGGTGGTGACACCGCCGGTGGCCTGGCTGGTGGCGCGCTGCGCGGTGCCGCTGGCGTCGATGACGGCCTGGGCGGCGGGGGGGATCTGCTCGGCGATCGTGGCGGCGGCGCCGGAGGTCGCCTGGGCGGTCTGCTGGACGGAGCTGGTCAGCTGCTGGGCGGTGCCGGCGAGCTGGGTGGCGTCGCGCTGCTGCTGGGTGAGCGCGGCGGCGTCCTTGGCGGCCTGGGCGGTGCGGGCCTGCTGGGTGGTGGCGGCGGTGGACGCCTGGGCGAGCTGGCCGCGCAACGTGTCGAGGTCGCCGAGCACGCGCTGCGCGAAGGCGGTGCGGGCGGCGGCGTCGGCCTGGTTCTGGAGCCTGGCCTGCGCGGTCTCGGCGAGCTTGCCGGTGAGGTAGCCGTTGGCGCCGTCGTCGAAGCGGAGCAGCATCGCGGCGCGCTGCGGCGGCTGGCCAGCCCCGCCGGCCAGCCGCGCGCTGAAGTCGGGCGGCACGGTCAACGTGAAGGCGTAGCGGCCGTCGCGC
>Ga0268241_10000091_pt1 | contig 12109 bp, 11 predicted proteins | sample BulsoiAmnAmmetaG_FD_200248 | JGI IMG/M metagenome (GOLD analysis project Ga0268241, IMG submission 200248) | Bulk soil microbial communities from Mexico - Amatitan (Am) metaG (v2) (version 2) | ecosystem: Environmental > Terrestrial > Soil > Agricultural land | place: Mexico: Amatitan, Jalisco...
GGCGGCCGGATCGGCCGCACCTCGGCCGGCCGGGCGACCTCGCGGCCGGTCGCATCGGCCAGCTGCTGCTCTAGCTCGCGCACGCGGTCGGACAGCGCGCGGATCGCGTCGGCCACCGGGTCCGGCAGGTGGGCCCAGTCGGCGTCCGGCCCTTCTGGCCTGCGCCCCTCCACGCGGACCGGGTGGCCCGGGTTGCCCACCACCGTGGAGTTCGGCGGCACGTCGTGGATCACGACCGAGTTCGCGCCGATCTTCGAGCCGCGGCTTACGTGGATCGGGCCGAGCAGCTTCGCGCCGGAGCCGACGACAACGTCATCGTCCACGGTCGGATGGCGCTTGCCGCGCGCGAAGCCCGTGCCGCCGAGCGTGACGCCCTGGTAGAGGGTCACGTTGTCGCCCACCTCGGCGGTCTCGCCGATCACGACTCCGGCTCCGTGGTCGATGAACAGCGCCTCCCCCACCTTGGCCGCCGGGTGGATCTCGATGCCGGTGATCGAGCGGCTCAGGTACGCGATCGCGTGAGGCACCATCGGCACGCCGGTCTCGTGCAGCGCGTGCGCGATCCGGTGCGCGAGCAGCGCGTGCACGCCGGGGTAGGTGAGCAGGATCTCCGCGCGCCCAATTCCGCGCGCCGCCGGGTCGCGCTCCTGTGCGGCGGTCAGGTCCTCGCGAAGCTCGCGCAGCACGCGCGTGACGGTGCCTACGCCCAACATCAAGGAGATTGTGTCGCAGCGGGCACTCGGGCACACGCCGGGCAGCCGTCGCGCCGGCTCGTGCGGACCAGCAGCTGCGTGGTGCCGCCGTCGTCGATCTGGAGAATGCGGTCGGTGAGCGGCTCCGCGAACCCGGTGAGCAGCTTGAGCGCCTCGAGCGCCTCGATCGATCCCACCACGCCCGCCACGGGGCCGAGCACGCCGGCCTCCTGACAGGTTGGGACAGCGTCGTCCGGCGGCGGCGTGGGGAACGCGCAGCGATAGCAGGCCGACTCTCCGGGGCGGATCGACATCACCATGCCGGCCAGCCCGAGCACGCCGCCTTCGACCAAGGGCAGGCCGATCGCGCAGCAGGCGTCGTTGATTACGTACCGGCTCTCGAACGTGTCGGTGCAGTCGACGACCACGTCGGCGCCGAGGAAGATCGAGGCGGCGTTGTCCTCCTCGACGCGCGCGGGATACGACTCCGCGATCACCTCCGGGTTGAGGAACGAGATCTTCGCGGCCGCACTCTCGGCCTTGTTCATTTCGATGTCCGGCGTGAAGTGGAGGAACTGCCGCGACAGGTTCGAGAGCTCAACCGGGTCGGGGTCCACGATGGCCAGACGGCCGACGCCCGCGCCGGCGAGGTAGGTGGCCACCGGCGAGCCGAGCGCGCCCGCGCCGACGACCACCACGGTCGCGCTCTTAAGCTGCTCTTGGGCTGCCCCGCTCCACTCGGGCAGCACGAGCTGACGGGAGTAGCGCTCGAGCTCCTGGTCCGAGAGGCTCATCGCTTCACGATGTTGACGATGTTTCCCTGGACGGTCACCTCGTGTCCGTCCTCGCGCGCGGACCGCGGCACCGACTCGATCGGCTCGCCGTCGTCGAGCGCCACGCTGAGCTCCTCGCCCGGCTCGAGCGACTCGAGCGCCAGCTTGGTGCGAACCCAGTTCATCGGGCACGGCACGCCCGTCAGGTCGAGCGTCGAGGTCACGGCGCGAAGAACGGCGTGGACACGTAGCGCTCGCCCGAGTCCGGCACGATCACCACGATCCGCTTGCCCGCGAACTCCGGCCGGCGCCCGAGCTGGATTCCCGCCCAGAGCGCCGCGCCGCCCGAGATACCCGCAAGCACGCCCTCGGTGCGGGACGCGAGCCGCGCCGTGTCGAGGGCGTCCTCGTCGTCCACGGCGATGATCTCGTCGATCACCTCGCGATTGAGCACCGCCGGCACGAAGCCTGCACCGATGCCCTGGATCTTGTGCGGCCCAGGCCGCCCACCCGAAAGCACAGGCGAGGCCGCGGGCTCCACGGCCACGACATAGAGGTCGGGATTGCGGTCCTTCAGCCGCTCCCCGGCGCCGGTGATCGTGCCGCCGGTTCCCACGCCCGCTACGAGCACGTCCAGGCTGCCGTCCATATCGCGCCAGATCTCCTCGGCGGTCGTGCGCCGGTGGATCTCGGGGTTGGCGGGGTTCGAGAACTGGTCCGGGATGAACACGTCGCCGAGCTCCTTCGCCATGCGCTCGGCCTGCTGCACGGCTTCCGTCATGCCGCCGAGCGACTCCGTCAGCTCCACGCGCGCCCCGTAGAGGCGAAGCAGCCCTTCGCGCTCTCGGCTCATCCCCTCGGGCATCGAGAGGATCAGGTTGTAGCCCTTCGCGGCGCACACGAACGCGAGCGCAATCCCGGTGTTCCCCGACGTCGGCTCCACGATCGTGGTGCGCCCGGGCTCGATGCGGCCCTCGGCCTCGGCGGCCTCGATCATCGCCACCCCGATCCGGTCCTTCACGCTCCCGGCCGGGTTGTAGGCCTCGAGCTTCGCGACGATCTCGGCGCCACCCTCGGGGTCGATGCGCGTCATGCGCACCATCGGCGTGCCGCCGACGATGTCTGCCAGGTTGGCCGGGATCGCGCTGGTGCGGGGGCCGCTGCTCACCCTTTGAACCTACCTTCTTGCCCGCTCGAGCCGGGCACGAGCGAGCCGGTAGGCGGCCGCGAGGGGCGTGTCGCCGGTCTCCTCCGCGATCGCGAGCAGCTCGGACATCGTGTGCTCGATGTGCCTGGCGCCCTCGCGCGCGAGTGCCGGGTCGTAGTTGCCGAGCTCGAGCGAGACGTTGATGATCCCTCCCGCGTTGGCGATGAAGTCGGGTGCGTAGAGGATGCCGCGCGCCGCGAGGTCGTCCGCGAGGCCCTCGTGCGCGAGCTGGTTGTTGGCGGAGCCGCACACGATCCGGCAGCGCAGCAGCCCCACGTTCACCTGGTCGATCACGCCGCCGAGCGCGCACGGGGCGAGCACGTCGACATCGGCGAGCATGGCCGAGGACGGGTCAGTCCAGCGCGCGCCCAGCTTCTCCATCGCCTCGCGCTGCCGCTCGTCGATGTCGGCCACGATCAGCTTCGCGCCGGCCTTCGCAAGGCGCTTCGCGAGCTGCGATCCAACCCGCCCGGCGCCGACGACCGCCACGCTCCGGCCCTTGAGGTCGCGGCTGCCGAAGCGGTTCTCGCAGCAGGCGCGTATCGCGTACTCCACGCCCATCGCGGTGTACGGGCTCGGGTCGCCACTGCCGCCGCGGCGCCGGTCGAGGCCGGTGACCCACTTGGTCCCCTCCGCGATCACCGCCATGTCCCTCGAGCTCGTGCCCACGTCTTCAGCGGTGATGTAGTTGCCGTCGAGCACGTTGATCGTGTCCGCCATGTCGAGCAGCAGATCGCGCCGCACCGTCCCCGTGGGCGGCGTGCCAGGCTCGAGGCAGATCACCCCCTTACCGCCGCCGACGTCGAGGCCGCAGGCGGCGGACTTGAAGGTCATCGCGCGTGAGAGGCGGAGGGCGTCGCGCGCGCCGTCGGCCGAGCTCTCGTAGCGCCACATGCGGCAGCCGCCGAGCGCCGGGCCGAGCGCCGTCGAGTGCACCGCGACGATGGTGTAGGCACCCGTCCTCCGGCCCCTCCGGATGACGAGCTCCTCATGGTCGAGGCTGATCAGCGGGGTCTCTGGCAAACGTCCTCCGCCCCGTGTTCTATCGGTCCGGGCAGCTGGACGGCGGCACGCGGCGCTCGTGGCCCGCACGGTTGCGAGTGCGGTTACGGCGCCGCGTCGACTCCGGTTACGGCGTCGGTTGGCAGGTGGACTCGTGTTCGTCGGCCAGGACCAAGCAAGTGCGTTATCGAACCGGCTCCCGGAACGGTTTTGTGCAAGTCGCATCTTTCCCGACTTGCCGCTGGCGAGCCACCACCCGGCCACATTGGCAAGCGGAACGGTTCTCACGAGCGCAGGTACGCGACGTCGCGCTTGTGACGCAGCGTGCGGGCCTCCGCAGCGGTGAGGCCGATCAGTTCGGCCATCGTGAAGCTCAGCTCGTCCGTGTCGTACACGAACAGCAGGTTCGTCTCGGAGCGATCGGAGAACGTGGCCTTGACCGTCGCGCGGCCGCGCTCTACGACCTCCCACGCGTTCGTGATCGTCGGCTCGCAGGTCGGTGATCGCGGATCGAGGTGATAGAGCGGACCAGTCATCTGAGTGACCTTCTTGCTTGCGGTCGAAGCTTGGATCCGCTTGCAGGGCGGCACAATGGGAGGGTCCCCAGGCTTTCCCCCAGCGTTTGCTGGGGTGTCCGTGAGGGTCAGTCCGAGCCAGCCGCGGTGCGAATCACAACGCTCATGCGCGACCCGGAGGCTGCCATCTGAAGCTGTCCACGCCAGACTCGCCGCTGTTTCCGGGCGCCGGGTCCTCCCCAGCCACCACCGCGGGAAAGCGTCGGGCGGTGGCGGTTTGCCAGATGCGAAGCCCGGCGCCCTACGCGAATTCTTTCCGGGCGCGGAGCCGAGAAACGCCCAAATTCAGCCGCGCCGGAGACTGTCGACGGGCGGGTCAGATCTGCCGATTGGTGTCGAACCGACCGAGCCAACGTGCGCCGGGACGAGCCATCACCCGATCGCCACCCATCCGACAGCGTGGTGGTCGTGGTAGCTGCCGCGAATCCGGTTGTCTGCAGCCCGAGGGCGCCAAAGCGCTGTAGGAAGCGGAGCAACTCATATGTGGTACATCAGCGCGCCGGACTCGCGCGCCTCACGCTCCGCCAAGTCGGCGATCGTGACGCCGCCGAGCACGCCCCGCAGGGCGGACGCGGCCTCGTCCCAGATCTCGCCCATCTTCGCGGCCTCGGCCGAGAGGTCGCCCTCGAGCAGCTCCACCACCTCGAGCACGGAGATCTCGGACGGCGAGCGCTCGAACGAGTAGCCGCCGCGCACGCCGCGCTGCGAGCGCAGCACCCCTGCGCGCCTCAGCGCCGCGAACAGGCTCTCGAGGAACTGGACCGGGATCCCGCGACGCTCCGCGAGCGTGCCGATCGGCACCGGCACCGACGCCCCGCATTTCGCCAGCTCGATGAGCGCGCTTACCGCGTACGGGGATTTCGTCGTAATGGTCAGCACGTGCCCGGCGAGTCTAGGTTATGGACGTGACGCTGACCTCCCGCACGGCGCTCTGGCTCCCGCCCTTCGTTCTGATGGGCGTGATCTTCTTCTTCTCGGCGCAGCCGGACCTGAATTCCGGGCTCGGTCTGGCCGACCTGATCGGGCGGAAGATCATCCACGCATCGGAGTACGCGCTGCTCACGTTTCTGTGGTGGCGTGCTTTCGTCCGCACGAGCTTCCGCCGCGCGGCGCCGCTCATCGGTTTCTCGCTCGCGGTTGGCTACGCGGGAACCGACGAGTTCCACCAGACCTTCATCCACGGCCGGGATGGCTCACCGGTCGACGTCTGCATCGACGCCTTCGGCGCCGGGCTCTGCGCGCTGTTCCTTCACAGGCGAACACGAAGATGATCCATCTCGGCCGGCCGCCGATCGCCTCGCGAGAGCCCGTCGTCATATTCGCGGCGATACGCCTCGCGGTAGCGCTCGTCGCCGGCATCGCGGTGGTGGCGAGCGGCTTCCCCTACGGCGGCATGCTCGCGCTCGGGATCTACGCCGTGGGTCTGCCGTGGGCGATTGGCATCTACGTGCTCGCGCGGCGTAATCCGTCCGCGGCGCTGCATCCGCTCGTCGCGGCGGGCGACCTGATCGTGCTCGCCGTGATCGAGCTGCTCGTGCCGGAGACCTACGGCGCGGTCCGCTTCTTCGCGCTGTTCCTGATCGCCGCACACGGCCAGTTCCAGGGCATCCGCGGCGGAATGCTGGTTGCCGCGTTCGGGGTGATCCTCTTGTTGCCGATCGCGGCGGTCACGGACCCGCCAGTCATAGGCGAGGACCTTCTCGCGTACTACGAGTCGCTGTTCGTGGTGTGCGCGTTCGGCTCGGCCTGGGTCGGCGCGAACCTGCGCACGGCCGAGACCGCAGGCCGCCTTCGCGCGCGAGAGCTCACCCGCCGAATGATCGAGACCGAGAACGACGTGCGCCGGCGCGTGGCCGACGCCATCCACGACGGGCCGGTGCAGGAGCTGACTAGCGTCGACATGATGCTGAGCGCCGCAGAGGCGGCCGCGGAGCGCGGCGACAGCGAGCGCGCCACACAGCTGATCGAAGAGGCGCGCGCCATCACCGCGCGCAACATCGACGCGCTGCGCGCCGAGCTGGTCGGCCTGGGTCCGCAGGCTTACGAGGGCCTCTCGTTCGAGGACGCGCTGATGCAGTCGGTCCCGAAGTGGTCGAACCGCTACGACGTGCACATCGACGTGGACGTCGACAGCGTCGACGCGCCGCCCGAGCTGAGCGGCACGCTCTTCCAGATCACGCAGGAAGCCGTCGTGAACGTGGGCCGGCACGCCGATGCGACGCGCGTCGCGATCCGCCTCTCTGACGACGGTGATGCCGTCGAGCTGCGCGTCGAGGACGACGGCCATGGCTTCTATGTGGACCCACTCGGCGCCGGGGCCGTCGGCCACATCGGCCTCGCCAGCATGCGCGAGCGTGCCGAGTTGATCAACGGGCACCTGACCATCGACAGCTCGCCCGACGGCGCCGTCGTGCGTGTGCACGTGCCGCTCCACCACGGGAGCAGCCGGCGGACCCGCTTCGGCTAGCGGCCTAGATCCAGCCGCGCTCGGTTGCGACCAGGACGGCCTGTGCGCGATCGACGGCGCCGAGCTTCGTGTAGGTGTTGTGGAGGTGCGTGCGCACCGTGCTCGTGGAGAGGCTCAGCTCGAGCGCGATCTGCTTGTACACCTTGCCCTCGGCGAGGCGCTTGAGCACGTCTACCTCGCGGTTCGAGAGCGGGCACGGCTCCACATTTCGGCGCGACTGGCCGCCACCGTAGGGAAGCTCGTACATCACCGCGCGCAGCGACTCCGCCGACAGGCCGAGTGAGCGGCTCACCTTGAGCATCTCGGCCGGCTCGACCGGCTGGCCGTGCGTGTAGTGGGCCAGCATGTCGGCCAGGCGGATGATCGCGGCCTCGCCCTCGGCCTCGTCGGAGTGATGGCGCTCGATGGCCGCGGCGAGCCGGTTCGGCAGGCCCCAGCGGCGGGCGAGCACGCCGCCCACAAGCGCGTGGTCGACCCCGAGCTCGCGGCGCTCGCGGTGCACGCGCTCCTCCGGAGTGCGGGCATCGCCGTGCACCTGCCCCGGGAAGCCGGGATAGGCGTGCACCAACACGAGCTGGCCGATGTCGTGGAGCAGCGCGGACACCAACAGCTCATCGCGGTCCTCGTAGCCGATCTCCCTGGCGAGCCGCTCGGCGGCGCGCTGGGTGGCAACCGAGTGCAGGCGGAAGCGCTCGGGCTGGGCGTCCCAGCCGGGGGTGCGCTCGAAGAAGTCGAACACCGCGGTGCGCGAGGCGAGCGCCTCGACGCCCGACGGGCGCAGGATCTCGATCGCCTTCGGAATGCTCGTGACCTTGCCCTTCTTCGCGCCGGGGGCGCGGTTCGCCAGGCGCAGCACGGCGATCACGAGGGACACGTCGGACTCCACGGCGGCGACCATCTCGCCGACCGAGGAACGCTCCTCGCGTGCGAGGCGCAGCAGCCGGTTACGCGACTCGACGAGGGCCGGGAAGCCCTCGAGGGCCTCGAACGCGGCCGTGAGCCTGCGGCCGTGGCCGTCCGGCTGCGGAGGCTGGGGGCCACGCACTCCCTCCGCGCGAGCGCGTGCCATCTGAGAAGTTGCTGCTTCCAAGTTCTGAATGCCTGCCTGGGTCAGGGGACTGAGCCTGCACCTTGGCTATCGGCAGGGGTGGACGAAAGGTTGAGGCCCGATGCGAGATTTCTCGCGTTTTGCCGCAGTTTCCGGGGAAATTGTGGCTATCGGCCGTTCGTGCCCGCGCGCTCGAGCGCGGCGTCCAGCCTCGAAAGAGTCTCGTCGCGCCCCAAAGCGGCAACCGACTCGAAGATTCCGGGTGAAACCGTTGTCCCCGCTATGGCCACACGGATCGGCTGGAAGACGTCCTTGGGCTTCACGCCGAGCGCCTCCACCAGCCCCCGCAGCGACTGCTCGACGTGCTCGGTGTCGAACGGGTCCGTGCCTGCCAGAGCCTCGCGCGCGCGAGCGAGGTTGTCTGCGGCCCCGTCGCGCATGACCTTTTCCCAGGCCTTCGGGTCGATCTCGCGCCGCTCCACGAGGAAGCCGGCGAGCGGCCAGAAGTCGGCGAGCGTCTGCATCTTCTCCTGCGAGATCTCGACCGCCTCGCGCGGCACCGCACGCCCGATCAGCCGCTCGATCTTGTCCTTCAGCTCCAGCGTGCCCATCTCCCGCAGGTAGCGCCCGTTCATCCAGCGGAGCTTCTGCTCGTCGAAAACCGCGGACGACTTCGACACGCGCTCGAGCGAGAAGCGCTCCACCAGCTCGCCCGTGGTGAAGAAGGTGGTCGTGTCGTCGTAGCCCCAACCGAGCAGCGCCAGATAGTTGCGCACGGCCTCCGGCAGGTAGCCGGCTGCGCGCAGCTCCTGCACCGATGCGGCGCCATGGCGCTTCGAGAGCTTCTTGCCGTCCGGGCCGTAGAGCAGCGGCAGGTGGGCGTAGACCGGCGGCTCGTGCCCAAGCGCGTTCATGATCATCAGCTGGCGCGGCGTGTTCGAGATGTGGTCGTCGCCGCGGATCACGTGCGTGATGCCCATGTCCACATCGTCCACCGCGACCGCCAGGTTGTAGAGCGGGCTGCCGTCCGAGCGCGCGATCGTGAAGTCGTCGATGTCGGCGTGGTTAAAGACGATCTCGCCGCGGATCGCGTCGTGGACCACGGTCTGGCCCTCGTCCGGGACCTTCAGGCGGGTCGCGCCGTCCTCCTCGTAGGCGTCCCCGGAGGCCTTCAGCTGCTCGATCACCTCCTGGTGTCGCGGGCGGCGCTCGGCCTGCGAGTAGGGCCCCTCGTCCCAGTCGAGCTCGAGCCACTCGAGCGCGTCGATGATCTGCGCCACGTTCTCAGGCGTGGAGCGCTCGCGGTCGGTGTCTTCGATCCGCAGCACGAAGGTCCCGCGGTTTCCGCGGGCCAGAAGCCAGTTGTACAGTGCCGTCCTCGCCCCGCCGATGTGCAGCGCGCCCGTCGGCGACGGCGCGAACCTCACCCTCATGGAATCGGCCACACCTCGATGCTAATCGGCGGCCACGTCTCGACGGCGGGCGGGCTAGTGAACGCCCACGCCCGGGGCATCGAGATCGGAGCGAGCGCGATCCAGGTGTTCAACCAGTCGCCACGGATGTGGCGGCCCACGCGCTGGAAGGACGACGACATCGCCGAGTTCAAGGAGCTCATGGCCAACGGGCCGATCGAGTCCGTGGTGATCCACGCCGTCTACCTCATCAACCCGGCGACCAAGGACAAGGAGATGCGCAAGAAGTCGCTTCACTCCCTCGTCCACGCGGCGTCGATGGGTGAGTCGATCGATGCCGACGGCGTGGTGATCCACCCCGGATCGACCGTCGGTGAGCCCCACGCAGCCGCGATCAAGCGGGCCGGCGCGGCGTTCAAGCACGCGCTCGAAGAGACCGATCGCTGCCCGATTCTGCTCGAGGACACCGCCGGAGCGGGCAACACGCTCGGACGCGATTTCGGCGAACTGGCCGCCATCATCGACAAGGCGGGCGGATCGAAGCGGCTGGGGCTCTGCCTCGACTCGTGCCATCTATTCGCGAGCGGCTTCGACGTGAGCACGCCCGAGGGGCTCGCGAAGGTGCTCGACGACTTCGACGCCGAGATCGGCCTCGAGCGCCTCAAGTGCCTGCACGTGAACGACTCGCAGACCGGCCTCGGCTCGAACCGCGACCGCCACGCTCCGCTCGGCACGGGCAAGCTCGGCGAGGAGGGCTGCGCGACGTTCCTCTCGGAGCCGAGGTTCGAGGACCTCCCGGTGTTGTTCGAGGGCCCCGGATTCGCCGGCAAGGCGCCCGCGAAAGAGGACGTGGACTGCGCCCGCAAGCTGCGCGAGCAGGGTCTCAAGAGCCGCGCCTGAGCGAAACCCCCTGTGCACGGTGAGCCGGCTGAGTAATGTGGCTGGAAGGCCATGCCCGATCAGCCCCCCTCCCGCGAGTCTCAGCAGCGGCGCCCGGATGAGCACCCCCGCCCGTGGCGGGTGGAAGGGCACCCGGATGAGCCCGAGACGCCGCAGCAGACTCAGACGCGCTGGCGGCCACCCGGCGGGCGCTGGTTCTGGCCGATCCTGGTCGCGCTGCTCGCGGTCAACTTCGTCGTCTCGCTGACCACCACCAAGGGCCCGACTCGCATCAGCGTGCCCTACACGTTCTTCCGCCAGCAGGTGGACCAGGGGAACGTGAAGGAGATCACGTCGCAGAGCGACAAGATCCAGGGCACCTTCAAGCAGAAGGTCAAGTACCCACCCACCAACGGCGACACCTCCGACAAGTTCAAGACGGTCAAGCCGGCGTTCGACGACCCCGGCCTGCTGCAGCTCCTGATCTCGAAGGGTGTGGTGGTGAACGCGCACCCGCTCGACGAGGGCACGCCGTGGTGGCAGACGCTCTTGTTCGGCTTCGGCCCCACGCTGCTGCTGGTCGGCCTGTTCATCCTCTTCGCGCGAAGAGCCGCGGCCGGCGCCGGCGGCTTCGGCGGGCTCACGCGCTCGCGCGCGCGGCTGTACGAGCCGAGCAAGCAGCGCGTCACCTTCAAGGACGTCGCCGGAATCGACGAGGCCGAGGACGAACTCATCGAGATCGTGGACTTCCTGCGCAACCCGAACCGCTACCGGCGTCTCGGCGGCACGATCCCGAAGGGCGTGCTGCTGTCCGGACCGCCCGGCACCGGCAAGACGCTGCTCGCGCGCGCCGTTGCTGGTGAGGCGAACGTACCGTTCTTCTCGCTGTCCGCGTCCGAGTTCGTGGAGATCGTGGTGGGCGTCGGCGCGAGCCGCGTGCGCGATCTGTTCCAGCAGGCGAAGCAGGTGGCGCCGTCGATCATCTTCATCGACGAGCTCGATGCGATCGGGCGCTCCCGCGGAGCCGGCGCCGGCTTCGGCGGGCATGACGAGCGCGAGCAGACGCTCAACCAGATCCTCACCGAGATGGACGGCTTCTCGGGCACAGAGGGCGTGATCGTGCTGGCCGCTACCAACCGGGCGGAAATTCTCGATCCGGCGCTTCTGCGGCCGGGGCGCTTCGACCGCCGAGTGATCGTGAACCCACCGGATCAGGCCGGCCGACGCAAGATCCTCGAGATCCACACGCGGAGTGTGCCGCTCGCGGATGATGTCGATCTCGACGCGATCGCCTCCTCAACGCCCGGCATGGTGGGCGCCGACCTGCGCAACCTCGTGAACGAGGCGGCGCTCACGGCGGCACGCCGTAACCACGACCGCGTCCAGGCGCAGGACTTCACCGACGCGCTCGAGAAGATCGTGCTGGGCGCCGCCCGCCGCATCACGCTCACGCAGGAGGACCGCGAGCGGACCGCCTACCACGAGTCCGGTCACGCCGTGCTCGGCATGCTTCAGCCAGGCGCGGATCCGGTGCGCAAGGTGTCGATCGTGCCGCGCGGCCGCGCGCTCGGCGTCACCTTCCAGGCGCCGGATGTGGACCGCTACGGCTACGGCGCGGCCTACCTGCGCGGGCGCATGATCGGTGCGCTCGGCGGGCGTGCGGCCGAGGAGATCATCTACGGCGACGTGACGACCGGCGCCGAGTCCGATCTCGAGCAGGTGACCGCGATCGCACGCCAGATGGTCGGGCGCTGGGGCATGTCGGACGCGATCGGCCCGGTCTCGGTTCTGCCGCGCGACGAGGACGCGCCGCTCATCCCCGGGGCGAACAGCGCCGCCGACGCGACGCGGGAGCTGGTGGACGCCGAGGTGCGCCGCATCATCGACGAGTGCTACGACATCGCGGTCTCCACCCTGCGCGATAACCGTGCGCACCTCGAGTCGCTCTCCCGCGCGCTGCTCGAGCACGAGACGCTCGACGAGGGGGACGCATACCGGGCCGCGGGCATCGAGCCACCGGCGCGCGACGGCGGCCCGCCGGCCGCCGCGCCCGA
>Ga0268241_10000092_pt1 | contig 12090 bp, 12 predicted proteins | sample BulsoiAmnAmmetaG_FD_200248 | JGI IMG/M metagenome (GOLD analysis project Ga0268241, IMG submission 200248) | Bulk soil microbial communities from Mexico - Amatitan (Am) metaG (v2) (version 2) | ecosystem: Environmental > Terrestrial > Soil > Agricultural land | place: Mexico: Amatitan, Jalisco...
CCGGCGCTGGTGCAGCCGGACGAGCATCCCGAAGGCCGCCACGTCGCCGTCGCGCGCCGCGCGCACGTAGACGCCGTCGTCCACCGCCGGCTCGACCGACACCGGCGTCTGCCCGGTGCGATCGACGGTCGGCGGAACCTCGTCCAGCTCCACCAATGGCAGTGGAACCGGACGCGCGGTCACTTCCAGATCCTCCTCACGCTTCATCTACGCGCGCTCCCTCCGGGGCGTTGAATCACTGCGCCGCCGGCCCCGCGGTCGCCGACCCCTGACCCCCGACTCCCGACCCCTGCAGTCCGAGCGCCCCCGCCGCCTCCCGCATCGCCTCGATCACGAACGCGATGTGCTCCTCGAGCGGCACGCCGAGCTCCTCGGCGCCCTGAATCACGTCCTCGCGGCTCACCCCACGCGCGAACGCCTTGTCCTTCATCTTCTTCCGCACCGACGCGGCATCCACATCGTGCACGCTCCGGCTCGGCTTCACCAGCGCGGTCGCCGTGATCAGCCCCGTGAGCTCGTCCACCGCGAAGAGCGTCTTCGCCATCAGCGTCGTGCGCGGCACCCCGGTGTATGTCGCGTGGCCGAGGATCGACTCGAGCACGTCCTCCGGGTACCCCTTCGCGCGCAGGATCCTCACACCCTCCGAGGGGTGCTCCTCCGTCGCCGAGCGCGTCGCGTTGGGGAAGCGCTCGTAGTCGAAATCGTGGAGCAGCCCCGCGAGCCCCCATCGATCCACGTCCTCGCCGAACTTCGTCGCGTAGGCGCGCATCGCCGCCTCGACCGCGAGCATGTGCTTCCGCAGCGACTCGCTCGGCGTGTACTCGTGGACGATCGCGAGGGCGTCGTCGCGGCTGGGCAGGGAAGTCGTCATCGCTCCTAGTGCGCGGGGCCCATGGCGCCGCGCGCCCGGCCCGTCTTGAAGAGAAGCAGCAGCGGCAGCGACGCGACCAGCGCCACCCCGCTGATGAGATAGATCTTCGAGAAGGCGAGCACGCTGGCCTGCGCCGTCACCTGCCGGTCGAGGATCGCGATCGCCTGCATCTTCGCCGCGCCGACGCTCGCTCCCTTGCCCATCAGCGCCCGCGTCATCGCGTCGAGCCGCGACAGCACGTTCGGGTCGGTGCTCACCACGTGCTCGGTGAGCAGCGCCTTCTGTCCCTTGATGAAGCGCGAGAGCAGCGTCGCCATCAGCGCGATGCCGAGCGAGCCGCCGAGCTGCCGCGTCAGGTTGAACAGCCCCGTCCCCTGGTGCAGCTGCGTGACGTCGAGGTCGGCCATCGTCGCGTTGGTCAGCGGGACGAAGATCAGCCCGAGCCCCACCCCGCGCAGGATCAGCGGCCAGAACAGGTCGTGCGCTCCCGCGTCGTACGTCAGCAGCGAGAGCATGTACATCGACGCGAGGAAGAGCAGCGCGCCGACGACCACGGTGTAGCGCGCGTCCAGCCGGTTCGCGTTCCGCCCGACGACCGCCATCGTGAACGCCGACGCGAGCGCCCCGGGAAGGATCACCTTCCCCGTCTGCCACGCGGTGAAGCCGTGCAGCTGCTGCAGGAACACGGGGAGGATGAACACCGACCCGAACAGCGCGAAGCCGAGCATCGCCGCGATCAGCGTCCCCGCGGTGAGCTGACGTGACTTCAGCACGTGGAAGTCGATCACCGGCTCGTCGGTCGTCAGCTCGCGCCACACCAGCAGCGCCAGCGACACGAACGCCGTGACGCCGAGCGTCGTCACGAAGCGCGAGTCGAACCAGTCGTACCGCTCACCGCGCTCGAGCATCCACTGCAGCGAGCCGATGCCGATCGCGAGCAGCCCGATTCCCGGCCAGTCCACCGTCGCGCGCCGCTCCTGGTGCTCGGCGTCGGGGACGTAGGTCCACGTCATCAGCGCCGCGACGAGCCCGAGCGGCACGTTGATGTAGAAGATCCACGGCCAGTTGAAGTTGTCGGTGATCCACCCGCCTAACGTCGGGCCGAGCGTCGGCCCGACCATCACGCCCATCCCGAAGATCGCCATCCCCGTCCCCGCCTCCTCCGGCGGGAAGGACTCGTACAGCGTCGACTGCGCCGTCGAGAGGAGCCCACCGCCGCCGATCCCCTGGATCACGCGCCAGAAGATCAACCCGCCGAGCGAGGTCGCCGCGCCACAAAAGAACGAGGACAGCACGAAGAGGAGGATCGACCCGGTGAAGTAGCGCTTGCGGCCGAAGAGCGCCGAGAGCCACGCCGAGATCGGGATGACGATGACGTTGGCGATGATGTAGCCGGTCGAGACCCACGCGATCTCGTCGAGCGTGGCGCCGAGGTTCCCCATCATGTGCGGGATCGCGACGTTCACGATCGACGTGTCGATGAGCTCGAGAACGGCGGCGAGCGTCACCGAGATCGCGATCAGGTACTTGTAGCGGTACCTGTCCGCGCCGGTGACGCTCGCCGTGTAGCTCGCGCCCGTGGGTGCGACCGTCGTCGCCATGCGTCTCCTATCTGGTTGCCACGTGCACCGTCACCGACATCCCCGGGCGCAGCGGCTGCTCCTTGGCGCACGGCTTCGTGACCGCGATGCGCACCGGCACCCGCTGCACGACCTTCGTGAAGTTGCCCGTCGCGTTGTCCGGCGGCAGCAGCGCGAACTTCGCGCCCGTCGCCGCGCTCAGGCTCTCCACCTTGCCGGCCGCGGTGCAGCCATAGGCGTCCACCTCGATGTCCACCGGCTGGCCGACCTTGATGTCGGAGAGCTGCGTCTCCTTGAAGTTGGCCGTGATGTAGACGCCGGTGTCGCTGACGACCGTCATCAGCGGCTGGCCGGGCTGCACGAGCTGGCCGACCTCGACCTGCTTCTTCGAGACGACGCCCGACGCCGGCGCGGTGACGCGCGTGTACTCGAGCTGCAGCGCCGCGTTGTCACGCGAGGCCTGCGCGCTCGCGAGGCGCGCTTCGGCGAGGCGGACGCCCGCTTCGGCGCTCTGCACCGTCGCCCCCGCGGCGCCTGCCTGACGCTGCAGCGCCTGCAGATTCGCCTCCGCCGACTGCTGCGCCGCGACCGCGGCGTCGAGCGTCTGCGAGGAGACGATCTGCTTCGCCGCGAGATCGCGCATGCGCGCGAGGTCCGCGTTCGCCTTGTCGAGCGCCGCCTGCGCGGCGCGGATCTGCGACTGGAGCGCGCCCTGCTGGCCCGCCGCCGCGGCGACCTGCGCCTGCGCCTGACCGCCACCGTTCCCGCTCCCGGCCGCCGCGCGCGCCGCCGCGAGATCGGCGTTCGCCTGCTGCAGGCGCACCGCGTACTCCGCGGAGTCGATCCGCACGAGGACCTTCCCCTCGGAGACCGTGTCGTTCTCCTGGACGTTCACCGCCTGCACGTACCCGCCGACCTTCGCGAGCACGGGGACGAGGTGCCCGTCCACCTGCGCGTTGTCGGTGGATTCGTGCGCCCGCCCGTACCACCACTGCTTCGCGAACCAGCCGAGGCCGATCAGGATCAGGATGCCGACGATCGGGAGGATGCGCTTGCGATTGGCCATTGCTCTGTATCGTGTGACGTTAGGCGCGACGCCGCGCCGGAATTGACGAATCTGTCGTGACTACTGGATGCTCGTCGCGGCGCCCTCGGCGCGCGCCAGCGAGACCCGGGCCGACTGGTACAGCGTGAGCGCGTCCAGCAGCTGGTTGCGCGCCGCGGTCAGCCCGAGCGCGGCGGTGACGACGTCGGCGTTCCCACCGACCCCGGCCGCGAAGCGCTCGCGCGCCTGCGACACCTCCTGCTCGGCGAGCCGCAGGCGTTCGCGCGCCGCGTCCACCTGCTCGCGCGCCGAGCCGATGTCGAGCAGGGCCGAGCGTACCTCGACTCCCGCCTGCGCGCGCAGGTCGCGCCGGCGCACGTCGGCCTCGTTCGACACCGCGCGCTGCTCCTCGATGCGACCCTCGCGGCGAAAGCCGTCGAAGATCGGAACCGAGAGCTGCACCCCCCAGTCGTAGGTGTTGAGCAGGTGATCGTTCCGCGGTCCGATCGCGCCGCGGTCGCCGAAGGCCCCGATCGTCGGGAGCCGCTCGGCCTGGATCGCCTTCACGCTCTGGCGCGCCGCGCGATACTGCTGCTCCGCGGCGCGCACGTCGGGACGATTCGCCACCGCGCGCTCCGTCGCCGCCTCGGCGGTCGGGATCGTGTCGCCGGGCGTGAGTCGCTCGAGCGAGTCGCTGAGCTGCAGGTTCACGTCGAGCGGGAGGCCGAGTGAGCGCAGGAGCTCGAGGCGCGTGCGCGAGCGCTCGGAGCGCGCGGCGATGAGCTGCGCGCGGACGCCCGCCGCCTGCGACTGGGCGCGCGTCACGTCGAGTGCGGTACCGGTGCCGGCGCGGAGCTGCTCGCGCGCGATGCCGAGGAGCTCGGCGGCTAGCGTGGAGTCCTCGGCGCGGGCGCGGAGCTGGGCGTCGGCGCGGAGCGCGCGTAGATACGCGCCCGCCGCCTGCGAGGCCGCGTTCTCCGCCGCCGCCTGCGCGTCGAGGCTCCCCGCCTCGGCCGCGCTGCGCGCGGCGCGGATGCGGGCGAACGCCGAGAGATCGAGCAGGTTCATCTGCGCCTTGGCGCGGAGATCGGTGAGGATCACCGGGCCGAGCACCTGGCCGTATGGATTGAATCCCGGGAACGGGATGCCGAAGGTCGCCGTGTTGAAGGTCCGGCCATTCCGGCTCGCGTCGGCGGAGACGTTAGGCAGCAGCGCCGAGCGGCTCTGGGTGACCCGGGCGCGCGCCTCGGCGGCGCGGTAGCGGCCGAGCTCCGCGGTCGGCGACTGGCGCGCCGCGAGACGGACCGCGTCGCCGAGGCTGAGGACGACGGGCTGGCCGGCGGCGGTACTGTCCTGCGCGCGAAGCGCGGGCGCCGCGCCGAGCAGGAGCGTCATCGCGCCGAGCGCGGTACGGAGAGAGGTGGTGCGGGTCAATGGAGCGGTGTTCATGAGTGCGAGCGCGACGCGACGAGCGCCGGCGAATGTTGCGAGCGCCGCCCGTCGGGACGAAGCGCGGCGTGAACGAAGTCCGACAACTGCTCGAAGATCTCGGCGTCGGAGAGCGCGCCGAGATGGGGGAGTACCACGCGCTTCGTGCGCCAGACCCCGTGCATGACGAAGCTGCTCATGATCATGCGGGCCGTGGCGCGCGGATCGGCATCACGAAAGATGCCGCGCGCCACACCGTCGGCGACGATCCCGGCGATGAGGGCGTGGCTGCGAGCGATGACCTCGGTGCCGTAGAAGCGCGCGAGGTCGGGGAAGTGGGGCATCTCGCTCATCACCAGCCGATGTACGCGCTCGAAGGTCGGCGTGCAGAGGAAGGCCCAGTAGCCCTTCATGAATGCGTCGAGCTGCGCGTCGGGAGGTCCGGCGGTGCGGACGGACTCGGCGCGATCGAGCTCGGCGACGACCGTCGAGCGGATGACGGCGCGGAAGAGCTCGTCCTTGTTCGGGAAGTAGAGGTAGATCGTGCCCTTGGCGACGCCGGCGCGCTTGGCGATGTCGTCGAGTCGCGCGGCGGCGAGCCCCTTCTCGCCGAAGACGGCGAGGGCGGCCTCGAGGATCTGGGCGGGCCGTTCGTCCGGGCGGCGCCGGCGCTCGCGCGCCGTGGAGCGCGCGGGTGTGCGACGGGCTGGCTTGAGGGGACGGTCGGGCACGGTGGAGAGCGCGGAGGAAAGCGAAGCGGTTCCCGGCGCGGTGCCGGTCCCCGGGACCGGTCGCGGCCGCCGAGGGGAACGGACCCTCGGCGGCCGCAATTACTGACCGGTCAGTCACTAATGTACGCGACCCGGTCGCCTTATTCAAGAGGGGTCAGCCGTCGGGGGCCAGAGGCCGGCGCCGACGACTGACCCCCGACCCCCGACCCCGTCCTACCGCGTTTCCGCCGCCGCCGCTCCTTCCGCGTGCCCCTCGTACTTCTTGTTGGTCATGTGCACGATCCCCCACGCGATCAGGAAGACCACGATCCCGCCGACGATCAGCCCCGTGTAGCCCGCGCTCTTGTCACCCGGCAGTGGTGCCGCCATGTCAGTTCCCCTGTCGTAGCTGTGAGACGCGTCCTCAGTCGACGCGCACCTTCGTCATCACGTCGTTCTTCGTGATCTTCTTCATCACGTCCAGCCCCTGCGTGATCTTCCCGAAGACGGTGTGCACCCCGTTCAGGTGCCGCGTGTTGTCCTCGCTCAGCACCATGAAGAACTGGCTCCCGCCGGTGTCCTTCCCCGCGTGCGCCATCGAGAGCGCGCCGACGTCGTGCTTGCGCGGATTCCCCGCCGTCTCGCACTTGATCTTCCACCCCGGGCCGCCGGTGCCGATGCGCGGATCACCCGCCGGCAGGTCGCGCGACAGCGGATCGCCCCCCTGCACCACGAAGTCGGGGATCACGCGGTGGAACTTCACGCCATCGTAGAAGCCGGAGTTCGCCAGCTTCTCGAAGTTCTCCACCGTCTTCGGTGCGTCCTTCTCGTACAGCTCCGCGACGATGGTGCCGCGGTTCGTCTCGAATGTCGCCTGCTTCGCCACGCGTGCCTCGCAAGGTTTGAGGGACTACCTCGTCAAACTTCACCACGCACGACCTTTCGGCGCAACTGCGCTGCGGGATGCGCGGATGCGGGCCCGTTGCCATGCGCCCGGGCTGCTGGTGGCTCTGGTCGGACGCGGATCAGGCGGATGAAGCCGGATCGCCGCGGATCTTGTTCACCATTGCTCGCCTCCTGTTGTCACATGCGACGGCTGCGAAGGAGTTCGGGGCGCGCCAGGCGAGACCATCTCGCCCGACGCGCCCCGCGACAAGGCGCAGCAGCAGGATCCGCGACGATACGCGTTCATCCGCCCGATCCGCGCTGCAACGAAGCGTTCCAACCTGCCCTGAAAAGCTCCCTTCCAGCCGACCGTCAGCGGTCGTTGCCGGAGATGCGCGCCTCGGTCTCGGAGGCGGCGTGGCGCGCTCCGGCCCTGGTGAACGTGGCAAGTGCCTCGCTCCAGACGGCGCCGGCAACGCTACGCTCGCCGCGCAGCTGCCACAGAGTGCCGGCCTCGCAGAGCAGCTCGGCCTCGAGGATCGGATCCTCGACGGCGGCGGCGAGCTCGCAGGCTTCGGCGATGGTCGCGATGGCGGCGTCGTACTCCCGGCGCTCGCGCTCGATCCGCGCGCGAAGCTTCAACGTCTCCGCGCGCCGGAGACGGTCGCCGCGTCGCGCCGCGAGCGCGAGCGCGCGGGCGCAGGCCTCGGATGCCTCGTCGAAGCGCCCGGCCGCGACGAGAAGCTCGGCGTGGTTCTGCTCCGTCACCCCTTCGATGAGCGTGTCCCCGCGCGCGCAGGCGATGGCGCGCGCACGGTCGAAGCATTCTTCCGCGCGGTCATGGTCGCCCCGTTCGGTATGGAGCCGTCCGAGGTTGTTGATCACCCATGATGCCGCCTCCTCGTCGCCGATCGCGTCGAAGGCGGCAAGGCTCTGCTCGTAGGCGTCGCGGGCCGCCTCCCAGTCCCCTCGCACGCTGGCGAGGATGCCGAGGTTCTGCTGCACCATCCCGGTCAGCCGTGCGTCGCCGGCGACCTCGGCGGCCTGGGCCGCCCGACGATAGAGCTGGTCGGCCTCGGCGAGGTCGCCGTGTCTGTGCGCGACGCTGGCGAGGCAGTTGTACGCGCTGGCGATCCCCGAGACGCAGGCCGCGGATTCGCAGAGCTCGAGGCTCTGGCGGTAGAGCGCCTGAGCCGCGGCCGTCTCGCCGCGATGGAGGTGGACGTTCCCCTTCCGGCGCAGGATGGTGGCGACCAGCTCGCGGTCGTCGGAGTCCGCGAGGGCGCGAAGCGCCGCGTCGTAGGCCGCGAGCGCGTCGGCGGCGCGCCCTTCGCGCTCCGCCGACCTCGCCAGCCCCGCGTGCGTCAGCGCCTGCTGCTCGCGGCCTCCCCCACTCTCACGCATTGCATCACCAGATGCTGGGCACCCGCCTTCAATCCACCGCGACGATGTAGCCGGAGAAGTGGCCGACGGTGAACTGAACGGTCAGGTTGCCGAGGTCGACCGTCGTCGGCTCGAGCTCGTGGACGATCGCCGATCCGTTGCTCAGGAGCTCGTCGCGGCTTCTGAAGTAGGCGCCGGTGAACTTCGTGCCCGTGATCGCGGGCAGGATCGTCGTCAGGCTGAGATCCTGGCTCGCGATCAGCCGCTTGTTGAAGACCGTCCCCGCCGGCTCGAACTCGTAGGCGACGTTCGTCCCGGCGACCGCGGTGACCGTGATCGTGGTCGGCGTCATCACCGCGTTCTTCGGAACGTCGAGGCGGAAGCCGGCCGAGGGGATCGTGATCGTGCCGCCTTCAGGACCGATCGTGGCGCTGGTCGAAACGTCCGCGAGCAGCGGGATGCCGCGCTGCAGGACGGTGACCGTCGTATCGACGACGGTGATGAGCCCGCCGCCGCCCCCGAGAGGCAGGCCGAGCAGCGCCGAGGGCGCGCTCGCGGGCGGAGTAGGCGCGACTGGTTCCGCGCAGGAGAAACTGACCAGCGCGAGAAGCGCGAAGGCTGCGGAGCGGAGGGCGAAGCGGGTCGAGCGGAAAGCGTTCATGGGCGTCCTGCGGCGAATCGGTTGAGCGGAAGGGAAACACCACCCGAGAAGCATCTTGCGTACCGGGATCGACCCGTCGTTCAGGGAAACCCTGACAATCCCGTCAGGGCGGGGGCCGGAAATATCCGGCGCGCCCTGACGCAGTCGGGGAGTTTTCCGGGCGATCATCCGGACACATCACCGGCGCGCCGCGCCCGACCTCAGCCAGAAGATTCCGATGAACGATACGAAAGTGAGCCCGACCCCGGCGACCGAGCCCGCACCCGGCTCGCGTCGCGAGTTCCTTCGTCGCGCGGCGCTGACGGCGATCGCGGCGCCGGTCGCGTCCACGCTGCTCGCCGCCTGCAAGGACGACGATGCGAAGCCCGCGCAGTCGGTGACGACGAGCCCCGCGTCGCCGAAGAGCCAGATCCCCGCGGAGCACGGCGGCACGATGCCGACGCCCGCCGCCGGCGCGGTGGCGGCGACCCCCGCCGAGCAGATGGACGCGATGCACGAGAAGGGGATCAAGGCCTTCCCGGCGAAGACCGCGGGGAAGGGGAACCAGCTCATGCAGCCGAAGATCGTGGGCGGGGTGAAGGTGTTCGAGATCACGGCCCGGAAAATTCAGTGGGAGACCGAGCCGGGCAAGACGGTCGAAGCGTGGGCGTACAACGATCAGGTGCCGGGTCCCCAGATCCGCGTGCGCGAGGGCGATCGGGTTCGCATGATCGTCAGGAACGAGCTTCCCGAGTCGACGGCGGTGCATTTCCACGGTGTCGAGCTGCCGAACGATCAGGACGGCGTCCCGTTCATCACGCAGCCGCCGATCAAGCCGGGGGCGACGTACACCTACGAGTTCACGGCGCCGAACCCGGGCTCGCACATGTACCACTCGCACCACAACTCGGCGAAGCAGGTCGGTCTCGGGCTGCTCGGCGCCTTCATCATCGAGCCGAAGGCGAAGCGGCCGATCGAGAACGTGGACGTCGACTACGTGATGATCCTCAACGACGGGATGCACGGCTACACGTTCAACGGGAAGGGATTCCCGGCGACGGAGCCGATCGTCGCGAAGCTCGGGCAGAAGGTGCGCATCCGCTTCATGAACGAGGGGATGATGATCCACCCGATGCACCTGCACGGGATGCACATGACGGTGATCGACAAGGACGGCTGGCCGCAGCCCGCGCCGTGGAAGTGCGACACGCTGAACGTCGCGCCGGGCGAGCGGTGGGACGTCATCGTGAACTGCAACAACCCTGGCGTGTGGGCCTTCCACTGCCACATTCTCCCCCATGCCGAGTCGGATCACGGCATGTTCGGGATGGTGACGGCACTCATCGTGAACAAGTAGAGGGACATGAGCGACGATCAGATTCGCGTCGTGCTCGCCGACGATCACGCGATCGTGCGTGCGGGCCTCAAGGCGATCCTCGGCTCGGCGCGCGACATCGCGGTCGTCGGTGAAGCGTCGAACGGGCGCGATGCGATCGCGCTTGCCGAGCGGTTCCGTCCGCACGTGGTCGTCATGGACCTGACGATGGCCGAGATGGACGGGATCGCCGCGACGAAGGCGCTGGTGGCGACCGCCAACCCGCCGCGCATCCTGGTGCTGACGATGCACCCGGAGGACGAGTACCTGGTCCCGCTGCTCGAGGCGGGGGCGTCGGGGTACCTCGTGAAGAGCGCGGCGGACCGCGACCTGGTGGATGCGGTGCGCGCCGTGGCCCGCGGCGACCTCTACGTGCGGCCGTCCGCGGCGCGGGTGCTGGCGCGCGAGCTCAAGAAGAAGGAGGAGGCGGCGGACGACCGCGCGCGCTACGAGAAGCTCACCGAGCGCGAGCGCGACGTGCTGCGCCTGACGGCGGAGGGATACACCGCGCCCGAGATCGGGGAGAAGCTGCACATCAGCCCGAAGACGGTGGACACCTACAAGCAGCGCGTGAACGAGAAGCTCGGACTCATGCATCGTCCGGACTACGTGCAGTTCGCGCTGCGCGTGGGGATCCTCGCCGCGGAGAAGACCGCCGGACGGTAATGGGGCGCGGGACTTGCCGCTCGCCGGGGCATGGCGATGCGACAAACCGGCGGCAGACGAAGTGGGAGCGGCGCGATCGGGGTTCTGATCGCGCTGCTCGCGTTGGTGGGGGTGTCGCGAGCTGAAGCGCAGCAGGGGGCCGGGCCGCACGCCTCGCGCGGCCAACGGTCCGGTGCGACCGCGACGACCACGACCGTGACGACGACGGCGAGCGCCGGGCAGGTCGGCCCCGCCGCGTACACCGAGAGGCAGGTGCAGGAGATCGCGGAGGCGATCCCGGGAAGCGGGATGCCCGGATATCCCACCGCGCTGGCGCAGGCGCGCGTCGAGGGGCGGGTGCTCGCCGAGTTCGTCGTCGATACGGCGGGGCGCGTCGAGCTCGACAGCTTCCGCGCGGTGGAGTCGACGAATCCGGTGTTCACGGAGTCGGTGCGTGCCGCGCTCCCCGCGCTGCGCTACCGGCCGGCGACGATCGACGGGAAGCCGGTGCGGCAGATCGTGCAGCAGCCCTTCGTCTTCTCGCTCGACGAGTAGCGCCGCGGGGCTGCCTAACGCGCGTCGTCGCGCTCGGGCATCACGCTCGGCAGGTCGAGATGGAAGGTCGCGCCCTGCCCCGGGGTGCTGACGACGGTGATCTCCCCGCCCATGAGCCGCGCGAGCTGCCGCGAGAGGCCGAGCCCCAGCCCGGTGCCGCGCCCGCGCGCGACGCCGACGATCTGCTCGTACGGCTCGAAGATCCGCTCCTGATTCTCGGCGGAGATGCCGGGGCCGGAGTCGGTGACCGAGACGCGGACGCCGGCGTCGCCGCGCGCGCCGACGCGCACCGTCACCGACTTTCCCTCGGGAGTGAACTTGATCGCGTTGGCGACGAGGTTGATCACGATCTGCCTGACGCGGCCGCCGTCGAGGTGCGCCTTGAGCGCGCCGCCGGGGGGCTGCAGCACGAGCTCGACGCTCGCCACCTCGGCCTCGAGCCGCAGGTGCTCGACGGCGGAGGCGACGGTCTCGCCGACGTCGAGGTCCCACGCGCCCAGGGTGAGGCGGCCCTCCTGGATCTTCGAGAGGCTGAGCAGATCCTCGATGAGCCGGCCGGTCTGGTCGGCGCTCCCGGCGAGGTTGCGCAGCCCGAGGCGGAGCTCCTCGGGATCGTCCGGCGGGGTGAGCATGAGATGGCGCGCCCACACCTTCACGGCAGCGACCGCGTTCCCCAGCTCGTGGCTCGTCGCGGCGAAGAAGCGGTCGCGCGTGAGGCGGAGGTGCGCGTTCTCGATCGCGATCGCCGCCTGCGCGGCGAGCACACGCAGCAGGTCGAGATCGTTCTCGGTGAAGTCCTCTCCGCCGACCTTCTCCGTGACGTAGAGGTTCCCGAAGACGCGTCCCGCGGCGACGATCGGCACGCCGAGGAAGGACCGCATCTGCGGGTGATTGCGCGGCACGCCCGCGGAGGCGGGATGCTCGCGCAGGTCGTGCAGCCGGAGCGGCCGCGCGTCGCGGACGAGGAGGCCGA
>Ga0268241_10000093_pt1 | contig 12046 bp, 12 predicted proteins | sample BulsoiAmnAmmetaG_FD_200248 | JGI IMG/M metagenome (GOLD analysis project Ga0268241, IMG submission 200248) | Bulk soil microbial communities from Mexico - Amatitan (Am) metaG (v2) (version 2) | ecosystem: Environmental > Terrestrial > Soil > Agricultural land | place: Mexico: Amatitan, Jalisco...
ACGCCGAGGGGGGAGCGCAGCTCCCCCCTCGAGATACTCCAGCAGCCCCTGCGGCCCGTCGACCGCCACGTCGGCCTCGGCGAGCAGCCGGGGCGGCGTCTCGGCCGAGCGGACCGCCACCCGCACGGCGTCGACCCCGTCGGCGCCGGCCGCAGCCGCGAAGGCGGGCAGGTCGCCGAGGTCGTCGCCGGCCACCAGCAGGCCGGCGGGGCGCACCTCGGCCAGCACCTTGCGGACGGCGTCGCCCTTGTCGCGGTGGATCGCCGGCCGCAGCTCCCAGACCAGCTTGCCCGGCTGCACCTCGAGCCCGTGCCGCCGCGCGATGCGCTCGGCGGTGGCGGCGATCGCGTCGGACCAGCGCTCCGGCTCGGGGACGCGGCGCAGGTGAATGCCGACGGCGATGCCCTTGTCCTCGACGTAGGCGCCGGAGGAGCGCACCTCCTGGTCGGAGCGCACCTCCTCGATGGCCGCGCGCACCTCCGGCTTGACGGCCTCGATCTCGGGGTCGGCCACCAGCTCGCCGTCGCGGATCTCCTCGAGGCCGTACTGGCCGTAGTAGCGCAGGCCCGGGGCGGGCGCCCTGGCGGCCAGGAACTCGGCCGGCCGCCCGGAGACCAGGGCCACCGCCGCGGCCCGCCGCGCCAGCCGGCCGAGCAGCTCGACGAAGCCGTCGAGCGGCTCGGCGGCCTCCGGGTCGGGCACGATCGGCGACACCGTCCCGTCGTAGTCCAGGCAGAACGCGGTCCGCTCCAGCGGGGTGGAGAGCTCGCGGCTCACAGCACCGGTTCCAGGTCGATCTCGACGGTGCTGCCCGGCTCCAGGTCGACGACCTTGTCGCGCAGCCCGAGCTTCACCGGCCCGGCCGGCCCCGGGCGGGCGGCGATGCGCAGGCAGTCGCGGGCGATGGTCACGTCGAAGCGGTGGCCGCGGTAGTGGACGCTGAAGCGGACCTCGGGCAGCTCGGTCGGCAGCATCGGGTTGAAGCGCAGCAGGTCGCCGCGCGCCTCCATGCCGGTGAAGCAGCGCTGCACGATGTCGACCGTGCCGGCCATGGCGCCCAGGTGGACGCCCTCGGCGGTGGTGCCGCCCTGCACGTCGGAGATGTCGCTCTCCAGCGCCTGCAGGAAGAACTCCCAGGCGCGCTCCCGGTCGGAGCGGGCCAGCACCCAGGCGGACACCACACCGCTCAGCGTCGAGCCGTGGGAGGTGCGCGCCTGGTAGTAGGCGATGGTCGCCTGGATGACTTCCGGCTCCAGCTGGTAACCGAGCCCCTCGAGCAGCTCGCGAAGCTCCTCGACCGACAGCAGGTACAGCAGCATCAGCACGTCGGCCTGCTTGGAGACCTTGTAGCGGTTGGGGGTGTCGCCCTCGGCCTCGAGGATGCGGTCGAGCCGCTGGATGTTGCCGTACTTGCGGCGGTAGGCCTCCCAGTCCAGCTCTTCGAGCTGCTCGTAGCCCTCGAACTGGCTGATGACCCCGTCGGCGTGGAACACCACCCGGAGCTTCTTCGAGATGTCGCGCCAGCGCTCCAGCTCGAAGTCGGCCAGGCCCAGCTCGTCGACGATCTCCTGGCGGTAGTGCGGCGGCAGCAGGTCCAGCGCCTCCAGCGCGCGGCGCAGCAGCCAGGCGGTCATCACGTTGGTGTAGGCGTTGTTGTTGAGGCCGGGCTGGTCCGCGCCCGGGTAGCGGTCGTGGTACTCGTCGGGGCCCATCACCCCGCGGATCTCGTAGCGGTCCAGCGCCGGGTTGTAGGTCGCCAGGCTGGAGAAGAAGCGGGCGATCTCGATCAGCATCTCGGCGCCCTGGAAGCGCAGGAACTCCAGCGACCCGGTGACCTGGTAGTGCTGCCAGATGTTGTAGGCGATGGCGATGTTGACGTGCCGCTGGAGGTTCGACTCGTCCGGCAGCCAGCGGCCCGAGCGCGGGTTGAGGTGCATCTGCTGGGTCTCCTCGCGCCCGTCGGAGCCGCTCTGCCACGGGTAGCAGGCGCCCTCCGCGCCGATCGAGCGGGCCAGGTGCCTGGCTTCGTCGAGCCGGCGGTAGCGGTAGGCCAGCAGGCTGCGCGTCAGCGTGGGGCTCTCGAAGTTCAGGAACGGGAAGATGAACAGCTCGTCCCAGAAGATGTGGCCCCGGTAGGCCTCGCCGTGCAGCCCGCGGGCCGGCACGCCCACGTCGAGGTCGATGGTGTTGGGGGAGACCGTCTGGAGCAGGTGCAGGATGTGCAGGTGCAGCACCTGCTGGGGGCGCTGCTGGTCGTCGTTGAGCGTGATGCGGTAGCGGCTCCAGATGCGGTTCCAAGCCCTGGTGTGGCCGACCACCAGCTCGTCGAAGCCGCCTGCCCGCTGCACGGCCGTGCGGGCCTGGTAGCGGCACTCGGAGATGGCGCGGTCCCGGGAGGTGTAGATCGCCACGATCTTCTCCACGGCGACCGGCTGGTCCTGCTCCAGCTGGAGGATCAGCTCGTGGCCGATGTAGTCGTCCTCGCGGACCAGCTCGCGGTGGGTCGGCGCCGGGCCGCCGGCGCGGGCCACCCGGGTGCGCGCCGCCTCGGCGACGTGCACGTGCGACTGGTTGGTGCGCACCTCGACCTCGACGATCTCGTCGCCGGTCTGCTCCGCCGCCAGCAGCTCCAGGTGCTTGCCGTTGAGGCTGCGGTAGCGCGACACCCCGGAGTTGGTCACGCCGGCGTCCAGGCCGGAGCGCACCCGCAGGGTGCCGGACCAGTTCTCGGCGACGAAGGTGCTGACCAGCCCGGCCAGGTGCGGCTTGTCCATGTGCACGAAGCGGCGCTGCTCCAGCCTGGTCCGGCGGCCCTCGCCGTCCCGCCAGCGCAGCTGCCGGCTGAGCACGCCGTCGCGCAGGTCCAGCTCGATGTGGTGCTCGATCACCTCGGCCTGCCCGAGGGCGACCCAGGGGCCGTCCTCGACCCGGAAGTCGAGCGGCAGCCAGTTGGGGACGTTGACGATGTCCTCGTTGAGCACCTCGCGGCCGCCGACCCGGCTGGCGAGGCGGTTGTAGAGCCCGGCGATGTAGGTGCCCGGGTAGTGCACCCCGTCGGCGCGCGCCTCCGGCACCGCCCCGCGGGTCGCGAAGTAGCCGTTGCCGAGGGTGCAGAGCGCCTCGCGCAGGCCCTCCTGCGCGGGGTCGAACCCTTCGTAGGTGAGCGTCCAGGCGGTCACCGCCGTACCAGCCTCCCTCCCGTCAGCTCCTCGACGTCGACCTCGTCCAGGGTGTGCACCACCAGGTCGGCGCCCGCCTCCCAGAGCACGTCGTCGTGCTCGTCGCGGGCCACGCCGATGGCCGCCATGGCGCCGGCCTTGGCCGCCTGCACACCCGACCGGGCGTCCTCCATCACCACGCAGCGCTCCGGCGGCAGCCCCAGCTCCTCGGCGGCGGCCAGGAAGATCATCGGGTCGGGCTTGCCGCGGGGGAACTCGCGGCCGGTCACGTCGCCGTCGAAGGCCTCCAGCAGGGTCAGGCCCTCGCCGATCTCCGGCAGGTCCAGGCCCTGCTCGGCGGCGAACTTGTCGAGCCGGATGCGCTCGAGCATCGGGCGCGCGTTGCGCGACGACGACGCGGAGGCGATCCGCAGCCCGGCGTGCTCGACCGCCAGCAAGAAGCGCAGCGCGTCGGGGAAGGCGTGGAACTCGCCGGCGTTGATCAGCTCGAGCACGCGCGCCTGCTTGTCGGCGGCGTACTCCTTGGCACGGGCCTCGGCGTCGGGCACGCCGAGCGCCTCCAGCGCCGACCTCGCCCCGGCCAGTCGGGGCTTGCCGGCCATGACCTCCTGGTAGAAGTCGTGGGTGAACCGCTCGGGCGTCCAACTGGTGCTCGGGGCCAGCTCGCGCCACCGCCCTTCCATGAGGCGTTGCAGCGACTCGCGCCAGGCGCGTTCGTGCGGCGAGTCGACCAGCACGCCGTCGACGTCGAAGATGGCTCCCGCGAAGCCCTGTCGGGGACTGCTCGACGCCATCACGATCGGTCCTCCCCCTGGACGTCGTCGGAATGTCTCGGTCACGCGTGGCCTCCAGGCTACTCGCCGGTGGTCCGGGGTAACCCGAAGGACGCGTCCGTCCGGGCCTGGAGGCGGGCCCGCCCAGGAGGGGCATCCCGGCCAGTTGGGGAGCTGACCGGCGATCCGGCATATGCCCCATGGCGTCCGCCCTGCGTACCTGGCACCATCCGTGGGACCTTTTCCTGTGGCCTCGCGGGCATCCAGCCCGCGGCACATGACCCGACGAGGAACGCCGATGGACAAGGCACGAGCGCGAGAGCTGCTCGCCAATGAACGCGCTCGGCTCGAGCGGCTGCTCAGAACCGAGATGGCGGCCACCGCGCCCGACCAGGGTGACGACGTCGACGACGCCAACTGGCGGATCGCCGAGGAGACCGGTCGGGCGGTCAGCCGCTCGCTGCGCGACCGCTGGTCCGCGCTGGAGCGGGCCGAGGAGCGGCTGGAGCGGGGGACCTACGGGCGCTCGATCGTCAGCGGCAAGGAGATCCCCGACGAGCGCCTGGAGGCCGACCCGCTGGCCGAGCTGCTGGTCGAGGAGGCGGCGGTCGAGGCCTTTCGGGCCCGGCGGTCCGCCGAGAACATCAGCGGCCTCAGCTCGACGCGCCGCACGCTGGCGGCGCTGGCCGAGCGGGAGGAGCGCGAGACCGCCCGCACCAGGTCCACCCGCAAGGGCGTGGCGACCGAGCCAGAGGAGGACGCCCAGGCCGCCGCCGGCGAGGACGAGCTCGACGTCGAGGAGCTGGAGGACGGCGAGCCGATCGACGAGGACGACGAGGAGGCCCCGGCCGAGTTCGCCGACGAGGAGCTCGACGACGAGCTCAAGGAGGACGAGGAGGAGGACGGCGACGTCGCCGCCGCCGAGGCCTCGGACGAGCCGGAGGACGCCGAGCAGGCCGAGGCGCGGCCGCAGCGACGCCGTCGCAGCGGCCGCGGATAGGCCCGTCGCGGCGCTCAGCGGGACCCGAACATCTTGGCGCGGGTGGCGACCGCCGTGTCGGAGTCGTCGGTGAACACCCCGTCGACGCCCAGGCCGAAGAACAGCCGGAACTCGGCGGGGCTGTCGCCCCTGGCGCGCAGGTACTCGGGACTGGCCGGATTGCCCTGGCGGAAGTCCTCCGGCAGGAAGGTGTTCTCGTTCCGGAAGGTGAACGGGTGGACCAGCAGGCCGGCGCGGTGGGCGTCGCGGACCAGGCTGGTTGGCGCCAGCAGGTGGTTGGTGCTGGAGCGCGGCACGATCAGGTTCTTGTTCGGCCCGATGCCGCGGGCGTACCTGGCGATCTCCGCCAGGCCGGCGGGCGTGGCCAGGTCCCGATAGGTGCGCGGGTCGCCGGACACGACGAAGTCGAAGGGCTTGCCGGTCGCGTCGAGCAGCTGGATCAGCGGCAGCCGGGTCATGCGGTGCAGCCGCTGGAGGTTGCCGACCTCGAAGGACTGGATGAACACCTCGGCGCCGGGCTGGTCGAGCCCGTTGGCGCGCAGGGTGGCCAGCATCGGCTCCTCGAGCGGCAGGCCCTCGCTGCGGAAATAGGTCGGGTGCTTGGTCTCGGGGTAGATGCCCACGTGGGCCTGCTTGGCGAGGTCGATGACCTCCTGGAAGGTCGGGATGGGCTCGAGCCCGTCGAAGGCGGTGTTCTGCGGCCGCACGTCGGGCAGCCGCTCCTTGGCGCGCAGGGTGCGCAGCTCGGCCAGGGTGAAGTCGTCGGTGAACCAGCCGGTGGCGCTGACGCCGTCGATCACCTTGGTGGTCTTGCGGTCGGCGAACTCGGGGTGGCTGGCGACGTCGGTGGTCGCGGTGATGTCCGGCTCGTGCCGCGCGACGAGCTGGTGGTCCTTGGTGGAGACCAGGTCGGGCTCGATGTAGTCGGCGCCCAGCTCGATGGCGTACCGGTAGGACGCCAGGGTGTGCTCCGGCCGGTAGCCGGCGGTGCCGCGGTGGCCGATGACGATCGGGCGGCGCGACATTCCGGAGCGGTCACCTCCCTGGTGGTCGCTGGAGCCTGCCAGCGCGATGCCCGGGACCAGCAGCGCCAGCAACAGGAACGGCAGCAGCGCAGGTCGCAGCAGACGTTTCACGTGAAACCACCTCGTTCCGTGCGTCTGGGTACCAGAGCTCAGACACTACGAATACCAGACGAGGCGGAGATGTCGAGAGGTTGGCGCAAAGCTGGCCCGCGGGTGAAGCGCTGGGACGCCGTCGCGGGTTCAGGCGGCCGACGCGGTGGCTCAGGCGCGGCCGAAGGCGGCCAGCAGGCGGGTCTGGGCGTCGGCGTCCGGCGGGACCTCCGGCCGCGGGCCGATGGCGCCGGCGCCGCGGTAGGTCTCCTCCAGCGGCGTGAACCAGGCCGCGCAGACCTCGACCAGCTCGGGGTCGAGCCGCTCGTCGGCACCGATCGCGCGCGCCAGGTCCCAGCCGTGGACCAGCAGGTCGGCGAACAGCTGCATGGTGTAGTCGCGGCCGGGGAAGTCGCCGAACGACAGGTGCACGGTGCGGTCCATCGCCCCGTCGGCGTGCACCGCCGCGACGGCCTCGGCGGCGGAGTCCTCCCACGCGCCCTTGGGGTCGTCGCCCAGCAGGTCGCCCTCGAACCGGTCGCCGACCTCCTCGATCGTCCTGCCCTCCAGCAGCGGCGGCATCCAGCGGTTCTCGCCCACGATGTGGTTGAGCAGCGCGCGCACGTCCCACTCCGAGCAGGGCGTGGCCGCGTCCCACTGGTCGTCCTTGATCTGCTGGACCCGCGCTCCGAACGACCTGATGGCGCGTTCGTGCAGCTTGCGGACGTCGCTCTCCATCTGGAGCCTCCCCGGGTCGGCGCGTGGGGACCTATGCTAATCCAGCGGTCTCCAGGTCGGGCGCCGCATGGTCGGACCGGGGCCCGGCCGCCGCCAGCCGCTCCACGTGGCGCAGGGCGGGCGCCTCGAGCAGCTCGCGCAGCTCGAAGAAGAGGTCGGCGGCGGCGCGGCCCTCCCAGCCGGACGGCAGCAGCTCGACCGGCAGGCCGGGGTCCAGGTAGGGGAACCGCCGCCAGCGGTCCAGCACCGAGGTGTAGTCCACGAACGCTCGCGCCTCGTCCGGCTCGGCCGGCCCCTTCGCCCAGCGCCTGCGCACCGGCGCGAACTCGGAGAGGAACTCGCGGTACATCTCCCGCAGCCCGTCCAGGTCCCAGCAGCGGCGGACCAGCCGCTCCAGCTCCTCGAAACCCGCGTAGGTGCCGTCGAACACGTGCACGTAGCGCTCGAACTCCAGGCGGCGCACGGTGTCCCGGAACTCCGGCAGCATCCGTCGCGGCGCCATCCAGACGCCGTTGGCCAGCATGCCGAACCCCATCCAGGTGAGCCGCGAGCGCAGCACGTGGCGTCGGTCGCGCTCGTCCTCGGGCACCGAGAAGGCCACCACGATCCAGCCGTCCTCGAGCCGCGCGGGCTGGATGGTGGCGAAGATGCGGCGGTCGCCGTCGGCGACCACCCGCGCGGCCTCGTCGCTCAGGCGGTAGCCGCGCACGCCCTCCAGCCGCTCCTGGGCGAGCAGGCCGCGCCGGGTCATCCGCGAGACCGCCGAGCGGACCGCCTGCTCGTCCACCCCGAGCTGCCCCATCAGGACGATGAGGTTCGACACCGCCATCCAGCCGCCGAGGCGCCGGATGTAGGCGCCGTAGAGGTCGAGGATCAGCGATTTGGGGCGCCCCTTGGGGCCTGGCATCCTGCCTCCCTCCAGCCGGGACGACGCAAGTATCGCACAGCCCATCCGCGGCCTTTTCCCCGATCGTCCGGCTCGCGGACCGGTGGACGCGGGGCCGCCAGGCCGCGTCGGTGCTCAGCTGGAGGAGGCGCCCGGGCCTTCGAGGTAGCGGGGGAGCTCGGCCTCGTAGTCGGGGAAGTAGCCGGCCACCACCGAGCAGTCGAAGCGCGGCAGGATCGAGGTCGGCGGCTCGCGGTCGAGCAGGAACGCGATCGTCGCCCGCACGATCGCGGCCGGGTCGGCGCCGACCCGCTCGGCCAGGTCGTCGGGCACGGTCACCTGGTAGCGGTAGCGCTCCGAGTCGACGGTGACGTCCGCCTGCCAGCCCTTCCCGTCGATCGCCTGCGTGACGATCTCGACCATCGCACCTCCTCGCGCCGACTCCGACCCGGGGCACGGTACCGGCTTCAGGGCCGGGGCATCGAGCCGAGGTGGGCGAGCACCGAGGCGGCCGCCTTGATGCCGCCGATGAAGCGCTCGACCACCAGGTTCTCGTTCGGCGCATGGTTGGTCTGGTCGGGGTTGGCCAGCGGCACCCCGAAGGTGGGCATTCCGAGGATCGAGGTGAACACGTAGGCCGGCAGGCTGCCGCCCAGCGGCGGGACCAGCAGGGGCTCCTCGCTGAGCGCGGCGGCCAGCCCCCGGCGGATCGGCTCGGTGAAGGGCGAGTCGATCGGCGTGCGCGACGGCTCCATGGAGCCGCCGGCGATCAGCTCCACCCCCGGCGCGTGCCTGGCCACGTGAGCGCGGAGCTTGGCCAGCACGTCGGCGGCGGTCTGGTCGGGCACCAGCCGCACGTCGCACTTGGCGACCGCCTGGTTGGGCAGGATGGTCTGCGTGCCCGGGCCGCCGTAGCCGCCGTGCAGGCCGTTGACGGTGAAGGTCGGCCAGGCCACCAGCCGCTCGTAGAAGCCGCGGTCGGCCGGCTCGTCGAGGCGGTCGAGCCCCAGCGAGGCGAGCACGCCGGGCAGGTCGAGCGGCATCCGCTCCAGAGCCTCGGCCTCCAGCGGCTCCAGCGGGCGCACGTGGTCGTAGAAGCCCTCGACGGTGATCCGGTTGCTCGGGTTCTTCATCGAGGCGAGCAGGTGGATCAGGGTCCACAGCGGGTTCGGCGCCACCCCGCCCCAGTTGCCGGAGTGCAGCGGCCGGTTGGCGCCGTGGGCGCGCAGCTCGAAGGTGACGATGCCGCGCACGCCGAGCACCACGCACCAGCGGCCGCTCTCGTGGACCGGCCCGTCGCTCCAGATGGCCAGGTCCGCCTCGAGCAGGTCGCGGTGCCGCTCCACGAAGGCGGGCAGGTTGGGGCTGCCGAGCTCCTCCTCGCCGTCCAGCAGCACCTTGACGTTGCAGGGCAGCTCGCCGTGGGCGGCGCGCAGGCCCTCCATGGCGAGGATCTGGGCGAGGTGCTGGCCCTTGTTGTCGGCGGTGCCGCGGCCGTAGAGCCGGCCGTCCCTGAGGGTCGGCTCGAACGGCGGCGTCTCCCAGGCGTCGAGCGGGTCGGGCGGCTGCACGTCGTAGTGCCCGTAGATCAGCACGGTGAGCCGGTCGGGCCGCGACGGCCCGGTGCCGAACACCACCGGCGACCCGCCGGTCTCCATGATGGCCGGCTCGATCCCGGCGGCGTCGAGCGTCCGGCTGGCCAGCTCGGCCGCCTCGGCGATGCCCTCGCCGGTGGAGCTGACGCTCGGCTGGCTGGCGTAGTCGACCAGCCGCTGGATCAGCTCCTCGCGGTGCTGGTCGACCCGCTGGAAGACGTCGTCGAGATCCGGCGCGGTGGCCTCGGCCCCGATCCCCATGGCTCCCTCCGGTGCGTGCGGCGCGGTCGCTGGCGTGATCCCCACCAAGCGGCGCGGCCACACCCGGGCGGGACGGGCTCAGACCGCCTGGAGCGTCAGCACGGCCGGCACGCCGAGGAACTCGCCGTGGCGGGCGGCCGCCTCGCGCAGCGCCCGCTCGCCGGCCTCGTCCAGCGGGAGGTGGTGGCGCAGCTCGATCTCGACCGCGTCCTTGCGCAGGGTCCGCCGCCAGCGGCCCACGGCGGTCCCGTCGAGCACGGCCAGGGCGGTGAACATCGCCGCGTCCCGCGTCAGCGCCCGCACCGTCCCGGACTCGTCGAGCACCCTGCGGCTCTGGCTGTAGCCGACCACGTACTCGTCGTAGGTCTGCAGCAGCTGGGCGCGTGGAGCCGGCCGCGGCGGCGGCCCGGTCTCCCCGGACCACCAGGGCACCCCGTCGATCTCGGTGCGTTCGAGCTTGGCGCCGGCCAGCTCCAGGCCCCGCCTGGCGTCGGCCACGGTCAGGCTGGACCACCAGGTGAAGTCCTTCACGGTGGCCGGCCCGTGGCTGGTGAAGTAGCGCAGGGTCAGCTCGGCGAGCGCCTCGTCGGGGTCCAGCCGGCGCGCCCGCGGCGCCCGCTCCTCCAGCAGCGCGTAGGTGTGCTGCCTGCCGCGCGGCGCCCCGCTGCACACCACGCCGTTCAGCTCGGCGCTCATCAGGTGGCAGGCGAGGCGGGAGCCCCCGGTCTCGAAGCCGGCGGCGGCCAGCTCCTCGCCGAGCTCCTTGCGGGTGCGCTGCCGGCCGCCCCGCAGCGCCTCGGCCAGCAGCGCCTCGGAGCGCGCCCGGACCTCGGCGTCCAGCCCGAGCCGCCGGTACATCGAGCCGCTCTGGACGTGGACCCGCGGCCCGGTCAGCTCCAGCAGCCAGCGGATGTCGTCTGGGGTGACGAAGTGCCAGGTCGGACGCAGCACGTGCGTGCGCAGCACGGCCCCGTCCGCGAACGCCCGCTCGACGGCCGCGTCGTCGATCCCGGCGCAGCGCTGGCCGAGCGACCACCGCGCCGGTCCGTAGTCCTGGGACTGCACCGCCGCCAGCCAGCCGACGACCTCCTCCGGGCTGGTGCATCCGTCCCCGGAGAGCCGCTGGCTGCGCAGGCGGCGGTGGGCGATCTCAGCGTTGCGCATTCGCCCCTTCCAGGAAGGGGCTGAGCTCGCCGAGCAGCCGCCGCTTGGGCATCGCGCCGACCACGCGGGTCCGCTCGACGCCGTCGCGGAACAGCAGCAGGCTGGGCAGGCTCATGGTCCCGTAGCGGCTGACCAGGCCTGGGTTGGCGTCGGCGTCGATCTTGGCGACCAGCAGCCTGCCCTGCCGCTCGCGGGCGATCTCCTCGAGCACCGGCTCGAGCCAGTGGCACGGCGGGCACCACTCCGCCCAGAAGTCGACCAGCACCGGCAGCCGCGCCCGCAGCACGGTCTCCTCGAAGTTCGCCTCGGTCGCCTCGGTGATCAACGAACCGGTGATCATGCGCTCGCCTCCTCGCGCGCCGCGGCGCCGCTCTCGAGCTGGGAGAGCTCCGCGCTCACGCGGTCGCGCAGTGATTGCAGCGCGGTGACGCGGGCGTCCAGCTCTTCGAGCTTGCGCCGGTAGACCTCGATGCCGCCGGGGCAGGCACGCCGCGAGCGGATGCCTGCGTGCAGGCAGTCCACGAACGGGCGGATCTCCTCCAGATCGAACCCGTTCACCAGCAGCGAGCGGATCTCGCGCACCAGCAGCAGGTCAGCCTCGTCGTAGTCCCGGTAGCCGTTCGGCTGGCGCCGGGCCAGCAGCAGGCCCTGCTGCTCGTAGTAGCGGATCGAGCGCGCGCTGGTGCCCGCCCGCCGCGAGAGCTCCCCGATTCGCATCTGTCCTCCTGTCGCCGATCACGGTAGAACCTGACACCAGCGTCAAGGTCAAGGGCCGAGGCGGCACCAACCAGCATAGGAGGTCGTGGCATGCCGAGGCGCAGCGCCGGGATCCTGCTGTACCGGCGGAACGGGGCGCTGGAGGTGCTGTTGGTCCACCCGGGCGGTCCCTTCTGGGCCAGGAAGGACCTGGGTGCCTGGTCGATCCCCAAGGGCGAGTACGAGGAGGGCGACGACCCGCTCGCCACCGCCCTGCGCGAGCTCGAGGAGGAGACCGGCCACCGGCTGGAGGCCACCGGCCTGCTGGAGCTGGGCTGGATCCGGCAGCGCGGCGGCAAGCTGCTGACCGCCTGGGCGGCCCAGGGCGACCTGGACGCCTCGGCGATCACCAGCAACACCTTCACCATGGAGTGGCCGCCGCGCTCCGGCCGCCGGCGCGAGTTCCCCGAGGTCGACCGGGCCGGCTGGTTCGACCTGCCGGCCGCCAGGGAGAAGCTGCTGGCCGCCCAGACCGAGCTGCTCGACCGCCTGGTCAGCGCGCTGGAGCCCTGAGGCGGCGCCGCCGGGCCAGCAGCACCACCGCGCCGGCCAGCAGCCAGGCGCCCCCGCCGAGCAGGC
>Ga0268241_10000094_pt1 | contig 12045 bp, 16 predicted proteins | sample BulsoiAmnAmmetaG_FD_200248 | JGI IMG/M metagenome (GOLD analysis project Ga0268241, IMG submission 200248) | Bulk soil microbial communities from Mexico - Amatitan (Am) metaG (v2) (version 2) | ecosystem: Environmental > Terrestrial > Soil > Agricultural land | place: Mexico: Amatitan, Jalisco...
CGGAGGCCTCCAGCAGGTCGCGGGCGGCCGCCTCGGACAGCGCGGCGATACGCTCGCCGGGGTCGCGGCCCGGCCGGCCGCGGCCGAGCAGACCGGCCATCGCGCCGCCGGCCGCCTCCGGCAGGTCGCTGGCCACCACGTACAGCAGTGTGACGTCGGCGTCGCGCGGCAGCAGCGCCCGCGCGCCCTCGACGCAGCCTTCCCAGGTCCCCTCCACCAGCCAGACGAGCGCGTTCACCCCGTTGCCTCCTTGGACGCCTCGATCATGATCCCAGCCAGCGCAGCGTGAGCCACAGCCCCACCGTCGCCGCCAGCAGCCCGGCGGGCACGGTGAGCGCGCCGCCACAGCAGCGTCGCCAGCGAGCCGACGTAGGTCAGGTTCGGCCCGATGTTGACGCCCACCAGCGCGCGGTCTGGAACACCACCGGCGTGAGCAGCACCACGGTGGCGTCCAGGCTCAGCACCACCGTGACCGCCGCGCCGACCGCGAACACCAGCGCCAGTAGGCGCACCGGCCGGCCACGCGAGCCGCGCGCCATCCAGTGCCCGGCCGCGTCGAACAGGCCCTCGCGCTCGCACAGCTCGGCCAGCACCAGCACGGCCGCGAGGAAGCCGATGGTCGGGCCGAGCCCGCGCAGCTCCCGCAGGGCCGCGTGCGGCGGCAGGATCCCGGTGGCGAACGCCAGCGTGCCGGCCAGCAGCAGCAGCGCGATGGTCTCGGCCAGTGGCGCCGGCACCCGGGCCCGTTTCCCAGGCCCGGACTCAGCCGAAGTCGATGCTCGAGTAGCGGCGCAGCTTGGAGAGCTGATGCCTGGCGTCGATCACCCTGGTGGTGCCGGACTTGGAGCGCATCGACAGCGACTGGGTCAGCGCGCCGCGGCGGTCGAAGCGCACCCCGCGCACCAGCTCGCCGTCGGTCACCCCGGTGGCGGCGAAGAATACGTTGTCGCCCTTGACGAGGTCGTCGGCGGTGAGCACCTTCTCGAGGTCGTAGCCTGCTTCCAGGGCGGCGTTGCGCTCCTCGTCGTTGCGCGGGTAGAGCCGGCCGTACATCACCCCGTCGAGGCACTTGATCGCGCAGGCGGCGATCACGCCCTCTGGCGTGCCGCCGGTGCCGATCAGCAGGTCCACGCCGGTGCCCTCGCGGGCCGCCATGATCGCGCCGGCCACGTCGCCGTCGGTGATGAACTTGATGCGCGCGCCCGCCTCGCGGATCTGGCGCACCAGGTCCTCGTGGCGCGGCCGGTCGAGGATGCAGACGGTCAGGTCGCCCACGGCCACGCCCTTGGCCTTGGCGACCGCCATGAGGTTGTCGCCCAGGGGCGCCAGGAAGTCGACCACCCCGGCCGCCTCCGGCCCGACCACCAGCTTCTCCATGTAGACGCAGGGGCCCGGGTCGAACATCGTGCCGCGCTCCGACAGCGCCACCACCGCGATGGCGTTGGGCATGCCCTTGGCGCTCAGGGTGGTGCCGTCGACCGGGTCGACCGCGATGTCGACCTGCGGGTCGCTGCCGTTGCCGATCTCCTCGCCGTTGTAGAGCATCGGCGCGTTGTCCTTCTCGCCCTCGCCGATCACCACCACGCCGGTCATCGAGACCGAGCCGAGCACCGCGCGCATGGCGTCGACCGCCGCCTGGTCGACCGCCTCCTTGTCGCCGTAGCCCATCTTGCGGGCGGCCGCCATCGCCGCCGCCTCGGTGACCCGCACCAGCTCCAGTGCGAGGTTGCGGTCGGGTGCCTCCTGTCCTGGACGATCGGCCATCGCACACCTCCAGCGGCAGCGTGAACGCAGACAACGACCGTAGCAGGTGACCGGCCGGCCGTCCGCCCGAACGGGACCGCGGCGCGGCCGCTCGGCAGCGCATTTGGGGGGTGGCAAAGGCGGCCGCCCGCGCTTACTCTAAGCAGTGGAGGCCACTGCTCATCTGCGCGTGGGCACGTGCGCCTTCCTTAGACAGCAGGGCCCCGGCGCTCCCGATCCCACCCGGAAAGCGCCGCGGGCCCGCTGTGTTCCCCGGACGCTTCAGGGCAGCCCGTGGCGCGACCGGAAGCTGGCCGCGTCGAGCCGCTCGACGTCGTCCCGCAGCTCGTCGCCGCGTTCCCTGGCGGGCTGCTCGCCGCCGAAGCGCTCGCTCAGCACCACCGTGGCGCTGGCGCGGGAGATCACCCGCACCAGCCAGTTGCCCCGGCCGGCGCGGGACACCAGCACGGTGTAGGTCTCGCCGGCGTGCTCCGCGCCGTTGCCCTCGTGGGGCACCACCAGCACCCGCTCGGCCATGCCGCGCGGCAGCGAGTACTCGCGGGACTCGATGCGCACGTGCAGCCATGCGGCGGACGCCTCCAGCACCTGGACGTCGACTCCGGGCTGCAGCGGCGAGTCGGGCGCGACCCTGACGCTGTCCTGGAGGCGCAGCTCGCTGATCCGTCCGCGCCCGCCCGGCGGCAGGCTGGCCAGCGGCCGGGCCGCGCCGGCGCCGGCTCGCGCGGTCACAACGAGCGGACCCGGCAGGAGAGGGGTCTGGTCAGCATGCCGAGCACGGGGGATTCGGCGAGCTGCGTCAGCAGCGGGTCGAGCGCGGCCTCGGCGTCGAGCAGGTCGGTCCAGCAGCTCACCGCCAGCACGTCCGTTCCCTCCCTGAGCAGGATCCCGCCCTCGAAGCCAGGGGCGGAGCGTTCCGACGGACCGATGTCGCGGCCCCACAGCGCGGCGACGGCCAGCGCCGCCTCTTCCGATCGTGTGGTCGCACGCAGCACCCGAGCGATCAACCTCTCACCCTTCCTCGGCACATGGCTGCGGGCGGTCGCAGCACGCTGCCGCCTACCAACCAAGAGATCGACGCCGGGGGGGACAGCGGCCATGAACCGTGCGGGTGGCCCTGGCGTGGCGAAATCGTGCTAGGCCGCGCGCGGGTTCACGTACAGCTCGCCCTTGGCCACGGTCGCCGGCACCGGGCGGAGCCGGGGCGCGACAGTGCCGCCGGCCGGAGCGCCCGACCGGTCCCATGCCTGCCTCGTGCAGGGACGCGCGAAGCCGCCGGTGCCGCCAACCACCGGACAGGGGCCATCGGGGGCCAGGAAGGCGCGCAGCGTGCCGCCGCGCCGGTCCACCACCACGACCTCGCCGGCCCGCAGCGGCCGCTGGCTGACCGTGCCGTCGGCCATCGCGCCGAGCGGCGCGACCCGCTGCCAGGGCGCGCCAGGGCGGCCGCCCTTGATCAGGAACAGCGTGCCGGCGACCAGGATCACCACGCCGAAGGCGATCGCCGCCAGCATCCACGGCAGCCCGAGCTGGGTGCGCAGGATCAGCTTGCGGGCCTTGCCCGCCCGTGGGGGCAGGTATGCGGTTCGTTGCGTGGTGGGCTCCTTGGGCACTGCGCGATGCTCCTTGTGGTCTGGGTGCCGGATCGCCCGGCGGTAGTATCTTCCCAGGTAGGTTCGGGCCGCGCCCGTTCCGGGTGGTCGAGTGGAAAGGTGGCGGACGTCGCGGTGGCGCAGGGACGGATTCGGGTGGTGATCGCCAAGCCCGGGCTCGACGGCCACGACCGTGGCGCGAAGGTCGTGGCGCGCGCCCTGCGCGACGCCGGGATGGAGGTCATCTACACCGGGCTGCACCAGACGCCCGAGCAGATCGTCGCGGCGGTGCTCCAGGAGGACGCCGACGCCGTCGGGCTCTCGATCCACTCGGGAGCCCACATGACGCTGTTCCCCAGGGTGGTCGAGCTGCTGCGCGAGCGGGACGCCTCGGACATCCTGGTCTTCGGGGGCGGCATCATCCCCCGCGAGGACATCGCCGCGCTGAAGGAGATCGGCGTGGCGGAGATCTTCACCCCCGGCGCCCCCACCCAGAAGATCGTCGACTGGCTGCGGGCAACGCTGGGCCAGAACGCCTGAGCGGTCCGGCGCCGGCCCGGCCGGCATGGGACCCCGCTGGCGCGCACGAGAGCGACGAGGGTAGCGCATGGACTTGTTCGAGCATCAGGCCAAGGAGCTGTTCGCGCGATACGGCGTGGCGGTGCCTGCAGGGCGGGTCGCCTGGTCGCCGGAGGAGGCCGAGGAGGTCGCCGCCGAGCTGGGCACCACCGTGGTGGTCAAGGCCCAGGTCCAGGTCGGCGGCCGCGGCAAGGCCGGCGGGATCCAGCTCGCCGCCGACCCCGCTGCGGCGCGGGTGAAGGCCGAGCGGATCATCGGCATGGACATCAAGGGGCACAAGGTCCGGCGGGTGCTGGTCGAGGAGGCCAGCGAGATCAGCGCCGAGTACTACGTGGCGATCCTGCACGACCGCGCCGGCAAGGGGTTCCTGGCGATGGCGTCGTCGCAGGGCGGGATCGAGATCGAGGAGGTCGCCGCCGCGACGCCGGAGGCGATCGTCAGGGTGCCGGTCAACCCGCTGGTGGGCCTGCGGCCCTACCACGTGAACCAGCTCGTCTTCGGCGCCGGCTTCGACCAGCGCGCCCGCAAGGGCGCCGCCGAGATCCTCACCAGGCTGTACGACGTGCTGCTCGGCGCGGACTGCACGCTGGTCGAGGTCAACCCCCTGGTGCTCACCGCCGACGGGCAGGTCAAGGCGCTCGACGCCAAGGTCAGCCTGGACGACTCGTCGCTGTTCCGGCACCCCGAGCTCGAGGAGCTGCGCGACACCTTCGCGGTCGACCCGCAGGAGCAGGCCGCCAAGGAGCGCGGCCTCAACTACGTCAAGCTGGACGGCTGGGTCGGCATCATCGGCAATGGCGCCGGCCTGGTGATGTCCACCCTCGACGTGGTCGCCCAGGCGGGTGGCAAGGCGGCCAACTTCCTCGACGTGGGCGGCGGCGCGTCGGCCGAGACCATGGCGGCGGGCCTGGAGGTGATCCTCGCCGATCCCAAGGTCCGCAGCGTGCTGGTCAACATCTTCGGTGGCATCACCCGCGGGGACCTGGTGGCCCAGGGCATCCTGGAGGCGCTGGACCGCCTGGGGGACCGCGTGCGCGTGCCGCTGGTGGTGCGGCTCGACGGCACCAACGCGGCCGAGGGCCGCGAGCTGCTGGCCAAGGCGCCGTCGGAGAAGGTCGTCTCCGCCCCGACCATGCTGGAGGCCGCCGCCAAGGCGGTCGAGCTGGCCGGCGCGGGCGGGGAGGGGGCGTAGCCATGGCGATCCTGGTCGACAACCACACCCGGCTGGTGGTGCAGGGCCTCACCGGCCGCGAGGGCCGCTTCCACGCGCTGCGCAACCGCGACTACGGAACCAAGGTGGTCGCCGGCGTCACCCCGGGCAAGGGCGGGCAGGAGGTCGAGGGCATCCCGGTGTTCGACACCGTGGCCGCCGCGGTGACCGAGGCCGGCGCGAACACCTCGCTGATCTTCGTGCCGGCGCGCTTCGCGGTGGACGCGCTCTACGAGGCGGTCGACGCCGGCATCCAGACGATCGTGCACATCACCGAGAACATCCCGGTGCTCGACATGACCCGCGCGTACAACTACGTGCGGGCGCGTGGCGCGACGCTGATCGGGCCGAACTGCCCCGGGGTCATCTCGCCGGGCAAGGCCAACGTCGGCATCATCCCGGGCGAGATCACCCACGCCGGCCCGGTGGGGCTGGTGTCGCGCTCCGGCACGCTCACCTACCAGGTGATGTACGAGATGGCCCGGGCCGGGGTCGGGCAGACCACCTGCGTGGGCATCGGCGGCGACCCGGTGGTCGGCAGCAACTTCATCGACGTGCTGCGGCGCTTCGAGGCCGACCCGGAGACCGAGGCGGCGGTGATGATCGGCGAGATCGGCGGCGACGAGGAGGAGCAGGCCGCCGCGTTCGTCGCCGAGCAGATGACCAAGCCGGTGGTGGCCTACATCGCGGGCTTCGAGGCGCCTCCGGGCAAGCGCATGGGCCACGCCGGGGCGATCATCTCCGGTTCCAGCGGAACAGCCGCCGCCAAGGCCGAGGCGCTGGAGCGGGCCGGCGTGCGGGTGGGCCGCAACCCGACCGATGCCGCCGAGCTGGCGGTCGCCGCGGTCAAGCGCGGCTAGACGATTGATTCCAACAGCGATCTAGCGGTTCTGCTTGTTGAGCTTGGCAGCCTTGGTAACGAGGTACTGTCGCTCCGGCTCGCTGGTGGTCCTGGCGGCGGCCGCGCGGTAGTGCGCGGCGGCGGCCTCGGTGTCGCCGAGCATGTCGAGCAGGTGCCCGCGCACGGCGTCGAGCCGGTAGTGGCCGGGCAGCCGCTCGTCCAGCGGCGCCAACAGGTCCAGCCCGGCCCGCGGGCCGTGCACCATGGCGGCCGCGACGGCGCGGTTCAGCTCCACCATCGGGTTGTCGGACAGGCGCGCCAGCAGGCCGTACAGGCCGAGGATCTGCGGCCAGTCGGTGTCCTCGGCACGCCCGGCGCCGTCGTGCAAGGCGGCGATCGCGGCCTGCAGCTGGTACTCACCGACCACGCCGCCGGACATCGCGGTGGCGGCGAGCCGCATGCCTTCGGCGATCGCCGGCCGGTTCCACCGTGTCCGGTCCTGTTCGGCCAGCGGGATCAGCTCGCCGTGCGCGCCGGTGCGGGCCGGGCGCCGGGCGTCGTTCAGCAGCATCAGCGCGAGCAGCCCGGTGACCTCGCTGTGCTCGGGCAGCATCGCGTGCATTGCCCTGGTCAGCCGGATCGCCTCGCCGGACAGGTCGGCGCGGTGCAGGTCGGCGCCGGCGCTGCTGGTGTAGCCCTCGCTGAACAGCAGGTACAGCACGTGCAGCACGGATCTCAGCCGCGCCTCGAACTCCTGGGGGGCGGGCATGCGGAACCCGATGCCGGAGGCCTTGATGTCTTGCTTGGCCCGGCTGATCCGCTGGGCCAGCGTCGCCTCTGGCACCAGGAACGCCTTGGCGATCTCCGCGGTGGACAGCCCGGCAACCGCGCGCAGCGTCAGCGCGATCGAGGACGCCGGGGTCAGCGCCGGATGGCAGCACATGAACAGCAGCACCAGCGTGTCGTCCCGTTGCGCCGGCTCGGCGCCGGGCGGCTCGCGCAGCGCGGCGGATGCCTCCCGGCGCCGCCGCGCCTGGTCGCTGCGGTACCGGTCGGTCAGCCGCCGCACGGCGGTCTGGATGAGCCAGCCGCGCGGGTTGTCCGGCAGCCCCTCGCACGGCCAGTGCATCGCGGCGGCCAGCAGCGCCTCCTGCACGGTGTCCTCGGCGGCGTCGAAGTCGCCGTAGCGTCGCACGACCGCGCCGAGGACCTGCGGGGCCAGCTCGCGCAGCAGGTCCTCGATCCGCGCGGTCGAGCTCACAGGTCCCCGCCGGGTGGAGGTCCCATGAGCTGGCGCACCTCGATCCGCTGCCGCAGCGGCACGCCGCCGGGTCCCGGCGCGGCCGACACCCGCGCCGCGATCTCGATCGCGCGTGCCTCGGACTCCACGTCGACCAGCTGGTAGCCGGCCAGCACCTCCTTGACCTCGGGGTAGGGGCCGTCGGTGACCACCGGGCTGCCCTGCCCGTCGAAGGTCACGATCCTGGCCAGCTCCGGTCCGGTGAGCGCCTGCATGTCGACCAGCTCGCCGTTGTCGATCAGCTCCTGGTTCAGCGCCCGCAGGAACTCCAGGTGGGCGGTGATGTCGTCAGGGTCCCATTCGGACATCGGGCCCGCCCCGATGCTGTCGTCGTACTTGGTCAGCAGCATGTACCTGGGCATGGTCGCCTCCTCAGCTCTCCCGCCGCACATCCGGATCACCGACTGCGAGCTGCCCGTCGACGACGGCCGCGCCCTGGCGTGCCAGCACCAGATCCTCGACGGCCTTGGGGAGGGTGGCCTCGAAGTCCAGCAGCTTGGCCCAGTCCGGCTCGACGGTGATGAGGACCATCTGGTCGTACAGGGCGCGCACCCCCTGCTCCCAGCCCTCGAAGTGCTCGGCCGGGATGACCTTCCGGGCCGCCTCGACGTAGGCGTCCGGCACCTCGTCGACCAACTCGACCCGCGCCGCGCCGCGGATCAGCAGCGCCCGGGGAGGCCATTGGTCCTGGGTGTCGATGGTGAGCGACACCCTGGGGTTGTGTCGCAGTGCCCGAACCTTCGCCGACTTCGGCACGGTGGCCATGACCATGTGCTCGCCGGTCCACAGGAACCCGATCGGGATCACCCGGGGCTCAGCGTCGACGCCGACATAGGCCAGCCGCGCCGGGATCGACGACTCCAGCAGCTCCCGGGAGATCGGCTTGGCCAGTACCTCGGCAACGTCTTCGCGGTTCATGTCCTGCTCCTCCGCCTCTTGCCGCGCCCATCCTGGCGCATTCGTGAGTCAGACGGAGCCGGTCGCGCGTGCTCGACATCGCCTCCGGACGAATCCGGACGCCGGGGGTCCACCCAGCAAGGTCGAGACCTCTGTTGGAGCCGAGAGGCTCTCCGCCCTGCAGCACCAGGCCGCGTGCGGGGGTCCGCGGCTCGTCGGTCCGCGCTCGCCGCCGCGTGCGCCATCTCTCCGCGTATGCCGCAGAGTCCGTTAAGACGTGATTCTTTGAGAACGCCGCAGAAGCCTCTAATCTAAGTAACTCTCGTGGTTTCCCCATTCATCCAGTTGTTGGTCGAGCCGGGGAGGTCGGATGGGCATCGACGCCAACCCGCGGACGGAAGCCGACAGCTCCACGCGCTACCTCTGCGTCGGGGCGGAGATCGACAGCGAATTCGCGCACCAGGTCATCGCGGCGGTGCTCGAGGAACGCGCCCAGGCGGTCGCTCCCTCCTTCGGCGTCGACCTGGTTCCGGTGGTCTGGCACGCGCTCAACGGGCGGCGGCGGCGAAGGATCCGGGACGGCGCGATCGCCGCCATCGCGGCGATCAACCTGCTCCTCAGTCCTCCCGGCACCATCGCCACCGCGCTGACTTGGCTGTTCACCCGGTTCGCCTACCGTCGGGCACGGCTGCGCTGACCGCAGTGGGGCGAGCGCAACGCCTTGGCGATCGCCGCGGTCGCCTACACGGCCGCCTCGATGGTCTTCGGACTGGTGCTCCTGCTGCCGCTGCTCGCCCTCGGTGCGGCCAGCTTCCTGTCAGGCGGCGGGGACGGCGGCGGGAGCCTGTTCGCTCTCTACGGCACGGTCAGCTTCGTCCTCTGGCCGCTTTCGCTGCTGGCGGTCTGGGGCGCGCTCTACTGGGAGCGGCTGACCACCCGCTCCGTGCTGGTCGGCAGCCTCAGGAGCGACACCTTCGACCCGACCGGCCGCTCGCTGCGCATGGAGCTTGTCCCACTCGCCCCAGGGGAGCGGCGGCGGTTGCAGGTGGTCGACGACCTCCAGCAGCGGCACAACCTCACCGCGTACAGCGGCTACTTCCCCTTCCTGGGCGCGGGTGGCCAGATCCGGACGTGGTCGTTCGGCATCGACCTCTCGCGCGGGACGCCCGATCCCATCGACAACGGCAGCCGGACGCCGGCCAAAGCCCCGCAGCCGTTCAGGGTCAGCGAATTGCAGGACTACCTCACCGAGCGGCTGGAGGCGTTGCGCTCTCCAAGCCTCGATCCAGGCCAGCGCATCGACGGCCTGATCGTGGAGGACCGGCTCTTCGTCCACGGCACCGACGTCTGGCGCGATCGGCGCCTGCTCCCCGATGTGGGGCAACCGCCGGTGGCCTGGGTCCCCCCGGAGCTCCTACGGCAGATTGGCGACGATCCCGGCGGCGTCGTGCGGCATTTCAAGTGCGCGCGGGTGGAGTCGTGGGGCCGCGAGGTGGTGCTCTCAGTCTTCCTGCACTTCGCCACCGACGGCCGGACGCTCTACGTCGAGCAGACCGCCTGCCTGCTGCCGCCGATCGACGCTCGGTATCGAGTGGTGGACCGCATGACCCGGCGCCTGTCATCCGAGGACCGTAGTGCGTTGCTGTGGGTGACACTGAAGGACGCGCCGGCGGCGTTGCTGCGTGCCCCCGTCGAGCTGTGGCGCGGGTGGCGCTCGAAGCAGCGCGAACGCAAGCACGACGACCGTCTTCGCGCCGCCGTCGCGGAAGGGCTGCCGATGGACTATGGCGCCAGCGTCAGCGTGCGCGAGCTCGGCGCTGGGGGCGGGTGCCGGTTCTGGTTCCAGCAACTCGACGCCGCCAAGCACCAGAAGATCATCGAGTTGCACGTCCTCAACGCCATCCTGGACTTCCTGGAGAGCCATCACGTCGACACCGCGGAGTTCCGCGGCAGGCAGGCGAGCATCCTGAACAACAACACGCTCATCGCGGCCGGCGATATAAGCGGTAGCCAGATCGCGATCGGAACGGGAGCCACGGCCACGATGGCGGGGACTCCACCCCCGGCCACCGCCGCTGCCAACTAGGCATTGCCGAGCTCTGAGGAGACGCCGATGCAGGACGCAGACACGCAGGGCAACGTGGTGCGGGTCGGTGGCGACGTCACCGGCAGTGCCATCGCCGCGGGGAGTGGCGCACGAGCTTGGATCGCTCCGGCGACCATCGCGGAGGTCGAGCAGCGCGGAGCGGACGAGCTCGCCGGACGGCTCCGCGAGCTGGAGCAGGCCTTGGAGCTCGATGGGGAGCGCCTTGGCGACGCCTCGGGGACCGTACGGGAGCAGGTCGAAGCGATCGCGGAGGAACTGGCGAAGCCGGCGCCCCGCAAGTCGGTCGCGGCGACCCTGCTGCAGAGCCTCGCGGGCCACGCACGATCGGCGACCGCGGTGGTCACCGCGGTACAGGGCCTCATCGAGGCCGTCCACCGGCTGCTGTGAGCCACGTCGGACGGCCGCGGAAACGCTGGTAGTCCCGCCGCGCCGGCGTCGCACCCCGACCCCGGCATGCTCCCCCTCAGTCGGCGATCACCACCGTGCTGACGATCTTGTCGGCGAAGGTCTGCCGCCGGTTGTCCCAGATCGGCCAGAGGTAGCCGAGGTCGCAGAGGAGACCATCGATGAGGAAGTGGAGCAGGTCTCGGCCCGCCGCCATGAGACCGCCGATCGGGTGACCGTTGTCCATGCGCAACAGCTTGAGGCCGAGCGCCTGCTTGCCCAATGACTGGCCGGTGCGGCCCGCCAGGATGCACCGGTTGTAGATCCATGCCCCAAAGGCGACCAGGCACAGCAGGGTTCCGGCCAGGGTGCGACCACCGGGGACCGTGCCGTTGCTGTTGGGTGTGAACAGCCCCACTCCAATGCCCAAGGGGACGGTGACCAGCAGAAGATCGATCAGGTACGCGCCGACCCGCTGCGGCCAGTTGGCCAGCTTGTGGCCCATGTACCAGCCGGGCGGCTCGATCTGCGCATAGCCTCCCGGCGCCTCGCCGTAGGCGGGCGGCGGCGGGCCGTAGCCGGCGGGAGGGGGCGGATACGAAGGCTGCGGCGGCGGCTGCTCCTGCCCGGTCTGCTCGGGGTCGGTGGGACCGTATCCCTGCTGCGACATCGGTGCTCCTTCTGAGGGGGGAGTTCGGCGGCCGTCGGCGCCTCAGGATGGCCTGCCGGCCTGCTGCTCGGCGATGTCACCGATGAACGGCAGCTTGTAGTGGTTGCCCTGGAAGGCCTGCACCATCAGCACGATCCAGACGATCAGGCCGGCCACCCACAGCAGCCACAGGGCGATGTCCAGCGGGAAGACGTCGAGCACGCGGCGCAGGATCCCCACCACGGCCCAGGCGACGCCGAACAGGATCGCCTGCATGGCGTGGAAGCGCACCTCCGGCCGGCGGTCGACGATCAGGAAGATCACGCCGGTGATGATGGTCAGCACGTAGCACAGGCCGGACGCGGCCCTCGAGTCCATGCCGCCGCCCTGGCCGCCGCGCCAGCCCGGCTCGCCCGGGCCGCTCCAGCCGGGTCGGCCCTGGCCCTGGCCGCTCCAGCCGGAGCCGGGGCCGGGGGGCTCGCCGGTCCAGCCAGGCCCGCCCTGGCCGGTCGGCGGCGGTGGTGGCGGTGGTGGCGGTGGCGGGGCTTCCCAGCCGCTGCGGCCGTCGCCGGGTTGCCGCTCGTCGGGCGGTGGTGGGGGCTGGTTGGGTCCTGTCGTCATCGGTCCTCCTCGAGGCTCCTGGCCGTCCCGGCCGGGGGTGCGACCAGGACGGGCGCTGCTCGGCTGCGGTGCGTCAGATCCATCCGAACCGGTGAAGCTGGAAC
>Ga0268241_10000095_pt1 | contig 11960 bp, 9 predicted proteins | sample BulsoiAmnAmmetaG_FD_200248 | JGI IMG/M metagenome (GOLD analysis project Ga0268241, IMG submission 200248) | Bulk soil microbial communities from Mexico - Amatitan (Am) metaG (v2) (version 2) | ecosystem: Environmental > Terrestrial > Soil > Agricultural land | place: Mexico: Amatitan, Jalisco...
CAAGAAGGTCAGCGGCTCCGCGCGGAAGGCGGCCGCCAGGAGGCGGCAGGAGCGCCGCAGGCGCACGATCGTCGCCTCGGTGGTCGCCGGGGTGGTGGTGATCGCGGTGGTGGTGATCGCCCTGGTGGCCAACCGCCCGGGCAACAACCCGACGACCGCCGGCTACGGCAAGGTGACCACCTTCGGCGGGCTGAGCCGCAACCACACCAGCTCGGCGGTCCGCTACCCGCAGAACCCGCCGGTCGGCGGCGACCACAACCCCGTCTGGCAGAACTGCGGCTACTACGCGCAGCCGGTCCGCAACGAGAACGCGGTGCACTCGCTGGAGCACGGCGCTGTCTGGATCACCTACCAGCCCAATCTGCCGAAGGCGCAGGTCGACGTGCTGGCCAACATGGCACGCAGCCAGCAGTTCGTGCTGGTGTCGCCCTACCCCGGCCTGCCGGCCCCGGTGGTCGCCTCGGGCTGGGGGGTGCAGGAGTGGTTCCACAGCTCGGGCGACGCCGGCCTGACGCAGTTCGTCTCCAAGTACCGGCAAGGCCCGCAGACACCCGAGCCGGGCGCGCCGTGCAGCAACGGCACCGGCACGCCGCAGTAGGCGTCAGACCAGCTTCATGACGTCCGCCTGCTTGGAGCGCACGGCCTCGGCGGCCTCGCGCAGGTTGGCCAGCTCCTCGTCGGTGAGCGGCAGCTCCACGACCTCCTGGACGCCGCCGCGGCCGAGCCTGGCGGGCACGCCGAGGTAGACCCCGTCGGTGCCGTACTCGCCCGTCATCCAGGCGCAGACCGGCATCAGCGCGCCGCTGTCGTTGACCACCGCCTCGACCATCGCGGTGGCCGCGCTGGACGGCGCGTAGTAGGCGGAACCGGCCTTGAGCAGCGCGACGATCTCGCCGCCGCCGTCGCGGGTGCGCTGCACGATCCGCTCGATCGTCTCGGCGTCGGCCAGCTCGGTCAGCGGCTTGCCGTCGACCTTGACCATGCTCGGCACCGGCACCATGGTGTCGCCGTGCGAGCCGAGCGTCATCGCCTCGACCTTGCTGGGGCTGGTGCCGAGCTCCTCGGCGACGAAGTGCTTGAAGCGGGCGGTGTCGAGCATGCCCGCCTGGCCCATGACCCGCTGACGCGGGAAGCCGGACACCTCGGCGGCCAGTGCGGTCATCTCGTCGAGCGGGTTGGACACTACGATGAGCACCGCGTCGGGCGAGCCCTCGACCAGCTTGCGGGTGACCTCGCCCACGATCCTCGCGTTGGTCTCCAGCAGGTCCATCCTGCTCATGCCCGGCTTGCGCGGCACGCCGGCGGTGATCACGCAGACGTCCGAGCCAGCCGTCTCCTCGTAGCCGTTGCTGCCGACGATGCGCGTCTCGAAGCCCTCGATCGGCCGCGACTGGTTCATGTCCAGCGCCAGGCCCTGCGGGAGGCCCTCGACGATGTCGGTCATCACGACCTCGTCGGCGATGCCCTTCTCCGCGATGCGCTGCACCGTGGTGGAGCCGTACTTGCCGGCGCCGACGACAGTGACCTTCATGCTGTTGCACTCCCTTCCGCTGCGGTGTGGAGGCGTGCCGGTCTCCGGGTCAGGCTCCCGCGTTCATCGCGGCGATCACCGCGTCGGCGACCTGGCTGGTGCCGACCGCGGTGGGGTCGTCGCGGTTGGGCTTCATGTCGTAGGTGACGTCATGCCCACCCATGATGACCGCCGCGAGCCCGCGCTCGAGCCGGTCCGCCGCCTCGCCCTCGTCGAGGTGGCGCAGCATCAGCACGCCGGAGAACATCATCGCCATCGGGTTGACCTTGTTCTGCCCCTTGTATTTTGGTGCCGAGCCGTGGGTCGCCTCGAAGACAGCGACGTTGTCGCCGAAGTTGGCGCCGGGGGCGACGCCGAGCCCGCCGACCAGGCCGGCGGCCAGGTCCGAGATGATGTCGCCGTACAGGTTGGGCAGCAGCAGCACGTCGAAGTTCTCCGGCTTCTGCACCAGCTGCATCGACATGTTGTCGACCAGGTACTCGTCGTACTCGATGTCGGGGTACTCCTTGGCGACCTCGCGGCTGACCGCGTAGAACAGGCCGTCGGTGTGCTTCATGATGTTCGCCTTGGTCACCGCGGTGACCTTCTTGCGGCCGTAGGTCCGCGCGTAGTCGAAGGCGAACTTGGCGATCCGGCGGGTGCCCCAGATGGAGATCGGCTTGATCGACAGCCCGGAGTCGTCCCGGATGCGGCGGTCCTGCATGCTGTTCAGGAAGTCGATGACCTGCTTGGCCTCCGGGGTGCCCTGCTCGAACTCGATGCCGGCGTAGAGGTCCTCGTGGTTCTCGCGCACGATCACCAGGTCGATGTTCTCGTAGCGCGAGCGCACGCCCTGGTACCACTTGCAGGGGCGCAGGCAGGCGAACAGGTCGAGCTCCTTGCGCAGCGCCACGTTGACGCTGCGGAAGCCCGTGCCGATCGGCGTGGTCAGCGGACCCTTGATGGCGACGCCGTTGGCCCGGATCGACTCGAGCACCGGCTCCGGCAGGGGCGTGCCGAACTTCTCGATGACGTCCGCGCCGGCCTCCTGCACGTCCCAGTCGAACTCCACCCCGGTGCCTTCCAGGACACGCCGGGTCGCTTCCGAAAGCTCGGGGCCGACCCCGTCTCCCGGGATGAAGGTGACACGATGGGCCATCTGGAAACTCCTCCTCAAGAACCTCTGGCGGCGCACGGCGACAGGGGGCCGGCCGCGCGACCTCTGCGGGGCAAGCGTACCGCCGGTGAGAGCCGCCGAACCCTCCCGGCGGCGCCGCCCAGGGAGAACGGACCAGGCAATACCGCACGGGATGATGGCGCCGGAGGGGGCACAATAGCGTAGTGACTCGTCCTCGAGACGACCTGGAGGAATCGCGATATGGCCGAGAACAAGGGCAAGGGGCTCGAGGGCGTTGTCGCCGCCCGGACCAGCATCTCCGACATCGACGGCCAACAGGGCAAGCTGTTCTACTGCGGGTATGACATCGCGGACCTCGCGGAGCACGCGAGCTTCGAGGAGACCGTCTACCTGCTGCACCATCTGGAGCTGCCGACCCGCGCGCAGCTCGACGAGGAGCACCACATCCTGCGGTCGGAGCAGCGGCTCGACCCCTATCTGGTGCGCCTGATCTCCACGCTCGGCGACGACACCAACCCGATGACCGTGCTGCGGACGGTCGTCTCCGCGGCCGCCACGCTCGACCCGACGGTGGACGACGAGAGCTCGGAGGCCAACCTCCGCAAGGCCTACAAGCTGGTCGCGCTGGCGCCGCAGGTCGTGGCGGCGTTCCACCGCCTGCGCACCGGCGGCGACGCCATCGAGCCCCGGGACGACCAGTCGCTGGCCGCCAACTTCCTGTACTCGCTGACCGGCAAGCAGCCGGACGAGCAGCTCGCCCGCGACTTCGACGTCTGCCTGCTGCTCTACGCGGACCACACCATGAACGCCTCGACCTTCGCCGGCAGGGTCGCGGCGGCCACGCTGGCCGACATCTACGCGGCCGTCACCGCCGCGATCGCCACGCTCCAGGGGCCGCTGCACGGCGGCGCGATCGAGCAGGTCCGCTACATGCTCGACGAGATCGGCTCGCCGGACAGGGCGGCCGACTACGTGCGCGAGCGGCTGGCCGGCAAGAAGAAGGTCATGGGCTTCGGGCACCGCGTCTACAAGACCTGGGATCCCCGCGCCAGGATCCTGCGGGAGATGAGCAAGCGGCTCGGCGAGCAGCTCGGCGACACCCACTGGTTCGAGATCTCCGACCGGATCCAGCAGACGGTCATGGAGGAGAAGGGTCTGTACCCCAACGTCGACTTCTACACCGCGAGCGTGTACTCGGCGCTGGGCATCCCGCCCGACCTCTACACCACCCTGTTCGCCACCGCCCGCATGGCGGGCTGGACCGCCCACATCCGCGAGCAGTACGCCGACAACCGCCTGATCCGCCCTGACAGCGAGTACATCGGCCCTGGCCCCAGGAGCTACGAGCCGATCGACCAGCGGGGATAAGGGAGCGGAACGGGCAAGTCAGCTAGGGCCTGCATGGCGGCTCATGGGAGCCAGAGCAGCAGGGCTGCCAGGACGAGCCAAGTGCGGTAGCTGACCGCCAGCTTGTCGTAGCCGGTCGGCCTTGGGTGGCCGGCCGCCCCTGGCGCCTTGCCCGGCACAGGGGGCCTGCTGGCCGGACCGCTGCGGGATGGTGTGGGCAATCCCACGGCGGCGCCTGCTGCGCCGACGTGGTGTGGTTGCGACTCAGTGCGGCGTGCAGCGACCAGCCGACCCTTCCGATTAGGGTGTTGAACTGACCTCGGGATCCGGGTGGGCTGAGCAAGGGAGCAGCGATGGCGACGTACGTGCAGCTCGGCGCGGTGAAGACCTGGTACGACGAGCACGGCGAGGGCAAACCCCTGGTGCTGCTGCACGGCGGGCTGGTCGACGCGCGGTTCTTCGAGCCGAACCTCCCCGCGCTGGCCGAGCACTTCCACGTCTACACCCCCGAGCGGCGCGGCCACGGCCACACCCCGGACGTCGAGGGCCCGATCACCTACCAGCTGATGGCCGAGGACACGATCGCCTTCCTGGAGACCGTGGTTGGGCAGCCGGCGGACCTGGTCGGGCACAGCGACGGCGCCGTCGTCGCCATGCTGGTGGCAATCCAGCGTCCGGAGCTCGTGAAGCGGTTGGTGATGATCAGCGGCGGCTTCAACAAGAGCGGCGAGGCGGCGCCGGACGCGGAGTGGAACGTCGATCAGATGGCCGAGTTCCTGGGCCCCGCCTACGGCGAGGTCTCCCCTGATGGCATCGACCACTTCAAGGTCGTGGCAACCAAGATCGGCGAAATGGCCGCTGTGGAACCGAATCTGCAAGCGTCCGAGCTGGCCAAGGTGACCCAACGGTCACTGGTGATGTTCTCCGACGACGACCTGGTAACGCCGCAGCACATGATCGACATGTACGCCGCGCTGCCGAACGCGGAGCTGGCCATCGTCCCGGGAACCTCGCACTTCCTCACCCAGGAGAAGCCCGACCTGGTGAACAAGATCGTCGTCGACTTCCTCACCAAGGAGCCGGTTGCGACGGTCGCGCCGATCCGCCGCGCGCGGAAGCCTCAGGTCAGTCCTGGCTAGGTTCTGTCCGGCGGTTCGTTGCGGGAGGGCTGTCGGCTGCGGGCGCTACCGTCACCACACAGCACGGCAGCCAGACAAGCACGAGGAGCGTGGGCCGATGGCGCCGGCCGGGCCACTGGCCGTCACCTACTGCGAAGGCTGGGACCCGACCTCGCGCGCAGTCGTGGGCGTGCTGCCGGTCGCCGTCGCCCACGAGCGCGACCGCGTGGGTGAGCAGTACGCCGTGCTGCTGGGCGACCTGCGGCGTCCGTATGCGCTGATCGAGGTGGCATGGCGACAGGGCTACGCCGGGGTGTGGTTCTTTGACCAGGCGCTGCGCCGCGCGGCCAAGCACGAGTTCCGGCGGCTGAGCGACGACCGGCTGTTCCTGCTGGAGACGGTGCAGCGGCGCTACCAGCACTACGGGCAGGCGGAGTTCGACCCCCTGGCGTGGAGACGCACCCGCCGATACGGCACCGATGGGGATTTCCGGGAGGAGCTGGAGCCGGCCGGGGAAGGGGGCGGGCTGACCGACAGCGGCGGCAGCGCACCGGTGGAGATGCTGTGGGAGCCGGTGCCGCGGTTTGGTGGGTGGGCGTCGCTGGCCCGCCGCGACCGCGACCAGCCCGCCGTGCTAACCCTGACCCAACACCCCCATCCCGACGCGAGTGCGCGAGGGCTCACGTCCGGTCTGCCGCTGGCCCAGCGTCCGTGGCGCCCGCCCCGGCCGCTGGCGCCGTCCAACCTCGACGCCCTGTTCGACGCCGGGACACGCTTCGCGCTGCCGCTGGACGATGAGGTCGCCACGGTCAGGATGGAGGTGCGCGAGCTGGGACGGCTGCGCATGCCGACCGGCCGGCTGGTCGCAGTCGACCCCGCGCTGATCCCGCACGATCATGAGCCGTTGGTGGTCAGCGTCTCTCCCGGCGAGTACTCGGTGGCGCTGGCCGTGGCGCGCTGGGAGCCTCCAGCGGGGTCGGGCCCCGGCTGGGGCCGGGTGGCGGCCGCCCGGTTGCTGGTGTGGGACGAGCCGGTGGCGGCCTGGGAGCTCGCCCTCCGCCCGAGTGAGGATCCCAGGCTGCTCGGCGAGGCGGAGTTCTACGGCTTTGGGGTGGACTCGGGCACGGCGTGCCTGGTCGATGCCGCCGCCGCTGACCGCCTGCACGACAACTACGTCCGTGTCGGCCTGGACCAGGGCATCGAGGTAACTGATCCCGGATCGGGAGCCAATGGCTTTGTGTTCGCCAGCGGGTGGGGTGATGGCTGCTACCCGGTCTGGATCGGCCGGACCGCCGCCGGGGAGGTCGCCTGCTTCGTCGCCGATCTGCTGGTCCTCGACGATGCCACCGTCCTGGCATGACCGAGGCGCACACGGCCGGACCGTGGTCGCTTGAGGCGGTTCACGCACCGGCCCCCAAGAGCGCCTGCGCCATGCGGACCGTGGGACTTACGGTAAGGGCCTGGGGAGCAGGCCGGCAGCCTCGACGACCTCCGGCACGCCGCTGTCGGGGCCGAGGCCCATCAGGTGGACACCGCGCAGGCCGGGCAGGGCGCGCAGGCGCTCGACCATCTCGACGGCCAGGGCGATGCCCTCGGCGCGCTGGTCCGCGGCCCCGCGCAGGCGGGCCAGGGTGGCCTCAGGAACCGACCAGCCGGGCAGGGCGGCGAAGCGCTCCAGCTGCGCGGCCGAGCGCGGCGGCAGCACCCCGGCGAGGATGGCGGCCTTGCCGGTGAGCCCGCGCTCGGTCATGCGCTCCAGCCAGCTCTGGAAGCCGGCCAGGTCGTAGACCGGCTGGGTCTGCACGAAGCGCGCCCCCGCCGCGACCTTGGCCTCCAGGCGCGCGCCGCCGGAGGGGTCCACCCCAGGCGCCTCGGCCACGCCGATCAGGAACGGCGCCGCCGGGCTGACCGGCGCCCCGGCGGGCCCCACGCCGTGGCCGAGGTCGGCCGCCAGCCTGGTCAGGCTCACCGCGTCGAGGTCGAACACCGCCTTGGCCTCGGTGAACGGGCCGACCTCGATGGGGTCGCCCGAGAGGCAGAGGATCGCGCGGATGCCGAGCGCGTGGGCGCCGAGCAGGTCGGCCGCCAGCGCCAGCCGGTTGCGGTCGCGGCAGGTGAGCTGGAGCACCGGCTCGAGCCCCTCGGCGGCCGCCAGCACCGCGGCCGGGATCGGCGCCATGGCCACCCTGGCGGCGGCGTTGTCGGTCACGTTCACGGCGTCGACCAGGCCGCGCAGCTTGCGGGCCACCCGCCGGATCGCCTCGGGGTCGGGCGTCCGCGGCGGCACCAGCTCGCCGGTGACCAGGAAGCGCCCCTGCTCCAGGAGCGAGGCGAGCCGGCCGAGCCCGGTCAAGCGCCGCGCCCCGCCTGCTCGATGGCGGCCGTGATGGTATTGGACATCAGCATCGCCACGGTCATCGGCCCGACCCCGCCGGGCACCGGGGTGAGCGCCCCGGCGACCTCGGCGACGCGCGGGTCGACGTCGCCGACCAGCCGGCCCTCGACCCGGTGGTTGCCGGTGTCGACCACCGCCGCGCCGGGCTTGACCATCTCCGGGGTGATCATCAGCGGCACGCCGGCCGCGGCCACCAGCACGTCGGCCCGGGTGGTGAAGGCCGGCAGGTCGCGGGTGCCGGTGTGGCACAGGGTCACGGTGGCGTTGGCGCCGGGCGCCTTGAGCGACAGCAGCACCGCCAGCGGGCGGCCGACCAGCAGGCCGCGGCCGACGATCACCACGTGCTGGCCCTCGACCTGGACCTTCTCGCGGCGCAGCAGCTCGACGATGCCGACCGCGGTGGCCGGCGCCAGGCCGGGGTCGCCGCGCAGCACCCGGCCCTCGTTCCAGGGGTGCAGGCCATCGACGTCCTTGGCCGGGTCGATCGCCTCCTGCACCTGGACGGGGTCCAGCCCGGCGGGCAGCGGCAGCTGCACGATGATGCCGTGGACCGTCGGGTCGGCGTTGAGCGCGGCCACCTCGTCGAGGACCTGCCGCTGGGTCGAGTCGGCCGGCAGCGCGACCCTGCGCGACTCCACGCCCCACCTGGCGGCGGCGCGCTGCTTCTGGCCGACGTAGATGTGCGAGGCCTCGTCGTCGCCCACCAGCACCGCCGCCAGCCCTGGGCGGGACCCGGCGGCCGCCAGCCGCTCCACCTCGCCGGCCAGCTCCGCCTGGATCTGCGCCGCGACCACCCTGCCGTCCAGCGTCCTCGCCGTCATCCATCCCCCTCTAGAGTGCCGGCCAAGTATCGGCGCCGCATGCAGCACCGCACCATCCGTACAGCTCCGAGGCTTGCGCGCCGCCCCCGGCGGCCACCCATCACCTCGAAACGGATACTTGGCCGGTGCTCTGGCGCCCGGGTTCCCCGAGCTCCTACGCTACCGCGACCCGCCCGGCCGGCGCGCGCTATCGTGGTCGCCGCCATGACCCGGCCAGAGCTGGAGCGACCCAGGCTGCCGCGGCCGACGCCGGCGCAGCTCGCCGCGGCCGCCGGCCGGCGCATCCCCGACGTGATCGCCCCAGGCCTCCAGGTGCTGTTCTGCGGCATCAACCCGGGCCTGTACTCGGCCGCCACCGGCCACCACTTCGCCCGGCCGGGCAACCGCTTCTGGCCGGCGCTGCACCGCTCCGGGTTCACTCCCAGGCAGCTCGACCCGGCCGAGCAGGAGCTGCTGCTGGACTTCGGGCTCGGGATCAGCAACATCGCCGCGCGCGCCACCGCCGGCGCCGCCGAGCTGACCCGGGCCGAGCTGCGCGAGGGCGGCGAGCTGCTGGTCGCCAAGCTGCGCCGCTACCGGCCAGCCTGGGTGGCCTTCCTCGGGCTGGGCGCCTACGGGACGGCGTTCGGCGTGCGCCGCCCGCGGGTGGGCCCGGCGCCGGCGCTGGTGGCGGGCACCGCCTCCTGGGTGCTGCCGAACCCGAGCGGGCTGAACGCGCACTACCGCCCGGCCGAGCTGGCCGCCGCGTTCGCGCAGCTGCGGCGCGCGGTCAGCGGCGCCGCCGGGTGACGTGGCGCGAGATGTGCACGCACAGCGCGATGGCCGACAGGAACAGCAGCACGTCGATGGGATCGTCCATGGCGCTTCAGTGACGGAAGTGGCGGCGTCCGGTGTGGAGCATGGTGATGCCCGCCTCGACCGCGGCGGCGGTGACCTCTTCGTCGCGGACGCTGCCGCCGGGCTGGGCCACCGCCCGCACACCCGCCCGGGCGAGCGTCTCCAGCCCGTCGGGGAACGGGAAGAAGGCGTCGCGGCCGGCGGCGGCGCCGACGGCGCGCTCCCCCGCCTTGGCGGCCGCGATCCTGGCGGCGTCGACCCGGTTCTGCTGCCCGGCGCCGACGCCCACCAGGCGGCCGCCGCGGGCCAGCACGATCGCGTTGGACTTGACGTGCTTGGCGGCCGCCCAGGCCAGCTCCAGGTCGGCCAGCAGCTCGCCGGCCGGCGGCTCGCCGCTGACCAGCTTCCAGCCGCCCGGGTCGTCGCGCTCCAGGTCGGGCTCCTGCGCCAGCAGCCCGCCGGCCACCGAGCGCAGCAGCAGCGCGCCCGCCGGGCGCTCCAGGTCGGCCCGCACCAGCCGCAGGGACTTCTTGCCCGCCAGCGCCTCCAGCGCCGCCGGGTCGAAGCCGGGCGCCACGACCACCTCGGTGAACACCTCGGCGATGCGCCGCGCAGTGGCAGCGTCGAGCGGGCGCGAGAGGCCCACGATGCCGCCGAAGGCGCTCACCGGGTCGCCCTCGAGCGCGCCGGCGTAGGCCTCCTCGAGGGTCGCGCCCCAGGCCGCGCCGCAGGGGTTGGTGTGCTTGATGATCACCGCGAAGGGCCGGTCGGCGTACTCCGCGGCGAACTGCATGGCGGCGTCGGTGTCGAGCAGGTTGTTGTAGGAGAGCTCCTTGCCGGCCAACTGGGTGGCGGCGGCCAGCCCCCACGGCCGCGGCGCGCCGGGCTGCACGGTGGCGTAGAAGGCGGCCGCCTGGTGCGGGTTCTCGCCGTAGCGCAGTGCCAGCCGGCGGCGCGCGGCGACCGGCAGCAGGTCCGGCAGCTCCGGCGCCTCGGCCGGCACGGCGTCGCGGCCGGCGAACCAGGCGGCGATGGCGGCGTCGTAGGCGGCGCTGCGGGCGAACGCGGCGGCGGCCAGCGCGCGGCGCTGCTCCAGGGTGGTGCCGCCGGCGGCGAGCGCCTCGGCGACCAGGTCATAGTCGGCCGGGTCGCAGACCACGGCGACGCTGGCGTGGTTCTTGGCGGCGGCGCGCAGCATCGCCGGGCCGCCGACGTCGATCCGCTCGATCGCCAGCTCCTCGGGCGTGGCCACCTCGGCCACCGCGTCCTCGAAGGGGTAGAGGTTCACCACCACCAGGTCGAACGGCGCGATGCCGGCGGCCTCCAGCTCGGCGCGGTGCTCGGCGCGCGTGGTGTCGGCCAGCAGGCCGGCGTGGACCCTGGGGTGCAGGGTCTTGACGCGGCCGTCGAGCATCTCTGGCGCGCCGGTGAGCTCCTCCACCCGGGTGACCGCCAGCCCGTGGCCCTCCAGCGCGAGCGCGGTCGAGCCGGTCGAGACGACCTCGACGCCGGCGTCGCGCAGCGCGGCGGCGAGCCGGTCGAGGCCCTGCTTGTCGAAGACCGAGACGAGCGCGCGGCGGATGGGGCGGCGATCGGGCACTGGCTCGTCCTCACTGGGTCGGGTGGCGTGGGCCGGCGGGCCGGCCGGCTCGGGGAGCAGCAGCGCGCGGCGGCCGTCGAGCCGCACGCGGCCGAAGGCGACCAGGCGGGCGGCGGCGGGCAGCAGGCGGTGCTCCTGGACCTTGATGCGCTCGTGCAGGCGCTGCTCGTCGTCGCCGTCCTCCACCGGCACGGCCACCTGGAGCAGCACCGGACCGTGGTCGACCAGCTCGTCCACCAGGTGGACGGTGCAGCCGGTCACCCGCACGCCCCAGGCGAGCGTGTCGTGCACCGCGTGGGCGCCGGGAAAGGCCGGCAGCAGGCTCGGGTGGGTGTTGACGATCCGGTCCGGGAAGGCCCGCACGAACTCCGGGCCGAGGATGCGCATGAAGCCGGCCAGGCAGACGACGTCGGGGCGCGCGGCGGCCACCGCGTCGCGGATGGCGCGGTCGAAGGCGGGGCGGTCGGGCTGGTCCTCCAGGCGGACCACCGCGGTGGGGATTCCGGCCGCGCGGGCGCGCTCCAGGCCGAAGGCGTCGGGCCGGTCGCTGACCACCAGCACCACCCGCGCGCCGTAGCCGGGGTCGGCGGCCGCGTCGATCAGTGCCTGGAGGTTGGAGCCGTGGCCGGAGACGAGCACGACGATCCGCTTGTCCGACACGCGCCCCCCCGGCTTCTCCAGGCTCCCTCTGCGCCAGGATGCTGCCATCGGGTGGGCCGCCCGGGCAAGTGCGGTGGCCTGGCCATATCGAGGCGATTGCTGCGCCAGCGGGGTTGTGGTTCACTGCGCCAACCCGCAAAAACGGACTAACGCACAAGTCGAGGAGGAAGCGGCGGTGGACAGCGGCCGGCGGGCGCGCTCGCTGCCGGAGCAGCTCCGCCTGGCAATGCGGCGGCCACGCTCGGTGCCGGAGCAGCTCGGGCTGGCGGGGCTCGGCGCGGCGGCGGCGTCGCTGGTGTACCCGGCGGCCAGCCATGCGACCGGGATCGGCCTGCCCTGCCTGCTGCGTACCCTCACCGGCGTGCCCTGCCCGCTCTGCGGGATGACCACCGCCGCGACCAGCCTGGCGGCCGGCGACCCGCGGGCCGCGCTGGCGGCCAACCCGTTCGTGCTGCTGCTGGCCGTGGGCACGCTGGCCATGACCGCGCTGCTGGCCGCGCGGGCCGCCGGGCTGGCGCCCGCGCCGGTGCCGTG
>Ga0268241_10000096_pt1 | contig 11938 bp, 11 predicted proteins | sample BulsoiAmnAmmetaG_FD_200248 | JGI IMG/M metagenome (GOLD analysis project Ga0268241, IMG submission 200248) | Bulk soil microbial communities from Mexico - Amatitan (Am) metaG (v2) (version 2) | ecosystem: Environmental > Terrestrial > Soil > Agricultural land | place: Mexico: Amatitan, Jalisco...
CTTGACCAGCCGTTGCCGCCTATCGCGGTTGTCAAGGTTGGCTTTTGGGACCCGCAGGAGGCGCTCGCCCTTCTGCGGTCGGCGTTCTCCGTCCACGAGCAGGGCCGTGTCTCCGGCGACGGCTGGAAGGGCCGCCGCTACGCCTTCGACCTCAGGGACGGCCAGCTCGCGAAGGACAATCTGGCGATGACCGGGACCGTTGACGTCGACCAGTCGGGCAGGGTGCGCCGCCTGGACGTGACCGTCCTGGTGGAGACCGCTTCCGGCCAGAGGGCTGACAATTTCCGCACCGTCATGGAGTTCCGCGACTACGGGGTCCGCGAGACGGTCTCGGCCCCGCCGGCGAGCGCGATCGACCACGACCCGCCCGCCAAGCTGCCGTCCAAGGCCAGGTCGGAGAAGGCCAAGGCCGCGCACCCCTGATCCCCACCATACGGGCTGCCCCGCTCGCCGCTGAGCGGGGCAGCCCCATGCCAGCGGGCTCGGCGCTACGATCAGCTCGATGGCTGAGCATGCGACCGCCGAGCGCACCCGGGCGTTCTGGGTGTTCGACCGGCCCCTGCACCGGGACTGGCTGTTCCTTGCGGGGCTGGCCGCGGGCGTGGCGTTCGCGGTGTTCTCGGTGGTGCGCCCCGGGCGGCCGTCGGCGCTGGTGCTCGCCTACGAGCTGTTCTGGGCGCTGCCGGGCGGCGTGATGGCGGCCGGGGCGATCGGCGGGACCATCAGGGAGCTGTACCGCGCGCTGCGCCGCGCCTCGGGCTGATCAGCGCGCCAGCCGTCGGGTGGGAGGCGCATCACCAGGCGCCGCGCCTCGGGCTGATCAGCCGGTTGGGCCCTCGGCGGGCAGGCGCATCACCAGCCGGGCGCCGGCGGCGCCGCCCTCGGCGCTCAGCTCGCCGCCGTGCGCGCGGACGATCTCGCGGGCGATCGCCAGCCCGAGGCCGGCGCCGCCGTGGTCGCGGGCGCGCGCGTCGTCCAGGCGGGTGAACCGCTCGAACACGCGCTCGCGGTCGGCGGCCGGGATCCCCGGGCCGTCGTCGGTCACCGCCAGGACCGCCACGCCGCCCTGCGCGCCGACCGACAGCTCGACGCGGCTGGTGGCGTGCCGGACGGCGTTGTCGAGCAGGTTCTGCACCACCCGCCCGAGCGCGTGACGGTCGCCCCGGACCCTGGCGTCGCCGTCCAGCTCCAGCACGACCTCGGCGCCGGCGCCGGGCAGGCGCTCGGCGACCTCGCGGGCCACCTCGCCCAACTCCAGCTCGCCGGACGGGACGGTCCCCGGGCGCTCGTCCAGCCGCGCCAGCGCCAGCAGGTCCTCGACGATCCGGCCGAGCCGCAGGGTGTCGGCCAGCACTCCGGCGGCGAGGTTCCCGGTGTCGACCCGTCCAGGGTGCGCCTCGGCCACCTCGAGCTGCGCGCGCATGCTGGCCAGCGGACTGCGCAGCTCGTGGGCGGCGTCGGCGACGAAGCCGCGCTGCCGCCGGCCGGCCTCCTCCAGCCGGTCGAGCATGCGGTTCAGGGTGACGCCGAGCCGGTGGATCTCGTCGCGCGCATCCGGCAGCGGCAGGCGGGCGGACTCGCCCGCGCCGGTGATCTCCTCGGCGCCGCGCCGCAGGGCCTCCACCGGCCGCAGCGCGCGCCCGACCGCCGCCCAGGCGATCCCCGCGAACAGGGCCAGCAGCAGCGGCCCGCCGACCAGCAGCCCGAGCTCGACGATGCGCAGGCTGCCGGCCACGCTGGCGACCGACACCGCGGCGATCACCGTCACCGGCCGGCTGGCGCTCCCGGCCGGCCAGGCGATCACCCGCAGCGGGTCGGGCTCGCCGACGCGGCTCCCGTCCAGGAAGCGCGGGCGGCGGTCGCGTGCCCGCGCCAGTTCCGCGGGGCCGAGCAGCGGCACCGCCCGGTCGCTGCCGACCGAGGCCGCCAGAACCCGGCGGTCCGCGTCGACCACCTGGACCTGCACGGTCCCCGCCCCGGCGACCGGGATGGTGCCGGGCAGCCGGTCCGAGTCGACCAACGCGGCGACGTCCTGCGCCCGCTGCCTGGCCGTCGTGTCGAGCGCGTCCACCAGCGACCGCTGCAAGCTGCCCAGCAGCAGCAGCGAGCCGGCCACCAGCCCCGCCGCCACCACCAGGCTGGCCAGCATGGTGAGCCGCGCCCGCAGGCTCCGCCGCCGCCACCACCCCCGCAGCCCCTGCCACGACCCCAGTCCGGCTGGGGCAGGGAGTCGGTCGCCGGGCCTGGCCGGGGCGGAGGAAAGGGGGTCGCGGGTGCTGGGCCGGTCCCCCGGCCCGGCCGGGGCGGCGCGCCGGGGGTCGGGGCCGTGAGGCTCTGGCCCGGGCATGCGGGCTCCTCAGGCGCGGTCGCCGGTGAGGCGGTAGCCGGCGCCGCGGATGGTCTGCAGGCTGTGGCGGCCGAAGGGGGTGTCGATCTTGCGGCGCAGGTAGCCGACGTAGACCTCGACCACGTTGGGGTCGCCGTCGTAGTGGGCGTCCCAGACGTGCTCCAGGATCTCCTGCTTGCCGACGACCTCGTCGCGCCGGCGCATCAGGTACTCCAGCAGCGCGAACTCGCGCGGGGTCAGCTCGACCGGCTGGGCGCCGCGGCGCACCTCGTGCTTGGCCGGGTCCAGGTGCAGGTCGCCGGCCAGCAGCACCGCCGGCCGCGCTGGCGCGCCCCGCCGGATCAGCGCGCGCAGCCGCGCCACCAGCACCACGTAGGAGAACGGCTTGACCATGTAGTCGTCGGCGCCGACGTCGAGCCCCTCGGCCTGGTCGTACTCGCCGTCCTTGGCGGACAGCATCAGCACCGGCACCCAGTTGCCCGCCGCCCGCAGCCGCTGGCAGACCCGGTAGCCGTTCAGCCTGGGCAGCATCACGTCCAGCACCACGGCGTCGTAGGCATGCTCGGTTGCCAGGTGCAGCCCCTGCTCGCCGTCGTGGGCCACGTCGGCGGTGAACCCCTCGGCCTGGAGGCCGACCTGGAGCGCCTCCGCCAGCCGGACCTCGTCCTCCACCACCAGCACCCGCACGTCCGCCCCCAAACGGCCACTTCCTGAGAGGTCTCTCAGCTCGTCTCAGCGACCCCACAGCGGCACCACGGCAGCCTGGGTCCCGACACACCTGCTCAGAGAGAAGGTATGGCATGAAGCTCCTGTCCGCTCGTGGTGGCCTGCCGCGGCTGCTCGCGGCCCTGGCGGTGGTCGCGGTAGTGGCTGGCGGCGTGGCCTTCGCGACCGCCTCCCGCTCGGACAGCGCCACCCCGGACCTGCCGGCGGTCACCGCCCAGCAGCTGCTCACCGAGGTCGGCCAGGCCAAGGTCCCCGGCCTGTCCGGCACGGTGGTCTCGACCTCCCGGCTCGGCCTGCCCTCGCTGCCCAGCCTCGGCAGCGGCGGCGGCGGCGTCTCGCCGACCGACCTGGTGTCCGGCTCGCACACCGTGCGGGTCTGGCTCAAGGGCGAGAACCAGTCGCGCCTGGCGCTGACCGGCCAGCTGGCCGAGTCCGACGCGATCCACAACGGCCGCGACGTGTGGCTCTACGCGAGCGAGCAGAACAGCGTGGTCCACTACCGCCTGGCCTCCCCGGCCGTCCCGCCGCCGGCACCGCCCAGCGGGGTCACCCCGCAGGCGCTGGCCAGCCGGCTGCTGACGGCGATCGGCCCGAGCACCACGGTCACCGTCGAGCGCAACCTGCGCGTGGCCGGCCACGACGCCTACCAGCTGCGGCTGCGGCCCAAGGCGCCCGAATCGCTGATCGACTCGGCGGTGCTGGCGGTCGACGGGCAGACCAAGGTGCCGCTGCGCGTGCAGGTGCTCGCCAAGGGCAAGCAGGACCCGGCCTTCGAGGTCGGCTTCACCCAGGTGCAGTTCCACGCGCCGTCCGACGACGTCTTCCAGTTCACCCCGCCGCCCGGCGCCAAGGTGACCGAGAAGCAGCCGCCCACCGGCGAGCACCACGGCAACGGCCAGCCTCGGGTCCCGGCCACCTCGCAGGGCCCAAGGGTGCTCGGCGACAGCTGGACCTCGGTGCTGGTGGTCGACGGCGTCGACCTCGGCTCCGCCGGCTCCGGCTCCGACGCGCGGGCGCTGCGCGAGCTGCTCGGCGCGACCACGCCGGTGCAGGGCGCCTTCGGCCAGGGCCGGCTGCTGCGCACCACGCTGCTGACCGTGCTGCTGACCGACAACGGCCGGCTCTACGCCGGCGCCGTCACCCCGCAGGCGCTCGAGGCAGCCGCCGCCCGGCCGCTGTCCGACGCCAAGCCGCTGCTGCGGACTGGGCGGTGACCACGCCGGCGCTGGCGACCAGCGGGCTGACCAAGCGCTTCCGCGGCGGTCAGCTCGCGGTCGCCGACCTGGACCTGTCGGTGCCGGCGGGCAGCGTGTTCGGCTTCCTCGGCCCCAACGGCTCCGGCAAGACCACCACCATCCGCATGCTGCTCGGCCTGGTGATGCCGACCCGCGGCAGCTGGGAGATCCTCGGCGCGCCGATGCCAGGGGGCGCGTCGCAGGTGCTGCGACGGGTCGGCTCGCTGATCGAGGGGCCGGCCTTCCATCCCTATCTGAGCGGCTGGGCCAACCTGGAGCGCCTCGACGCGGCCGACAGCCTGGCCAACCCGCGCACCAGCCGCCAGCGCATCGGCGGCGCGCTGGAGCGGGTCGGCCTGGCGGCCGCCGCCCGCAAGCGCTACCGGGCCTACTCGCTGGGCATGCGCCAGCGGCTGGCGCTGGCCGCGACGCTGCTCCAGCCGCGCGAGCTGCTGCTGCTGGATGAGCCCACCAACGGGCTGGACCCGCAGGGCACCCGCGAGGTGCGCGCGCTGGTCCGCTCGCTCGCCGAGGAGGGCGCCACGGTGTTCCTCTCGTCGCACCTGCTCAGCGAGATCGAGCAGCTCTGCAGCCACGTCGGCGTGATGCGCGGCGGCCGGCTGGTGGCCGAGGGCACCCTGGCCGAGCTGGGCGCCGGCGCCGAGCCGCGCCTGCGGGTCGAGACGCCCGAGCCGCGGCGGGCCGCCGCCGTGCTGGAGCGGCTCGGCCTGCAGAGCGCCAGCGCCGGCGGCCAGGCCGCCGAGGCGACCCTGGACGGCGTGGCGCCGGAGAAGGTCACCGTCGCGCTGGTGGAGGCCGGCGTGCCGGTGCGGGGGCTGATCGTCGAGCGCCCCTCCCTGGAGGAGACCTACGTGGCGCTGACCGGGGAGGGCTTCGATGTCGACCAGTAGTCCGCCGCTGGACCGGGCGGCCACGTCGGTGCCGGCGCCGGCGGCCGCCGGGCGGCGCACGGTCGGGCGGCTGCTTCGCTCCGAGCTGGGCATGGTCTTCCGGCGGCGCCGCAACCTGGTGCTGCTGGTGGTGCTGGCGCTGATCCCGGTGCTGATCGGCATGGCGATCAAGCTCTCCTCCAACTCGCCCGGCCCGGGCGAGGGGCCGCCGTTCATCGACCGGATCGCCGGCAACGGGTTGTTCCTGTCGCTGACCGCCATGGTGGTGGTGCTGCCGCTGTTCCTGCCGCTGGCGGTCTCGGTGGTGGCGGGCGACTCGATCGCCGGGGAGGCCAACCTCGGCACGCTGCGCTACCTGCTGGTGGCGCCGGTGCGGCGCGGGCGGCTGCTGGCCGTCAAGTACACCGCCGCGCTGGCGTTCTGCCTCGCCGCGGTGCTGGTGGTGGCGGCCGCCGGGGTGGCGACCGGGGCGGCGCTGTTCCCCGTCGGCCGCGCCACGCTGCTGTCGGGCACCACCATCGCGCTCTCCGAGACGCTGCTGCGCACCCTGCTGGTGGCGCTCTACGTCGGCGTGTCGATGGCCGGCCTGGCCTCGATCGGCCTGCTGGCCTCGACGCTCACCGAGGTGCCCATCGGGGCCATGGCGGCGACGCTGACGCTCAGCATCGTCAGCCAGGTGCTCGACTCGATCCCGCAGGTCAGCGTCGTCCACCCGTACCTGTTCACGCACCGCTGGCTGGCCTTCGGCGAGCTGCTGCGCGACCCCGTCGCCAGCGGCGAGCTGTGGCTCGGCATCGCCACCCAGGCGGCCTGGGCCGCCGTCTGCCTGGCACTCGCCTGGGCGCGCTTCAGCTCCAGCGACGTCTCCTCCTGAGCGTCGCCGCGCCTGCGCTCGCCTTGCGGGAGCGCTCCCGGCAAGCTGGGCGGCGCCGCCGCCGGCAGGGGAGCGCGGCGGCGAGACGCCGTTGACTCGGAGCCGCGAGAACTGCTAGACCTCGCTGCTGAGCCTGTCTGGGAGCGCTCCCAGGCACGAGCGGAGGGAGATGGGATGGCCGCGGGCACGCAGCCGGTCGCCGGCAAGGCCAGGCTGGAGGACGTGGCGCGGCTGGCGCGGGTCTCGCGCTCCACCGCCTCGCGGGCGATCACCGGCGCGCCGGGCGTCAGCGAGGAGGCCCGCGCCGCGGTCGAGCGGGCCGCCAGGCAGCTCAACTACCGGCCCAACCGCGCCGCCCGCAGCCTGGTGACCCGCCGCACCGACCTGATCGGTCTGGTCATCCCGGAGCCCACCAGCCGGCTGTTCGGCGACCCGCACTTCCCCCGGCTGATCCGCGGGGTCAACGAGGAGCTGGCCGGCAAGGACCTCCAGCTGGTGCTGTTCACCCCCCAGTCCGAGCAGGACGAGCGGCGGCTCGAGGGCCACCTCGGCAGCGGCCAGATCGTCGACGGCGCACTGTTCGTCTCGCTGCACGGCGCCGACCCGCTGCCGGCCCGGCTGGCCGCCCAGGGCGTCCCGGTGGTGGTCAGCGGCCGGCCGCTCGGCGCGGTGGAGATCACCTACGTCGACGTCGACAACCAGCGCGGCGCGGCGGTCGCCGCCCGCCACCTGCTGGCCGCCGGCCGCCGGGTGGTGGCCACCATCGCCGGACCTCGGGACATGGTCGCCGGCCAGGACCGCCGCGCCGGCTACCGCCAGGCGATGAGCGACGCCGGCCTGCTCGACCGGACGCTCGAGGAGGCGGGCGACTTCACCCGCGAGAGCGGCTACGCGGCCATGCGCGCGCTGCTGGCACGGCGGCCCGACCTCGACGCGGTGTTCGCCGCCTCCGACCAGATGGCGCTCGGCGCCATGCGCGCGCTGCGCGAGGCCGGCCGCCGGGTGCCCGAGGACGTCGCCGTGGTCGGCTTCGACGACTCGCCGGCCGCCGCCGCGGCGGAGCCGCCGCTGTCCAGCGTCCGCTGGCCGCTCGACGAGATGGCCCGCGAGATGACCCGCCTGCTGCTGCGCGCCATCGAGGACCGCAGCCTGCCGCCCCGCGGCGTGCTGCTCGCCACCCGCCTGGTCCCCCGCGCCTCCTCTGGCGCCTGATCAGGCGCCAGCGGGGTCGGTGCGCTCCAGACGGGTGTGGACCTCGTAGCGGTCGCCGCGGTAGAGGGCGCGGACGTACTCGACGATGGCGCCGCCGGCCTCGCGGGTGACCCGCTGGAACAGCAGGGCCGGCACGGCGGCGGCCACCCCGAGGGTGACCGCGTCGTCGGGGGCCAGGCGCACCACGCTGACCCACTGGTCGGCCACGGCGACACGCACGCCCCAGGTGGCCGCCAGGGTGCCGTACAGCGAGCGGCCGGCCAGGTCGACCTCGTGCAGCCCGGGGAAGCGGCTGGACGGCAGGTAGGTGCGCTCGACCGCCATCGGCTCGCCGTCGGCGCTGCGCACCCGGTGGACGAACACCACCGGCGCGCCGGCCACCAGCTCCAGGTGCCGCGCCACCAGCGCGCTGGCCGGCACCACCTCCTGGGCCAGCACCAGCGAGCCGGGGCGCATGCCGCGGGCGCGCATGTCCTCGGTGAAGGAGGTGAGCGTCTCCGGCTGGAGGAACTTGGGCTCGGCCACGAAGGTGCCGCTGCCGTGCACCCGGTAGACCAGCCCCTTGGCGGCCAGCGCGTCGACCGCCTGGCTGACGGTCGCGCGGGCCACGCCGTAGCGCCGCGCCAGCCCCCGCTCGGACGGCAGCAGCGCGCCGGGCGGCAGGGTGGCGAGCACGCTCTCGAGGATCTCCTGGAGCTCGGCGCCCTTGGGCCGCCGGAACGACAGGCTGGACGGCAGGGTGGAGGCGAGCTCGCCCCGCCGGCTGGCCTTCACCGGCCGCCCCACGAGGTCGCCCGGAGCCGCGTCCCGCACCCGCCGACCTGCCATTCCCGCCGTGCCTCGCAAGGGTTCACGCGGGCCTCCGGGAGGGTGGACGTGTGGCCTAGTCCACTATGCTACAGGGTCGCGCAAGGTCCAAGTCGCCCCCTCCGCGAAGTTCCCTCGAACTTGCCCTGGTGGAGCCATTGACAGCGAAAGTGGACTATGCCAGTCTGTGCCCGATCGGAAGACGTGGCGCCAATTCCGGTCGGAACGACCACTAACGATCAGGTCTCCACCGGCCGTCCCGGAGGGGTCGGGGAGCCCCGGGCCGCACCACCAACCCTCGCTCGTCCTGGGTGGTCCCAGCTGGGTGGTCCCAGCGTGGGCCGCCCCGGTCGAAGAGTGCCCGGTGGGCCCGGAGCAGCCCCGGCGAACGGGCCTTTGAGGAGGACTCCGTGAAACGACGCTACGTTGCCGCGATCGCGGTGATCGCGGCGCTGATCATCGCCGGCTGCTCCAGCTCTGGCGGTGGCACGAAGCAGGCATCGAGCAGTGGTGGGAGCAAGACCCTCACGGTGTGGCTGATGGACGGCTCCGCGCCCAAGCAGCTGGTCGCGGACCTGAATGCCGAGTTCCAGGCGAGCCACCCCAACGTGAAGGTCAACTACCAGGTCCAGCAGTGGAACGGCATCCAGGACAAGCTCACCACCGCGCTGGCCGGCAACTCCACCCCCGACGTCATCGAGCTGGGCAACACCCAGAGCGCCAAGTTCGCCGCCTCCGGCGGCCTGAGCGACCTGACCGCCAAGGTCGGCGACCTCGGCAACCAGAACTGGCTCAAGGGCATGACCGAGTCGGGCCAGTGGGACGGCAAGCAGTTCGCGGTGCCGTTCTACTCGGCCAACCGCTTCGTGGTGTACCGCACCGACCTGTTCAAGAAGGCCGGCATCAGCTCGCCGCCGACCTCGATCGACGAGTGGATCCAGGACGGCCAGAAGCTCGCGGCCGCCAACAGGAACAACCCCAAGTTCACCGCGCTGTACCTGCCGGGCCAGGCCTGGTACGTGCTCGCCTCGCTGATCTGGGACCAGGGCGGCAACCTGGCCGTCAAGAACGGCGACAAGTGGCAGGGCGCGCTCGACACCCCGCAGGCGCTCGCCGGCATCCGCTCCTACGAGCAGATCTACAAGGCGATGTCCAAGGCCCCAGCCGACACCGACGAGGCCACCCCGCAGCAGTTCGAGGTCTTCGCCAAGGGTGACGTCGGCATGATGATCGCCCTGCCGTGGGAGGCCAACAGCGCGCTGGGCGCCAACAAGAAGCTGACCGGCAAGATCGGCACCTTCCCGATCCCGAGCCACACCGCCGGCCAGACCGCGCCGGTGTTCCTCGGCGGGTCCGACCTGGCCATCCCGGCGGGCAGCGCCAACCAGGACCTGGCCTACGACTGGGTCAAGCTGATGCTGAGCGAGAAGTACCAGACGCGGCTCGCCAAGGAGAACGGCGCCATCCCGGCGTCCGCCAACCTCGGCCAGACCGTGCTCGGCAACGACCCGCTGCTCGGCTCGATGGTGAAGTCGTCGGCCAACGGCCAGATCACCCCCAACGACCCGAGCTGGGCCGGCGTCGAGGCGGGCGCCAACCCGCTCAAGGACATGATGACCAAGATCCTGTCGGGCAAGGCCAGCGTGGACCAGGCCGCCAAGGAGGCGAGCAGCCTCATCACCCAGAAGATGGCTTCGTCCTCGTAGCCGGCCGGACTCGGCTCGAGGAAGCGTCGTGACCATCGAAAAGCAGGACCTGCGCACCGGCGCCCCGCAGCGGGCGCCGGGGGCGGGCTCCGCGGAGGCCGCGCCCGAGGCGGGGTCCAAGGCGGCGGTGGGGCCCGGGCGGCGTGCCCGGGTCCTGCCGTACCTGCTGATCCTGCCGAGCGTGGCCGCCTTCGTGGCGCTGCTCGGCTACCCGCTCTACCAGGTCGCCAGGATCTCGCTGCTCAAGCTCGACCTGGGGGAGCTGATCCGGCGGACGACCGTGTTCGTGGGGCTGGCCAACTACCGGGCGATCTTCTCCGACCCGTTCTTCTGGTCGGTGACCGTCCGCACGGTGGTGTTCACCGCCGCCTGCGTTGGCCTCACCATGGTGCTGGCCACGCTGATCGCGCTGCTGCTCGACAAGCTCGGCCGGGCGATGCGGCTGGCGGTGTCGATCGCGCTGGTGCTCGCCTGGGCGACCCCGCCGCTGACCGCGACGGTGGTCTGGCAGTGGCTGTTCGACACCCAGTTCGGGGTGGTCAACTGGGTGCTGAGCGCGGCCGGCTTCGGCGACTTCTCCAACCACAGCTGGTTCGACACCGGCCTGTCGACCTTCGCGATCATCACCCTGATCATCATCTGGCAGGCGATCCCGTTCGTGGCGCTGACGCTCTACGCGGGCCTGACGGCGATCCCGCGCGAGCTGTACGAGGCGATCCGCGTCGACGGCGCGGGGCCGTGGCAGACCTTCCGCTCGCTGATCCTGCCGGTGCTGCGGCCGCTGTTCCTGATCACCGCGTTCCTGTCGATCATCTGGGACTTCAAGGTCTTCACCCAGGTGTTCCTGGTGCGCCACGGCGGGCCCGACCGGCAGACCATCACCCTGTCGCTGTACGCCTACCAGGAGGGCATCGCCGCCAGCCACTTCGGCAAGGCCGCGGCGATCTCGATGGTGATGGTCGCGATGCTGGTGCTGGCGCTGACCTTCTACATCCGCTACATGCTCCGTACCCAGGAGGACCTGTGAGCCGCCGGGCCGCCCGCCTGCTGACCAACCTGGCCGGCGTGGCCGCGCTGCTGTTCTTCGCCTTCCCCGTCTACTGGATGTTCGCCACCGCCTTCAAGCCGACCAACGACATCCTCAGCTACACGCCGCACTGGCTGCCGGTGCCGTTCACCCTCGAGCACTTCAGCACCGCCATCCACCGCCCGAACTTCGGCTACTACCTGCGCAACAGCCTGCTGGTGACGCTCTCCGCGGTGCTGCTGTCGCTGCTGTTCGCGGTGCTGGCCGCGCTGGCGGTGGGGCGCTTCAACTTCCGCGGCCGCAAGGCCTACATGCTGATGGTGCTGATCGTGCAGACGGCCCCGTTCGAGGCGCTGCTGATCCCGTTCTTCATCATGCTGCGACAGCTCGACCTGCTGAACCAGCTGCCCGCGCTGATACTGATCTACTTCATCTTCACCATGCCGTTCACCATCTGGACGCTGCGCGGCTTCGTCATGGCCATCCCCGCCGAGCTGGAGGAGGCCGCCATGGTCGACGGCGCCTCGCGCTTCCAGGCCTTCCTGCGGGTGGTGTTCCCGCTGCTGGCGCCGGGCATGGTGGCGACCTCGATCTTCGCGTTCGTGACCGCCTGGAACGAGTTCCTCTACGCCTTCGTGATGATGCGCGACGCCACCCGCTTCACCCTGCCGATCTGGCTCAGCACCTTCCAGACGGCCTTCGGCACGGACTGGGGCGGCACCATGGCGGCCTCCAGCCTGTTCACCCTGCCGGTGGTGGTCTTCTTCCTGATCATCCAGCGGCGGCTGGTCTCCGGCCTGACCGCCGGCGCCGTCAAGGGCTGAGCCGCAAGGCGATCTCCAGCCGCATCCCCTGGGGCTGCCAGGCGATCTCAAGCACCCACCCCCTTCGCCCGATGTAGGTCTGTCGATTTCATTGGGCGACTTCGGAAGGGGTGGGAGAGCTGCACCGAGGGTTACGTGCTGGAATTTTGTCCGCCCTGATTCCAGGCGCGGGCCAGCTGTATCTCGGCTATCGCCGCCGCGGGCTGGTGCTGCTCGGGCTGGCGCTGCTGCCGCTGGCCTTCGCCGGCATCCTGGTGCTGCGCGGCGGG
>Ga0268241_10000097_pt1 | contig 11917 bp, 11 predicted proteins | sample BulsoiAmnAmmetaG_FD_200248 | JGI IMG/M metagenome (GOLD analysis project Ga0268241, IMG submission 200248) | Bulk soil microbial communities from Mexico - Amatitan (Am) metaG (v2) (version 2) | ecosystem: Environmental > Terrestrial > Soil > Agricultural land | place: Mexico: Amatitan, Jalisco...
CAGATAGGCGAGCCCGCGGTCGCGCTGCAGGTCCTGCAGCAGGTTCACCACCTGCGCCTGCACGGAGACGTCGAGCGCGGAGACCGGCTCGTCGCAGACGATGAAGCGCGGCTCGACGGCGAGGGCGCGCGCGATCCCGACGCGCTGCCGCTGCCCGCCCGAGAGCTCGTGCGGGTAGCGCGACGCCTGGTCCGGCCGCAGCCCCACCTCCTCGAGGAGGCGGCGCACGCGCGCGTCCGCCTCCGCGCCCTCCGCCAGCTCGTGGATGATCAGCCCCTCGCGCACCGTCGCGCCGACGGTCATGCGCGGGTTGAGCGAGCTGAATGGATCCTGGAAGACGATCTGCATCTGGCGGCGCAGCTTCCGCAGCGGCTCGGCGCCAAGCGCGCGCACGTCCACGCCGTCGAAGAGGATCGTTCCCGCGGTCGCCTCGACGAGCCGCAGCACCGCGCGGCCGGTCGTCGTCTTTCCGCAGCCGCTCTCGCCGACGAGGGCGAGCGTCTCGCCGGGAAAGACGTCGAAGGACACGCCGTCCACCGCGCGGACGACGCCCTTCGCGCGTCCGAACACTCCCTTCCTGATCGGGAAGTGCACCGCGAGATCGCGCACCGAGACGAGCGGCTTCACTCCGGCCGCCGGCTGCGTCACGCGCCCGCTCCCGCGCCGACGACGGCGGCGATCGGGGGATGCGGATGCGCGCGCCGCTCCGGCTCGATCGCGAGATGGCAGCGCGACACGTGACCCTCGCCGATCTGGTAGAGCGGTGGATGCTCGCGCTCGCACAGCTCCCAGGAGTACGGGCAGCGCTCGCGGAAGCGGCAGCCATGCGGCCAGTCCGTCGGCGGCGGCACCGCGCCGGGAATCGTCGCCAGCCGCTCCGCCTTTCCTCCGACGCGCGGCATCGCGAGCATCAGCCCTTCCGTGTACGGGTGGTGCGCCGCGGCGAAGAGCTCGCGCACTCCCGCCTCCTCGACCACCTCGCCGGCGTACATCACGATCACGCGCGAGGCGGTCTCCGCGACGACGCCGAGGTCGTGCGTGATGAGCAGGATCGACATCCCCATCCGCCGCTGCACCTCGGCGAGGAGCTCGAGGATCTGCGCCTGGATGGTGACGTCGAGCGCGGTGGTCGGCTCGTCGGCGATGAGCAGCGCGGGGCTCATCACGAGCGCCATCGCGATCACGACGCGCTGGCGCATCCCGCCCGAGAGCTGATGCGGATACTCGTTCGCGCGCTGCTCGGGATCTGCGATCCCGACGAGGCGCAGCATCTCGACCGCCTTCGCGTGCGCCTCGGCGCGCGAGGCGCCCGCGTGCACTCGCGCGACCTCGGCGATCTGGTCGCCGACCGTCATCACCGGGTTCAGCGCCGAGAGGGGCTCCTGCCAGATCATCGCGACGCGGTTGCCCCGCACCTCGCGCATCTCGCGCTCACCGAGCGAGAGCAGGTCGCGTCCCTCGAGGAGGATCCGGCCTCCCTTCTCGATCCGCCCCGCGCCGTCCACGAGCCGGAGGATCGAGAGCGCGGTCACCGACTTCCCGCAGCCGCTCTCCCCGACGAGCCCGACGGTCTCGCCGCGCCCGACGGCGAACGACACCCCGTCCACGGCGCGCGCCGGCCCGGCGTCGGTGGCGAACGTGGTATGGAGGTCGATTACGTCGAGGAGGGGATCGGAGGCCATGCGTGAAGCGAAGCTATGCGTGGGGCGAGCGCGGGTCCAGCGCGTCGCGCAGCGCGTCGCCGAGGAGGTTGAAGGCGACGACGGTGACGAGGATCGCGAGGCCGGGGAAGAGCGCGATCCACCAGCCGCTCGCGATCGCCTCCGCGCCGTCCTGGATGATGTTGCCCCAGCTCGCGTTCGGTGGGCGGACGCCGATGCCGAGATAGCTGAGCGACGCCTCGAGCACGATGACGTTGCCGATGCCGAGCGTCGCCGCGACGATCACCGGTGTGAGCGCGTTCGGGAGGACGTGGCGCCAGAGGACGCGCGCGTGCGAGGCGCCGAGCGCGCGCGCCGCGAAGGCGAACTCGCCGCGCGAGAGGGCGCGCACTCGCTCCCGCACGAGGCGGCTCGTCCCGAACCAGCCGGTGAGCCCGAGCATGAGCACCAGCGTCGGGAGCCCGACGCTCCCCCAGAGCGCGAGGGCGAGGATGAGCAGGAGGACGCGCGGGATGGCGAGGAGCGCGTCGATCAGGCGCATCATGATCGTCTCGGTCGCGCCTCCCGCGTAGCCGGCGATCGCGCCGTACGCGGTGCCGATCGTCATCGACAGCGCGATCGAGAGCACCGCCACGCCGAGGGACACGCGCGCGCCGTAGATCACCCGCGACAGCACGTCACGGCTGAAGACGTCGGTGCCGAAGGGGTGCGCCGCCGAGGGACGCAGCGTCGCCATGCCGACGATGTCCGGCTGCGCGTTAGGCGAGTAGGGTGCGATGGCCGGCGCGAGGAGCGCGGCGAGCGCGAACACCACGATGACGCCGGCGGCGCCGAGCGCGACGCGGTCGCGTCGGAGTGCACGCAGCGCGGTCCGCCAGGGGCCGACGCTCATGCGTCGCGGAGCCGCGGGTCGGCGAGCGCGCCGAGCAGGTCGGCGATCAGGCTGCCGGCGACCGTCATCACCGCGCCGACGAGCGCGATCGCGGTGACGAGCGGATAGTCGCGTTGCGCGATCGCCGTCGTCGCGAGCGAGCCCATCCCCGGCCAGGCGAACACCGTCTCGACGATGACCGCGCCGCCGAGGAGCGCGGGAAACATCAGGCCGAGCAGGGTGATCGTCGTCCCCAGGGAGTTGCGCAGCGCGTGACGAACGAGGATCGTCCGCGGCGCGAGCCCCTTCGCGCGCGCGGTCCGCGTGAAGTCGGCCCGCGCGACGTCGAGCAGCGCGGCGCGCTGGTGCCGGGCGACCGCCGCGGCGAGCAGCAGAGTGAGCGTCAGCGCCGGGAGCGCGAGATGACGCACACGGTCGGCGAAGCGTCCCCACGCGCCCATGTACTCGTGCACCACCGGGTCGACGACCCCGGACACGGGGAAGAGCGGGAGCTCGTACGCGAAGACGAGGAGCAGCATCAGCCCGAGCCAGAACTCCGGCATCGAGTAGAAGACGAGCAGCACCGCACTCGATCCGCGGTCGAGGAGCGACCCGCGGCGCGATGCCTGGAGGAGCGCGGCGGCGATTCCCAGCACGATGCTGAGGAGCAGCGCGGTTCCCATCAGCACCACGGTGTTCGGAAGCGCCGCCGCGAGCGCGCTGGCGACGGGACGGTTGCGCGAGAACGACCAGCCGAGCTCACCCCGCGCGACGCTGCCGATCCAGCGCACGTACTGCTCGGGGAGCGGGCGGTCGAGCCCGTAGCGCGCGCGCCACTCGGCGCGCACCTCCGGGCTCACCTTGCCACTCTCCAGCGCCGCGCCGAACGGATCGCCGGGCGCGAGATGGATCAGCGCGAAGACGACCGTGGCGACCACCGCCACGATGACGACCGACTGCGCGGCGCGAGCCGCGAGCAGCCGCCGCACCGGCTACTGCGCCGCGGGGCGCAGCCCGATGCGGTCGCGGTCGATCCGTTCGCTCGCCGGGATCGACCAGCGCGGGATCCCCGCCCACCACGCGTCGGGGCGCAGGTCGACGAGGCGAATGCGCCTGCTCGCGCCGGCCACGAGGTTCGGCTCGTAGAGCATGATCGCGGGCGCGTCGTTCACGAACGTCTGGTACGCCCGCTTGTAGAGCGCGCGCGCCTGGCTGACGTTGTGCGAGGCGACCGCGCTGTCGATCTGCGCGTCGAAGACGGGGCTCTCGTACGAGCCGAAGTTGCTCCCGTCGTTCGTGCGCGCGCCTTCGCTCGTCCACGTCTGACGGATGCTCGACGGGGTCGGGTCCGGATGCCAGGAGTTGATGACCGCGTCGAAGTCGCGCGAGCCGAGCTTGGCGATGAGCGCGTTGAACTCGAGCTGGTCGAGCGTGACGTCGGCGCCGACGCCCTTGAGCTGCTCCTGGATCAGCACCGCGACGCGCTGCCGCGCACGGCTGGAGCCCGGGACCATCACGGAGAAGCGCAGCGGCACGCCGTTCTTCTCGCGCACGCCGTCGCCGTTCGTGTCGCGCCAGCCGAGCGAGTCGAGCATCCGCTTCGCGTGCGCGCTGTCGTACGGGATCTGGCGAATGCTGCTGTCGGCGATGCCGAGCGAGCGCGGAGCGGGGCCGAAGGGCACCGACGCGAGCGTGTCGTAGACGTTGCGCGCGATCGCCGCGCGGTCGAGCGCCATCTCGAGCGCGACGCGCACGTTGCGGTCGCCGAGCACCGGATGCGGACGCGCATGGCGCTTCGGGTCGCGCAGGTTGAACTGGAGGAAGGCGTAGTCCACGCCGCCGTACTGCGTCACCTGGAGCTTCGGGTCCTTCTGCGCCTGCGCGAGCTGCTCGCCGCGCAGCACCTCGATGAAGTCCGCCTCGCCGGCGAGCAGCCGCGTGACCGCGGTGTTCGGGTCGGGCGCGATCGAGACCACCACCCGGTCGAGCTTCGGGCGACCACGGAAGTACGTCGTGTCGGCGACGAGCTCGACGAGCTGCGACGGCACCCAGCGCACGAAGCGGAAGGGACCGCTGCCGATCGGGTTCCGGACGTACGGGTCCGCCTTCAGGTTGGCGCGGTCGACATTCTTCAGCAGGTGCGCGGGGAGGGGGATGACGTTGTACGCCGCAGTGAAGAACTGGTCGAGCGAGCGGCGATGATACCATGCCACCGCGGTCAGCGAGTCACGCACCGTGACCGAATCGATCTCGGCGACGTTGGGCGCCTGCGGGGACGCGACCTTCGGGTCGCGCAGCAGGTCGAAGCCCATCTTCACGTCCTCGGCGCGAACGGGCTTCCCGTCGTGCCAGTGCGCGCGCGGGTCGAGCTCGAAGGCGATCGAGAGCGAGTCGGGGGACCAGGTCCAGTGGCGCGCGAGGCGCGGCTCGAACCCTTCGTCACCCATCGCGTTCATCTTCGGACCGATCTCGGCGAGCCGCTCGAAGAGCTGGTCGGCGATCATCTTCCCCGTCGCGCTGAGGATGAGCGGCTGGACGAGGAAGTCCGGCTCGCCGGCGGTCGAGATCACGACGGTCCCTCCGACGTCGCCCGCGGCGTTCGAGGCGCGATCCCCGCCACGGCAGGCGGCGAGCGCGAGGAGCAGAGCGGCGGCGGTGACTGAGCGGGTCGTCATGGGAGAGCGGGGCAGGTGCGCTGGTGATCGCCGGCCGGCGGCCGACTCATGAAATAACGCGCGACTACCGCTCGCGTCACGGCTAGCGGCGCCACGTCCACTCGGGGTCTGCGTAGCGCCCGCACGCGTCGCGCATCGCGGCGGCGAGCGTCTCGTCGATCGTGAGCTCCTCGACCCGCGCGTCTTCGCGCGCGCGGAGGGAATCGAGGAAGGCCGCGTTCACCTCCGCCGGCTCTGGTACACGGCCGAGCGCGTCGCGCAGCGTCGCCGGCGGGGGCGGCGGCGGAGCGGGGCTGAGCAGCAGAGAGGCGACGCTCGTCTGGTCGTCGTCGATCAGGATGGAGCCGTGCTGGAGCAGCGCCTCCTCGTCCCTGTACTGCGCGCTCCCGACGAGCTTCCGTCCGCCGAGCACGAGCTCTCCCTCGGTCGGCTCCTCGAAGCATGGCGCGAGGGAGGGCGCCGGCGCGCGACCCTCCGCTCCCGCGATCCTGGCGTCCGCGCCGAGCGAGCGCACCCCCGCGATCAGGATCTCGTTGATCCGCCTGTACGCGTCGCGAAGCGTCGCGCCCAGCGAGAGGGGGGCGGTGACGCTGTAGGTGATCTCGCGGTGGTGGAGCACCGCGCGCCCTCCGGTGAGCCGCCGGACGACCCCGATCCCAGCGCGCTCGAGCGCCGCTCGGTCGTACTCCCCGTTCGCCGGCTGGTTGCGCCCGAGCGAGAGGGTCGGCGCGTCCCATCCGTAGACCCTGAAAACGGCCTCGCCGGACCCCGCGGCACGGCGCAGGAGCGCCTCATCGAGGGCCATGTTCTCGATCCCGGAGAGAGGGGGTGTGGCGAGAAAGCGCCAGTGCACGGGGGTGGCTGTCGGTGCGTACCGGTTGGTCGGGCGGCCCGCTAAACTTAAGGCCGGGAACGCGCCGAAGTCGCGCGACCCCGACGATATCGACCATCCGGCGCCGCTCCGGCGGCCCTTCTCGAGGCATCGCATGACGAAGAGCACCACCCTGTCGCTCACCGACGACGGCAGCTTCATCCCGCGCCACATCGGTCCCGGGGAGCGCGAGACCGCCGAAATGCTCGAGGCGGTGGGCTACGACTCCCTCGACGCACTGATCGACGCGACGGTCCCCGAGGGGATCCGGCTCCGCCGCCCGCTGGCGATCGGGGAGGGGAAGGGCGAGGCGGAGACGCTGGCGCACATGCGCGCCCTCGCCGCGAGGAACCAGATCTTCCGCTCGTACATCGGGATGGGGTACTACGACACCTTCGTCCCCCCGGTCATCCAGCGGAACATCCTCGAGAATCCGGGCTGGTACACGGCCTACACGCCCTATCAGGCCGAGATCGCGCAGGGGCGCCTCGAGGCGCTGCTGAACTTCCAGACGATGGTCATCGACCTCACCGGACTCGAGATCGCCAACGCCTCGCTGCTCGACGAGGGGACCGCGGCGGCCGAGGCGATGCACCTGGCCTACGCGGCGCGCGGCAAAGAAGGGAAGGAGCTCTTCTTCGTCGCCGAGGACTGCCACCCGCAGACCATCGACGTGGTGAAGACACGCGCCGCGGCGCGCGGCGTCCGGGTCGTCGTCGGGAACCCGCGCACCTACAAGTTCGGCCCCGAGCTCTTCGGCGCGCTGGTGCAGTACCCCGCGACCGACGGGGCCGTCTACGACTACCGCGCGGTCGCCGAGCAGGTGCACGCGCAGAACGCGCTCTTCATCGCCGCGGCCGATCTCCTCGCGCTCACGCTGCTCACCCCGCCGGCCGAGTGGGGCGCCGACGTCGCCGTCGGGACGACGCAGCGCTTCGGCGTACCGATGGGCTACGGCGGCCCGCACGCCGCCTACTTCGCGACGAGGGACGAGTTCAAGCGCATCATCCCGGGCCGCATCATCGGCGTCTCGCGCGACGCGCGCGGGAAGCCCGCGCTCCGCATGGCGCTGCAGACGCGCGAGCAGCACATCCGCCGCGAGAAGGCGACGAGCAACGTCTGCACCGCGCAGGTGCTCCTCGCGGTGATGTCGAGCATGTACGCCGTCTGGCACGGCCCGCAGGGGCTGACGCGGATCGCGCGCCGCGTGCACCGTCTGGCGACGCTTCTCGCCGAGGGGCTGAGGAAGTGCGGCTTCCACGTCGGCACCGAGCCCTTCTTCGACACGGTGCGCGTCGACACAGGCAAGCTCGGCTCGAAGGAGATCGTGAAGCGGGCGCGCGAGAAGAAGATCAACCTCCGCGTGATCGACGACGCGGTGGTCGGCATCTCGCTCGACGAGACGACGCGGCTGGCCGACGTCGAGGACCTGCTGATGATCTTCGGCGGCGCGGGCGCGAAGGGCGTCGTCGAGCAGCTCGGCGAGGTGGACGATTCGTTCGCCGCCCCGCTCGCCCGGACGACGGCCTTCCTCACGCATCCCGTCTTCTCCGCGCACCACTCGGAGACGGAGATGCTGCGCTACATCCGCTCCCTCGAGGCGAAGGATCTCTCGCTCACGCACTCGATGATCCCGCTCGGGAGCTGCACGATGAAGCTCAACGCCACCGCGGAGATGTTCCCGGTGACGTGGCCCGAGTTCGCGAAGCTGCATCCCTTCGCGCCGCGCGAGCAGGCGGCGGGCTACACCGCGATGTTCGAGGAGCTCGAGCGCGACCTCGCCGAGATCACCGGCTTCGCCGGCGTCTCGCTGCAGCCCAACGCGGGCTCGCAGGGCGAGTACGCCGGGCTGCTCGTCATCCAGCGCTACCACCAGGCGCGCGGCGAGACGCATCGCGACGTCTGCCTCATCCCGCAGTCGGCGCACGGCACCAACCCGGCGAGCGCGGTGATGGCCGGCATGCGCGTCGTCGTCGTGAAGACTGGCGCGAGCGGCGACATCGACTTCGACGACCTGCGCGCCAAGGCGGACGAGCACGCGCAGGATCTCGCCGCGCTGATGGTGACGTATCCGTCCACGCACGGCGTGTTCGAGGAGGGGATCCGCGAGATCTGCGAGATCGTCCACTCGCACGGCGGACAGGTCTACCTCGACGGCGCGAACATGAACGCGATGGTCGGCGTCGCGCGCCCGGGTGACATCGGCGCCGACGTCTGCCACCTCAACCTCCACAAGACCTTCTGCATCCCGCACGGCGGCGGCGGGCCGGGAATGGGTCCGATCGGCGTCGCGAAGCATCTCGTCCCGTTCCTCCCGGGACATCCCGTCGTCCCGATCGGCACGCCGACGGCGAGCGGCGCGGTGAGCGCGGCGCCCTTCGGCAGCGCGAGCATCCTCCCGATCTCCTACGTCTACATCAGGATGATGGGCGGCGAAGGGCTCACGAAGGCGACGAAGATGGCGATCCTCAACGCGAACTACATCGCGAAGCGGCTCGACCCGCACTACCCCGTGCTCTACAAGGGGAAGAACGGCACCGTCGCGCACGAGTGCATCGTCGACCCCCGCGGGCTCAAGGCGTCCACCGGCGTCGAGGTCGAGGACATCGCGAAGCGGCTGATGGACTACGGCTTCCACGCGCCGACGGTCAGCTTCCCGGTCGCCGGCACGCTCATGATCGAGCCGACGGAGAGCGAGCCGAAGTCGGAGCTCGACCGCTTCTGCGACGCGATGATCTCCATCCGCGAGGAGATCGCCGACATCGCCGGCGGAGTGCTCGACCGGAACGACAACCCGCTCAAGAACTCGCCGCACACCCTCGATCAGGTCGTGAGCGACGGCTGGACGCGCGGCTACTCGCGCGAGCGCGCGGCATTCCCGCTCCCCTTCGTGCGCGAGCACAAGTTCTGGCCGGCGGTGGCGCGCGTGGAGAGCGCGTACGGCGATCGCAATCTCGTCTGCTCCTGCCTCCCCACCGACGCGTACGCCGAGGCGGTGACGGCGGGATGATCGCGCGGCGCGGCGACTCGCTGTTCGTCGCCGCGCTCGCGGCGTTCGCGCTCGCCGGGTGCGAGAGCCAGAAGCCCGAGGACGCGTGGTGGACGAAGGTGAAGCCGACGAACTACGCGTCGGACAGCACCGCCGTCGTCCGGCTCGCGACGCACGCGCTCGGCGATTCGCTGCCGATGCGCGTGGAGAGCATCTCGAAGGCGGAGCACGGCTGGCTGGTGCGCCTGCTCCCGATGCGCGGTGGTCTTCCCGGGGGTGGGAGCGTCTGGGTCGAGCTCAGCGACTCGTCCGCGACCGTGGTGAAGCGGTACTAGGAGGGCTTCAACACGGCGAGGAGAGAGGAGAGAGGATCCGATAGAGAGAGGAGGGAGGAGAGAGCCGGCCAAAGCGCTCTCTCCTCCCTCCTCTCTTCGTCGGAGTCTCTCTCCTCTCTCCTCGCCCTAGACAGCCTCTACTGACCAATATGCTTCCTGTACTCCTCCGGTCCGAGCAGCGAGTCGCGCTCGTCGGCGCCGCGGAGACGGAGCTTGATCATCCAGCCGTCGCCGTAGGGATCGCTGTTCACGAGCGCCGGCTCCTTGTCGAGGCGGTCGTTCACCGCGACGACTTCGCCGGCGAGCGGGCAGAACAGCTCCGAGACCGCCTTCACTGCTTCGACGGTGCCGAAGACATCGTGCGCGCCGAAGCTCGCGCCGACCTTCGGCAGCTCGACGTAGACGACGTCCCCGAGCTCGCCCTGCGCGTAGTCCGTGATCCCGATCGCGACGACGTCCGCGTCGCCGGTGTCCTTCACGTACTCGTGGTCCTCGGTGTACAGCAGATCGCTCGGAATGTCGGCCACGACGCGCCTCGTCAGAAGGGTGAGAACGGCGCGAAGTCTACCCGCGTGGAGGCGCGAGTGTCAAGGAATCGCGGTCGTCGATTCGCGTCGCCGCTTCGGCGGCGAGCGCGCGCCACACCTCGTCGACGCGATGCTCGAGAGATTCGCGCGTGCCGTCGTTGTCGATCACGAAGTCGGCGCGCGCGCGCTTGAGGTCAGCGGGCATCTGCTGCGCGATCATCTGCATCGCTTCGGTCTCGCGCAGTCCGCGATCGCGCACGAGCCGCTCGAGCCGCACCGGGCGCTGCGCGTCCACCAGCACGATCCGGTCGAACCCGTCCGCGAGGTTCGCCTCGAAGAGCAGCGGGATGTCGCAGACGACGACGCGGTCGCCGCGTGCCCGCGCCTCGGCGACGAGCTCGTCGCGCATCCGAGCCACTTCGGGATGAACGATCGCATTCAGCTCGTGCAGCTCCTCGGGCTGGCCGAAGACGCGGCGCCGGAGCGCGGCGCGGTCGAGCACTCCATCGGGGGCGAGCACGCCGCTTCCCCAGCGGCGGACGATCGCGTCGTAGCCCCGTGTGCCCACGCGCACGGCCCGGCGCGCGAGCACGTCCGCGTCGATCAGCGTCGCTCCTCTCGCGACGAGAAGCTTGGCGACCGTCGACTTTCCCGAGGCGATGTTACCGGTGAGCGCGACGAGCAGCATGATGGCAGAGCCCTGGCGTGGCGGCATCGCCGCATCCGGACGTCCCCATCCGGACGTCCCATGGATGGGGTCGAACGAGCGCAATACTAGGACGCGCGAGCGCGTGCTGTCAACGCGAGCGATCACCAGCGCACACATCTTCGGTGCCAGCCGGGTCGAGAATCCAGAAGCGCCCGCCGCCACGCCGCGCGTGATTGTTGCGTGCCGACGGTTCTGCGATCATTCCGCCAACCGCCACTGGAGCATCACATGCGCGATCCTCGCTCCCTCGGCTTCAACAAGCTCGCCGCTCTCGGCGCGCTCGCCGTCTGCGGCGGGCTCTTCCTGATTCTCGTGGCGCTGTTCGTCGTCCTGCACCCATACCCGCGTGGCGGGATGGACGGGACGCACTACGCGCTGACGCTGATGGCGTTCACCGGCCTGCTCGGCGCGATCATCGCCGTCCACCTCGCGTTCGCGCACCAGCTGTGGTACGCGCGCCCGGAGGCGTCAACACGGCGATGAGAGACGAGAGAGGCTCCGATGGAGCGATGAGAGATAAGAGGAGGGTAGTCTCTCCTCTGTCCTCTCTTTATCGGAGCCTCTCTCTTCTCTCCTCGCAGTGACGAACTCAGAGCAGGCGCCCTTGATCTTCGTCCGCCCGCGGGCACGAATGACAGTGCCGGCAGCGCGCCTGGTACGAGTCGCTCGCGCCGACCATGATGGTCGGCGAGTCGTAGCGCGCGGGCTTTCCCTCGATCAGCCGCTGGTTGCGGCTCGCCGGGCCGCCGCAGATCACGCAGATCGCGTGGAGCTTGTCCACGACCTCCGCGACCGCCATGAGCTGCGGCATCGGTCCGAATGGCTCGCCACGAAAGTCGGTGTCGGTGCCCGCGAGGATCACGCGCCGTCCACGTGACGCCAGCGAGGTCGCCAGCGCGACGATCCCCGCGTCGAGGAACTGCGCCTCGTCGATCGCGATGACGTGCGCGGTCGGATCGATCCGGCCCGCGATGGTCGCCGAGCTGTCGATCGGGATCGCCTCGACGGTGCGCCCGTCGTGGCTCGACACGGAGTACAGACCCGCGTAGCGCTCGTCGAGGTGCGACTTGAACACCTGCACCCGCTTGCGCGCGATGATCGCCCGCCGCACGCGGCGGATCAGCTCCTCGCTCTTCCCGCTGAACATCACGCCGCAGATGACTTCGATCCATCCGCCGGCGCTCGTGAAGTACGTGTCGCTCACCGCTCCCCACGCTCCTCGCGCGGGCGGCGCGGGCGCATCGTCCGGTCAGCACGATCGCCACGCTCGCCACGATCG